>Ga0315294_10001504_pt1 | contig 25464 bp, 27 predicted proteins | sample YL17G13_40_MG_FD_203626 | JGI IMG/M metagenome (GOLD analysis project Ga0315294, IMG submission 203626) | Sediment microbial communities from Yellowstone Lake, YNP, Wyoming, USA - YL17G13_40 | ecosystem: Environmental > Aquatic > Freshwater > Lake > Sediment | place: USA: Wyoming | collected... | reverse complement strand
GGCGACTTCACAATTTAGCCCTGGTTATCATTTGAGAATGAGTTCTGCATTTTCAAAGGGGGAAGATCTGCATCGTTGCATCGATCTAAAGAAAATAGAGAGTAGCCCCGGGAGGATTCGAAGCTTCAGAGGATTGACAACAGGCCTTTTTTCGCGATTTTTCACCGTTTTTTACCTTATATCGATAATAGCTAAAAAGTGGTGAATTGAATCAAAGCGTCAAAACCTTTTCAAGGCTTTTTCCGATTCCTCTCCAGACGAACGAAGCGGGCTCGATGGGATTCGCAAATCTCGCCCACGGGCCTATCACACTTCGATTCCTTGGCGTCTTTATCAATTGTTCGCTCAATTGAACAGGATAAGGGATTTATGCGCTAGAATCGAAGCGATCCTATCATCAGGGAATAAGCGTCTTTCTGAGTTTTGCACTAGGGATGTGAGAAGGGGGTCGTCTCCTTTTCGAAAAACCATGTGGGTGGTTCGAACTATTTCTGGAGGAAATGGCGAGACCACTCCCCCCTCTCTCAAGCGCTAATTGCTTCGCAGGAGATAAGGTTTCTTCAAAGAATGGTGCCAAATAGGACGGCGAATGATATACTATAAGTGTTCCTTGACAATCCGAACGAACTCGGCGATTGAAAACGGTTTCTGGATGAAGTCTACTGCACCGTTTTCTATTGCCATTTTTCTTGCCCCCCCGTCCGCGCTCACGAAAAGCACCTTCGCATTTGGATCCATCCGATGGATCTCAATCATGCATTCGACACCGTTCATCTTTGGCAGACGGTGATCCATAATGATGAGATCCGGTCTTTCCTTTGCATTTTTGATCTTCGCTATCGCTTCCTCGCCGGTGAACGCCCAGTCTACGGTCTTTGCGTCGATAATTTCGAATAGCCTCTGGTAGACGTCGATAAATGCGTCCTCGTCTTCTATGACGAATATCAGCGAAGTCGTTCAATCACCTTTTGGCAGGATAATGATGACTTTGGTCCCCTTCGTTGGATTTCCTGGCGTCCTGTCTTCTATCCTGAATTCTCCGCCTAGGTATTTAACGATGGATGCGCAGAAAGGAAGGTTGGAGGCGACGCCTTTGAATTCCCTTTTCGTTATCGATAGGAGATTAGTAAGACGATCCCTCTGGTGATTGCGCATGCCGGGCCCATTATCGGAAATTTCTATTTGCCAGAACGCTTTATTGGGCTGCCCCTCGAGCGAAATGACCTTCACCTCGATTCTGGAGCCATCAGTTGGCGAATATCTGACGGCATTGTCAAGGACGTCATGAAACACACCCTCAATCCATTTCCCTCCCTTGACAATTATTCGATCGACCGAAGGAATGTCATATTCGATTGTGAAGCGTTTCTCCATCTGCTCATTGCGGATTGTATCTTCAGTTGCTGAGAGGATTGTCCTGAGATCCATGGATTCTATCTCGTCCGGATGCGTCATTCCCATCTCTTCCAGTTTCCTAAGATTCCTAATTAGGGAATCCGCTCGTCTGCACTGTTTCTGAATATTGCCTGCTTTGTCTCTTATCTCCTTGGGGCTTCGTTGATCGGAGAACATCATTTCCGAATACGCCATTATCGGGGATATGATATTTGCAATATCATGCGCCAGAAAATCAAAATATGCCTTGGCCCTTGTCTTTTCTTCTTCGAATTCCTTAGACTTAAGTTCCAATTTCCTGAAGGATTCCAAAAGAGCTTTGTGCTCTTCCTCAAGTTTCTTTCCAGTCAGACGCAGTCTCCGGGAAGGCATTATTATCGATTCTCGGAGAAGCGCTAAGAGTACGAATAGGAAGCTGAAGAAGATGAACACGTGCCCCATCAGATTTATTATGCCAAACTCGTTTCCAAACAATGTGAAGGAAAGCTCTCCGAACGTCCCTACGAGCAATGCGGCTGCAAGATAGATGCTGGTCAAATCTTTATGGCTCGTTCCCAGGCGCCAATATCCGATGATTCCTATTATGAAAAGGGAAATTATCGCAAACTCCAAGCCCCTTTCAACCCAACTGACACCCCCTCCTTCGAGATAGAGGTGAGGGAGCGAAGCACCAGATAGCAGAATAATAAGCAGCAATGAAATCGAATATAGGATAGCCGCTGAGATCGATGCCACAACGTCGAAAGTCCTGACTACCGACTTGACCGGGAAAAAGGCGACTACCAGCAAGGGAATGATCATCGTGAATCTTGAGAAAATCCAGAAATAGGTTGTGGTGTCGAAAGTGGATTGGTGCGATGAAGTGGCCATGCCGGGGTATGACAAAACATGAAAGAGTTCGAGCAGACCCACAGCGAAGAATGTCACTCCAAGTAAAAGGCTCTGCATCTCCTTCGTAATGCTTCCAGAAGACAATCTGATGCCAAATATGCTGAGACATACCGAGATCGCGAATATCTCCAATATCATATGGGCAATATTGAAAACCTGGGGCGAAAGAACTGTCAACCCGGTGTTTGTCTGCACAACTGTGACAATGGAGAAAACAGAAGCGCACGTGATGAGTATCAAAAGAATAGCTACATCTCGTTCAATCTTGATCCGTATCATGGACTTTTGAACACCTTTAACCTTAGGTTAGTCGCAACTTCCTCATATCTTTCATGATTGCATTCTCAAATCTGGAACAGCTTATAAATCATGAAATATCGGTTGCCAAATATCTGCGCCATTTTCCTCGTTCTATTATGCTCTCAGCAGGAGATAAGGTTTTCTCAACAGACATCAGATCCCATTTATCCTTCATCGATCTCATCATTCCTGGCCCAGAATCCCCTCATCAGGAGATAAGGATTGGTGTGTTGAAGAGGTCCCTCGCCAATATCGTAGTTGCCACAACGATGGAGGCGAAAGACCATGCTATACATAGGACTGGACGTGCATAAAGAATTCTGTCAGGCATGCGTGATGAACAAGTCCGGAAAAGTAATCTCCAACGGGAGGTTCCTGTCCACCCAGGAAGCTCTGGACGGCTTCCTCGATCGATTCGAAGACGCGAAGTTCGTCCTCGAATCGACAGGCATCTGGGAGTTCATCTACGAGGGGATCGAGAAGAGGGGGTTCGAGGTTGTCCTGGCCCATCCTCTTAAAGTGAGGGCGATAGCTGAAGCGAAGGTGAAGACCGACAAAGTCGATGCGGAGATGCTCGCGCACCTTCTGAGGGCGGACCTCATCCCGAGATCGCATGTCCCTCCGAGGGACATACGCAACCTCAGGCAGCTGGTGAGGCACAGGGCGTACCTCGTCCGCCAGTGCACGTCGATAAAGAACCGCATACACGCGGAGCTGCTGAGAAGAGGGATCCGGAGGCCTGACGATCTCAAGAAGACCTTCACCTTCAAGCACGTCGGATGGATGCGCTCGCTCGGGATACTGACGGTCACATCGAGCCTGAACTGCCTGGAGGGCATCCAGGAGCAGATCAAAGAGGTCGAGTCGTTCCTCCTGGCGGAGTACAACTCGAGGAAGGATGCACAGCTCATCGCGACGATTCCTGGAATCGGGTTCTACGGAGCGCTGCTGATACTCGCTGAGATAGACGACATCCACAGATTCTCACATCCAGAGAAGCTCTGCGCGTACGCGGGACTGGTGCCGACCGTTCACCAGTCGGGATCGAGGGGGCATAACGGAAGCATCACGAAGAACGGGTCGCCGCATCTCAGATGGATCCTGATCGAGGCGGTGCATGTGCACACGAACTATTGCCCGGGGTCGAAACTATCGAAGTTTCATGCGAAGGTGGCTCAAAGGAGAGGGAAGCAGCGGGCGACCGTGGCGACCGCCAGAAAGCTGCTTCACACTATCTACTGGATGCTCCTGACGAAGGAGAAGTTTCACTGTCAAGGATTCAACCTCGTGGAAAAAGCTGCGACTCTGATCGCGTGATAAGGATTGAGGCAGGTCCCTGACGAATGGACGTAGCACCAAAGTGCGGGAGAACCGCGAATAGAGGCTTGTCCGCTAAACCCCAGACAGGATCGGATTGGAAAGGAGGAAAGTTGAAATCGTGAGAAGTGGATCGAGATAATGCTGCGAGGACCTCTTCAACATAGAGGCTTTTTCCTGATCGCCTGAGGTTCCAGCTCTAAAGAGAGTGGCAGTAGATGACGGTCCCGTCTTTGGAAAGAATCTTATCGAACCGACCCACTCACTTCAGAAGGATTGACGAATGAGGAGGAGGAGCCTTGAGGCCGAAGCAGGCAGATAAAAGAAAATTGAGGTTGGTTCTTCTGAGCATCATCTTTGCCATCGTGGTTGCGATGGCCACATACTACGTCATATTTATCATGCCTTTTTCAACCCCCTCAGCACCTCGCGAGTTCATGTCATCTTCGACCGATGACAAGGTGATGTTATCATGGACCAATCCCCTTTCCAGCGGCAGTTCTCCGGTGACGAATTACAGAATATATCGAGGCAACGCGAGTGGAAATGAGACATTTCTCGCACAGGTTGGGAACGTCTCTTGGTACTCAGATCTCAGCCCGTCAGGCGGAACCTATTATTATCTGATCTCAGCATTGAACGGTGCAGGCGAGGGCCCCAAATCAAACGAGGTTTCTGCAATTCCTTGGCCGCCGAGAGTAGGCTGGAACACATCGGTAGTCGGATCCACTGGCTCGAAATTCAACGGCTCAATATCTCCATGCGATTCAATAGCCGTCGATTCAATCGGCAAATCGCATGTCTGCTATTATGAATCAAACAGCAGCTCTCTCACATATGCGACCAATTCCAACGGCAATTGGAGCACTCAAATCATTAAGCACACGGGTTTCGTCGATACCAAAACATCGATAGCCATTGATCACTTCGGGAGGATATTCATCGCTTACTCAAACTCCAGCAGCGGAATTCCAGGCGATTTCGCGGCTCACCATTCCCTCGAATATGTAACCAATGTGACTGGCCAGTGGAAGGGCTACGTTATCGATGGTGACGGAGGCGAATGGCCTTCAATGGCCATTGACTCTAAAAATGAGATACATATCAGCTATCAAGCACAGGGAAATCTGAAAGTTGCAACAAATGCTGGAGGTAGCTGGAAGATATCTACTGTAGATAATGACGGAGATGTGGGATACTGCAGCTCCATTGCAACTGATTCCAATGATAAGGCGCATATCGGCTACTACGATGCCACCCATAAATGCCTCAGATATGCAACTGATGCAGATGGTCAATGGAATATTACTATAGTCGATAGCGCGGGGAATGTAGGTTTTGGAACATCGATAGCCCTAGATTCTAGCAATCGCGTTCATCTGAGCTACTATGACAACTCGAATGATCTTCTCAAATATGCGACCAATGAAGGCGAAAGTTGGGTTGTGCATGCAATCGATGCTGGGTTTGGGTGTCAATCATCCATTGCGGTTGACTCGAACGGAAGACTGCAGATTGCCTATACTGGCAGCGGAAGCTACCTCTCCCTAAAGTACGCGACCAATATGACTGGCCTTTGGATCACTTATTCGGTGGACATGGCCGATGGATTTCTCACATATGATGTCGGCCAGAGTCCTTCCATGGCTATCGATTCTAACAGTTGCGCGCATATCGTATATTCTGACGGGACGAATCACAATCTCAAATATGCGACCGATGCATGAAAAAGACATTTACTCCGCCCCACCACCGATAAACAAATAGCTAGTAATTGAATCGAGTCTTTCTTCCCCTCAAACCCCTTTCAAGGCTTTTTCTGTCGAGATAGATGCTTTGACAAGGGGGGGCTGACAACTCATCTCCGATAGAGACTGATATTGAGTAAGCGGGGCAATGCATCATTCGTTTCTATCTTGAATCCTATGCCGGTGGGCTTTATGAGAGCAGTCATACTGATTATCCCTGAGAGAAGGCCGATGAGCGGGGCAATCCATATCGGGGTAACCCCCTCCATCCCTGTAGTGCTCTGATTGAATGAAAAGAGCAAAATGGCAGCAGTCTGAACAATGCCTCCGACAGGGGATATGAATGCCATTGCCATACCGATCAAAAATAAGGCGCAACTTGAGAACGCAAGCTGATCATATCTCAATATATAGCTGGACATCGAATCGATTAGTCCGTGGTCAATCGGTTGGCTTCCCGGCACTTGACCGATCGTTGTGTACCAAGGCAGGAATAAAGTCGATATGCCAATCAATGCCCCAGTTATTCCAAGGAGATTGATTCTCAAACGGAGAGTATGTGTTTCCTCCATCGTCCGGTCATCCCCTCGTCAGGAGATAAGGGTTTTTCCGAACCGTTGATCAGAATGCTCCTTTCTTTCTCAGCCGATATGAACCCAATCCGACTAGAAATCCTCCGATTCCCAGAAGCACAACGAACTCGATCCTCATAACGAAGAGAAAATTGCTGAGATCATCGTAGAGTGCATGGGCAATTTCGGGAGTCGATTGATTAGCCAAGGTCGTAATATCGCTGGAGTGCTGTATCATCCCAATAAGAATCGCCACAGCGATAATTATCAAGATTATTCCACCAGCAAGCAGACTCTGATCAATAATGATTACTGGTTTCGTAGGGGTTCCCATTTCCTCTCGCTCCAGTCATCCCCTCGTCAGGAGATAAGGTTTTTTCTGATTGCTCTCTTGACGAACGAAGCGGGCGAGAGGGGATTTGAACCCCTTCGGAGCCAGTGTGTCGCAACTCGGATTCAATCAGCAGGGATTGAGACCGGACCTAAACCCCTTTCTTCTTTCTCCCCTTACGGGCCTTTCTTGCTAGGTCGGCTGGAGACAATGAGAGTAACACCTGCAGCAGATAGGATCACCATAGTCAGGAACCCCAAGGCGGGATAAGGCGATATGCATTTCGATCCTGACTGAGTCGAAAGTGCAAGCAAGATCGCGGCAGCGCACACAACCACTCCCAGAACTATGAAGGCGAGTCCCAGTTCGAATCTCTTGCTGTCCAGATTCACAAGCTGTAATCGTCTCTCCTCCCCTGAGGTCTTTTCCGAGTCGAGGCATAGGCCGACGCAAGGGGAGAGCCCAAGGGGGCAAATCCCAAATACAAGATAACTCGATTCCCATTTTGCCTCGGTGGTTCGAGAATAGAGTGAGGAAGTGGCCGAGATGGTAAGCAATGAGATAGAGACAGCGAATGAGAGATTTGACGAGGGCATTAGGAGGGCCGACGTGGGCGATCCCCCCGTCTTCGAATTCCGCCCCGGTGGCGACATCCTGCTCCAGGATTGTGAGATTCGAACGGAGAGGAGAGCTCGTTCATGAACCAACCTGATGCGGGCGGGCGGGTGCGCCGATTCTTGTTGAAATATCGGCGACCGCCTGTCGCTCCCCAACCCCCGGATCTCAAGGCACTGACCATAAAGGCAAACATCGATGCGTTCAACCAGCTAGTCAAAATAAACGCCGATCGGATGCAGTCGGTGGGGTGCATGCAACTGAACCTAGAAAAGAGCTGCGAGTTGATCAAGAAGATGAGTATCATCGCGTATGTCCTCGGATCGGTACTCATCGTGATGCCGTTCATAGTGTTCCTTCTCTCCACGCCTCGAGACCCCAACCTCCTGTGGTTCAGTGGTATCGGCATGGCCGAAACCGTGGCCATCTTGATGTACCAGCCGATGAATCGCGTTCAAAAGGCAACTTCGGACATGGTCCAGTCGACTATCATCCTGAGTTCGTGGGCGACGGAGGTCGGGCTGACCCTGTACCTCCTGGAGCTGAAGGAGATCAAAGGAAATAGTAAAATCGCGGAGACGACGGACCTCATCGGCAAGATTACGGGGGAGCACGTCAGGTGGTTCCAGGATTACACAGAGAATGACGCAGAGGATGAATCCGAATCCAAAAAGAAGCCCGCGCCCAAAGCGGCGGCGGCGGATAGCCAGACGTTGCAGCCGAATCCCAAGACGCCCGCATAATCGTCGTCGCGAAGACCGTCGAGCTCTGGATCCGTCATCTTAAGCGGGGCAGTAAAGTATCTCACAGCATGCGAGAGCCTTTCTACTTGTGTTGGACATTCTGCCATGGCTGATACTTCTCTATAAGGCAGACCTCGCGTGGGTTCCTAGCCGTTAGTTAGGATTCAGTTCAATTCGTTGTCTGACAGTTGAGATAAAGCTTTTTCAGGTTGTTCTATGCCGGATTGATTGGCTGCGCTTCATCTTTGATCTTACTGAAAGTTAGCAATCTCATCTTGACCGAATACGGCTTTTCCAAAGGAGGAATGGTGAGCAGCAAAAACATGCTGAGCACAATTAAGGCGAAGGAGATAAGGGCACAAAGAGGGCCATAGGCGAATGGGATAATCCCCCAACTGGAGTTGAGAGAATGCGAGAAAGAACTCCAATATACCGTCCCAGCACAAAGGAATGAAATGACCTGGATGGCTGCTCCAAGTGAAGTTATGAACGATACCCCCGTCCCCAGAATGAACAGGATGGTCAACGCCGGATTGTAACTCCCAATTTCAATCAAATTATCAAAAATGTAGCCGGAACCACCTGCTACACCGCCACCGCCCCAGGGGAAGAATATCGATATAACTCCAATTATGGCACCAAGCAAAGCGAGGAAATTGATTCTCCACTTCAACCGCATTCCATTTTCCTCGCCCAGTCATCCCCTCGTCAGGAGATAAGGGTTTTTCCCGATTGCTCTCCTGAAAAACGATCTGGGCCACATTGCATCGATGAGGGATTTCTTCACGCGACCAACATCCATTCTTTGCAGCTCCTTGTCATTGACCCTTGAATTAACCGTCAATTTTGAATTACCCCCGCCCCGGTTGTCTCATTTATTTCTTTAGCTAGTTCCTTTTCTTTGTTCTTTAGGTTGCCCTTTGAAATAATGTGATTCCAATCAGAAAATAGATCTGGTCGCAGTCTGAATCCAAACTCTCCCGCCATCGGACTCCCCTTTGTGACCCCTCCGTGTCCTCTGAAAAGCCTCATTTTCGTTTCAGTGAACGTTGGAAAGCAATTGCAGGGAAAAGCTTCATATCCAAGGAAATGAAGTTTGTGCTGTCTCCATCTGCATTCGCACTTGTGAGTCGTACTACCAACATAATAACACATGGAATCGTCAGATTCTGGAGGGAATTTCCTGAAAGCATTTGGCCTCTCAGTCAGGGCTCTTCTCTCCATCTCTATTACATACACATGATTGCAGTGTGTGTGGCCTTTTTTTCTCCTGCATTCAATACAGCTATCAGAAAGCGAATTTATGAGAGGGTTATTGTCAGCGAGTCTTTCAGCAATTGATATCGCTTTTTCAATGCTATAGGCGTATTTACCTTGGGTCCTGCCGGTAAGATCGATTATTTCGAAGCAATGATTGCCATTCTTGTCTTCCCCGTCCTGGATAAGGTAATATGTGCTGACCCATTCTATGGTCATTCTCATACCTCATTATTGGATTTTATGTTTTCGAAGATCTAATCTCGATGGTACTGAGATGAATTCCACTTTCCTCGCTCGGGCATTCTATCGTCAGGAGATAAGGGTTTTCTAATTCTTCTTGAAGTAGATATGGTTGCAAAAGAAAACATATATTTAGTAAGTTGAATTTTAATACTATCTGAGATGATCTGGATATCCCTGGAGAACATAGTATAACGTCCTAGAATGGAAGCAGAACGGTGATCTGGTAGATGAGAGGGAAAAGAGATTCTGACAGAAGAGGGAATGCGAGGTCGAACGGGCACGAGGGAGGCCGGCTGGACTTCCTCAGGAAGGTCTACATGAGCAGTCACGCGGGGATCGAGGCGAAGTTCCTCGCGATGATCAGGGCTCGTGATCTATCCATGAGGGATAGGGAGTTCTCGCTCATGTCCTACAGGGAAGGGGCCGTGGAGATACTCAGCGCAGTCGAGAGGATCTTCGGAGTCGAGGGGCTTCGTGACGTCTCGAAGTATCTCAGGGTGCGCGAGAATCCTATGGCTGAGCGCAAGCAGGACGAGGATGAGGCAGAGGAAGAGGGCGATGAGGAAGGCGGAGACGACTATGTCCAGACCCCGATCGACGACACGCCTTGGACCTACGAGAAAGTCGATCCGAAAGGCGTCGGTCCCTGGGAACTCCTGAGGGGCATGCCGCGCTTCCCCCTCGAGCTCATCGACAAGGAGGAGGAACCCTCCGGGCCGGAATCCGAGGAAGAAGAGGGCGATGAGGAAGAGGAGCTCGAACTCGACATCATGGAGCGCGTGGCGAACTGGGATGAGGTCCGCGGACTTTGGAAGGACTTCGACCCGGCATACGGATAGGGGGGATGGCGATCAGAAAGCTTTACTTCGCATACGGGTCCAATCTGAGTGAGGAGCAGATGGGGCATCGCTGCCCGGGCGCGAAGCTCATCGGCGCCGCGATCCTCAAGGGCTACCACATCGCATTCACCTTTTATTCGAGAAGATGGAGGGGGGGATGCGCCGACATAGTGAGGGACTCCGAGAGCGAGGTCTGGGGGCTGATCTACAGCCTCACTGGGAAGGACCTGCTCAGGCTGGACATGTGCGAGGGGCACCCGGATCACTACCGCAGGATCGAGGTCGAGGTGGCCCCGAGAGGCGGAAAAAGGGCTGAAAGGGTCCTGACGTACGAGGTTGTGAGCAGGGGCGAGTTCCCCCCGACAGAGGAGTACCTCGGGATAATGACCGCCGCGGCGGAGAAGCATGGCTTCCCCGAAGCGTACAGGGAGATCCTGCGGTCCGTCAGGACGGCGCCCGAGGAGGACAGGGAGGAATGACGACGGTCTACTTCGTCTGCATCGGCAACGCCTGCAGGAGCCCTATGGCGGCCGCGATATTCGATCAGATCGTCCGAGGGAGGGGTATCGAGGGGGTTAGGGCTGATTCCTTCGGCATAGTGCCTTTCTATGGCGATAGCGACGATGTAAGGCAGCTTAGGGAGTCCGCGGTGCGGAAGGTCATGGGCGAGGTGGACGGCCTTAAGGATCATAGGCCGAAGGGCATTGAGGAGATCGCCTTCGAAGAAGGCGATAGGATCGTCCTGCTCGACAGCGGGAAGGCCGAGGAGTTCGCAGCCGGGATTCGGAGGAACCTATCTTTCAAGGGCAAGCAGCTCCTCATGTTCATGATGGAGACGGAGGATCCGTTCGGCGGGCCGGTCGAGGATTACATCGGCTGCTGTTTCTTCCTGAGGAAGAATATCGAGAAGAACATGGAGGCCCTATTGGGGATATCATGCTCGTAAGCTGCTTTGGAAGGCATGTCGCATGAAGCGCAACAAGCTGTTCGTAATGGAGTGCATACCGAAGGTAGATGACTGCAGAGAGGGGCAGGTTCTGTTCGATTTTCTCAACATGACGCTCGTGGTGACTAATCGGGGAGAGGTGTTGGAGAAGGACTTCTCTTCCAAGAATGAGTTTCTGAGCTACTTGCGCAGAAAGTCCAACACCAAAGGATGCAATTTCATCCATCTGTCAGGGCACGGAGATCCCGACTCCAGGTCTTTCCGGCTCCCTGCCGGCGACGTTCATCCTGAGGACTTTCCGAAATCCTGCTTCAAAGGAAGAACGGTGACATTCTCGGCATGCAGCCTCTCGAGGAATGATTTCATGGATGACTTTCTGGAACGGACTGAAGCGGAAGCGGTCATTGTGCCAATGAACGACGTCGACTTCGACGACGCGGCGATCTGGTACGCTTATTTCTACTACCTCGTGCTGCACCATGGATTCACGGCGGAAGGAGCCTGGAACCGTTCGCGCAGACTTCTGTGCGAAGCTCCGGGGAAGGGGCAAGTGAGGGGCGGGTTCCAGTACTGGAGTTGAGTCAATCAGATGATGACTTGCAACGTTGACGATAATCAATACTTGGGATTTCTGTGCAAAGCCAAGACAATGATAAGATTATAATAATCGAGAATCTGCTTCAGGATGGGGGGAATAATGGCGAAGAGAAAGATACAAAAGAAAGGTGTGGGGACTGTTCAAGTCGGAGAATTGGAACTAGGTTATTCCTTTCCTTCAAAATATCGAGGGCCGCCTGCAGGAAAGACTGTAAGATTTGAATTCAAAGAAAAGGTACATGGTAAAAAAAGGACCCGGGGCACATTAGACGTTGGTGGATCGATGCTTTATTGGCAGGGCCCCAATCGGAGAATATGGGCAGTAATTCCCACAGACGAACTCGAGGAGCTATTCAAAGGTTATTATTATTGAAGAGACTCGCTCCCAAACACACGGGAACATGTTGGTCAGAGGTTAGATTCGACATCGGCTTTCTACCACGATGGCGGGAGAACCCAGAATATATCTATGTAGTGTATTGATATTTCTCCTAATCTGGAGTCGGTCATGATATGTCAAGTGATCCTCGACAAATGATAGATGAGATCAATCAACACATTGGGAGCATCCAACAGAATTACAACGTCTATGCTGGGTCAACTTATCGCGCAGCACTTAGGAAAATCGAAGGGAACAGATATGAGCACATCATAGGAGTGATGAGTCTACGGAGGGATTCCGAGTCTCATGAATCGACTATTTCAAATCTTGTTGGCAAGGATTTCTTCTTCGTAGAAGTTCAATCAGACCTGGCGTGGCCAATAAAGACGCTTTCGAATATTCTCGATGCCAATGGATATGTCTTGACGATAGGCAATGATGAGATTCAAGTGATGATGGAGGAAGAGAAGAAGACTCATGATCTTGAATTCAATTTCCTGCCGAGAGACCAATTCTTGGCCATCTACGGTCAGGATTTTGGAGGTTTCCAGTACTTCTTGAATTTTAAGAGAGATCTAGAAAGCGTTGGCGTCTCCAAAGCTTCTCTTAGAGCTATTGGATATGATATGTTCAAACCTCTTGTCTATCATAAGATTGTGAATCCTGATGGTACGATCCCCGTGGACCAAAGAGTGAGCAATACGGGCATCTATCTGGTTCTTCCGAATTATCATGCAAGGATAGAAAATACCACAGCTATTGGGAAAAAGGTCATAATCGATCTCGCTGTATCAAGAGACGAGGTCATTCCAGATCTGAAACTCGTTATCAAAGCAATGAGCATGACAGAGCTAGATGGATCGTATAATAAGAATTACCCACCGATGGTTATCGATAAGCTCGAAGGGAAGAAAGTTGAAAGGGATTTTCCTTCTGAAATCGGGAGATTAGAGATACTGCTTCTCTGGGGTAAAGGATTAAATGACAGTATTTCTCAGATAGACTCATCATCTTGGTTTGCGAAGACACGATCTTCGAAGATTCTTACGATACAGCCATCCGAGGACAATGCAATTTTCTCAGGTGACAATACTGAGAATGCAACAATGCCTGATTTCCGCTGCAACATACACGCCGATATTCTGAAAGTCGCCAAGAGCCTTTTTATGACTGGACATTATTCTGAAGCAGTGGAAGCTGGATTCAAGGAAGTGAATGCGCGCGTGAAAAGGATTGTTCGACAGAAGATGAGTTATGAGAAGGATGGAGTTGATCTCATGTGGGACGCCTTCGCCTATCGCGATGGAAAGCCCATCATCCCTTTGAGTAATGAACTATCCACCAAATCTGGCAAGAATGAACAAGAAGGATATATGCATCTCTTTGCTGGTGCGATGAAAGGAATAAGAAATCCGAAGGCTCATGCCAACATTCGAATCGGGAAAGATCGCGCAATGCATCATCTAATTCTCGCGAGCCTTCTAATGTATAAGCTGGATGAATCGAAATGCGATACTATTCTCCGAGGTGGAGAGGCGGCAGACACTCCTCCTTGATCCTCCCCTTATTGCAGGAAACGGGCTCACATTTACTTTTGAGCCTGTTTCCTATTCTTCTTCCAGAAGGTTCGTCTGGGCCTGTCCGGATTCGAACCGGCTCTACTGGCTGAATTCTAATTTGCATTCTGAGGTTTTCGGGAGAACGCATCAAACCCCTTACCCTTTTTTCTTAACCTTGATAACCTGTTAACCTTCTGGATTATTATCGTTTATTTCTAGTATGCCTTTTTTCATATCAAAGAGAAAAACACCTTCGAAGGTAGAATAATTGATAATTGCCGGTTCGAATTGTATTTTCGACGATACAATGTTAGGAACTGTTTTTGACCCTTCTCCCCTAAAGAACAGAAATACGTTTACGATCGAAGGTTTAGTGTTCTCCGGGAAACGTCCGAAGATCTTGTTGAGGATGAATTCGAGGTTCTTCCCAAGAGTGTCTTTTGAACAGGGGATTTGTTTCCCATCGAATTCCTTTTCGAATTCGGCAGAAAGGTCTTCGTTTTTTTCAATGAATTCAATGCTGATTTGCATTTCCAATGCAGAAGGAACCAGGAGAATATCTTGTGTCTATCCTCTTGTTCGATTCTCATATTAAAATTCATCTTGCCCCTCTTCATTTCCCTGGTCCCTTCCCATTTGCTTTCAATCATATAGATTGTCTTTCTGGTTACTACTATAGCGTCGAATTCTCCAAAACCTCCTCTCCGTCCTAAGCTGGGCCTATAGAAAACAAGACAATCACCGGGGTCTGAGTCGTCTTCTAACTCTTCGAGCAATGTCTCCAGAGAGTTATTCAATAACCGGTAGGTCAGGGCGTCTTCGCCATATCCGATAATTGTTACCATTTTCCTTCGTCCAGTCATCCCCTCGTCAGGAGATAAGGGTTTTTCTCAGAATGCTCAGTCAGAGTTCAGTGGTAAATCACTACTTTTCCTGGCGATACTCACAATCTCGTTGATCAATTCAGTATCTATTGTTTTTCCTTCTTTCAGATTTGCTCTGAAATTAAGCAACGATTGCATCTCATTGAGGGCGAACAATTGAGCCTCATCTTGTTCTTTTGTCCCAAATATCAGATACAGTTGTCTACTCAATAATCCGAACTTCTGCATCAATATGAGCATGGTCTCGAGTGCTAGATCTCTCACCGATCCCTCTCTGGAGAATCTAATAATGCAATCGATATGACCCCATGTGAGAGAGAAGATTGAATCATCTGAGTGCGCAGATTTCTTCCAAAGGTACAACTCAGTACAAATCTGATGAGACTGAAGACCATATCCACCCAATCCGGCTCGTTCTGCAAGTCTCACTTGAAGACGGTAAAGCGGTCTCTTTTCTTTTTGGGCATATTCAAGAGTCCTCTTGCCATGTTCCCACATCAGCAGAACAGGTCTTTCCGACTTCTCTAATGATGATTTATTGAAGAAAGAATTCTCTTCATCAATCCACTTTCTGTCCTTTTCTTCTTCATCCCATTTCAATTCTGCTTCATCTAAATCTTCCCCAAACCTTGGAGAATAATCAAATGCTTCAACAAATGTTCCATCTGGCAGGAAAAAACCTTTCTTCTTAGGCCTAAGGCTGATTTCGTGTAGTTCTCCCTTTTGTATTTTCCCAAGGACATCTTTTGATAGATCAGCCTCTTCCCCGTCGAGTTGTTCTCGTGCCCATTTCTTGATCTCATCCTGGGTCTTTCCAATGAGAGTCTGAGGCACTTTTCTTCGACGGACCGCTCCTTCTTTCTTAGGTTTCGGTCCTCGGTTCATCCAAGCAGCTCCACCGCCTTTCTGACAAGCTTTGATTTCAATTCTGTCAGCTGAATTACTTTATTCTTCAATTCCTCGGCTTGCCATTCTTCTTTCTCGCCGGCGTCATATTCAGCCTTCTTCTCAAGAATCTTTTCACCTATGATTTCGATGACCGCTGGCCAATATCCCTGACGGCTTTTTGACATTGCCCTATAGAATTCCAACCTTCTTCCTTTTAGATTCACGAAAGCGATTGCTTGACTCAAATCGAGATGTGCTTCGGCTGAATCAGCTAATTCTGGCTTCTTGAACCACTGAATTGCTGCCAATCCGAAAGCTCCTTCTCCTCCTCCAGTTCCTTCTCCTCCTTGTGGCTCACCACTTCCAGATCTTGTCCTCACAATTTTTCTCGGCTCCAATTCGCAATAGATGTGACGGCGCATTCTAATCTGGTGACCTTCATTATCTATTAACGGTTGGCGTTTCACATCGGATAAGGAAACTTGAATCCAATGAATTCCTGGTGCCTGACTTTGTTCAAAGCTCAATTGAGTCCTTATTGAGTTTGTTCCAGGATCTTTAGGTGATCCTGGTTGGATAATAACTCCATCTTCATATGATTCGACGACAACGGGAGTTGGATCGAAATGCTCAAAATTAGCCATAACTGCAACTTCTCGAGAGGTAGGATTCTTTATTACAGCTTCTATTAGGACTTTTTCTCCTCGTTTATACATGCGATTTTCGAATTCCAGGCGACTGAGATAGATGTAATCTTTGGGTGTTGTCTCGATAGCTCTTCGAGGGCTGACTTCCTCCTTTCCGAAAAGACCAAACTCCGGTACTTCTTCAAGCGCTTTATTCAAGATTCCAAGTATCTCGGCGGCCTCCAATTGCTCCTTCTCAGTAACTCTTTCTCCTCCGGATCTGAGAAATGGTTGCACAAAATTCCTAGTTATATCCCGGAGTTCTCGTCGAACAGATTTGTAAGTTGGATGACTGTATTGAAAATTCGTATGTTGGGCATTCTCAGCTTCTTTCAAAAATGGCTCCTCGGATGTACAGATAATATCACAATAACCGAAAACCCGCTTTCTAAGGTTCTCAGGAATCTCTTCAGGAAATTCTGTAAAACGAGTAATGGTCTGCTTGCCATTCTTTACTAATGCAACCCCCCAACCACGATCTTCTTCTCCAAATGGTTTCTTTGCAAGAAATAGATTCAAATTTCTAATTTCACCAAGCCGCTTTCCCTGGTACTTCACAACAATCGAGCTCATCACCAAATGTGCTTTTTCGACACTTTGGGAATTATCCAAAGGAGGAACATGAGGTGATTTGACAAAGAATCGATCTGACTTTCCGTCTTTCATAAGGATATATTCGATTGTCGCACTCAGAGACACTAGCCGAAACCATCTTTCCTGCAACTCTGCAATGACCTCGTCGGCTTTTAATAACTGATCATGGACTTTGTCAACAATATTGAATGATATTATTTCGGTGCCAGGTGCAGAAAGTAGTTCATCGTGCTCAGGAGCGAAACGCCATTGCCAATCGCCCTTGACCATTTCCCAGACTGAAGCTTGGTGACGGCCATCTGGCAAAGTTGTCTTGATAACCATCCTGTTGCCAGAAAGTAGCTGAAGGGCTTTGCCCATTCCCCTGGAACCGAGTGCCATTCCCGCTTTGCTACTGTAGCCCATATTATGGAAGCAGCCCCAGGCGCAATCATTATTGGTACACTCTATCCCGTTGTCTCTGACGCCCCAATTGCATTCTCGACAATGTCCCATCCCAAGGGTATTGAAATCCCTTTGGGAAAGAATTCGTTTGTCAGCATCATACTTGATAACGATCTTCATCTCTTTGGCAGGAGTGTCTGCGGGATATGCGTCAAAACTATTCTGTCCATTTTCCTGCAATATTCCAAAAGCATGATCATCGTATGAATCCACATATCCTCTCCAGACCTTATCTTTATTGACCTGTGGTGTGTGCCATTTAGGTTCTTCGACTAGAGCATTATTCATTGCTACTTCCCTCCAACACGATTACACATGAGAATTGATGATGATAAGACTTTTCACATTCTGATGATTGATAACGATTGTCCAGGGGATATCTTTTGTATATATGTCGGTAGGCAAGATTCCATCTAGGGGGTTAACAGATGACAAGAAGTGCTGGCTGATGTAGACATCGTTGCAATTCGTTGCATTTTCGTTCAACATGTAGACTTCTGAGTGAGATGCAATTTCATTATGAAAACGATCTATCGAAAGGATCTCCAGGTGAGGAACAATGGCCAAAGTTAATGAACCGTGTTCCGATTATCTTCCGGCTCAAGAAAGCAGTCAGGTCGGATCCCCGTGCTGTCTCACCGACACATGGTTTTTCGGCCTGGCTGCCTTGAAAACCATTATCTATCCCCGACTCCCTTCTCTTTCTTGGTGAGACAGCATGGGCAAAAGCCAATTTGATTTAGCGGAGACCAGATTTCGAGACGATCTGGAGCGAGAGCATTGGGGAATTGTCAAGAGATTCGAAAGTTATCTCTTCGGAGAGAAAAGATCCGAACTGACCGTTAGGAAATATTGTGATGAGGTCTGGCGGTTTTTGACTTGGGAAAAGAAACCTCCTGAGGAGCTTGGGGGGACAGACACCCAAGCGTACAAGGAGTATCTCTCCCAGAGATACTCGGAAAACAGTATGGCAACGATAATCGCAAGCATCAATGTCTTCTGCGAGAAGATTCTCGAGAAAACCAATCTGAAGCAGAAACCGCCAAAAGGCGTGGTAAAAGCCGTGATGCCATTGACTGAGGATGAAGTCACCCGTATTTCGATAGCTTCTAGGACTCCTTCAGAGAGTAATTGGCGAAACGCAGGAAATAACAATAGCGATACGAGCTGCCGAGATTATGCGATTATTTGCCTGCTCTACTATGGAGGTCTAAGAAGATCGGAGATAATCAGCCTTCATAAATCCGATATAGACTATGAGGGAAAGAAAGTCAGGATTCATTCTGGCAAGGGAAAGGATTGGTCAAAGATCAACCTTCACAATTCTGCTATAGAGGCAGTCGAGACTTATCTCCTGCATGCAAGGCCTGAAGCGAAGAATCCCGCGGACAAGGAAGTCCTCTTTATCTCGAATCTCGGCAATAGGCTGAGTAAGAATGTGATTGATAAGCTTGTTAAGAAATGTGCAACAAAGGCGGGAATCAAGAAAAGAGTCTACCTACACCTTTTCAGACATTCGATGATCAGTCACATGGCAGAGAAGGGGGTCTCCGCTCCCCTGATACAGGCTCAATCGAGGCATCATAGCCTCGATATGTTGCAGAAATACATACATGCAAGCGATTCTGCCGTTTCTGAGGCCTATAGCCGCTCAATAACGCTATCAGTTGAGGAAGAGCCTCATAAGGGGCAGGAAGGCAAAGAAAATGCTCCTACGGGCTTAGAATCAATCTCCCGGCTTTCCTCAGAGGAGAGAAGGGAGCGGCTCATGGACATGTTCATTCAAGGGAAAATCACAGAAGGCACCCTTTGTAAACTACTTGCAGTCATCGAGCCCTTAACGGGGAAAGCTGACATCGTCGGGGGCATGATGCTATGATTGAGGTCCGAATGAGGAATGCCAACAATATTAGTACTCCGACCCATAATGAAGGCATAGAGATGTCCGCTGGTAGACTTACGAAATCATTTGGATTGCCTCTTGACATGTCACCGAGGGAAACCGATCTCTTCATTCCAAAGGCGAGTAAGGATCCCGCTTTCTTGGCTGGAGTCAAAGAGGAGATCGCTTCCATCCCGACGACACATAGATTGATTCTTGGGGATGCGAGAAGACTCGACATGATTGAAGACGAGTCCATTCATCTTGTAGTCACATCTCCTCCTTACTGGACCTTGAAGGAGTACAACATAACCGAAGGGCAATTGGGATATGTTGAAGACTATGAGGAATTCCTATCTGAACTTGACAAGGTCTGGTCCGAATGTCTAAGGGTGCTCGTCAAAGGAGGACGGCTTGTAATCGTAGTGGGAGATGTATGCCTTAGCCGGAGGAAGCATAAGCGGCATCAGGTCTTCCCGCTCCATGCAGATATCCAAAGCCACTGTAGAAAGATGGGCTATGATAACCTGGCACCCATCTTCTGGTACAAGATAGCCAATGCGAGCTTTGAAGCGAAAGGCAACGGAGCTGGTTTTCTTGGAAAGCCTTATGAGCCTGGCGGCGTCGTGAAGAATGATATCGAATTCATCCTCATGGAAAGGAAGCCAGGAGGATACAGACAACCTGACACGAAAACCAGGCTCTTGAGCATCTTGCCTGCCGATAAGCACAAGCAATGGTTTCAACAGGTTTGGTCTGATGTAAAAGGGGAGAGCACCGCCAAGCACCCTGCACCTTTCCCTCCAGAGATTCCGAATAGATTGATTAGAATGTTCAGCTTCGTGGGAGATACGGTTCTGGATCCATTCGTAGGGACGGGCACAACATCATTGGCCGCTCTATTGAGCGGAAGGAATAGCATCGGAGTGGAAATCGATCCCAAGTATCTGCAAATCGCAAAGAAGAGGTTAGAAGCTCAAGGAAGCAATATTCTGAGAAAATGCAAGCTCATCATAGAGAAATAGGCAATTCATGAAGAATTGCCTTCGTCGCAGCTTCTATGGACGCTTCGTTCTTGTCAGCGAATACGATTAGATCGAGCTCACTGGCGTCAAGTCTTTTCCTAATGTCATCTTGAATGAAAGGATAATAGACAACTGTTGCCACTTTGACACCTTTAAAAGCCTTCTTGAGTGCTATTGCCTTCCCGCTAATCTCATCGCATCTCTTCTGTAGGTCCTTGGGTGCTTCGATTCGCTTTATGTCCACACCGATCTTGATGTTGCCTTTGGCGGGATAGGCTGCATCGATTTCGAATTTATTCGTTCCAGAAATGAATCTCCTCTTGTGAAATTCCAATCCATATATGTCAGAAAGTTGTTTTAGTACCCTATCCTCCCATCGGCCTTTTGAAGCTCGAACCTCTTTGTCAACATATTCTACTCGATCCATCTCAACAATTGCACTTGCTGTAATCTTACCTGGGAGTAATGATAGAAGATATTCCGCAATCTTACTACAATTAGATTCAGATAATCTCGGAGAATATGTATTAAGATTCTTGATTCCAAGATCCCTCTCGATGGCTCGGTGGCCTCCTACACATGAGGCTATCAATAGAGGTTTGAGCAATTCTGGATAGGCTTGTAGAATTCGGGTCAATTCCTCGGAACTGAGATTAGAGAAAATGATCTGCTTGTCTTCTACTGGGCTTACATGTCCTTCAAATGCCTTTAGAAGCACTTCAAGGATATTCTCATAGCGTTTCTTCGCTTTCTCAGAAACTCTTCCTACGAGAAATTGTTGTGTTTCATATTCTTCTGAGATAGACCTTCCTCCGGAGAGGAGAATTCTGTAAGGAGATAATAAAGCTGAGGGAGACTATCTTCTCCGATTGCAGGAGAATGGAAAGATTCAATTTGCCCTTGTTAGCTATGTGATTTGAAATGGCGAAGTTCATTGTACCCTTATATTTAGCAGAAAAAATCTCCTGCCATCTTAGTCATGATCCGATTGTGAGGATTGAACCTTGGAATAGGCAGATTAAGGATCTGAGAATGTTTCCTGATCAGCAAGAGGATGTTCCTGAATGTGTAGCGATCATCGAGGGAGAAGAGATTTCTGGAAATGTGCTAGACATTCTCTATAAATCAGGATTGGAAATTCTTCCGTTGATTTTTGAAAGACCATTTCATATCTATCAGATCGGAGACGAAGAGAGTATCAAAACAATCATGTCTGCGCCATACATTGTGGACAAGAAGGGATATGCTTGGATAAAATATGAGAAACTGGATGAATTTCTGGATTTAGCTGTCAAATCGATTTTTGAAAACAATCTGTATTTTGCATTGAATCTTCATTACGAAATAGACTTCAGAACATCTGCAGCTAATGTTCAATTTATCCTGCATTCGCTGCTTTTGGAGCATCTAACGAAGTTGTTCATAAACCAAAAAATGAAGAATCCATTGTCAGAAGATGCCTTCAATAAGATTCTCTCAATTGTCGAGCAGGATCTTTCAAAAAATCGAAACATTAATAGCTTCGATTCATCAACAATTAGGAGCAAGTATCTTAAAATAAAGCAAAATCTGAAGATGGGATTAAGCGAGAAATCCAATAAGCAGATGATAATGGAGTTTCTTGGACCAAAATGTAATCTGGATGTCAGTGAGGATTTTATCTCAAAGATCATAAATCTTCGAGGGAAAATGCTGCATGATCCAGTCAGCACATTCAAGCAAGATTCTGATGATTTTAGAACATTAAGAGATTTAGAGTACCTAAACCGTATTGTGTTGATAAAAATCCTAGGCAACTTTAAACCTGACTACCAGAAATTCATTAGACGCCACACCCTTCCTGGATTTGAAATACTCAAATGGGAGAATTTCTAACTTTTTACGACATAAGGTCTACCAGTCTATCATTCTAATCATGCATATGGGTCAATGCTGAATCATTTTCTATTTCGCCAAATCGATTGGATCCAATTCTCAAATCCTTCTTGGTAAAAAATGATCTTATTCTGACTGAAAAGTGTCAAGCAACGAAATACCATAATTGGATCTAGACCCTTACAGACGATTTCTATAGGAATGTCAGATTTACTTCCAATTGTTGATTTTAATAAGACTTCTAGGTCAAAATCAGCAGAAATTAGCCCGCATCCAATGACGATAACTTTGTCCGCTGAGTTCAATTCCTTAATAGCTCTATTCCAAATTTCCTCAATCCCTTGAAGGAACAATGATTTATTCATACCAGGCGGCACTATAACTGGTCTTAAGTTGCCTTTCTCACAGGTCCTGCAATCCGGAGATTTATCATCGGATACAACCTCGGGAGCAAGTAATTCTTCTGCGATCTTTCTATCTACAGAGGTAAGTTCTCGGCAATCTTCATTGTCGCACTTTAAAAGATTCGAAGAACCATGAATCTTCAAGATAGGAATCCCTTTTCCTGGCGAATAGAAGTCCGTAAGCCGAGATTTGCTCGTATCCGAGGAGATCCCCATTGAGAACCATCTCTGATTCCTGCTGAAAGCATCCTCCAGAATAGTATCATAATTCAGTGAGATGATAGCATCATCATCGTCTAGTGATTTCACAAAATGGTCATAAATCATTTTCTTTTTATTCTCACCAATATTAACTTTCAATGAAAGGATTGCTGCCCAAACGAGATATCGATTGATCGTCCTGAGAAATTCATCATTATCAGTGTCGGCTTTCTCTTTGGCAATCGCATTGAATAATTCCCAGCTTTGGAGAATGGTTAGTATCTGTTCAAAATCCCATTTCTTGAGATCTCCAAACCACTTATTAAGAGACACAACAAGCATGGAAAGGTAGGCATTCCTTTTTTCATCAAATCTTCTTGGTTCCCCCCACCTTTTCGGCTCGGTGGCAAGATCAATTATCGAATTCAATAGATCCCGCCCAAGTGGTGCTCCAGCTGAACTCGAAAAGCCTGCTCCCAGAATGTACACGGTCTTCATGAACAATTCTCACCTCATTATCTGATATGCTGGGATATGGTAATTTCTGTATATTGGTGCATGATTTGTGAGATAAGTATCACTGATTTCTTCAACTCCCCCACTCATCCCCTCGGCAGGAGATAATGCTTTTTCTTAGCTTGCTCCTGTAGAAGTGGGAGCACAATTCGGAAAAGAAAGATATCAGACATCGACGATTAGCTAGAGAGGCAAATGGCTGATGTCTTTGTAACTGCAGGGGTCCTGGGCTTCTTCATATTCCTCGATTGGGTCTCGATTTTCTTTGTCCCAATTATCCTCTCAATCTGGGTGCATATCAGGAAGAAGAAAAGGAAGGCCTTTGCCCAGAACCTGGCATTACAAAGCGAAGAATCTGTAATTCTTACGAACCGAAAGTTGAGCAAAATTTCCGCCTTTGTCATCGGAGCATGTTTCATTTTCCTCGGAACAGCTCTTTCTGTCCCATTTGTGGAGGGGCTGTCCGGCCACGACTTTATCGAAGAATATTACATTGACGCCGTCCTGTTCGGGGAGATAGTCGCCTTCTATCTGGCGGTCATGGTCATATCCTGGCTTCCAGCAATCAGGATCTTTGGGAGAATTATTGTCGTCACCGACAAAGGAATTGTCGATCATGTCGCGCTCGGAAAGGACGTCACCATCGATTGGATCGAAGCCCCATCGCTCTCCATTTTACCGGCATCTGAGAAATTCTCGCACGTAATCGCCAAGGATGACCGAAAGATCGGCTTCAACTGGCAAATGAAAAGGTTCTGGGACATGATGGCGATTACGAAGGCGAAGATTCCAGCATCGCTGGTATCCAATCCCTCCAATTTCCTAATCAAGAATGCTCCGGCATGGTACAACGACTGGATACCTTCGGTCGACCGGAAGACCCCTACGAAGGTCGAGTATAAACCAGGCCCCAAGATAAAGCTGATATTATCGTGGTTCGGGAAGGTTTCCGAGGCGATTCGGGGACATCGGAGACCGATCTTCTATCTCGGACTGATAATGACCTTCTCCGGAATAGCCGTCGAATTCGCCGGCGCGTTCCTGGTGAGCATCATCCTGGAAGTCCTCGGTGCAATCTTAGTGATTTTTGGGTTATTCTTCGTCCTCGTGAGCTATGTCGTGATGAGATTCGCAAAATCAACCCTTACACTCAAGGAGGCCGAAGATGAGGCTGGGTTCGGAATCTATGCATACGCATTTTATGGGCTCCTGGTCACATCGTTGATAATAGCCACCCCCTCGGTGCTTGAGAATCTCGCCGGAAGACAGTCGCACCTATACATCATCACTCCAGTCGTGACCGATATATTCACGTTGCAGGGCGCCTCTCTGATGTTATACTTCATTTTCATCGTCGTTGCGATCGTGCTCTCGTTCATCAAGCTCACAAAGGATGGCCTGATGATATATGTCAAGGTGTTGAGGGGTGAGGAAGTTCCGCCGGAATGCCGCGACGACAACCCCTTCTACGGGAACGTGATTTCCGATACACTCTACTTCCTCTTGGCGATTATCTTCTTCTCGCTGGCAACCTACATCGTCGTAAGGCTCACCGGGGTTGTGCCTGTAATTCCTGATGTCGGCAACGAGCTATGGAAAAACGTGTTCGTCTTTGCGCAGGCGGCCGTCTGGGAGGAAATCGTTTCCAGGGTTCTGCTGTTAGGCATTCCGCTTCTTCTGATAGACTACATATTCAGAAGGAGGTCTGCCGCAAAGCCATCCAAGTACGTATTGGGTGGAATAAACCGACTAGGAATGGTCGAATGCGGGCTCGTCCTATTTTCCAGCATCATGTTCGGTCTTGCCCACATCGGGGGATGGGATTACTACAAGGTGGTCCCTGCGACCGTGGCAGGTTTGTTCTTCGGATATCTGTTCGTAAAGTTCGGACTGTACGCGGCGATAATGCTCCATTTCCTGAATGACTTCTACGACATACCTCTCCAAATGATCAGCCCGGAATATGCGGGGACGCTGCCACTCGTGGTCGTCATTTTGGGTTTCTTCGTCTTCTTTTTCTATCTCAGCGGGCTCCTCAAATTCATCAAGCATGACCTTATGAAGATCCCTGCGCCAGCATCGGCGTCCAAAAATATCACAACCGATGCCATTTCGCCAGGCATGCCCAAGCAGGAGAGGAAGAGGCTTCGGAAGCAATTCAGAAACGAATAGCTTGTTTTATAGATCACACAATGCTCCAGTTCACTTAGGAGCACTTCCTTCAGAAAGATGGGAGCATTGAGTATAATTGGATTAATACTCAATAGAACTACTAGCTCGAACGGAAAAGGTACACTTTAGGCGATCTAACGGCATCTCAGGAAGAT
>Ga0315294_10001503_pt1 | contig 25467 bp, 22 predicted proteins | sample YL17G13_40_MG_FD_203626 | JGI IMG/M metagenome (GOLD analysis project Ga0315294, IMG submission 203626) | Sediment microbial communities from Yellowstone Lake, YNP, Wyoming, USA - YL17G13_40 | ecosystem: Environmental > Aquatic > Freshwater > Lake > Sediment | place: USA: Wyoming | collected... | reverse complement strand
AGCGCAGAGCAGACCCAGTTTGCCGTCGCCGATGACGCACACGCGATCCGTCGGTCGAATGTGGATGCGGTCGGTGATTTCGCACGCGGCGGCGAGCGGCTCGGTGAAGACGGCTTGCGCGTCGGTGACCGCATCTGGAACGCGATGCAGGTTGCGCGTCGGCAGGGTGAGAAATTCCGCGAGCGCACCATCGCGCTTGACGATACCGAGTGTCGTGCGGTTCGGGCAATGCGTGACATCGCCGCGCAAACACGTCGGGCACGCGCCACAGTACGCGTTGATCTCACCGACGACACGCGCGCCTTGCATCTCGCCCGCTGCGACAACGCCGACGAATTCGTGCCCCAGCACGCCGCGATAACTCATATAGCCCTTGATGATTTCAAGGTCGGTATCGCAAATGCCCGCGCGCAAGACGCGCACCAGCGCTTCGCCCTGCGGTGCGCGCGGCATCGGATAGTCGCGAACGAGTTTGAGTTGTCCGTCGAAGATCAAGACATTCATATCTGACCGTGCGAGCATCGCCTCTTCAATCGGGCAACACCCGCCGAACTTTGCGCTCACTCACTTTTCTTCTTGGTCGTCCATGTTGATCAAGCCGCGCGCGCGGGCTTCTTTATAACTCAGCACGCGATTGGAATCGCCAGAATCTGCGGGAGGTGGGGAGGAGGGCGCTGGAGCATTCGCTGGACGAGTCGGCGTCTTGTCAGAAACTTGGCAAGACGAATCGGGCGCGGGCTTGGACAACAGCAAGTCATCCTCGATGCGGTTGAGCGCTTCATCCAAGGCATCGCTGATTGCGCCTTGAATCTCTTGGCGTTCTACGCTTCCCGGTTTGACCATCGCGCGATTCAACAGAGTCCGCAGTTCGGTAATCGCACGTCGTAGAGTCAGCCAGACCAGACCCACGCGCCCAGAGGCACCCGCGCGCCGTTCAAAAATCATCGTCAGAAATATCCGGTCGCTGATGCGAACCGTATACATCTCATATTTTTCCCCTTCGTGGTAGTGCAGGTCAAAAGCCGCTTCATCACGCAACAAATGCGCTACGACATTCGCCGCAGACATTTCGTTGCCCAAGAGCGCGAGAAAGACGTTAATGTCAAAATCGCCATGCCAGCCGCAGTCAGTCAGCAATTGCCCTGCCGCGTCCAACAATAGAGCGACCGATGCGCCCAAGTCAACGCGCAGAGTCTCAAGGCGCGCCTGGACGATCGCAAGTCCCTCTTCCGAAAATACAACTGAGCCGGGTTGTTCCATGATTGACTCCCTGCCTGCATGGCGAAGCGGCATCCAAGTCTCGTCCCCTCGCTCACACAATCCCCGTAAACTATACCACGCCCAGCGCAATATTGTCAATCAAAAGCCAAGTGCGAAAAGAGAAACCTGTTTTCTCAGAGAAAACAGGTTTCTGACCGTGGCTCCCCGGCTAGGACTCGAACCTAGAACATCACGGTTAACAGCCGTGCGCTCTGCCAATTGAGCTACCGAGGATCGCTATTCAATTGCGCTTTTATTATACTCGAGAATCTGCGTTGGTCAAATCCTGCCTTGAGCGTCAGTCGAAGGATCAGCCGAGATAATCTTTCAACTTGCGACTGCGAAGTGGATGACGCAGTTTGCGCAATGCTTTTGCTTCGATCTGGCGAATGCGTTCGCGCGTGACGCGAAATTCCTGTCCCACCTCCTCCAGGGTGCGCGCCTCTCCATCCAACAAACCAAAGCGCAACTCCAACACCTTGCGCTCGCGTTCGCTCAAACCGTCGAGCACGTCGCGCATTTGCTCTTTCAGCAACTCGCGCGACGCCTGATCGGCAGGTCCTGGCACCGATTCGTCTTCGATGAAATCGCCGAGCGACGAATTTTCTTCCTGACCGATCGGCATCTCCAATGACATGGGCTCTTGCGAGATTTTCATGATGCGGCGCACCTTGAGCGCGGCGCGCTTCAAGCGCCGCTCCAACGCGGGATCGAGCGGTTCGCCGCGCGCTTGCGCTTCCAAAATCGTGTGGCGATCTTCCTCCGGCAAAATTTCCATCTCCAGCGCGATCTCGTCCGAGTTCGGCTCGCGCCCCAGTTCTTGCGTCAAGCGCCGCGAGATGCGGATCAGCCGATTGATCGTTTCGACCATATGCACGGGAATGCGAATCGTGCGCGCCTGATCGGCAATCGCGCGCGTGATCGCCTGCCGAATCCACCAGGTCGCGTACGTCGAAAATTTGTAACCCTTGGAATGATCGAATCGTTCAACCGCGCGCAAGAGTCCGATGTTCCCTTCTTGAATCAAATCCAGGAGCGACATCCCGCGCCCGATGTAGCGCTTGGCAACACTGACGACGAGGCGCAGATTCGCTTCCGCGAGTTTTTGCCGCGCTGTGCCTGCCGCCACCAGCGTGGACTTGTATCTCAGTCTGGCTTTCACGCCGACATTGGAACGTTGGAGTGCCTGCTGCGCGATTTCGCCTTTCCGCACCGCCTCCGAAAGACGCGACTCGTCGCTTGAGTTGAGCAGAGGCACGCGCCCGATTTCGCGCAGATACATCCGAACGGGATCACTGCTCACTTCCATCGGCAATTCGAGCGCGGCGGGCGCCGCGGTCTCGCTCACCTCTTCCTCCACCGACTCGCGCGGCACGTGCGGCAACTTGCCGTCGCCAACGATTTTGATCCGCATCTCACCGAGCAAACGGCGCAAGTCAGTGACCAAATCCGGGTCTTCATCAATGTTAGGGAAAACGGCGCGCACCCGTTCGAGCGTAAGGCGCTTGTGCGAGCCCGCTTTGCGAACGAGCAAATCGAGCGCGGCATCCTGGTCGGGCAGATCGGCGGCGCGCGCCAGCGCGTCCACCTGATCGCCTTTGAGCGTCGTCGCCAACTTCAGGAGGTCGGATTTTTTCTTCGATCTCTTATGCGATATTCTTTTGCGGGGAACGGGTTTTCTCTTGACAGACATCAGAGTACAGTTCCCCCAAGGTCCTCCGTGTTCCTTCGCAGAACGGGAACTCGGGGAAACTTGAGGAAATCGAGGCAGCCCAAAGTTCAGAATGTGTGCGCTTTGAGCATCGTGCGCGCGCCCAGCGCTCTTTGATTTTCCGCGACGCGCTTGAGCAAGAGCGCCACGCGCGCGTGCAGACGCTGCTCGTCTTCGGAGTCGCGAAGTTCATCTTTGTCGCGCAACAGAACCTCGAGTCGCGCGAGTTCCGTCCTGTCGCGTTCGGCACGCAGACGATACGCGGCGATTTCAATTTCCCGCGCCAGGTCGGGCTGGGTCAAATCGGGTATGCCGTGTTCCGCCTCGACGAGCCGATCAAACAACGCCACCAACGATCCGTCGAGCGCGGCGTGAAAGGAATCTCGATCAAAGAATTCCGACGACTCGCCGAAGTCGCGCAGCGCGAGGTAAAACGCGCGCGTCTCTGCGTCGGCAAAATCGTCCGCTTCGAGAAACGCGATGCGCGGCAGATGTTCGGGCGTGCGGAGCGCGAGCGTCAGAAAATATTCCTCGCGCTTGGATGCAGTAGGCGGCCCGGCTGAAGGTAATGTCCTTACCTGACGCATCGAGACGCGCGGCAATTGGCGCTGCAAGGCAATTTCCTGCTCCAGCAGTTTCTCCGGCATATGGACAAGCCGAGCCAATTGCTGCATGTAATGTGAACGTTCTGCTGCTTTGCTTATCTCTTCAATGACTGGAACCAGGCGTTTGATTGCCAATGACTTGTCGCTCGGTTTTTGTAAATCCAGATCGTGGGTCAACGCACGGAAATAGAAATCAACCAACGGCTCGGGATGGGCAGTAAGATCAACCCAAAGGCTCGGATCATCGTGAATCAGTTCATCCGGGTCCTTCCCAAGTGGGAGCGGAACAGCAAGCAACTCTGCGTCAAGACGGTTTGCCATGAAAACGAGTCCCGCGCCAATCGGTACAGGCACATTTTTATGGGCGGCTGCCTCACGCGCGATTTCGAGACCACGTTTAGTCGCTTCTTCGCCCGCCGCGTCCGGATCGAGTGCGAGCGCGTAGCGATTTGTCAATCGTTTGAGCAAGCCGAGTTGTTTTTCGGTGAGCGCGGTGCCGAGCGACGCGACGACATTCTTGAAGCCCGCCTGATGCGCGCCGATCACGTCCATATACCCTTCGACGATGACAGCCAGGTTTTGCTGGCGAATCGCGTCTTTCGCAAGATCGAGTCCGTAGAGCGTCGCGCTCTTGTCGAACAGCGGTGTCTGCGGCGAATTCAGGTACTTGGGTTCGTCGCCGGTCAGCGTGCGCGCGCCGAAGCCGATCACTTCGCCGTTGCGATTGCGAATCGGGAACATCAGGCGTCCGCGAAAGCGGTCGTAATGCCCGCCCCCTTCGCGCGCAATCACTAACCCCGCCGCTTCGAGTTCGCGCACCGAATAGCCCTTGCTGGCGAGAAACGATTTGATCGCTTCCCACTCGTCCAGCGCATAGCCGAGTTGGAAAAGCGCGGCGGTTTCGGGCGTGATGAATCGTTTGGAAATGTACTCGCGCGCGTATTGCGCGGCGGGATTGTTCTTGAGCAAGTAATGGTAATGGGCCGAGGCGGTCGCGAGAATCTCGCGCAATTTTTTGCGTTCGGCATCTTCGCCCGGCGCTTCGCGCATCAGTTCGACGCCGGCGCGCTGGGCGAGGCGGCGCAGCGCTTCGCCAAAGTCAATGTTCTCCTTCTTCATCAAGAAGGTGAACACATCGCCGCCGGTGTTGCACGCGCCGAAGCAGTGCCAGGTACCTTGATCGGGAAAGACGATGAATGACGGAGTTTTTTCGTTGTGAAACGGGCAGAGCGCTTTGAAGTTGCGCCCTGCCTTTTTCAACGTCGCGTATTGACCGATGACATCAATGATGTCAATTTTCGATTTGACGTCATCAACGACTGACATTTCGATTCCAGGATTGAAACTGCCGCAAGAATGGTTGCGGCAATATATTGTCACAAGTCGGTAAGAATGTCAAATAGGGGTCAAGCAGTCGCATAGTCGCGTGGTTGCTGACGTGACCCTCTGAATGCGCGAGGAGGCAACTAGAATCTCTCGAGTCGAAAAGGTTCGATGCCAAGTGTTGTCGTTTTCCCATCCGCGACCAATTCCGCGACGAGTTGCCCGGCAATCGGCGCATGCATCACGCCGTGTCCGCCCCACCCGCACGCGTTGACGAATCCTACGACGTTGGGCACGCGCCCCAGGATCGGATAATCGTCCGGCGTGAGCGAGCGCAAGCCCGCCCAGCCGCGCATCACGCGCGCGTTCGCCAGGATCGGCGCACGATGGAGCGCGCGCTGAATCATGACATCGAGAAATTCCCATTCGAGTTGCGGTTCGAACGTCGTGCTTTCTTCGGTACCCATCCCCAGCAAAATGCCTTTGCCCTCTTTGCGAAAATACCATTCGACTGCCAGGTCCATAACGAAGGGCGTGTGGTCCGGGATTTCGTCAAACCGATCCGTGATGAAAATCGTACGCTTGAAATTTTTGATCGCCAAATCCAAGCCGACCCAAGAGCCAACTTGCGCGGCGCGCGCGCCTGCCGCATTGATGACCGTCGGCGTCGCGATATTGCCCGCCGTCGTCTGCACGCCGACGACACGGCGGTTTTCAAGCACAATGCCCGTCGCTTCGACTTTCTCGTTGATCTCCGCGCCGAGCCGCCGCGCGTGCTTGACGTACGCCTGCATCGCCGAGTGTGGATCAATGATGCCATCCTGCCAACAGATCGAACCGAATTCAAGGTCCGACACGTTGAGCGTGGGCACAAGCCGCGCGATTTCTTCGGGCGACAAAATTTCTGTCCGCACACCGAGGCGTCGCTGCAACTCGACTTGTGCGCGCAAGTCGTCCGCGATTTCGCGCGTCGCGAGATTGAGATAGCCAATCGGCTTGTAGCCGATGTCCGCGTCGAACTCGTCGGCAAAATGCAGGTACTCCTTGAACGACTCTTGCGACATTCGAATCGTCATCTCGCGCGACATTTGCAGAAGAATCATCGCTGCGCTTCGGCCCGACGATCCACTGCCAACCATATCGGCTTCGACCAAAACGACATCGCGTACCCCGCGCTTCGCCAGATGGTACGCGATGCTCGTGCCGATAATTCCCCCCCCGATGATGACGACATGCGCGCGTGATTTCATCGTTCACAATCTGTTCTGGCGCGCGGATTCGCGGTACGCGCACCACACGCAGTTCGGGCTTGGTTGCGGTGGCTCGGATTGCTCCAGCAAGGTAAGCACCTGATCGAGGAACGCGAAGAATTTCTGATCGTCACGCGGACAGGCGAGCCAGGTCACCCTGCCGACGTACGCGATTTTGCCATCCGCCGTTTTGTCCATCAGCGTCGGTTCGACGACCAATAGACCCAGTTTTGAAATCGGACTCAAGCCCAGTTTGCCCGGCGCGGGATTTTCGAGCGCGTACGCGTAGGCGTGCAGTTGACGACCATAGAAAGGAATATGCGCGGGTTTGGCTTCGGATGTTTTGAAATCAACGACGCCAAAACTCGCGTCCACAAATTCGACGACGGTATCGAACTTACCTTTGAGAACACACTGCGTCGAGTGATTGGGCAAAACAATCGGCTGCGACGTGACCCATTTCTCGCCAAACCGGACCACGCCATCGGGCAGATCGCCGCAAATCTCACCGGTCGGCTTGTTCTGGAAAAAGTCCTTCATCAATTTGTCAATGCGATTGAAAATCGCGGGCATCGGCGAATAAGGACGCGTGAATTTATGGGCGACCTTGAGATAGAAACAGCGCGGACACTCGCTCCACAGAAAAGTCAAATCGGAAGGACTGAGTTGCCAGATGGTCGTCATCTCAATGCCTGACCACCCTTGCCGCGAGCGCGCCGAGAAGGACGTAGAGAATGCCCAATCCGACAATCAGGAATTTGGGAATCGCACACCACTGCGCCACCACGGGCAACGACGCGTTCTGCGATCCGAGCAGCAGTTGGATCAGCGCACAGTTCTCGATGGCATCCACCAACCCAGCCAGCCACTGCCCCCACGCCAGAGCGACTCCGACCGGCGACAAAAACGCGAGGCGTGCCGAAAAAGCGCGGGCAGCCATCACACAGCCCAAGCCGATACACAAGGGGTACGCGACGAGGAACAAAAAATCCAAGCCGAGATTCAAGCCCGCATAGATTCGACCCACAGGTCCCCACGATTCGACCATTCTCTGCGCTCGCGATAATGTGCCGGCAAGTTCAAACGAAACGATGCCCGAGGGCGCGGCATCAGTGATGAGCGGACCACCAAGAACTTGGAGCGCGAACATCACGACCATCGTCAGCACGAACAGCAACGCAAAGGCACGCGTCTGTTCGACCATCGGCAACCATTCAAAAGGATGGCGCAGTTTCATGGAAACCTCCTCGTAGATTTCAGCCCTATTTCTTGACTCCGCCCCTTGTCATTTCGAGGAGCGGTTTGTCCGACGAGAAATCCCGATTACGGGGGAGCGAGATTTCTCGTTACGCTCGAAATGACCGAGTGGGTTAGTTGCCAGATTCCTCTCGACTGTTTATCTGTCAAAGTAGATGCTCTTGCCGGTGACGGACAACGGAATGCCCATCACAAAATCCGCATCAATCAAGCCCATCATCCGCGCGACGACGCCCGCGCGGTACATGATCCGATTATCCACGTTCAGCAGACTCGCGGTCTTGACCGCCGATCCGAGCGCGATACCCATATCGAGCACGCGGAACGCGCATTGCGGACCGACGAACTCACCGTGTTCAGCCGGTTTGCGATCGTTGCACAATTCGACGCCGCACGCGCCGCAGTTCAAGTCTACCGATTTGGCGTCTTTGATGCCGATCAGCATTACCGCCGCCGATGCCGCGACATTGCGCGCATCGCGATCAAAATTCTTCTTTTTCACCTTCGCGCCGTACTGGGTCATCTCGGCGGCAAGGCGTTGGAGGTCATTACCTTCGATCACTTTGACAACGACGAAATCCTGCCCCGCCGATTTGGGCGCGGTGCGCGCGGCGATTTCCATCAGGTCAGTTACGGTTTGGAGGGAAGACATAGGGGACTCCTTTGGGGTTTTATATCGTGGGAATCTAACTTGCCAAACTCGCAAACTTGAAATACGTCTTGCCGCTAACGCTCGTTAGCGTCTCGCGCCGATCCGAAGGGAAAATCGGATACAATAGGATTTCCTCGCCGCCGCGCTGCCGCAAAACGACTGTGTGTGGTATCTCGCGTTCGCTCAGTTCATAGTCGCGGACGATGAAGAAGATGTAAGGGTTGGGATAGCGCGACAATCCTGCGCTGAGCAGACCTTTGACTTGCCGCATCACACCTTCCCGCTCATCGGGCGCAGTGTAGAACAGCATATAGTCCAAGCCCCCGACGAGAATCGGGAACGTGAGCGTGCGCCGCTCTTGCAGCGCGCGCAAAAAGGGCAAGACCTTGACGCGCTCTGCGCTTTGAAATCTGCGCGCCAAGAATGATGGCAGATTGCCCAATTGGTCTTGGTACGCCTGCTGCGAAATCAGGTAAATCGCTGGTGATTCCAAGTTACCCCCAAATGTAGCCTAGCCCCTCGTGGGCGTATCGTGGGCAACGCGGACGGACGCGCACAAGGCGCTATGCTACAACAGCTTTTGCTGTCTCGGACCGAACTCCTCTTCCTTGACCGTGCCGCCGAGTCGCTCGACTTCGCGCAGTACGCGCTTGTAGGTCTCGTCGCCTGTGCGCTTGAAGAGTGCCGCCGCGACTTCCTTGCCCCTGGCGATCAGTTCGCGCCACGCGCGCCCTTTGGGTAAACTCGGCAGGTCTTTGGCGGGATAGACGCGCCCACTCTTTGCCAGGTAGTACAGATGATGCACGAGGTCAACGTCGTGCTCGTACGATTTACGCTTGGCGATTCCTTTGCCGCGCGCGTCGGGCGGGGTAAGCGTGTATGTCCCCTTTTTGTGCTTGAGCAAATCCGCGTCGGTGAATTGGCGCGCGTCCAAGCCGCGCGGCGAAAGCAACTTGCTGAGTTCGTCGAACGAAACCGACGCGCTCCCCGCAATTCGCGTCGCGTAGATCGCGCTCACCGCATCTGCGTTCACTTCGGATTCGCCTGCGAGGAGCGCACCGACGATTTCGTGAATCCCTTGCGTCGCTTCTTTCGCCGTCATCGGGCGAACGAGCGGCGGCTGGTCTTGCCGCGTCTCCAGCAGCGTGACGCTCGCGTGCTGTGAGTACGCCTCCAGGCAATGCCCGAACACAATCGTCTCGACATCGGGCAAACTTGTTTCCACCAGTTGCGGGTGCGTCTTCCTCACCTGCTCCAGCGCGCCGCGGGCTTGCTGATACACGCGGTCTTTCAATCGCTCCCACGTGATTTCGCCCTGCTCGACTTCGGGTGTGCGCTTGCGCGCCACGACAATCGTATCGAACGTGCGCGCGGCTTTCTCGCGGATGTGTCCCGACGTGCGCATTTCGGAATAGACGGGATAGACGGCAATGACGTAGAACCGCGCGTCCATCAACGCCTGCAAAACGTCCGCCCACGCTTCGGGCGCGGCGTGATGAAAGGTGAACGCCAGGATGCCATCGCGCTTCAAGACGCGATGACACTCGCGGAAAACGCGCGTCAAGCCCGCGAGAAAGAACGCCTCGTCCTTTTTCATCTTGACGTTGACGACGACTTCGCGGCTCTTGGGCGTGTACGGCGCGCCGAAGGTTTCGGGATAACGGTCTTTGAGTCCGAGCCGAAGCCAGACGTAGAAAAAGTCCGAGAGTTCGGCGTACATCACGTTGGAAAAGTACGGCGGGTCGCTGATGACGGCGTCTACCTGCTCATCGCCGATAAAGCCGAGGTCTTCCGAAGTTTGGCAGCGCAAGAGCGCGGTTGCGCTGTCGCCAAAGTCGGCAAACTCGCGCGCGGGCGCGCCGATGGCGGTCACGTTGGACAAAAAGACACGGTCTTTCTTGACCAACTTTTGCTTCTCTTGCTCGACCAAGCGATTGCGGATGCTGTCGCTTTCAATCAAGTTCTCGTATGGCTTCTGTCCATACTCTTTCGCCTCGCAAACCTGCCCGAAGAAATTCCGAAACGACCCGTTGGCTAGTCGTCCGCTGCCCCAAACGTTGTTTTCAACAGGAACATACGGGGGCCAGAACGCGTGCCGCGTGAACATGTGCACCAAATGCAATTTGTTGCTTGAATCGTAAATGCAAAACATGTTGTTGGTGCTGACCGCGTTCGAGAACGCTGCGAGCAACAGTTCGCGCACGCTTTCGTCTTGGACGCGCAGAATCTCTTCCAGTATCAACGCAAGCGACAACAACTGTCGCTCGTTGAACATCTGGTAAAAGTGGCGATAGTTGTGGTTGACAGGTCGCGGGTCGCTTCGCCCCTCCAATGGAATCTCTTGGTCAGGAATCACGCGCCCTAACCACGCTGCCCAATTTTCGGACAGTTCGCTTTGGACGTGCGCAAAGAGATCGCGGTCGGCTTTGTCAATCCGCTTGTAGCCGCGCTCGTCGCAGTGCGGGCAATAGTACTCCATCGCGAACATCCGCGTCGGCAAGGGCGTCTCCAATCGGCGAATCGCGCTGGCGGCGGCGTCGGGCTGATGGCAATGCGGGCAGGTATACTTGCCGCGCTCGACGTATCCCGTCGCGGGCGTGAACTTGTGACCCTTCGGACACTCAATCACGTTGTCAACCTTCATCGTGACGAACACTTCGTCGCACTTGGGGCAAACGACAGTGAACGACCCTTTCGGCGTGCCGCGCCGCAAGCGCTCCTTGTGATTCGCGATGATGAAGTCGCCAAAGAGCGGCACGTCTTTGCCGCACGCGGGATTGCCGCACTGCGCCACCTTCACCCAAAAGACGACGAGCGCATCGGCGGGCTTGCGACATTCGGGGCACTTGGTTTTGTAATAGCCGCGAATCCGATCGCCGACCGCCGCATCCAAACGCTCAAACTCTTTCTTGAGCGCATCGAGATCAACCGCGTCGGTCTCTTTCTTCACGACGAACCACGCGACTGGATTCAGGTCAACGCCAACAACCTTGCAGCCCAGTTTCAGCGCCTCGACAATCGTCGTGCCGCCGCCCATAAACGGGTCGAGGACCATCGGCGCGCGTCCGTCGCTGGTTTGCAGCGGGCGGCTGTCGTAGAACGCGAGGCGCGAGTCGTCGCCGTTCTCGCGCAGCGCGGTGAGGAGCATCATGCGGAAGGTCGTGCCGATGCGCCGCGCCCACCAGCGGTGCAGGTTGTAGATGGGCTTTTTCCCCTGCACCTCTTTGTGGACGATGGCGTTGATAAATTCAATAGGAAAATCACGTTCGATGGAGGGCATTAGTTGTTTTCCAATCACAACGCCCACGAGGGGCTAAGTTACAGCGATTCATGCGCGTTTGTCGTAGCATAGCGCCTCGTGCGCGTTGGTTACCATGGTAATGGACTGATGTGTCCGCTCCAGAGCCAATCCTCGGCGCGCTCGACCAATCCTTTACGAACGGGATTGTTCAAAATGTAGTCGTCAATCGCCCACAGGTCTTCTTCTGTGCGCACGATGTGGTCGAAATAGCGCGGCTGCCAGAGTTTGCCACGCCAGCCCACTGTCCAACTGCAATTGGTTGCCATGCCCTTGAACTGGTCGGTGAATGTCAGCGCAGAAATCCCATCCTGGCGCGGGCTGACCAAGAAATGCAAGTGGTCAGGCATAAGGCAGTAGGTGAAGACCGCGCAATTCTGGCGCTTGTCTTCTTCGCGCAAAACATCAATCACGCGTTGGCTGAGATCGCCCCGAACAAAGGGCGATTGGTTTTGGTAGGCGCGAATGGTCATGAAGTACACGCGGCTAGCGTGCGTGTAGAGTTCAGGGTCGAGCCGCTGGTTTTTTGCAGGATGGTACGGTTTATCCCACGGCATAATTCTAACTCGTAGTCTAGCCCCTTGTGGGCGTTGGTAAAACGCGCACAAGGCGCTCTGGTACGATTGAATGGACGCGCACACCTGTAGCAACACAGCGCGCACAAGGCGCTATGCTACGGTTTTGGCGAGCGTCGGTTGGATTGTCAAAATTGGCACCAAGCACTCTATCAGCGACAACCCTCCGTGCGTGACGCCCTCGCCCGCGCCGCTGCTGGGCCACAACCAACGTCCTTTCACCAAACATTGGTTGCCGTCACAGAAAACATAGTCGCGCCACTCGACGCGCTGCACATCGCCAATTTTCGCGGCATCAACCGCGCGCCCGCCGCCAAAGACTTGGGCGAGTTGTCTGCCCTTCTCTTGACCACCGAGCGACCACAACGGATCAGCATAATTTCTGCCCGTGTAGATGTAGCCGTGGTCAGTCGTCACCACGATTTCCTTGTCGCTCGCCGCTTCAAGGATTTTCTCCAATGCCGCCCATGTGCGCGTGAACGCCGACTGGAGACTGACCACTTGGGTTCGCCCGCGCCGCCCACGATGCAACAGCGGGTCAGGCAGACCAACGGCAATCAGCGCGCCTGACGCGCGCGGAATGTTCAGCCGCGTCTCGTCGGGACAATAGTCGGCGGGAAAGCCGCGCAGCACGTGATTCTGCAAACCCGAAAAGGAAGTCACTCCCAAATGTTTTTGGCAGAATGCTTCCGTCGAAGAAGGCAGCGCGGAAAACGAATAACGTAGTTCTACCTTGCGTCTACGCTCGCGCAACTGACTTTTCAGGTAGCACGCTTCGCGCAACGAAAGCCCATCGAACACGACGATGAGGCGACCTTCGGCGATTTCGTCTTGCAGTGCGCCACGCGCGGCAACGCCCTCGGCGATTTCGTTGTACGCGGTGTCACACGTCTCCAGAACGACGCGCTCCAACGTCGCGATTGTCGTCTCGCGCTCGATGTACGCCGCCTCAAATTCGCCTTCGTCTTCAGTGCGCCACCAATCGTCGCTCCATGGCGCGCAAAGTTTCTCCCACAAGAGCGATAGCGCGGAACCTGCAATCAGCCGTTCGATTTCGTTCGCGGTGAATGCGTTGCTATGATCCACGCCTTACCCTCCAGTCGAGCCGCGCGCGTTCCGTGTTCAGGTCGTCCAACCCCTTCAAGAACCCGCGCACTTCTGCAAGCGACAGTTGCTCCGCCAGTTTTGCTTCGAGCGCGACTTTCAGGTCGCGGCTCCCTTTCTGTTCGAGCAAATCCGCCAGTTGGCGTAGCGCGCTCGCCAATTCGCGCGACGCCTGCGGACCCGTCGTTCGAAATTCCAAGAGCAGACGCACTTGTTCAAAAACGTCGCTCGCCCCAAAATCGCGTTCAACCTGGTGGTCAATCCCCGCAACATTACGCACATCCGCCATGCCTTCAACTGTACCCTCTGGCGCGCTCGGCGCAAGTGGCAACGCAGTGGTTTCGCGCGAAGCGATTGGCGCTGTCTCCACGACAGGCGCGGGACCCATAAGCGGCATTTGCCCCTCGGGGGCTTGTGGTTCGGCAACGGTGGGCGCGGGCGCAAATTCGCGCAGGACAATCGTAGCATCTTGGTGCCAGATGGGGACTCGCTCATACTTGCTGCGTCCCTCCGAACCAAAGAACGCCAAATCCTTCTCACTTGCTTCCAGCGCCTCACGTAGCCGCGATTCTTCTGGCAGCAGCGCGTAGCCGCGATACTTGTAGAACCAATCACGCAGTTCGCGATAAGGCAAGCCGCGACTGGCGCGGTCGCGCAAGATTCGCAAAATGTCTGCGCGCAGGTCGTCAACGCCGCCGTAGGCGTCTATCTTGGCGGAGATAGATTTTGATGTCAGTTGCAAAAAGTCGGGGCGGCGAGTGACCTTGTTGCCCTCCTGTATCCATCGGATACATTCCCATTCACCGCCGAGTTTCTCACGCAAACCATTGAGGCACCGCGACTCAATTTTCTCCAACTCGCGCCGCATCTTGCCATCGGTGCGCGACTTGTCTTCCAACAAAGCCCGCGCAGCAACTGCCTTGCGCGCTAACATTTCGCCTTCGTCATCGAGCGCGCGGTCACGCGGCGCTTTGGGCATTACGACGAAAACCGAATTCTGGTACTGCCGTCCCTCAAACAAGTTCTCAAAATCGCCATTGCTGAAACGGTCGAGCAACACAAGCACTTTGAGCGACGCGGTGTTCGACCAGTCATCAGGCGGGCGCACATAAATGGGGTACGGCAATCCGCGCAATTGGCTTTTGATTGCATCCTTGACGACTTCGCGCACTTTTCCCAGGTCGTGTTGACCCGCGCGCCGATACACCATCGCCTCGATGTTCTCTTCGAGTTTGATGACCCAACGCCCGTTGTCGTAGTGGAGGTGTTCGGCTTGCGTCGGCAAATCCTTCAGCGCGGCGTCCACGTCAAACGCGCTGGTCTCGTCAGGGCGCACCGTCCCCGTAAACATTTCCGCGTCGAGCGCGCCGAGATTCTTCACTTGCCCCAGGGAATACAAAAGCGCGGTTGAAAGGACACGCCGCTTGGTCGCAACACCTTCTTCGCCCTCCAGTGCCTCCAGGTCGCCCAACACGCGCACGGTCAAGTCGGCATTGACCCGCGACAACCACTCGTAGTAATCCTGCGGGTCGAGGTCGGCAGGCAAGAGCAGCGACACGGCGTCTTGCTTTTTCACCAGCAACTCGGCAAGCAACCCAATCGCGCCACGCGTGCTCTGGCTCGTCGCGACCGAGGCGTAGCGTTCTAGCAGAGTGTTGAGCAAATCGGGATGAAACGGATAGTACTGCGACATTTGCTCACGTAGCGCGTTCAAGTCCAAATCAAACCCTTTCTGCTCGCGTAGATCCTGGTACGCATCCAGGTAAAGGTCAATCGCGCGGCGTACGCTCTTGCGATCAACATCGTCGAAAAGACGGAAGAAGATGATACCCACGCGGTCTTCGCGCTTGGTGAGGGGCTCTTTCACAACTGTCGTGCGTTCCAGACGGCTCTTGATGGCGTCCGCGTATTCCTGCTCTGAAGCAACGCCCGCGAGGATGGATACGAACAAGAAAAAGTCCGACCCGCGCTCGGATTCTTCTGCCAGATTGTGGAGAAAGTTGCGCGTGGCGTCTTTCAGTTCGGCGGGAAGCGGACCGTACCAACTGACAATCTCGTCAATCAGTACGACGACCGAACGCTCTTCGATGGCTCTGCGTATCATCTCGCTGGAAGGCGCTTCACGCGGCGATGAAGGAATCAATTCGGGGTGTCCCAGTTGCTCAAAGAGCGGAACCCATATCGGCTTCAGCGGATATTCCAACATCGGCAGCACGACAAGCGTCGGCTTTTTCGGAAAGGGGAAGGACGTGCCGAGTTTCTGTCTGGTCAACCACTTGCGCGCTAACGTGTGATTCTCGAAGAAATGATAGAGGAACGTCAGGAGGTGTGACTTGCCTGTGCCAAGACCACCTTCAAAGATGAACGCGCCGACGCTGGTCTTACTTTCCAACTTGGCGCGAACTTCGTTAATGACAGATTTGAGCAATGAGGTCGCAAAGGTGTGTGAGAAAACCCATTCAGCATCTTTTTCCAAAGCGTCTTGCGGCGAAATCAAATCCTTGAACAAAATGTGACCGCGAATTTTGTCCCAATCAAGTTTAGCAACCTCGTCTCTAAGTTCAACAAAATCGGAGATGGATGGCATCGGTGCCTCCTAAATCGGGTCGCGAAGTGTTGGCGCGGAAGTTTCCCCCCGCGCCAACATTTTACAGCATTTACTTATCCTTCGCAATCGGCGCAACCGCCGCTTGCGCCGCCGCGAGCCGTGCAATTGACTTGCCGCGTGATTGGCGATAGATCAATTTTCCAGTACGACGAATCTCATTTGCAAAACTGCCGCGCTCCGCCTCACGCCACTGGCGCGGAGAATAGCCAATCGCCTGAATCGGTTCGCGTAACGCCATATTCGCCAAACCCAACGTCTCGTACCGTTCACGCAAATTCAACCGTGCGAACTGCGGCGCGATGACCACCAAGTCAATATCGCTTCCTTCGCGCGCGCGCCGATGTGCGTATGAGCCAAACAACACAACTTGCTCAACAGAGATACCGCGCGCTCGCAAGTTGCGGATGTATTGATTTACGATAGCTTTAATTTGGGATCGCGTCCTAACCATTTCAGAACCGCCCGACTTTGTTTCAAGAAATCTTAAGCAACTGACGTCGTTCATAATAGTCGAGCAATCGCTTGCGCGACCACCCTCGTTTACGTCCACAAATGGCTTCTGATCTCAATCAGCCGATGCAAATTTCGCTGATCTTCCTCCAACCACTTCTTTTCCAACGCCGCATCCTTTTTCAGCGCGCGATAGTACGGCGCGTACTTTTTGCGATCTGGCTCAACCAACGTGCTGTGATCCGTACCTGGAATTTTCTTGAACCTGAACGGCGGGTGGCGCAATCCTTTTTCGTCGAGCGGGCTCTTGCGCGCGGGGCGTTCTTTCTTCCACCACCGGTACAAACTCGTGATTTCCTTCCACGCGCGCCGATGTTCCGCGTTCCAAGTCCAATCCACAATCTTGTCGGGATGCTCCTGCTCGACGAAATCCACGAGCAGTTGAAACGCCGCGTGCAGAAGCACTTCGTCTTTGTCGCACCAACCCTTCTCAAGCGTTTGGATTTTCAGGAGTTCCATCTGTGGTTCCTTTCTCACATCTATTGCATCGCATACGCCTTTTCATGTGGACCAAAAGTCAGAAAGACAACGCTCGCGTCAGGGAGTCCTTCACAGTCGCAGTAGATGCAGTCGGGTTCTTTGCGACACTCTTCGCAGATCACAAAGATGATGCGGAAGTTTCGCCCAACGTGCGCGCTGCGACATCCTCGCAAATCCAAACCGCGCCGCGCGCGTCCCAACTCCTCGGTGCCCTCGTATGGCGACGCGATAATTCTATCCACTTCTTTCTCAACCCGTCTGCGGAGACGCGTAGATTGCCAGTTTCTTTTGGAAGCGCGGCGTCAGACGAATAGCGTAACTCATTTCCCAAAGACCTCTTCGTAGGTCAGCAATCGGGGTCGCTGCCCGCTACGCATTTCGTTCCCTAGTTCCACCATATCCTGGTACAATGGCGATTCTGGATCAGACATCCACGGCTCAACGACCTCTGCGCCAGTCCGCGCCAATTCTTCGCGCACAACTTGACGTACATCGTGCCGCACAATTTTGCGGATGATTTTTTCCAGGTCTTTGATATCAAGCGTCACCATTGTTTGTGTCGAATGTGCCATACTCCACCTCACTTGCAAATTGGCGCAGAGGTTTCCCCCCGCGCCAACATTCTACACCACTTACTTATCCTTCGCAATCGGCGCGACCGCCGCTTGCGCCGCCGCGAGCCGTGCGACCGGCACGCGGAACGGCGAGCAACTTACATAGTGCAAGCCGATGCGATGGCAGAACTCGATGGACGACGGGTCGCCGCCGTGCTCACCGCAGATGCCGATCTTGAGATTCGGCTTGGTCGCGCGCCCTTCTTCCACCGCGATCTTCATCAAACGACCGACGCCGATTTGGTCGAGCGCTTGGAAGGGATTCTCCGGCAGAATCTTGGTCTCGACGTAGCGCAGCAAGAACTTGCCTTCCGCGTCATCGCGCGAGTAACCGTACGTCGTTTGCGTCAAGTCGTTCGTGCCGAACGAGAAGAACTGCGCGTACTCCGCGATCTGTCCGGCCGTCAGCGCGCCGCGCGGAATCTCGATCATCGTGCCGATCTTGTATTCCAGTTCGACACCCTGCTCCGCGATCACCTTCTGCGCTTCCGCTTCCGTGAGTTCGCGCTGATTCTTCAACTCGTTCACGTGCCCGACGAGCGGAATCATGATTTCGGGATGCACGTTGACGCCGCGTTTCTTCAAAATGCACGCCGCTTCGATGATCGCGCGCGTCTGCATCACCGTAATCTGCGGCATCGTGATACCCAGGCGACAACCGCGCAAACCGAGCATCGGGTTCGCTTCCTTCATCCCCTCGACCGCCTTGAGCATTTCCTCTTTCTCTTTCAACTTCGCCGGATCATTGCCGCGTATGCGCAACTCAGTCACTTCGATCAGCAGTGTTTCGTACGACGGCAGAAACTCGTGCAGCGGCGGATCAATCGTGCGGATGACGACCGGCAGTTCGCCCATCGCCTCAAAGATGCCGACGAAATCACCGCGCTGAATCGGCAAGAGTTGATCGAGATACTTCTGGCGTTCCGCGTCCGTTTTCGACAAGATCATTTCTTGCACGATCGGCAAGCGGTCGGTTTCAAAGAACATGTGCTCGGTGCGGCACAAACCGATGCCCTGCGCGCCGAACTTGATCGCCATGCGCGCGTCGCGCGGATAATCCGCGTTCGCCCACACTTGCAAGCCGACTTCAGGCGCATTCTTCACGCGGAGCGCCTTGCGCGATTTCTTCAATCGAATTTCGTCCGCCCAGCCGAGCAAGGTCTTCAAGTCCTCATCCTTGTCGAAATCGGGGAGAACCGTTTTGATTTCGCCAGCGAACACTTCGCCCGCCCCACCGTCAATCGAAATCGCATCACCTTCCCTGATCGTTTTGCCGGACGCGGTGAAGAGACGTTTCTCTTCGTCCACGCGAATCGCTTCGCAGCCCGCGACGCATGGCAAGCCCGCGCCGCGCGCGACGACTGCCGCGTGCGAAGTCGCGCCGCCGTGCTGCGTCAAGATGCCTTTCGATGCGTACATCCCGTGCACATCTTCCGGCGACGTTTCGTAACGCACGAGGATGACGCTCTTGCCTTCGTTGCCCAGTTTTTCGGCGGTGTCGGGATTGAAAATCGCGAGACCCGTCGCCGCGCCGGGCGAGGCGTTCAAACCGGTGGCGAGCAAGTTACCGGCTTTCGCGGCTTCGGACTTTGCCGCCGAATCGAACTGCGGCATCAATAACTGGACGACCTGCGCGGGTTCGACGCGCTGCACCGCTTCTTCTTTCGTGATGAGACTTTCGTTCACCATCTCAACTGCGATACCGACTGCCGCGCGCGCGGTGCGCTTGCCGGTGCGCGTCTGCAGCATCCACAACTTGCCGCGCTCGACCGTGAATTCGAGGTCTTGCATCTCGCGGTAATGCTTTTCCATTTGCCCCGCGAGTTTCCGGAATTCGTTGTAGACCCTGGAATTCTTTTCTTTCAATTCCGCGATCTTCATCGGCGTGCGAATGCCGGCGACCACATCTTCGCCCTGCGCGTTGCTGAGGTACTCACCGAACAGTTCGTTCTCGCCGGTACCGGGATCGCGCGTGAACGCGACGCCCGTGCCGGAATCTTCTGCCAAGTTGCCGAACACCATCGTGCAGACGTTGACCGCTGTGCCCAGGTTATCGGGAATCTTGTTGATGCGGCGATAGTCTACCGCGCGTTTGCCCATCCACGAACCGAACACCGCGCCAATCGCGAGTTGCAGTTGTTTGTACGGGTCTTCGGGAAACTCTTCGCCGATTTCTTTCTTGTACAACGCTTTGTACTGCGCGACCACTTCTCTCAGCGCGTTCGTATCGAGATCAGTATCTTGCTTCGCGTGATACTTGGCTTTCGCGCCATCGAAAATCGCGTCGAACTTTTTCGCTTCGATGCCCATCACGATGCGACCGAACATCTGAATCAATCGGCGATAAGCGTCGTAGGCAAAGCGTTCATTATTGAACTTTTTCGCAATGCCCGGCAAGGTCTCGGCATTCAAACCCAAATTGAGCACGGTATCCATCATCCCGGGCATTGAGAATTTCGCACCGGAACGGACAGAGACCAGCAATGGGTTTTTCGGATCACCGAACTTTTGCCCCGCCGCTTTTTCGACTTGCCTCATCGCCGCGAGCGTTTGCTCCCACATTCCTTTCGGGGGCTTTTTGCCCGCCGCGGTGTACGCGTTGCACGCCTCAGTCGTGATCGTGAAGCCGGGCGGCACTGGCAAACCAGCGTGCGTCATCTCCGCAAGTCCGGCACCCTTGCCGCCGAGAAGATCGCGCATGTCCTTGTTGCCTTGCTCAAACAAATACACCCATTTCTTCTGGAGCGTTTTCCTTGCCGCCTTCTTCACGGCTGCTTTTTTGACTGCCATGTGTAGTACCTCCTATGTGATTGATTTGTTGCAAGTGGATGATACAAGCACCATCGCCTGAAGCGCCACTATCCGACCAACCGACCCAGCAACACACTCTTCACTTCCGCCACCGGCACGCGAATTTGCTCCATCGAATCGCGGTCGCGGATCGTCACCTTGCCGTCGTACTTTTCATCGCCCGGCAGCGCGGATTGATGATCCACCGTCACACAAAACGGTGTCCCGATTTCGTCTTGGCGGCGATACAAGCGACCGATGCTCGCGGTGTCGTCGTACATCGCCATCATGTGCGGCTTCAACTCCGCGACGATCCTCTTCGCAAGCTCGACGATCTCCGGACGATTGCGCGCGAGCGGCAGTACCGCGACCTTGAGCGGCGCGAGTATCTTGGGTAACTTCAAGACGACGCGCTTTTCGCCGCGCACTTCTTCTTCTTGGTAACTCTCGAACAACACGACCAGCACCGCACGATCCACACCCATCGCCGGTTCGACGACGTACGGAATGTACTTTTCTTTCGTCTCGTCGTCAAAGTACGTCAAATCTTTGCCGCTCAATTTCTGATGCGCGCCCAAGTCCCAATCGGTGCGGCTTGCAATCCCTTCGACCTCGCTCCACCCCATCGGAAAACGATATTCGATGTCGTAATTCCCTTTAGAATAGTGCGGCGGCTTTTCCTCTTTCACGTCGTCAGGATCGGGACCCTGGATGTACGTTCGCTCTTTGCGAATGACTTTGATGCGAATATTGTCGTCGCGGATGTTGAGCGTTTTCTTCCACCACGTGAGTCGTTCGTCGCGCCATTGATCGTGCCACTCATCTTCCGTGCCTGGCTTGACGAAAAACTCCATCTCCATCTGCTCGAACTCACGGTCACGGAAAATGAAATTGCCTGTGATGATCTCGTTGCGGAACGACCTCCCGATTTGTGCGATCCCGAACGGGATTTTCTTCCGCATGGCTTGCTGCACGTTCGAGAAATTCACAAAGATACCTTGCGCGGTTTCGGGGCGCAGGTACGCAATCGCCGCGTCGTCCTCCACGGGACCGACGTGCGTTTTGAACATCACGTTGAACTGGCGCGGCTCGGTCATCGTCCCTTTGTTGCCGCAGTGCGGACACGCTTCGCCCGGGATCTCGTCGGCGCGAAAACGGTGGTGACAATTCTTGCACTCGACCAGCGGATCGTTGAACGTTTCGACGTGACCACTCGCAACCCAGACGTTCGGATTCATAATGATCGCCGCGTCCACGCCGACGATGTCGTCGCGATCCTGCACCATCGCCTTCCACCACGCGCGCTTTATATTATTTTTCAGTTCGACGCCGAGCGGACCGTAGTCCCAGAATCCGCCGATACCGCCGTAAATTTCTGAACCCTGAAAGACAAAGCCGCGTCGTTTGCACAACGACACCATCGTTTCCATGTCTGGCATAAGATTAACCCCTCAACTCCCGCAAAAACTCCACGCTTTTCAAGTTCCGTTCCAAGTGATGCGTAATATACCGCAGCATCAATGTTTCCACTTCGGACATCGCTTCGCCGTTCAGGCGCAGACCGCGCACCGTCTTCCATTCGCGCGTCTGCAAATAGCGCAGCACCTTGAGCGCGTTCAGTGAAATCACTTGCGCGTCGTACGCACGCCCCGCGATCTGCTCGCGCCGCGTCTGCACACAGTCGGGATCGAGCACGCCGCCCACTTCTGCGCTGAAGTAGTTGTCCATCGGCTCGATGGCTTTGCCGCAGTGGACGCAGTTGAACAATTGCGGACGATAGCCAACGTACTGCAACAAGCGCAGCTCAAAAAATCGCGCGAGCAAATCGGCATCGTTGGAGAGCTCACCCAACGCGGCGAGCGCGTGCAACAGCAGATCGAAGACCGCACGATTCTCGGTGCCCTCTTCGGCAAACCTGTCAACGAGTTCGGCGAGATAGTACGCGTACCCGACGCGCTCTAAATTATCGCGCAACAGAATGAACGCGTCGAGCGTATCGGCTTGCGTCACGATGTCGAGTTGCTTGCCCTTCGCCAGAAGCAAGTGCGTATGCGTGAACAACTCGACGTGTCCGCTCTTGCGCGACGACGGCTTGCGCGCGCCTTTCGCAATCGCGCACATTTTTCCCAGATCAGGCGTGAAAAGCGTCAGCAGACGATCCGCCTCGCCATGATCCGTGCGCTTCAAGACAATCGCTTCGACACGATAAAGACGCGCGCGCATAACGCTCAATGAACCAATGAACCAATGTGCCAATGAACCAATACGCCCAGGTAAGTTTGGCTCATTGGCTAATTGGGCAATTGGCTCATTGCCTCATCCGCCTCTCACCGTATTGAACTTGTACGGTCGCTCCCAATTCCGATTCATCTTCGCTTGGAACAACGCTTCCGCGTCCAGATCGAGCGCAGAGAGCAAATGCAGGATGCGAATGATCGCGTCGATCAATTCCTCGCCGACGTGATCAAACGATTCTCCTTTCTTGTACGCGTCAGTCGCCTCGGAGACTTCGGTGTGAATCAGCGCCAGCATTTCCCAAACGCGCGCGTGATCCGCTGAAAACCCCTTTGCATCTGCCATCGCGCGCACTTCCAACATCTTTTGATTCAGTCCGACTGGCTCGACCATCCCTGCTCCTTTGTCAAGAATCCATTATACCTTAACAACGCGGAAAATACCAAAAGAAGAAACCCGTTTTCCTGAAAGCCCCCAAGCGAAGCGGAGGGGGGGCGAGAAAACGGGTTTCTGCGCTAGCGCAAATCTCGCGGACCAAACCGATCCGGCAGGATCTGCTTCATCGTAAATTTTTTGCGCCGATTGCCCCGTGCGGGCGCAAGAACGATGACCGCATCGTCCGCCGCAAATTCCGAAAACACTTGCCGACACGCGCCGCACGGCGAGCCGAGATTCGACGTGACGACCGCGAGCGCGACAAACGCGTGTTCGCCTTCCGCCACCCCTTTGAATATCGCGACGCGTTCCGCGCACATCGCGCTCGGATACGCCGCGTTCTCGACGTTACAACCCGTATAGATTTCGCCTGACTTTGCCAGCGCCGCCGCGCCGACCGCGTACCGCGAGTACGGCGCGTAGGCGTTCCGCCGCGCTTGCCGTGCCAGTGTCACCAGTTTTTCCAAATCGCTCTTCATCGAGCAACCTCCTTCGGAAGCAGTGAACAATGAACAGCAAACAGTGAGCAACAGCCGATTGATCACTGTTCACTGTTCACTGGTTACTGTTCACCAATCTCCGTATCACCCGCGCAGGCGCACCCACCGCGAGCGAATCGGGGGGAATGTCTTTGTTGACGACCGCGCCCGCGCCCGTGCGCGACCGCGCGCCAACTGTCACAGGCGCGATCAACATCGTGTCACTGCCGATGAACACGTCGTCGCCGATCACCGTGCGATTCTTTTGCTTGCCGTCGTAATTGCACGTAATCGTTCCCGCGCCGACGTTCACATGCTTCCCAAGTTCCGCGTCGCCGACGTAACTGAAATGTCCAACATGCGACCGCTCGCCGATGTACGAGTTTTTCACCTCGCTGAAATTGCCGATGTATACCTCGCGCGCGATATGCGTCCCGGGTCGCAACCGCGCAAACGGACCGATCCGCACGCACTCCTCGACCACCGCGCCCATGATATCCGACGCGATGATTTCGCAGTCGTCGCCAATCTGCGAATCGCGTATGATCGCGTTCGGACCGATGCGGCAATTCGCGCCGATGCGCGTCTTGCCGCGCAAATGGGTGTTCGGCTCGATCACCGTATCCTCACCGATTGCCACGGTGGACTCGATATACGTCGTCGCGGGATCAATCAGCGTCACGCCTGCGAGCATCAGCGCGGTGTTGATGCGCTCGCGCATAATCTTTTCTGCTTGTGCGAGTTGGACGCGCGTATTGATACCGATCATTTCGCTCGCGTCGTGCGACACCACCGCCTCAATCTTGCGATTTTCTTCGACTGCCATCGCGACGAGATCGGTCAAATAGTACTCATTCTTCTTCCCAGTCGGCTTGAGTTGCGTCAGATGATCCCACAACCAATCTGCATTGAAACAATAGACGCCGCAATTCAACTCGCGAAGCGCCAATTGTTCGGGCGTCGCGTCGCGTTCTTCGACGATGCCAAGCACGCGATTATTCGAATCGCGTAACACCCGCCCGAACGCCATCGAATCGTCGGAGACAAGCGTCAGCATCGTAATCGTCGCGCGCGACGACGCGTGCAAGTCCGTCAACTTTTTCAGCGTCTCGGCACGCATCAACGGCATATCGGCATACGAAACGAACACGGCGTCCGACGTGCCGCGCAAAACCTCGCGCGCTTGCAAAACCGCGTGTCCCGTGCCGAGTTGCTCGCGCTGCTCGACGAATTGGAGGTTGGAGCTTGGAGACTTGCCCTGAGCGGAGTCGAAGGGGTGGAGATGAGAGATTGCCTCACGTACCTGGTTTGCGCCGTGACCGACGACGAGGACAGCTTGATCGCAACTGAGTGTCCCGACATTTTCAAGCGCGTACAGCACCATCGGTTTGCCCACAATCGTATGCAGCACCTTAGGTAACTTGGTTTTCATCCGCGTCCCCTGACCCGCGGCAAGAATGACGGCGGCTAATCTCATTTTGTCACCCGAATCGTTGTAATTTGAGTATCGTTCACAAACAACATGCCCGCGCCTGACGCGGCATCGGTAGGAATATCGAGATCGAAGAACGTGCACAAGCCGCGCCCATCAGTCGGCAGTGTAACACTTTTGTCGGATAAGACAAAATCACGTCGCGATGCATCGTGCAAGCGGATCACCGCGCGGCGTGCCTGCTTGCCATCGCCAACCCCACGCCAGAATAACGAAAACGAGAATGGATCGCCTACGCGCGCTTCATTTGACGGGAGTGTGTATCCCATCAACCGCGCTTGCGGCGCGACCTCGACATCAAGCGCTTGCTCTGGGTCCAAATCTTCCAAACGATTACTAGGCGATGCCTCGACGCGCGTCGCTTGGAGTTCCACCGAGTTCCCTTGACGACCTAGCAATCGCAGCACTTGCATCGTCTTCGGATCATACGTTTCAACACTGACGCGATACTCGCCCGCAGGCGCGCACGCGTTCAACCCAGGATAAAATTTTTCGACGATGACATCGCCCGCGCTCCAGCGCGTCGTTTCGTAACTGTTATCGCCCGTCCACTTGTCCTCTTGTCCCCAGACGCGATCTCGCGCGTCGCGCACTTTCACCGAAAAAGTATAATCCTCCGTCATCGGTGTGAGCGCGTGAAACAGGAGTGCCACTTCGAGATTCCGCTTCGCCGCATCCGCCGCGTCAACCGTGTACCCGATCAACTCGAACGAATCGTTCCAGACGGCGCGCGTCGTGTTCTTCGGCTGGATGAAATCGCTGCCTTGAGAGAGAGCGGAGATTGGAGAT
>Ga0315294_10001502_pt1 | contig 25468 bp, 19 predicted proteins | sample YL17G13_40_MG_FD_203626 | JGI IMG/M metagenome (GOLD analysis project Ga0315294, IMG submission 203626) | Sediment microbial communities from Yellowstone Lake, YNP, Wyoming, USA - YL17G13_40 | ecosystem: Environmental > Aquatic > Freshwater > Lake > Sediment | place: USA: Wyoming | collected... | reverse complement strand
TACGTGAAAGGTGGCTTGGGAGTGGTTGATGTTGAAGATGTTGTTGAGGGAGAAATTTTGGCTTGGAAGAAAGGTAAAAGGGGAGAGCGGTATATTTTAGTGGGAGAAAATTTAAGTTTTTATGATATCAGAAAAACAATAGCTGAAATTCTCGGTAAAAATCCGCCCAGAATGGCTCTACTCTACTGGATATTCTTACCTATAAGTTACATCTTGCATTGGTTTTCTTATTTAACCGGAAAGCGGCCGAAATTCACTCCGGAAAACGCTAGGTTGAATGGATTGTATCTTTATTTTTCCAACGAGAAGGCAAAAAAGGAACTGGGAATTCAATTCAGGCCATTTAAAGAGTCAGCGAGGAGAATGATAGAATGGTATAAAGAAAAAGGGTATCTGTAAAAATTACTTTTTTAAAGGTGGGATGCCAGAGTGGTTGAATGGGCCGCACTCGAAATGCGGTATATCCGTAAGGGTATCGGGGGTTCAAATCCCTCTCCCACCGCAACGTAATAAATTTTCTTTGAAAATTTAAACGTTGCTGAAACGTAAAATTATGAAATAATTTGTACGTTTCGCTTGGTTAAAACTAAAGTAAATTTATAGCATGACTAACGATAACATCATAATTTATTCAACGCTAATCGTATTTTTTTCCCTCCTTCTTTATTTATTGGTTCGGGATTTTAAAATGAAAAAAAAGTTTGATTTATTTTTTAAAAAGGGTGATAAAGACTTAGGAGAAGTTTTGGCCACTCAAATTAAGAAGTTGGGGGATCAAGGAAAAGATATAGAAAAAATATTTGGAGAAATTGAAAAAATAAATAAAATTTTGGAGACTTGTTTTCAAAAAGTAGGAGTAATGAGATACAATCCTTTCAAAGAAGTGGGTGGAGCCCAAAGTTTTTCTATCGCTTTATTGGATGCAAAAAATAATGGTTTTGTAATTACTGGTCTTTTTACCCGAGAAGGCAACAGAATATTTGCCAAACCCATAGAAAGTGGTCAGTCAACATACCTGCTTTCTAACGAAGAAAGAGAGGCGATAAAAAAAGCCATAGGTTAGGATAATTGAAAAATTCATATGATTGAGGAAAAAAATAAACAAAAAAATTTAACCCGTCTGCCAAAGCCTGCGGCTCAGATCGCTGGCAGGCAGGTATCCCGTCCGCCGGTAGTCGTTGTTATGGGTCACGTTGATTCCGGAAAGACTTCTATTTTAGACAATATTCGCAAGAGCCATGTAGCTGAAAAAGAAACAGGGGGAATAACCCAACACGTCGGTGCTTACGAGGTTGAATTTCCTATTTCTTCCGGGAAGCAAGGTGAAACATGTAAAAAAATCACTTTTCTTGATACCCCTGGCCACGAAGCTTTTTCTCAGATGAGGTCTCGAGGAACAAAGGTAGCTGATCTTGCTGTTTTAGTTGTAGATGGTTGCGAAGGAGTGAAAGCTCAGACAAAAGAAGCAATTTCTCATATAAAAAAAGCTGACGTTCCTTTGATTGTGGCAATAAATAAATGCGACAAGCCCGATTCTGATCCTGAGAAGGCTAAAAGAGAATTATCAAAAGAGAACATGTTAGTTGAGTCTTTTGGCGGGAAAATTCCTTCAGTTAATGTTTCAGCTAAAACCGGCAAAGGTATTCCAGATCTTTTAGAAATGATTTTAATTGTTGCAGAAATGGAAAATTTAACAGGAGATATCTCAAAACCAGCCGAAGGAGTAATTATTGAGTCATATGCAGACAATCATCGGGGGCCAACCGCCACTTTAATTTTAAGAGAAGGATTATTAAAAGTTGGTGATGCTATTGGCACTCCTTCAACTTTTGGTAAAATAAAAATTTTAGAAGATTTTCGCGGAAAGTCAATCGAAACTACCTACCCTTCTATGCCCGCGATTGTTATTGGCTTTAAAGACACGCCGTTAGTAGGAGAAAAATTTATTTTTTTTCCGGATATTGAAACTGCTGAAAATTCTGTTGTAAAAAAATCAGAAAGATCAAAAGAAGTTTTCTTTTTCGAACCGGGGCAGAAAGTTTTAAACCTGATCTTAAAGACTGATGTATTAGGTTCAATTGAAGCAATATCAGAAGTCTTAAAAAATTTGCCTCAGGAAAAGGTTGTTTTGAGAATTTTAGATGCTGGGGTTGGGGATATTAATGAATCTGATGTCAAGCTGGCAAGATCGGCAAAAGCAAAGATCTTGGGCTTTAGAGTAAAGACGTCTTCTGCTATAAAAAACCTTGCTCAAAGAGAAAAAGTTAGAATAATAAATTTTGAGATTATTTATGAGTTAGTTGAAGAAATACGGAAACACATGGAGAAAGTTTTAGAGCCTGAGACAATCAGGGAAGACTTGGGAAAAATGAAAGCTCTGGTTCTCTTTTTTGCCGAAAAAAACCGTCAGATTATCGGAGGGAAAGTTATTGAAGGAAGCTTCAAAAAAGGAGTTTCTATCGAGATTTTCAGGGGAGAAGAAAAAGTTGGAAAAGGAAGACTGATTTCTCTCCAAAAAAATAAAAAAGATGTTGAAAAAGTTATCAAAGGGGAAGAATGCGGTATTCTTTATGAAGGCGACGCTAAAGTTGAATTAGGTGATATTTTGGTGATGTACCAGGAATCAAGAACAAAAGGCGGTCTGGAATAATCAAACAGCCAATTAAAATTGAAAATCTACTAATTTGTCTACTAAAAGGATACTAAAAGTTAATGAGCTTTTAAAAAAAGAATTAGGTCAACTTCTTCTGAAAAAAGTTGAGTTTCCAAGAGATGTGTTAGTTACCATTACTAAGGTTAATACCTTACCTAACTTAAGAGAGGCCATTGTAAGTATCAGTTCTTTGCCTGATTCAAAAAGCAAAATGGTCCAAAAAATTTTAAGTTACCGCATTTACGATTTGCAACAGGAGATTAATAAAAAACTAAAAATGAGACCTGTTCCTAAAATTATTTTTCGGGAAGAAGATAAAGTGGGGCAAGCGGCGAGAATAGAAGAGCTTCTGCAAAAAATAAATGAGAAATAAAAACAGCCTTGAAAAATAACAAAAAATAAGTATAAGATAAATTAGTGGCCAGGTAGCCAAGTAGCCAAGGCAACGGTCTGCAAAACCGTTATACGTGGGTGCAATTCCCACCCTGGCCTCAACTTTTTCTTTTATTATTTAAGATGCCCGGGTGGTGAAACCGGTATACACGAGAGACTTAAAATCTCTTGAAGGAGACTTCGTGTGGGTTCGAGTCCCACCCCGGGCACGTAAACACAAAAACCGCCCAAAGGGCGGTTTTTGATTTGTTTTGTTTATCTATTAGTTGTCTAAAACTTCAATATATGTTCTTTTGGCTCCAAAATTGAGGGCATCCTGATAAGAACCTTCCCAAATATCAATATGATAATTACCGGCTTTCCAGTTCATTCTGTCTTCAACCAGAAAGATTTTATCTCCATATATTTCCGGTATTCTAATTCTTGTCCCAAAAGGTAAAAGATTATTAGCTACAATCCCATCTTTTACATAGCTGCCAGAGGCAGTGAAAAAAGGGCTTTCGTCGGTTTCTTGGACAGTGCTGGAATAAGCAGTGATAATTACGTTCATTTTCTTTATTACTTTAGGATCGGGAATAGCGGGGTTAGTTAAAGAAACAAGGCTATTTCCTTCTAAAATAGTTAGTTTTCCCTCTAAATTAACAGATAGGTCCTGAATCGTAACTTCGGCTAAGGCCATTTCTTCTTTATTACCGAAAATAAAGGGAGATTCAATAAAAAGACAGCTGGCTATAAAAATAGAGAGAAAAAACAGCCTAAAAATTGATTTTTTTGTATTGTTTTTCATATTAAAACCCCTTCTTAGGGGTTCTAACATATTAGCCTATTCGGTATGGCCTGTCAAGGTTTTATGAGCGGGAGACGGGATTTGAACCCGCGGCCTTTTCCTTGGCAAGGAAACGTTCTACCACTGAACTACTCCCGCAACGTACAAAATTTAGCGGAAATTTTTACGTTGCTGAGACGTTTAAATTTTATAAAGAAAATTTATTACGTCTCGCAAACATGGTGCCGTGGGCCGGACATGCACCGGCGACCTCATCTTTTTCAGAGATGCGCTCTACTACCTGAGCTACCACGGCATATATTTAGTTTTTAGTGTTTAGTTATTAGTTTATAGTTTTTTATAATAACTATCAACTGAAGACCATTTCGTGGGCACTGAGGGATTCGAACCCCCGGCCTCATCGATGTAAGCGATGCGCGCTAACCAACTGCGCCAAGTGCCCAAAATAATAAAAAGGTGTTTAAGTTAACTGCTTGCCCAGTAGTCAAATGCGAAGCATGGAGCTACGCACCTTCTTATGTGCGGACGGTGGGACTTGAACCCACACGCTCTAAAAGAGCCAAGCTCCTCAGGCTTGTGCGTATGCCAATTCCGCCACGTCCGCATTTTTACTTTTTCTCTTCTCTTGGCAACTCCTTGGTTTTTTCAGTTTCTGGCTTGTCTTCGGCTATTACCTCTGCAAATTCTTTTTTCTTTAGCATTGCCTTTTTTCCTCTCAAATTCCTTAAATAATATAATTTTGCTCTTCTTACTTTCCCGCTTTTTACTATTTCTATTTTTTGAATAGTAGGGGAATGAAGAGGTATTATTCTTTCTACCCCGATCCCTGAAATGATTTTTCTGACCTTGATCGTTGCGCCGGCTTCTTTGCCATGCTTTCTGGCAAGAACTAAGCCCTCAAAGATTTGAACTCTTTCTTTATCTCCCTCTTTTATTTTTTGGTGGATTCTGACTGTATCACCGGAACGTATAGCCGGCAAATCTTTCTTTATAATTGGTTTTAAGAAATTTTCAACTTTTTTCTTCATAAGTCTTTAATAACATTTTTTAAATCTTCTGTTAAATCTGATTTAAATTCTGTTACTTTATTATTTAATAAATTTATTTTTAAATAAGAAGCGTGTAAGAAATGCCTATTGAGATTATTAGGTTTTGGCTGCCCCTTAAATCCATATAACTTGTCTCCGGCAATTGGGTGATGTAAATAGGCAAAATGGGTCCTAATTTGGTGTTTCCTTCCTGTTTTTGGGATTACTTCTACTAAAGTATAATCCTTAAATTCTTTAATTATTTTGTATTCGGTAACAGCTTCTCTTTTTCCTTGGCTACCTGGTTCAAGGGGCAAATAAACCTTTTGTTTGTTTTTTTCTTTTGGAGATCTTCCAATCAGCGTTTTAATAATCCCACTACTTTCTTTTAATTTTCCTACTAGTAGTGCAATATATTTTTTTATTACCTTTCTTTCTTTGAATTGTTTTTGCAAAAAATTCAAGGTTTCGTTATTTTTTGCAACTAATAAGATTCCGGATGTTTCTTTATCTAATCTATGCACTATTCCATATCGGGGAGCTGATCCAACTTTGTTTAAAAACGGATATTTTTCTAATAAATAGTCTATTATAGTTTTTTCCTTTTTTGGACCTTCTGAAAAAACTGTAATTCCTGCTGTTTTATCAATCACCAAAAGATTTTCGTCCTCATAAATTATCTTAAATTCCATGTGGCGCATACGGGAATCGAACCCGTATTAGCAGATTGAAGGCCTGCCGTCCTGACCATTAGACGAATGCGCCATTATATTTTACTTATTATTTATGATTAAATATCAGAGTCAAGTATTCTAATTTTAGATTAAAAATTGAAAAAAATCAAGCCCCAACACCATAACAAGGATATGCGACCTCGCTCTTTTAAAAGAGCGAGGTCGCCGGCCGCTAAGCTTTAGTTTAGCGGAAATCCTTGTTTGGTGTGGGGGCAAGGAAAAAATGTTAGAATGATTAATTATGAAAATCTTGGCAATTGAAACATCTTGCGACGATACTTGTATAGCAATTATTGAGGTTTTTGGCAAAAGAAATCCTCGATTTAAGATTTTATCGAATATTGTTTCTTCTCAAGTGGAAATCCACAAGAAATGGGGCGGAGTTTATCCTGCTTTAGCTAAAAGAGAACATCAACGCAATTTGTCCTTCGTTTTAATTAAAGCTCTTAAGCAAAGCAAATTACTTAGAATTTCCAAATCCAAATACCTAATTTCAAAGGAAAAGCTAAATTCTAAAATTCTAAAATTAGAAAAGATTTTTGAACAGGAGCAATTTCTTTTTAAGAAATTAAGTCAATTATTAAAAAACTATGAAAAACCCGATATTGATTTAATCGCAGTAACTACAGGGCCGGGTTTGGAACCTTGTCTTTGGGCAGGAATAAATTTTGCCAGAGCCCTGTCTTATTTTTGGAATTTACCGATAATTCCCATAAATCACATTGAATCTCACATTCTTTCTAATTGGTTAAAAATCGAAAATAGGAAATCAAAGATAAAATTTCCGGCAATTTGTCTCGTGGTTTCAGGGGGTCATACCCAGCTTATTTTTATGAAAAAAATTGGTTCTTACAAAATTTTAGGAGAAACCAGAGATGACGCAGCTGGTGAATGCTTTGATAAGGTTGCCAGAATCTTAGGATTAGGATATCCGGGAGGACCCGCGATTGAAGTTTTTGCATCAAGATTCAAGATTAAAGATTCAAGATTTAAGATAAAATTACCTCGGCCTATGCTGAATCAAAACAATTTCGATTTTAGCTTTTCCGGTTTAAAAACCGCAGTTTTATACAATTTTAAAAATCAGTCCCAAAAAATCCAAAAATCAGAAAAATACATAAAAGAAATGTCTAAAGAAACCCAACAATCAGTAATAGACGTTTTGTTGAATAAAACGAAAAAAGCGGCAAAGGATTTCAAAGCTAAGACAATTATTCTGGGTGGAGGAGTAGTGGCGAATAAAGAACTGAGAAAACAATTTCATAAATATTTTTTAAAGGAAAGATTAAATGCGATATTCCCAGAACCTTTTTTATCTACCGATAATGCAGCTATGACCGGTCTCACGGCCTATTTCCATCTTTCAGAAAGAAGGAGCTGGAAAGAAATCACGGCAAATGCTAATTTAAATATAGGAGATGAAAGTTGAATTTTTAAAAGCTTACGACCCGAAGTTGGTTGAAGAAAAAATTTATAAATTCTGGGAAAAGAAAGGTTTTTTTAATCCCGATAAGTTACCAAAGAGGCATAAAAAAACTTTTTGTATTGTTCTGCCTCCGCCAAATGTTACTGGCGAGCTTCACATGGGCCATGCTTTGAATGCGACCTGCCAGGACATTTTAATACGCTGGAAAAGGATGAAGGGGTTCAAAGCGCTTTGGCTGCCAGGTATTGATCATGCTGGAATTGCCACCCAAAACGTAGTTGAAAAAGAATTAAAGAAGGAAGGGAAAACCCGCTTTGATTTAGGTAGAGAGAAATTTATAGAAAGGGTTTGGGAATGGAAGAAAAAATATGGAAATATAATCTTGGAGCAGTTTAAAAAAATAGGTTCTTCATGTGACTGGTCAAGAACCAGGTTTACCATGGATGAAGATTATTCTTTGGCAGTAAAAGAAGCTTTTTTAAATTATTATAAAAAAGGATGGATTTATCAGGGAGAAAGAGTGGTGAACTGGTGTCCGAGGTGCCAGACGAGCTTATCTGATTTGGAGATAGAATACAAAGAAGAAAAAGGAAGGCTTTGGTATATTAAGTATCCTTTAAAAGAAAAAAGAGATGGAGCGGAATTTGTCATTATTGCGACAACTAGGCCTGAAACAATGTTGGGAGATACTGCAGTGGCAGTTAATCCAAAAGACGAAAGATATAGAAAATTAATTGGAGAAAAAGTCATACTGCCCTTAACCGGAAGGGGGATTATGGTTATTGCCGATAGGTTAATTGATCCAAAATTTGGCACCGGAGCAGTAAAAATCACGCCAGCCCATGATTCGAATGATTACGAAATCGGTTTAAGGCATAATCTAGAAGTTATAAAAATAATCAATGAAAATAATAAAATAACAGAAAAAGCTCCAATAACCTATCAAGGGATTTCAGTTTTTGAAGCAAGGACTAAGGTTCTTGAAGATTTGAAAAACCAAAATTTATTAGAAAAAGAAGAAGATTATATAGTTTCTATCCCAAGATGTTATCGTTGCAAAACTATTCTGGAATCCTTGCCTTCCAAGCAATGGTTTTTAAAAATGGATCAATTAGCGAAAATAGCTCTTGGAGTCGTTAAAATAAAAAAAATCAAATTCGTGCCAAGAAAATGGGAAAAAATTTATTTTGATTGGTTGAAAAACATCAGAGATTGGTGTATTTCCAGGCAAATTTGGTGGGGTCATAAGATTCCCTTGGAAGGAGTGAATGACGTTTTAGATACCTGGTTTTCTTCAGCTCTTTGGCCTTTCGCTGCTTTGGGTTGGCCCAAAAAAACTAAAGATTTGAAAAATTTCTATCCAACCAGCGTTTTGACAACGGCCAAAGATTTAATAAATCTTTGGGTGGCAAGAATGATTTTTTCCGGCTTAGAATTTATGAAAGAAAAGCCCTTTAGTCATGTCTATATCCATCCCACTGTTTTGACAAAAGAAGGGAAGAGAATGTCAAAATCTCTTGGCACCGGCATCAATCCTATTAATCTTATTGAAAAGTATGGGGGAGACGGTACTCGTTTTGGAATCATTTGGCAGGTAATGGAAGGTCAGGAAATTAAATTCGTTGAAGACAATATAATAATGGGAAAAAAGTTCTGTAATAAAATCTGGAATGCCGCAAGATTTGTCCTGCAACAAATCTCGCATTTCCCGAAAGAAAGCCCCCGGTTTCCTATGGGGCAGGCAAAATTAAAAAATAAAAATTTGACAATAGCTGACAAGAGAATCATTAAATCATTAAAAAAAACAATAAAAAAGGTTGATAAAAATTTGGAGAACTTTCATTTCGGTCAAGCCAGTCATACGCTTTATGATTTTTTCTGGCATGAATTTTGTGATAAATACATAGAAAATGCAAAAATCAAAATTCAAAATGCAAAAAATGAAAAAGAAAAAGATGAAACTAGGGATATTTTATTATTTGTGTTATTAACTTCCTTGAAGCTGTTGCATCCTTTCATTCCTTTTATAACAGAAGAAATCTATCAAAAATTGCCAATTAAGAAAAAAATTGATTGCTTAATGATAGAGAAATGGCCCTATACAGGAAATTTTTAAAAATTTCTTGTTGGGCTCGACCAAATTTCTAAAAGAAATTTGGTATAGAGCCATTTTATTACCTTTCCATGGATTTTTTAATAATCATAATAATTGCACTTTTACCCAGTACTGTCTGGCTTCTGTTTTTCCTAAGAAAAGACGTTCACCCCGAACCAAAGAGCATGATTCTGAAAGTCCTTTTCCTTGGGGCTTTAGTTGCTCCTATTGCCGCTTTTGATGGAACCGGATTTCAAGAATTATTACTTAGTTTCAATCTTTCTCCAGAGTCAGTAGTTTTTTTTCTTCTCTACTGGTTTATTGGTGTGGGTATGGTAGAAGAGATTTTAAAATATTTAGTAGTTAGATTTTTAGTTTTATCTCATCACGAATTTGATGAACCAATAGACGCCATGCTTTATATGATAATATCAGGATTAGGCTTTGCTGCCTTGGAAAATATTTTAGTTATTTTCTCTCAGACAATATTGAATCAGAGCCTTGGAGAAACCTTATCTTTAATTGTTTATCGGTTCCTTACTGCCGTTTTTTTGCACGCTCTTTGTTCAGCATTAATCGGTTATTTCTTAGCGCTTTCAATCTGTGATACAAAACATCAATTTAAATTAATTTCGACCGGACTAGGATTAGGAATAATATTCCATGCTCTTTATGACATAGCCATGATAAAAATTTATGATAATCTAATTGAAATTGGCGGGAAAGTTATGATTTTAGATTTAAATGTGTTTATAATTTCTACTGTTTTATTTCTTGCTATTTTAATAGGCCTTGCTTTTTTCGTAATTCGCGGTTTCAGAAAGTTGAAAAAAATGCAAAGTGTGTGCCTGCCTGACTTCGTTTTGACAAAGTCAAAGCGGGCGGGTAAAATTGAATAATATGCCCAGTAGAGGAATTTCGAAAACCCTACTGGGTTAACCAAGAAAATTTCGAAGAAATTTTTCATTCGAAATTCTCCTACTGGGTATGGTCAATTTTTTTGAAAAATCAAATAAAGAAAAAGAAGTTGATTACAGAGAAAATCAAGAAGAAGATTTCTCTATTAAAATTTCTGAGCCGGAAGAAAAGAAACAGAAGCAAGAGGAAAAATGGTTTGAAACCGAAGGCCAGTTGGCAGTGGATGTTTTTCAGACAGAAGACGAACTAATTATCCAATCTACGATTGCCGGATTAAAAGGAGCCGATTTAGATATTGCCATTGAGGGAGACAAGGTAAATATCAGGGGAAAAAGAGAAAGGCCCACAAAAGATGAAAGTGTTAATTATTTTTATCAAGAATGTTACTGGGGGCCATTCTCAAGAGAGATTATTTTGCCGGTAGAAATCGATCCTTCAAAAGCCCAGGCTATATTTAAAGAGGGGGTGTTAATAATCAGGATGCCTAAAATTGAGAGAGAAAAGAAAAGAAAAATATTCGTGAAGTCTTAGAGATTATCAAAAAACTGCTTCTAAAAGCAGTTTTTTTAATTGATGATGGAAAATACGATATTTGTTTTGGGTTTTAAATATCTAAAATTAAAGATTAAAATATCTGCTCCTGGCAGGATTTGAACCTGTAACCCTTTCGGGATGTGGTCCTAAGCGCTACGCACCCGCCTGCCAACGCCTGTGCCGGAGAGAAGATTCAAAGAGTTCCCGAAGGCATTCCTTCGCTCCGCTCAGAATTAGGGGAAGAGATTCTCGTCACCCCGGAACATCAATCAAAATTAAAAACACCCAAAAGGGTGTCTTACTTTTAATGCCGGCGAGAGGACTCGAACCTCTAATGCCTTACGGCACATGGTCCTAAGCCATGCGTGTCTACCAATTTCACCACACCGGCGAGATTTTGGCGGGCGTGTCTGCCAGTTCCACAACAGGGGCAACTAAAAATTAAGCAGTAATTATTAAGTTTTAATTTTAATTTTCCTGTCTGTCAATAACTGTATACTTATACAACCATACTTGGCTTATTTTAGCAAAAGAATTGTTAGTTCCGTTCGGAATTAATAAATAATTTTTCAGAAATTGCGTTGAAGAAATTTTGCGGTTAAATAGTCAACTGGAGAAAAATTATCCGTCAGTATTGGATATGGCGATAAATCAAATTCATCACTTTTAATTTCTTTATCTCGGAGTGACGAGAGAATTGGATCTGGGTTTTGAAGAATTGAGGGCGCACTGAAATCTATCTTTTTGTAGCTGTTATATCCAACCAAAATGATATTTTGAGAGCCAGTTTTTTCAGGCGATTCAACTGCAAAGAAATAACTGTTTGGGAAAATGCTTTGAAACGTCTTCATCTCTACAAAGGCGAAAACTAGCTTTTGTTTTGATAAATCTCCTACTAAATTAACAATTAAAATTCCTTCATTATTTAATTTTTCTTTTGTAATAGAAAAAAATTCCTGCGTTGCAAAATGGACAGGAATGGAAAACGAATGAAAAACATCACTGAATATCAAATCGTATTTTTTGTTTGAATCTCGAAGTAAACGGCGACCATCTTCAATATAGTTATGTAGGTTCGGATTATCTCCCAAGTTAAAATATTTTTTTGCAAGAAAGAATAACGATGGTTCTATTTCAGAAACATCTATTTTAGCATCTGGCAATTCCGCTAAAAGTGCTTTTGGTATAGAATAGGCACCACCGCCTATAATAAGAGCATTTTGAACTTCTGGCTTGAAAATTTTATAGAGCGAATAATATTTTGAATACTCATATACTAGATCGGTCTGGTCGTTAGAATCTAAAAACATTGCACTTGAACTACTGATATCTTGTTGAAAAAATCTTGTTGGCCTATCTTTTAATATGCCATCATAAATAGTAATTTTTTCGTAAATACCATCTTTACTATACAGATTATTAACTCGCATTTTTTGAACTGTCAAAATGGTTATGGAAGATAAAGCTACAAATATAAGAAATAACTGGACCAGACGTTTTCTATCAAAATTTAATGAGAGAAGCGGAATAAATCCAATGATAAAAAGAATAATTCCTGTAGCTATAAAAATATTATCTATACCAAAGTGTGGTATAAGTACAAATCCTGCTAGTAGGCTTCCAGTGATACTGCCAAGAGTAGACCAGAAAAATATTTTTCCGGAAACACTCCCAACTCCTTGTTCTGAAGCCTGTATGCTTTGTAATTTGATAGCGTAAGGCGACAAAGTGCCGAGTAATAATGCCGGAGTAAAAAATAATAATAGAGAAGAAATTAACGGTCCACTGACAATTGAAAGATTAATGCTTAACATCGGAAGAATTATCTTGCCTAAAAAATGAAATACAAGTATTAAAATGCCGCTTGCAATGATTATCCCAAAAAACCACTCTAATGACGGATGACGATCTGCAAATCTTCCTCCTATATAATATCCAATACTTAAAGCCGCTAATATTACGCTTATAACGCCTGATACAGTAAAGATCGTGTTGCCGTAGTGAGGCGACAGAACTCGAACGGCAACTACCTCAACAATTAAAACACAAGCTCCAGTTATAAAAACGGATATTATAAGCAAATTGTTTTTCAGAAATTTATTCATATTTTATTAATTTTAGCAGTTCATTAATAAACAGTCTATTCGTCATCATCAATTTTAAGCGTTGGTTATCAATAAAAATATCATAATGGGAAATTAGTGTATAGCCCATCTATACTAGATTTTTAAAAAATATTTTTAACGGATTGCTTGAATATTCAATATCTTATAATATTTTCACTTTTATAGTAACATAAATCCCCCACCAATTGGCTTGGTGGGGGATAGATTAATCAATCTTTTCTTTAATTCTATACTCCCAAAATGGCTCTAGCAATTGCTGGGATTGCTCTAGCGGCAAGTCCGACCAAAAGACCAATCACGGCATAGAGAATATAGTTTCTTCCAGCTGTCACTTTCTCAGGAGATCCGCCAGCTGTTATAATCGTGAATGCCCCTAAGACTATGAAAATAACTGCAACTGCTAATGCAATATAGAAGATCCAGTCAGTAACAGTGAAAATAGTATCTAGCATACAGCAAGCTCCACAAGTTGTGGTTGCAATAGAAAAGTCGCAAAAACCAGTTGCAGGACAGGTAAATCCAACATAAGTAGCAGGTATAGTATGTCTTAAGGTACATCCAGTAACTTGTGCTGGTGGTGGTGGTGCTGCCACTGCAAAAACCAGAGAAGTCATGCTTAAAGCAAGAAATGTCAGAGTTATAATTGATAGAATTTTCTTCATATCTTTCTTATGTATTATTATTTTATTTTTCCCTTATAACGTATATCGACCTTTTATTATTTTTTTAACCTCAATTTTTAAGTTAAAGGATATTGTTATCAAAGACTAAGAACCTCCTAATACAGATTCTAACACAGAAATAATGCCTTTGGCAAGTAGGACGATCATTAATCCAATAACTGAATATAAAAGTATGTTTTTGGCTGTTTTAACTTTAGTTGGATCTCCGCCAGATGATAGAAAAAAGAAACTAGCCACAATTACCATTATCGGGAAAATAACTATGGCAACATAAAAAATAAAATTAATAATATTGTTTACAATTTCTTCAAAGGTAGTAGCATTGAGCGGATTTGGGAATGTTATTGCTTCAACTAAAACCGGCATTAAAAAGGAAACTAAAAATAAAGATAGAACTGCTTTTCTCAACAAGACTAGTTTCATTAAAAATATTTAATTAATTTTGTCCTCAATTATGGCTTAGTGAATACTAAACCATAATGATAATCCCCGGCCTCAAACTCTTTTTCAAGTTTTAAATCAAAATCTTTAAATAGTTTTTTCACTTCTTTAGCTGAAACTTTATTTTTCTTAGGACCAATACTACTGTCTGGTTTCCAATCAACAACTAAAATTTCCCCAGTCTTATTTATAACCCTTTTTGCCTCTGAGATAGCTCTCTTTTTGTCTTTTGCTTCAAATAGAAGGTTCGTCATTAAAACTAGATCTAAACTATTATCTTTTAATTTCAGACCCTCTTTACCCTCCACATTGGATCGAATTGTTTCGATATTATCGATTCCTTCGATTCCAGTTTTACTTTTTAAAGCTGACAAAGGTTCTTCTAATATATCTATAGCATAAACCTTGCCATCTTTCAATATTTTTGCTAAAGGTATTGCCCAGCCACCACTGCCTGAACCAAAATCAGCAGCAGTCATTTCTTTTTTCAGGTCAAGTTGCTTTAGTATTTCTTTTGGATTTAAGAATCCTTCCATGGTGTTAGTGTTTAGCAATTAGAGATTAGCGATTAGAGACTTAAGAGTTAAGTCTTCTCTATTCGCTAAAAACTAATAACTAATAACTAATAACTATATACAGGCCGTAGAGGCAACCTTATCCCCTTCTTCCAGCTTCATAATTTTTACTCCTTGGGTTGAGCGGGAAAGTTTCGGTATTGAGTTAATATCAGTTCTGATTACTTGGCCTCTTTGAGAGATAACAATTAAATCTTCCTCTTCTTCAGTCAGGGCTTTTGAGGCGACTAATTCCCCGGTTTTTGGGGTTATTTTAGCTGTTTTTATTCCTGCCCCGCCTCTTCCCTGAAGCCTGTATTCTTTTAAATCTGTTCTTTTTCCGTACCCATTTTCAGCTACCACCAGTAAATAACTTTTCTCTTTTAATTTTAGACCCGGCTTTTTATCGGGAATCCTTTCTTTAGCAGAAAATTTTATAACATCGACTCCGATTACTTCATCGTTTCCTTTTATTCTAATTCCTTTTACTCCGGCTGCTGCTCTGCCCATGGCTCTGATTTGTTTTTCCTTAAACCTTACTGACTGTCCCTTTTTAGTTACCAAGATTATTTCGTCTTCTCCTGTACTTTTACAAACTTTTCTTAAAAGATCATCCTTTTTAAGTTTCATAGCAATTAGACCTGACTTTCTGACATTATTGAATTCTTCCAGGCTAGTTTTTTTGATTATACCATCTTTAGTAGCCATTATTAAATATTTTATCCCCACATCTTCTTTTCCATAGGGGATAAGAGAAAGAACTTTTTCTTGCGAAGAAGTTTCCAAAAAGTTTAATAATCCTCTGCCCCTGGTTGCCCTTGTCCCCTCTGGAATTTCATAAACCTTTGTTTGGAAGACCTTTCCAGAATCGGTGAAAAATAGCAGATTATCATGGGTATTGGCTGAAAGGAAATGTTCAACTATATCGTCTCCCATTGTTTTCATTCCCAGAATTCCTTTCCCCCCTCTTTTTTGAATTTTATAAATAGAGGGGTTTATCCTTTTTATATAACCGCCTTTTGTTAAGGTGATGATCGTTTCTTCCTGAGGGATCAAATCTTCTACTGAAAATTCACCGATTTGCTGAGTCAAGACCTTTGTTCTTCTCTCGTCTCCAAAAGTTTCTTTTATTTCTTTCAACTCTTTTTTCACCACTTCTTTTATTTTGGCCGGGCTTTTCAAGGTTGTTTCAAGTTCTTTAATTTTAAGTTTCAATTCTTTTAATTCTTGTTCAATTTTGTGTCTTTCCAGCTTTGCCAGGGCAGCAAGCTTTGTTTCCAAGATAGCATTGGCTTGGATCTTGGTTAATTTGAACCTTTTCATCAAGTTTTTCTCAGCAGCTTCGCGGTTTTCCGAGTTCTTGATGGTTCTTATAACGGCGTCAATCTTATTTAGGCATTTGTGCAGTCCTTCTAAAATATGAATTCTTTCTTTGGCTTTTTCTAAATCAAATTTCGTTCTTTTGAAAACCACTTCTTTTCTATGTTCCAAGAAATATCTCAAAAGATCAGCCAGATTCAAAACCCTTGGCTGGATTCCGTCAACCAGGGCGATCATATTTAAATAGAAAGTTTTTTGGAGGTCGGTGAATTTATAAAGCTGATTTAAAACTTTTTGAGGATAAGCATCACGGGAAAGATCCAAGACAATTCTTAAGCCATCTCTGTCCGATTCGTCTCTGATATCTTTTACTCCTTCAATCTTTTTTTCCGTCACTAAATTTGCGAATTGTTCAACTAAAGTTGATTTCTGAACTTGAAAAGGAATTTCTGTAATCACAATTTGGGTCTTTTTTGTTTTCTCGTCTTCTATTACGTCTGCTTTACCTCTGGTTAAAATCGGTCCCTTTCCCTGAGAATAGGCGGTAATAATCCCCTTTTGATCAAAAATCTGGCCACCAGTCGGGAAATCAGGCCCTTTTATAAATTTAAACAAGTCTTCAGTGACTGCCCTTTGATGTTCCAATAGATAAATTAAAGCATCCACAGCTTCGGAAAGATTATGGGGCGGAATATTAGTTGCCATTCCAACGGCTATACCAAGAGACCCGTTTAAAATAAGTTGAGGCAGGGGAGAGGGCAGTAGGGTTGGTTCTTTTCTTGTTCCATCATAATTATCGGTAAAATCCACGATATTTTTTTCAATATCTTTCAGCATTTCCTGGCCGATCTTGGAAAGCTTCATTTCTGTATATCTCATTGCCGCATATTCGCTGGAATTATCTATTGAGCCTAAGTTTCCTTGGCCATGAATCAAAGGATATCTTAAAGAAAAATCTTGAGCCATTCTTATTGCTGCATCATAAACCGCCTGGTCTCCGTGGGGGTGATAGCGGCCAAGAGTTGATCCTACAACTGTGGCTGATTTTCTGAGCTTTGCATCGTATCTCAATCCTTCTTCAAGCATAGTGTAAAGGATTCTGCGGTGAACGGGCTTCAAGCCGTCTCTGACATCAGGCAGGGCCCTAGAAACAATAACTGACATTGCGTAGTCGATATAAGATTCTTTCATTTCTTCAACGATTTCCCTTGGCTTTATATAACCTATTTCCTTTGTCTGTTTTTTTTCTTTTTCCTGTTTTTTTGGTTTTTGAATTTTTTTCATTTTTTGCTTAAATCTTAAGGACCTTAATTTCCAATCTTTCTTCGGATATGTCCTTTTTCTTTATGGTCAGTTTATTTAAAGTTTCTGGCGACTTTACCCCCATGGCTTTTAAAAATTTTTCCAGACCCTCAAGTTTTATTTTTAATTTTGGAATCTGGTAATGCATGGGTATTACGATTTTAGGTTCAATTTGAGATATTATTTTTGAAGCTTCTTTTGAGGAAATAGTATAAACTCCTCCTACAGGGATCATTAAAATGTCTATGTTTCCAATTTTTTCAACCTGATCTTCGGTTAATTCTTTCTGCCCTAAATCTCCTAAATGACAGAGTCTTAAACCTTCGGCTTCAATGATATAAATCGTGACCTCACCTTTTTCCTTTCCAAAAACCGGGTCGTGAAAAGCCGGAATCCCTCGGATAAAAACGTCCTTTATTTCATATTCTCCAGGTCCTGAAACTAAAAAATAATTCCCTGAAACTGCTTTTATATTATTATGATCATGATGATCGTGAGTAACCAGAAGTATGTCGGACTCGAGTTTCGGTACTCTTAAACCAGTTGCCTCATCAAAGGGATCTATTATAAGATTGACTTGGTTGCTGTTTCGGGAAATATCATTATGATTATTTTTTTCTCGGTTGATAATAACCTGAAAACAAGATTGCCCTTTCCAGATAATTTGCATATTTTTGTATTTTTAACAATAAAAAAACATCTCTTTGATATTTTATAACATAAATTATTCTTTAATTCAATTGTTAAATTAAGATTTCTTGAAAAACGGACGCTTGACCCCCCACCAACTTTGCCGTTCATTTCAGTTGCGGCAGACGATGGGCAAATAGCCCAGTCCAGCTTCGCTGGACTACACTATTCGTGTAATGTCTGCCGCGCATGTTTAATTTTTTGTGGTTAATATCATTTTAAATAATGAATTAGATTGCAAAGTTAGTGGGGGGTTGAAAAAATAAAAAGGATATTATAGAGTATAGGATATGAATAAAATTTTAGAAATAAAAGACGATTCCCTGAAGCCGCCAAAAATTGGCGAAATTGTTAAGGGAAAAATAATTGGTAGTGGGAAATCAAAGGTTTTTTTGGATTTAGGGCCTTTGGGCAGCGGCATAATTTATGGAAAAGAATTTTATGACGCTAAATTATTATTGAAAGGCTTTAAAATTGGAGACGAAATTTTTGTCAAAATAGTAGATTTAGAGAATGAAGAAGGTTATTTGGAGCTATCTTTAAACCAGGCAGGAAAAGAATTGGCTTGGGATACTTTGAAGTCTAAAAAAGAAAAAAATGAAAGCCTGGTAGTTAAATTTTTAGGAGCTAATAAGGGCGGACTTTTAGCAGAGGTTTCAAATATTCCCGCTTTTTTGCCTGTTTCCCAATTATCCTCAGAACATTATCCTCGCGTAGAGGGTGGAGATAGCACCAAGATTTTAAGAGAGCTCCAGAAATTTATAGGCCAGGAACTGGAAGTAAAAATTTTTGATTTGGATCCAAAAGAAAATAAACTTATTCTTTCAGAAAAAATAAAAGAAATGGAAAAAATGAAAGACATCTTGAAGAGTTACGAAATAGGGGAGGTAGTTGAGGGAGAGATTACGGCTATTATTGATTTCGGGGCTTTTATTAGATTTGCTCCGAAACCATCTCTTGGCACAAAAAATACAGATATGCTTGAAGGTTTGATTCATATTTCTGAGCTTGATTGGCAGATAGTTAAGGATCCTTCTGATATAGTTAAAGTTGGAGAAAAAGTAAAAGCAAAAATCATAAAGATTTCTGATGATAAAATTTTCCTGTCTCTAAAGTCTTTAAAAGAAGACCCTTGGGCAAAAATAGATAAAAAATATAAAAAAGGCGATGTGATAGAGGGAAAGATTGTAAAATTTAATCCTTTCGGAGCTTTCGTTCAAATTGATAAAAAAGTTCAAGGGCTGATTCATATTTCTGAATTTACTTCCTATAAAAATATGGAAGAAACTTTGGAAATCGGGAAGAACTATAATTTTGAAATATTATCTATTGAATCTATAGAACATAAAATGAGTCTTAGGTTAAAAAAATAATTCTATCTTAAATTTTTCAATTTCACCCCGTTAGGAGAAAACCCAGTTTTTTTAGCGGGGTTTACTTTTGAGTAAAATTTGCTATTCTAAAAGATAACTATGGTTAAAAATTTGCTCAAAAATTTTTTATTAGTTTTAATCATTTTTTTGGTTGTTTCCAGTATTTTTTCTTTTTTCACCGAAGTGTCGAGAGAAGAAAGACAGGTACCTATCAATAAATTAGCCGAAGAGATTAACCAAGAAAAGGTTAAAACGATTATTGTTTCCGGGAATGATGTTTCTGTTACTTATAAAGACAATAGCCAAGCCATTTCAAAAAAAGCACCAGAAACCGATCTTTCCCAATCCTTGATAAATTATGGGGTTGATAAAGAGAAATTAAAAAACGTAGACATTGAAATCAAGGAAGAGAGAGGAATTTTGACCTGGCTTGGCCCCATTCTTTATTTTTTACCCCTTTTGATATTTTTTCTTTTCTTCTTTTTTTCTTTTCGCCAAGCAAAAGCAGGCACCATGCAGGCTTTTGATTTTACTAAAGCCAGGGCTCGGCTTTTTGGGGCTGAAGGCCATTCAAAAGAAAAAATTACATTTTCCGATGTCGCGGGGTTAAAAGAAGCAAAAGAAGAATTGAAAGAAATCGTTGATTTCTTAAAAAATCCTAAAAAATATTTACAGATGGGGGCGAGGATTCCAAGAGGAGTTTTGCTTTTGGGGCCATCTGGCGTCGGAAAAACCTTATTAGCCAGAGCAGTGGCCGGGGAAGCGAATGTTCCCTTTTTTCACACTTCGGGATCAACTTTTGTGGAATTATTTGTCGGAGTTGGGGCAAGCAGGGTGAGAGATCTTTTTGCCACTGCTAAAAAAGCCGGAAGAGCGATAATTTTTATTGATGAACTTGATGCCATTGGCAGAACAAGGGGAGCGGGCATCGGCGGAGGCCACGACGAAAGAGAGCAGACTTTAAACCAAATTTTAGTGGAAATGGATGGATTCGAAAGAGACGACACAAGAATAGTTATAGCTGCAACCAATCGGCCCGATGTTTTAGACCCGGCTCTTTTAAGGCCAGGAAGGTTTGACAGGAAAGCAGTTTTGGACTTGCCAGACGTCAATGACCGGGAAGAAATTTTAAAGATTCATTGCCGGGGAAAACCGCTTAATCAAAACGTTAATTTAAGAGAAGTAGCCGAAAGAACCCCTGGTTTTTCCGGGGCAGATTTAGCTAATGTCGTTAATGAAGGAGCTATTTTAGCGGCTAGAAGAAATAAAAACCAGATTTTTCAGACTGAATTTTTGGAATCAATCGAAAAGGTTTTGCTAGGGCCGGAAAGAAAAAGCCATATTTTATCTAAAAAAGAAAAAGAAATAGCCGCTTTCCATGAAGCCGGACATGCTTTAGTCTCCAGTATGATTTCTGAAGCCGAGCCCGTCAGGAAAATTTCTATTGTTGCCCGTGGCATGGCTGCAGGATATACTTTGAAGATGCCAATCGAAGAAAAGAAAATCAGAACAAAGTCAGAATTCCTGGCAGAAATGGCAACTCTATTTGGCGGATATTGTGCTGAAAGATTAATATTTAAGGAAATTACAACTGGGGCTTCCAATGACTTGAAAGAAGCTTCGGATTTAGCCAGAAAATTAGTTAAAGAGTTCGGAATGTCTTCTCTGGGACCTATTTCTTTTGGCGAAAAAGAAGAATATGTTTTCTTGGGAAAAGGAATTTCAGAACAAAGAAATTATTCGGAAGAAGTGGCGGCAAAAATTGATAAAGAAGTTGCCAGTTTGATAGGAAGTTCTCAGAAAAAAGCAGAAAGCATTTTAAAACGAAAGAAATCCTTGCTTCAAAAAATTGCCAAAACTCTTATTGAAAAAGAAACGATTGAGAAGGAAGAGTTTGAAAAAATAATCAAAGGAACAGATAGAAATAAAATTGCTCAAGTATCAAAGAAAATCCAAAAGATTAAACCGTTGAGAATAAAAGAAATAAAATGAAGGCCTATTCATTAATTACTAAGTAATTAATGACGGCCCGACTGAAATTTTAATGAAATTTCAGTTTAGGGGCGCATAGCTCAGTTGGTAGAGCACGACTCTTATAAAGTCGGGGTCGTTGGTTCGAGTCCAACTGCGCCCATTCGGGCGATTAGCTCAATGGCAGAGCGTTCGCTTGACGTGCGAAAGGTTATAGGTTCAAGTCCTATATCGCCCACTTGTAAAAAATCTAAGCGCCGTAGGTGCTTATAATTTTTTATTTGGCGATATGTAGCGAGAACCTATTCCCCGAATTGCGAGCCCGAGGGGCGAGGCAATGCCTTCGGGCAACTCTTCAAGTCCTATATCGCCCACAACGTACAAAATCAAAGATTTTTACGTTGTGGGAACGTAGAAATTACAAAGTAATTTCTACGTTCCACTAGCCACTTCTAATTTTAATAAAAAGTCCATTCGAGCAATTTTCATCGCCAGCCGGGCGATTTTTTGATAGAACCCCGTTAGAAATTTACCTGCCTTATTAATTAAATTTATCATTGAATCTAAATTTCTAAAAAGGTAGAATAAAAAAAGTTAATCACTTTTTATGGAAGATTATTATCTTAGTATAGGAAGAGCCTCTGACCTAAGAAACTCGAAAGATCGAGTTATTTTTCGATTATTAGAAATTTTTCCCGGTGTTCTCTCCTGGGGAACTCTGATTTTAGCAATATTGCTTTCTTGGAAAAAACCTGCTTTTGTAGCTGTTTTTATTATCATGTTTGTAATTTACTGGTTTTTTCGAACAGTATATTTTTCTTGTTTACTCAGATCCGGTTATAAAAAAATGAAAGAGCAGGAAAAAATGGATTGGTTGGGAAAATTGGAAGGATTGAAAAATAAGACTCTGAAGGAAAGCCAGAAGCATCCTACAGGGCAAGACTGGAAAGATATTTATCACTTAGTAATCTTTCCTATATATAAGGAACCATTAGAAATCGTTAGAGAAAGCTTCTTATCAGTAGCTAACTCTGATTACCCAAAAGATAAAATGATTGTTGTTTTAGCTTGCGAAGAAAGGGCAAGGAAAGGAATGGAAAAAACAGCGGTTTCCATAAAAAAAGAATTCTCCAATAAGTTCTTTAAATTTTTGATTACCTGGCATCCAGCTAATTTACAAGGAGAAATTGCCGGAAAAGGCTCAAATGAAGCTTTTGCATCCAAAAAAGCAAAAGAAGTTATTATAGATCCTTTGAAAATTCCATACCAAAATATAATATTCTCTTCTTTAGACGCTGATACCTGTGTTTTCCCGAAATATTTTAGTTGTCTGACTTATCATTATTTGACTTCAAAAAAACCAACTAGGACTAGTTTTCAGCCGACCCCGCTTTTTATAAACAATATATGGCAGGCGCCGATATTTTCCAGAGTTTTTTCTTTTTCCTCAACTTTTTGGCATACAATAAATCAAGAAAGGCCGGAAAAATTAATAACTTTTTCCTCCCATTCAATGAGCTTTAAAGCTTTGGTTGATGTTGGTTTTAAACAAAAAAACGTTGTTTCTGATGACTCAAGGATTTTTTGGCAATGTTTTCTGAAATACGACGGAGATTATGAGGTTCAGCCAATTTTTTACCCAATTTCAATGGATTCTAACGTGGCAAGAAGTTTCATAAGGACAACGATTAATATTTATAAGCAGCAAAGGAGATGGGCTTATGGAGCGGGTGATATCCCTTATTTTCTCTTCGGTTTTTCAAAAAATAAAAAAATCCCTTTTCGAAAAAAACTTTCTCTGGGATTTGAATTAATTGAAGGCCATTGGTCTTGGGCCACCGCCTCAATTATAATATTTTTATTAGGTTGGTTGCCGATTTATTTGGGTGGCAATGAATTTACCCAAACGATTATTTCTTATAATCTTCCCATAATAACCAGAAATATTCTTACTTTTTCAATGATAGGTTTGGTATTTTCTGCTTATTTAAGTATTCTTTTGCTTCCACCAAGGCCTCTTCAATACGGCCGTTTTAAATATTTAATTTTATTTTTGCAGTGGTTTCTGGTTCCTGTAATTATGATTTTCTTTATTTCCCTGCCGGCTTTGGATGCCCAAACCAGATTAATGATAGGTAAGTACATGGGCTTCTGGCCAACGGAAAAGTTTCGTAAATAATCTTTGAAGTTGGCCAGAAGCAAGAAAGGGGTCAGGAAAACTAAGTGTTTTCCTGTGGTGGAAAAACAGCGAGCCAGCGGCGAGCGTCAGAAACCGAAGGTTTTGAAGAGCGGTGTTAGTCTGATTTATAGGGTTCCCGAATTTGCGAAGCAAATTGGGATAATGCAGACGTGCCGCGACTTTTGGCCGACAGAAAAATTCCGCCCCCACACCAAACGAGGACTGACTTCGTCAATTTAAGCACTGAAAGTGCTTGTCCTCGTTGTGGTGTGGGGGTTATTCCAAATGCACTCTTTGCTGAAAACTATCTATCCTTTCTTCAAGTAAAGGATATTTTTTTAATCGGGGGTCTTCTTCCAGAATTTCTTTTGCCGCTCTTTTTGTTTTTTCCACTAAGAAAATATCTCTTAAAGAGTTCATGGCTATATCAGGAATTCCCCATTGTCTGCTTCCAAAAAAATCTCCCGGCCCTCTTATTTTTAAATCTTTTTCTGCCAATTCAAAGCTATTTTTTGAGGTTATTAGGGCTTTCAGTCTAGCCTTGGTTTTTTTAGCCGGCGAGTCAGTGAATAAAAAGCAGTGTGATTGGTATTTTGATCTTCCTACTCTTCCCCTGAATTGGTGAAGCTGGGCTAGGCCGAATCTTTCTGCTCCTTCTATCATCATTACCGTAGCATTGGGAATATCAATTCCTACTTCAACCACTGACGTTGAAACCAAAATATCGGTTTTTTTATTTTTTAAATTATTCATTATTTTTTCCTTTTCTTTTGGCTTCATTTTTCCATGAAGCATAGCAACTTTTAAATCAGGAAAAACTATTTTGGAAAGTTTTTCAAATTCTTCTTTTACCGCTTTTGTCTCTGTCCAACCCATTATATCTCTTTTGTTCATTGCTCGTTGTTCATTGTTCGTTGCCTCTATTCTGGGGCAGATAACAAAAACTTGCCTTCCTTTTTTAACCTCTTTTCTTATAAAATCATAAGCTTTGTTTCTTTCTTCAGGGTTTATAACTTTTGTGATTATTTTTTTTCTTCCTTTTGGCAATTCGTCTAATAAAGATAAATCCAAATCGCCATAGATTGTTAAAGCCAGAGTCCTGGGGATGGGAGTGGCAGTCATAGATAGTAGGTGAGGTATTAAACCTCGGTTTTGGCAAAGCCGAGCTCTTTGCTCAACTCCGAATCGGTGCTGTTCATCAACAACTACCAAGGCAAGTTTTCCGAACTTGACTTTGTCTTGGATCAAAGCATGAGTGCCAATCAGGATATCAATTTTACCTTCTTTGGTTTTTTCTAGAAGTCTTTGGCGGGAAATTTCCAGGACTTCGTTTTTTAATTTTTTTGAGCGAATTTTGTCTTCTTTTCCAGTCAGTAAGGCAATGCCTAATTTAAATTTTTCTAAAAGTTTAGCCACTCCTTGGAAATGCTGTTTTGATAAAATTTCAGTCGGCGCCATGATAGCTACTTGAAATCCGGCTTTAGCCACATTTAAAGCCGCTATTGCCGCCACAACCGTTTTTCCGGAACCAACATCACCTTCCAATAACCTGTTCATGGGCCGGGGCTTTTCAATATCTTTTAAAATCTGCCAGGCCGATTTTCTTTGGGCATCAGTCAGTTTAAAAGGCAGATTTTTTACGAAGTCCTGCACCAAAGGAAGGTTAATAAGTATAGCAGAAGATTTTTCTTTTGAGATCCTGAACTTTTCTCTCAGGGTAAAAAGAGAAATAAAAAAGATTTCCTCAAAAGAAAACCTTTCCTGGGCCTTTTTTGCCAAATCCAGAGAATCTGGAAAGTGAATTTGCCAGAGAGCTTTTTTGAAAGGTAACAGATTATTTTCTTTTATTATTTTTTCCGGCAGAGGATCGCGAGTTTTTCTTGCAACTTCAGCTATTAATGGTCTTAAAATATACCTTAACCATCTTGAAGATAATCCTTCGGTTTCAGGATAGACAGGCACTATCCGGCTGGTATGGAGGAAATCCATATTTTCAGTTAGTTTTTCATAGCTTGGATTGGCTAAATACATTCCTTCTTTTCCAAAGGATGTTCTGCCAACTAAAGAGATATTGTCATCTTTTTTGAAATTTTTTGCCAAATAAGGCTGGTTAAACCAGATTACTTGGATTGCCCCGCTTTCATCCTGGACTACGGCTTTAGTTAAAATCATTCTTTTTTTCCAGGTCCTGAGATTTTTAATCTCCAGAATTTTTCCCTGGATGCAAAAAGGGCCATTTAATTTTACTTCTGAAATTTTTG
>Ga0315294_10001499_pt1 | contig 25472 bp, 22 predicted proteins | sample YL17G13_40_MG_FD_203626 | JGI IMG/M metagenome (GOLD analysis project Ga0315294, IMG submission 203626) | Sediment microbial communities from Yellowstone Lake, YNP, Wyoming, USA - YL17G13_40 | ecosystem: Environmental > Aquatic > Freshwater > Lake > Sediment | place: USA: Wyoming | collected... | reverse complement strand
AACTTCCCGACTACGGCCGCGCCGGTCAGCGCGGCCGCCAACGCCAGCACTCCCGGCCGCGCGAAGGCCGTGAGGTCGGTGCGGGCGCCCACGAGCACGAAGAAGATGGGGGCGAGGAAAGACGAGATCGGGCGGATGAGGTGCTCGAGGTTGCGCTCGCCGCGGTCCGCGAAGTCCTTGTAGTGGACCTTCTTCAGGATCACGCCGGCGGCGAACGCGCCGATAATCGGGGCCAGCCCTGAGATCGAGGCGAGCCACGAGAGGGCGAAGCAGATTCCGAGGCTCGTGGCCAGCAGGACGCCGTGCACGGGGAGCCGGGCGCCGAGCGCGAAGATCCGGGGGGAGACCGCGGAGCCGATGACGAGGGATCCGACGAGGAACGCCACGGCCTTGCTCAGGATTACGCCGGTTGCACCGACGGTCACCGCTTCCCCCTGCCCTGCCGCCGTGATCGCGGCGGCGATGGTGGCGAGAAGAACGAGTCCGATCACGTCGTCGATGACGGCGGCCCCGAGAATGACGCGGGCCTCCGGCCTTCGGATGAGCCTCCGGTCGTACAGCACCCGAACCGTGATTCCGATGCTTGTGGCCGTGAGGGTGACTCCCAGGAAGGCGTGGATGTAGTGACTCGCACCCGGAAGCAGCAGGGCGCCCGCGGCATAGCCCAGTACGAACGTTCCCGTGGTGCCGAGGCAGGCGACGAGGAGTGCCGAGGGGCCGGCCTGGAGCATCTCGGCCACCGTGGTCCCGAGCCCGACCTCGAACAGGAGGAGGATGACACCGAGCTGACCGAAGAGGGCTATCGACGGGGAGTCCGTGATCGTGCCGGCCCACGGCACTCCGGCGAGAGCCGCGTTCCCGAGGACCACGCCGGCCAGTAGTTCGCCGAGCACGGGGGGCTGGCCGAACCGGACCGCGAGCCCAGCCCCGAGTTTCGCCGCGAAGAGGATAACGGCGAGCCAGAGGAGGACGGAAGCGACGGGGTCAAGCATGCCTCCAAGTATCACAGGCAGGCCGCGCGGTGGCAATCGCGGGAGGGCCCGTTGAGGCGGGTGTACACTGGCTTCCGTGAGTCCGGACTGGTTATCCGAAGTCGAAGACCTGCAGGCGCTGGAGGCCATGCGCCGGTACTACCGTTGGAAGGGCGATCTCGTGCGTCCCCATGCGGGGTCGAGGCCGATAGAAGTGGGTTGCGGGACCGGGTCCGTACTGGCCGAGCTGCGCGGGGTCGAGCGCGCGGTGGGGATAGACCGCGATGCGCCCTGCGTCGCCGCCGCGCAGGCCAGGTTCGCGGGCCGCTCCGAGGTCTCGGTCCAGGTCAGTGACGTGACGGCGCCGGAGTTCCTGTCGCTTGCCTCGATCCATCCGACGTCGGTTCTCTTTGTGAGTTCGCTCGAGGAAATCGCGGACACGCCGCTCGCCGTGCGCCAGGCGGCCGCGGTGCTGGAGCCCAAGGGCCGGGTGGTCGTGTTCGTTTCCGCGCTTCCCTGGATATCGGGCACTCTGGACCGGGTTTACGGACAGCGGCGGTGGGGGAAGGCGGAGCTCAAGGCCCTGCTCGTGAACGCGGGACTGCGCATCGTCGAATCCCGGTACGTGAACCTCCTGGGCGCGCTGGCCTGGATCTGGGACAGCGCGATCGTGCGGCGCACCTCCACGCCATCCGGTTCCTACGGCCGTCGTGATCGCATCGTGCCGGTCGCCCGGTTCCTGGACGCGGTCACCGGCCCTCCACTGGGCCGGTCGTTGTTCGTGGCCGCCGAGAAGCCCGGCCCCTGACGCCTGCACTATTTGGCTATAATGCCAAGTAGTGTGAACCGGTATCCGAAGCATCTCGCCGTCCACGCCCGCAAGGCCGCGGTCATCAAGGCCCTGGCGCATCCCGCCCGGCTGGCCATCGCCGAGGCGCTGGCGAAGCGGGAGCGGTGCGTGTGCGAGCTGCAGGAGATCGTGGGCTCGGACATGTCCACGGTCTCGAAGCACCTGAAGCTCATGAAGGAGGCAGGGGTGGTCGCGGACCGCAAGGTCGGCCTCTGGGTACACTACCGCCTCCGGGTGCCGCGCGTCTTCCGGATCCTTGACTGCGCGTTGAATGCCATCCATCCCGCCGTCCGTGGGACCCCAGAGGCCGTGCGGCAACTGCCGTGAGCGCCGGGACGTACGTCCTCTGGCTGGTCCAGAGCGGCCTGGGCGGGGTTGCCTCGTACCTGGCCGCCCACGTCCTGCTGTGCCTTCTGCCGGCGTTCTTCATCGCCGGGGCCATGTCCGCCCTGGTTCCGAGGGAGACCGTGACACGTCTTCTGGGACGGGATGCGCGGCCCTGGGTGGCCTACCTGGCGGCCACGCTCGCCGGAAGCGTTCTGGCCGTCTGCTCCTGCACCATCCTGCCCCTGTTCGCGGGCATCCTGCGCATGGGTGCCGGGCTGGGTCCCGCGATCACGTTCCTCTTCTTCGCCCCCGCCTCCAACATACTTGCGCTCGCGTACACGGGGGCGACGCTGGGGGGGGAGTTCCTGGTTGCGCGTCTCGTGCTCTCGCTCCTGTTCGCGGTGGGCATCGGGATGATCATGGCCCTAATCTTCCGCCGGGACGGGGGAGGCGGGGCCATCAGGGCGGCCGCGCCGGCCACGGGAGCAGGAGGATTCGTCCGGGGGCCCGCCGTGTTCCTCGCCCTCCTCGTCGTCCTGCTTCTCGCGGGAACGTTCAAGATCCCGGTGCTCGTGAACTCGCTGGCGGCATTCACCGTCTCGATGCCCGGGGCGCCGTCCGCACAGGCATTCCTGGACCGGGCGGTTCCCTTCAACGCCGCGCGGGGCGAGGAGGGCATCTCCGTTCAGGGGGTGCTCCTCATTGCCCTGCTGGTCGTACTCGGGCTTGCCGCGTGGCGCACGTTTCGGAACGGGTTGCCCGCGACCGGACGGTTGCCGGTATTCCCTCTGGCGCTCGTGACGGCGACCCTGGTCTTTGCGGCCCTTCCCGTCGAGGCATGCCCCGGCGGGCTCGCCGTCCGGCTGACCGGGCGGACGGTGGCGGTTGCGGCGGCGCTGGCGGCGATCTGGGCCGCTGGCTGGCGCCTTCTCTCGCAGGACGCGAAGACCCAGTGGCTCGAGGAGACGTGGCGGTTCGCCGCGATGATCCTGCCCCTGCTCGTGCTGGGCGTGTTCGGGGTGGGTGTCATCCGGTCGCTGATGCCCCCGGAGTGGGTGAGGGCCGTGGCCGGCAGCAACACCGTGACGGCGAATCTTGCCGGGGTCGTCTTCGGGGTCTTCATGTACTTCCCGACCCTCGTCGAGGTACCGGTGGCGAAGATGTTCCTCTCCCTGGGGATGCACAAGGGCCCGCTGCTCGCGTACCTGATGGCGGACCCCGAGTTGTCACTCCAGAGCGTGATCATCCTGGTGAAACTCATCGGCCGGGCGAGGGCGTTGACCTATGTGGGCTGGGTGGCGTTGTTCAGCACGGTTGCGGGGCTCATGTATGGAGCCTGGACCGACGGAGCAGACGTCCTGCATCTGGCCGGAGGATTGGCCGTGTTCGCGGTCCTCCTGGCCGTGGGGTTGACAGTGCTTTCGAGGCATTCATCAACATGCTCTGATGGAGGGACACGATGAAGACCATTCAGGTATTGGGACCGGGCTGTCCGAGGTGCAAGAAGCTCGCCGAGGCGGCCGAGGAGGCCGCGAAGGCGGCGGGAATCGAGTACAGCATCGAGAAGGTCACCGACATAGACGCCATCGTCGGCTTCGGCGTGATGGCGACCCCCGCGCTCGTGATCGACGGCGAGGTGAAGGTCTCGGGACGTATCCCCTCGGCGGACGAGCTGAAGGGGATGCTGGCATGAGCGCCCCGGGCGAGTGTGCATGCGGCGGAGCGCGGGCCGTGATCCTGGCCTGCTCGGGCGCCGCGGACGTCGGTGAGGTCGCTGACCGCGCTGCACGTCTCCTCGCGCGCGAGCGCGCGGGGAACATGTCCTGCCTGGCCAGCATTGGGGCGAGGTTGGAGGGAATGATCAGCGGCGCGCGGGAGGCTGCCCCCCTTCTCGTGATCGACGGATGTCCGACGGCATGCGGCAAGAGGACGGTGGAGGGCGCCGGGATCACGGAATTCCTGCATCTCCAGCTCAGGGAGATCGGTCTGAGGAAGGGGTCGACGCCGCGGAGCGATGAGACGGTCCGGGCCGTCGCGGACAAGGCGCGCGAGATCCTGGGGGCGGCCGGCGCCGGTGGTGCCGGATGCTGCGGATCGTGAGAACGATGGGAATCATCGAAAGGCTTTGCCACAGGAGGACAACCATGAGAACGCGGATTGCGGTGATTGCGGCGGCGATGTGCCTGCTCGGGACCGTCGTCTGGGGAATGGCATCCAAGCAGAAGACGGACACGGTTTCGGCGGATTCGGCGGCCAAGCCGGCAGCGGACGAGAAGGGCTGGAAGCTGGCCGCCTACTACCTGCATGGGAACTTCCGCTGCGCGAGATGCATCTCCATGGAGACGCAGGCGAAGGAGGCGGTCGAGAAGGACTTCGCGGCCGAGATCAAGCAGGGCAAGGTCGCATTCGCTGCGCTCAACTACGAGGTCCCCGAGAACGCGCACTTCGCGACTGACTACAAGCTGACGACGAAGTCGCTTGTGCTTTCCCTCCGCAAGGATGGCAAAGAGGTCAAGTGGAAGAATCTGCCGGAAATCTGGACCCGGGTCGGCAACCCGCCCGCGTACCGCGAGTACGTTGACGCGGAGGTAAAGGCCATGCTCAAGGAGATGATCTGACCGAGATTATCCTGGCTGCGGGCTCCGCGTTCTGGCTCGGGGTTCTGACTTCCGTGAGCCCGTGTCCGCTCGCGTCCAACATCGCAGCCGTCTCCGTCATCGGGCATCGCATCGGGCACCGGTGGTGGGCCGTGCTTTCGGGCCTGCTTTACACCGCGGGCCGGAGTGCGGTCTACGCGATCCTGGGCTTCCTCGCGGTGTCTGCGTTCTCGGCGCTACCCGCGCTGTCCATGTGGCTCCAGCTCTGGATGAACCGCGTCCTGGCAGTCCTGATCGTCCTGGCGGGCCTGCTCCTGCTCGATCTCCTGCCGGTCAGGCTGCCCTCGCTGTCGGTGTCGGGTGATTCGGCCCGCCGGCTCGAGCGGTGGGGGCTGATCGGGGTCTTCCTGATGGGGGCCCTGTTCGCGCTCGCCCTGTGCCCGGTCTCGGCGGGGATCTTCTTCGGTGCGCTGGTTCCTCTAGCGGTGAAGGCGGGGTCGCCAGTCCTGATGCCCGTCGTATACGGGGTGGGCACGGGCCTCCCCGTGGTCGGGTTCGCCGTCGTCATCGCGTTCGCCGTGGGGCGGCTCAACGAGGTCTACCTCAAGGTGCAGAGGGCGGAGCTGATCGCCCGGAAGATCACGGGTTTGGCGCTCGTCGCGATCGGGATCTACATAATGCTCAAGTACACCGTCGGCATCTGACCCGGCCTGGGCGCGATCTACCCGGGCTTCTCCACCTTGACCGCCGCTTCCTGGGGAAGGGCCAGCCCGGCGGCCACCTGCATGGCCTTGAATATGCCCGACGGGACGACGCAGCCGGCGCAACAACCCTTGAGGCTGGCGCGGACCGTCTTCATCACCTGCCCGTCGAAGCCCGCCTGTATCTCCGCGTAGGCGTCCACTTCGGGCAGGGAATCGGCCAGTTTCCTGATCTTGTCGCAGTCGGTCACGATGGTGAACCGGACGTGTTGCTCGTCCTCGGATAGCGCCGATATCCGCGTCGCGAAACCGCAGACTCCCGCCTTGACCGTCGCCTCAGCCATGGGTGGCCGTCCCCGCGCGCATTCCTGCATTATAGACCCGGGTCGGTTGCATCCGCCGTCGCGCGGATGGTATATTTCGTCATATGGCGAAATGTGACCCGGCGGGCGTTCGCACGCTGGCCCGGTTGGGGCGGGCGTTGGGGGACGAGGGGAGGGTCAGGGCGCTCTTGGCCCTTTCGGGCAGCGAGATGTGCGCTTGCCACATCACGGCCCTGCTCGGGCTCGCCCCTTCGACCGTTTCCAAGCACATGGCGATCCTGCGCCGGGCGGGCTTGGTGACGTCGAGGAAGTCGGGGCGCTGGATGCACTACCGGGCGACCGGCCCGGGGGGGTCAGGGCAGGTTCGGGATGCCCTGAAGATGGTCTGCCGTTGCGCGAACGGGGGAAGAAAGGCGAAGGAGGCATAGATGGCGGATTGCCGTGGAGGCGGGGTCGAGGGGGAGGCCCGGACGCAGGTCCGGGAAGCCTACGGCAAGATCGCGCGCGAGGGGTCGTGCGGGTGCGGCGGGGGGTCCTGTTGCGGCGGAGATGCGGGAACCACGGTGTCCGGCAAGATCGGCTACACCGAGAGCGACCTGCGCGACCTCCCCGAAGGGGCCGACTTGGGGCTGGGCTGTGGGAATCCCGGGGCGCTGGCGTCCCTGAAGGCGGGAGAGACGGTCCTGGATCTGGGGAGCGGAGCAGGCATCGATGCGTTCCTGGCGGCGAAGCGGGTCGGTCCCTCCGGCAGGGTCATCGGGGTGGACATGACTCCCGCCATGCTCGACCGCGCCCGGGGCAACCTCAAGGCCTTCCGGGAGCGGAGCGGGCTCGACAACGTGGAGTTCCGGCTGGGCGAGATCGAGAACCTGCCGGTCGCGGACAACTCCGTGGACATCGTGATATCCAACTGCGTCATAAACCTCTCCACCGACAAGCCGCGCGTATGGAGCGAGGCTTCCCGGGTCCTCAAGCGCGGCGGGAGGGTCTCCATCTCGGATCTTGCCCTGCTCGCTCCGCTTCCTGACCGGATACGCAAGTCCGTGACCGCGCTCGTGGCGTGCATCGGGGGTGCGGTAACCGTGGCGGAGACGCTGGAGATGGCGAAGAAGGCGGGACTCGGCGAGATCACCACGCAGACGAAGGGGTATCCCGCGGAGGCCGTCGCCGAGATCAGCGATCCCCTGTACCGGGAACTGACGCAGGCACTCCCGCCGGGGAAGACGTTCAGCGACTTCGTGGTCAGCCTTTCGCTCACGGCGCACAAACCGGCATAGGGGAGGAACGGCACGGTGGCTACAGCGGAACACGAGCCGAAACGGCTCCACTTCTTCGAGCGGTACCTGACCCTCTGGGTATTCGTCTGCATGGTGACGGGTGTGGCGCTGGGGAAGCTGTGGCCCGGGCTGGTGGACCTGCTGCGCCAGTGGGAGTTCGGAGAGGGAAGCCAGATCAACGTCCCGATCGCCGTCCTCATCTGGCTGATGATCTACCCCATGATGCTCAAGATCGACTTCGCGAGCGTTCTCGGGGTGCGGAAGAGGCCGCGGGGCCTGATGGTGACGCTGTTCGTCAACTGGCTGGTCAAGCCGTTCTCGATGGCCCTATTGGGTTGGGTATTCTTCAAGCACCTGTTCCTGCCGTGGATCGGGCCGGAGATGGCGGACCAGTACCTCGCCGGCACGATAATCCTGGCGGCTGCGCCCTGCACGGCCATGGTCTTCGTCTGGTCCTATCTGACCGACGGCGATCCGGCCTACACGCTGGTTCAGGTGTCCGTCAATGACCTCATAATGCTGGTCGCCTTCGCCCCCATCGTGACCTTCCTCGTCAGCGGGACCAGCAACCTCACGGTGCCCTTCATGGTCCTCCTCTACAGCGTCATCGCGTTCATCGTGATACCGCTGGTTTTGGGAAGCCTGAGCCGGACGGTCCTGATCCGAACGAAGGGCAGGGCGTGGTTTGAGGGCAGGTTCCTGACCTTCTTCCAGCCGGTGACCATCATCGCCCTGCTGGTAACGCTGGTCCTGATCTTCGCGTTCCAGGCCGACAACATCACGGGCAAGTGGTTCCACGTGATCTTGATCGCGATCCCCCTGCTCGTGCAGGTCTACTTCAACTCGTCGTTGACCTACGGCCTGATGAAGGTGCTGAAGGTTCCACACAACGTGGCGGCACCCGGGGCGCTCATCGGCGCCAGCAACTTCTTCGAACTCGCCGTGGCGACTGCGATTGCGCTCTACGGGCCGGGATCGGGAGCCGCGCTGGCCACGGTGGTCGGCGTGCTCGTCGAGGTGCCCGTCATGCTCTCGGTGTGCGCATTCTGCAACCGGACGAGGAAGTGGTTTCCCATGGAGGGCAGTCATGGTTAGGTCGAAGTCGTGGCTGGCCGGATTGGCGTCGATTCTGGGCTCGGTGTGCATGCTGCTGGCCCTTCCGTCGGCATCCGAGGCATCGGCGGCGCAGGATTTGGCGAAGGCGAAGGACAAGGGGAAGGTCGCCTTCGTCCTGGTCACCGAGCCGGGCGCCAGCGGGGTTGCGGAGGCGGAGGGCGTGATTCGTGACGCCGTGAAGAAGTCGAAGAAGGCAACCATGATCCTCCTGGACCGGAGCAAGCCCGAGAACGCGGAGCTGGTCTCCCGCTACCGGCTTTCCGGTCCGCAGATCCCGGTGGTCCTGGTCTTTGCATCCAACGGGGCGCTTGCGGGCGGCGCACTCGTGGGGGGCATGACTTCCGAGCGTCTCTTGGGGATGGTGCCGGCGAAGCGGGAGGCCGAGCTCATCGGGCTCCTCCAGTCGGGGCAGGCGGTTCTGGTGCTGGCTTCCCGGAAGGACATGGCGGGGGAACCGGAAGCCTTCCGGGCCTGTGAGAAGGCTCGGGAGCTGTCAACCGGCAAACTCTCCATCGTCCGGGTCGAGATGGATGACAGGGATGAGCAGGCGTTCATGCGCAAGCTGCGGATTGACGCCGGCTCCGCCAAGCCCGTCACCGTCGTGATCAGTAGCCGCGGTCAGGTCACGGGCGCCTTCGAGGGATTGGCCGAGCCCGCGGCGCTGGTGTTGGCATCGACGAAGGTGGGCGGTGGGTGTGCTCCGGGCGCATGCAAGCCGGGGACGCCAGCCTGCAAGCCGAGATGAAGGACTGCGGATGCGGGTGCGAAGCCGGGGAGGCCAAGCCGGCGGCCGCCTGCGGGCCCGGTTGTGACTGCGGCGCGCCTTCCCGGACGAAACGGGTCAGGACGGCCGTGGGGCTGGCCGTGCTGTGCGCCGTTGTGGCCATACTCGGCTACAAGGTGTTTGCCGCCAGGAAGGCGGCCGCGACGGGCGGGCCGGCCAGCTACGAAATGGCGGTTGCCTTTGGGGGGGCTTCCGGCCGGAATCTGGATGCGGTCAGCGATCTGAACCGATTCGCCACGGATCAGGACGCGGTCTTCGTGTTCGTTCCCAACCGGAAGGGCGAGAACATCAGCCAGGCATCGAAGACGGCCGTCCTGGCCGCGCACAAGCTGCTGGCGGGAAGAGGCGTCAAGGTGGGGTTGTTCACGCTGAAGGCTTCCTCGCCCGACTACGGGGGGATATCCTCCCAGATCCCGGTGCCGGCGCTGCTGGTGATGAGCAAGGGCAGGGGAATGTCGGTCGTTACCGGTGAGGCGACCGAGGAGAAGATCCTGCAGGCGTACGTGGCATCGTCACGGGCCAGTGCCTGCGGTCCGGGCGGCGCGGCCGGCTGCGCGCCCGGCGCCTGCCGGTAACGGTCCCGAGCATGCTGGAATACGTTTCGGAAAGACTGAAGCAGGTATCCTCGGAGCCTCTCGGGCTCGTGTTCGCGTTGGTGCTCGGTTTGGTGAGCGCAGCCACCAGCGCGTGTTGCACGCTCCCCGCTCTGGGACTGATCGTCGGCTATTCGGGAACGCAGGCTTCGGAAAGACGCCGGGACGCCGTGAAATCGGTGGCGTTCTTCACGCTCGGGATGATCCTGTCCCTGATGGTGATCGGGGGGATCGCCGGATTCGTCGGGCAGGTGGCCCAGGCCAGCCTGGGCCGGTACTGGAAGGCATTCGCCGGGGTGGTCGCCGTCGTGCTTGGCCTGGCGACGCTGAAACTCCTGCCCTTCAACCTGTCGTTCGGAAAGGCCGAGTCGCTCATCGGCAAGGTCGGGTCGGTGGGCTCGGCGTTGGCAGGTCTGGTCCTGGGAGGGATCGTTGCCGCCACGTCCCTCCCGTGCAATCCCGGCATATTCATAGTCATGGGGGCCGCGATCCTGCAAGGCGCCGTCGTCTGGGCAAGCCTTCTGCTCGGGATGTATGCCGTGGGATTTGCCATTCCGCTCGGAATCGTCATGCTCGGCGTCTCGCTGGGCCGAGTCAGCCTGGCCGCACGGGGGGCGGATACCGCCATGCGCTGGATCGCCGGACTGATCCTGATCGTTGCCGGTTTCTACTTCCTGGTCACGCTATGATCGTACATGTCGCTCCCCGTAAGGGGGATTAGGAGGGCCCGTCCATGATCGAGAAACGTCGGTTCATCTTCCTCGGTCTGGTCGCCCTTGCGACTTCATCCTGCTGGCCGTTCGGCTTCAGGCCGGTTTCACCCGATCCAAGGCTGGTCGTCGACCGGCAAGAGCACAACTTCGGTACCATTCCGCCGACGGAAAACGTGGAAACGGTCTTCACGGTCTCGAACACGGGCGGGAAGACGCTGGAGATCACCAAGGTCCAGACCTCATGCGGGTGCACCGCGGGCATGATGGACTCGCAGTCGATTCTGCCCGGCAAGTCCAGCCGGCTGAGGGTTGCCTATGATCCGCGCGGGAAGAACGGCCAGCAGCACAAGGTGCTCACGCTCTTCACCAACGATCCGCTGAATCCGCAGAAAGCGCTGAGCATATGGGCGAATATCGTCGCAACCCCGCTGCCCGTCGAGCAGCCGGCAACGCCGGCTCCGGTCAACACCGGCACCGCTACGGGGGCTGTCAAGAACTAGGGGCTGAAGGCTTGGAGTATCGCAGGGAAGCTGGCATCAGGGCAGTCGAAGCGGCGGGGGTGCTCGTCGTCCTGCCGCTCCTGGTTCACTTTACGCTCTCGTGGATCGGGTTCAATCCGACCGACGACGGGTTCATTCTCGCGGGCGCGCGCCGCATCCTCGCGGGGCAGGTTCCGCACCGGGATTTCATATCGATCAGGCCCGCGGGGTCGTTTCTGATCCACGCCCTGGAGGTCCGGGTTGGCGGGGACTCGGTGTTCATGCTCTCGCGGCTGGTTTTCTGGTTCGAGATCGCGGTCGGGGCGTGGTGCTGGGTCCTGCTGTTCGAGGCGACACGCGGGCACCGATTCGTACCGGGCATCCGCGGGGCTCTCGCCGCATTCGTGTTCGCCCTGAATGCGCACGTTTTCCCGGCGATGGCATGGCACTCGGTCGACGCGGCTACGCTGACCGCCGTCGGGCTGGCCGTTGCCGCCCGCAACACGGGCGCCTGGAAGCTGGCGGGGTTCGCGGTCCTGGGACTGGCTCCGGTCTGCCGGCAGAACTTCCTGCCGGTGGTGCCACTGGGGGTCTTCCTGCTCGGCGGCTGGAGGAGCGTGGGATGCTGGGCGGCCGCGGCGGTCCCGATGGCCGGTTACGCGGGCGCGATCGCGGCGCTGGGGGGATGGCCCGATCTGCGGCTCCAGCTCGGGGCGCGGACGGATCTCGTGGAGCCCGGCTTCCTGGCATACGCCCGGCTGCGGGATACCTGGGTGGGGCTGGCGGCGGGGGCGGCGGCGGCCTGGACCGTGAGCCGGCAGTGGGCGAGGGGTGTTCCCGGGATTCCGGCCAAGGCGGGGGCCGTGGTCGCATCTGCAATCGCTTTCGCGGGAGCCGCCGCGCTGTGGCGGGGATCGATCCACGGGGCGTCCGCGTTCTTCCTGTGGGGGAGCGCGGTCGGGATTGCAGTGGTGCGAAGCATGACCTCGCCGTCCGGGTCGGTGGCTGCCTGGCTGGCTGCGGCCGCGGGCTGGTGCGTTTCGGTGTCGTTCGGGTACAACACTCCCGTCCTGCTCGCGGGCGCGTTGGCCGTCGTCCCGCTCGTCCTCGCCGTCGAGGCGCTGGAGGATGCGCGTCCGCGGGCCGGGCTCGCGCTCGCTCTCAGCCTTGCAGTGCTCGCGCTCGCGTCGCTCTGGCACGCGCGTCGCCTGCACGTCTACCGCGACAATCCCGCCGCCACGCTCACCGAGGAACTGGGCGGGGTCCTCGCCGGGGGACGCGGAATCCGGACGAATCCGAGTACCGCCAGGCTCCTTGCGAGCCTGGGTGAGGCGGAGGCGCGGTGCGGCAGCCGGCCGTACGCGGTCGTCCCGGACTGCGCGGCCTGGTGGGTGCGTGCGCCCGGCGTCAACCCTCTTCCCGCCGACTGGCTTTCGAACACCGAGATCTCCCGGCCGGAGTTGTTCATGCGCGTGGTCCGCGCGCTCGAGGCCGGCCGGGGCAGCCGGCTCGTCATCCTCGAGAAGTGGCGCGTCGCCTCGATCGCGTGGGAACGCCGGCCGATGCGGTCGCTGGCGGACTATTCGATCGCGGACTACGTTCGCAAGGCCTTCCGGAAGACGGGGGAGACCGAGTACTTCGAGATCTTCTTCTAGCGGCTCAGCGATTGTTCAGCGTGATGGCCGGCCAGTCGTCGGTCCGGAACGGGGGGACGGGCAGGCCGATCCGGCCCCAGAGATTCCCGACCGGGTTCGCGCCCCAAGCGTACCGCACGGCCAGGGGCTGCGGGACGCCTGCCGCCTCGACGACGACCGTGTCGTCGCTGATCCGGGCCGTCGCCTTCGCGAACTTGCGGTCGTCTCCCGCGATCCCGAATCCCGTGAGCTGCGCCCCGTCCTTGACCATGAGCCCGGTGCCCGGGTGCGAGAACCGGATCCTGATCCGCGAGCCTTCGATGATCATCCCCGAGTACCGGGGAGCCGAGTACTCGGCGTTCCGGCCGTAGGCCCGCACGCATGCCATGAGCGACAGCCGCTCGCCGACCTCGCGCTTGCGCTTCGGGTGGATGTCCGCCGCGTCGCCGAGGTCGAGCGTGCACACGTAATCGCACTCGGGTACCTCGGCCGCGGTCACGGCCTGGGCCTCGCGCAGTTCCGCCCAGTCGCTGTCCTCGGGCACTTCGGACGGCTTCTGCCAGCCCGGGAGCTGGATGATGAAGAAGGGGAAGTCGCCGAGCCCCCAGGCTTTCCGCCAGCCGCGGATCATGGCCGGCAGAAGCGACCGGTACTGCCATGCCCGGCTCGCGTTTGCCTCGCCCTGGTACCAGAGCGCGCCCTGGATCGCGAACGGGACGACGGGGGCGACCTCGCCGTTGTAGAGGCACGACGGCATCTCGGGATAGGGCGAGAGCGTGAACGACGCAGTTAGGATCAGCCCGCTGACCGCGCCGAGCGCGATGGGCTTCTTAACGCCCCAGTCGGGCTGTTTCACGTCCGCGAAGGCCAGGGTGATCTCCTGCCATTCCGGCGTCGCCCGGAACTCGGGGGCCTCGTGGAACGCCCAGTCCCAGACATCAGGCTGGCGGAACGCGATCCGGAACCGTCCCGTTCCCCGCGCCCTGAGCCGGACCGCGACGAACCGGGACAGGTCCGCGCCGCGTTCCGTCTCGCCCAGGGTCCGCACGACGCTGGCCGAGCTCGACATCCCGACGGTGCCGGAGAAGACGCCCCGGCGTTCCCCCTTCGCCGTGACCCCGAACTTCGCCTCCGAGACGCCCGGCGCCCAGGGGCTTTCCCACCGGCCCGGGATCCCGGGACCGGAGAATCCGTCGAGCGAAACGCGCTCCGTCACGTCCCCGGTGATGACCTCGATGCGTTCGATCTCGAGCCGGAACGGCATCTTCGAGAGCGCGAGGTCCGGCTGCTTGCGGACGCGCTCCTTCCACGCGGCTAGGATGGGCTGGCAGGCGGGCTCGGCCGCCAGGGACTTGGCGTCGGTCCAGGCCTCGGCGCAGGTGCCGCCCCAAGCGGCCGAGATAACGCCGACGGGGATGCTCAGCTCCTGCCGCAACTGCCGGGCGAAGTAGTAGCCGACGGCCGAGAACGATCCGATCGAGTCCGGCGTGGCGGAGGTCCATTTCGCCGGCACGTCGGACAGCGGCTGGGCCGAGCACACGTCCGGCATCCGGAGCAGGCGCAGGTTCTGGTCCTCGCCCGCCTTCGCCGCTTCCCCCCCGCCTTCCGAGGAGCCGACGTTCATCGCCATGTTCGACTGGCCCGAGCAGAACCAGACTTCGCCCGAGAGGAGGTCGCGGGAGACGACGGTCTCCTTCCCCGCCTTGACCACGAGCTCGCCGACGACGCCGGAGGGAATGGGGTTGAACGTGACCTTCCACCGGCCGCTGTCGCTGGCGACGGTCTCCTTCTCCTGATCCAGTAGTCGGACGGTCACCTTCGCTCCCGGCGCGGCCCAGCCCCAGACCGGCAGCGGCACGCCCTGCTGGAGCACGGCGCCGTCGCCGAGGACGGCGGGAAGCTTGAGCGAACCGGCGGATGCGCGGGATGCCATCAGGAGGCCGACAAGGAGAAGGGAGCTGAGGTGGTTCGGCATGCGGCTATTGTAGCGGCTCGGGTGCGCGCGTGCGGTCGCATGGATGAGGCGTATTCTAGTGGAGAGCGATGGAACAAGTCTGCTTCGGCCTCATCGGTGCCGGCGGGGTGGCCCAGAGCCTGCACCTCCCGCACCTTGCGCGGGCGGCCAACATCCGGCTCAAGATCGTCTGCGACCGGCGCGAGGACCTAGTGAAGCAGGCCCAGGAGAAGTGGGGGATTCCGGCGGGCGTCACGAACGCGGCCGCCCTCCTCGCGGACCCCGAGGTGCAGGCGGTCGTGATCGCCACCCGGGAGGATGCGCAGGCAACGCTCACGATCCGCGCCCTCGAGGCCGGCAAGCACGTGTACGTCGAGAAGCCGTTGGCCGAGACCGAGGAGGCCTTCCTGAAGGTCGTCCAGGCCCAGCAGAAGGCGCGCCGGCTCTGCGCGGTAGGGTTCAACCGCCGGTTCGCTCCCGCCTACCGCAAGGCGCGCGAGATCGTACGCGTCTGCGGAGGCGCCAAGCACATGCACTACCGGATCGCGGACACGTACGTGCACGGCTGGGGCCGTGGGTACCCGCCCGGCGTTCGCATGCTCCACGAGGTCTGCCACGTCTTCGACGCCATCCGCTGGTTCGCGGCTTCCGAGGTCGTCTCCGTCTACTGCGCCCAGTCCCGCTCCGACGAGGAAGCGCTGACCATCCGGTTCGCGTCCGGGTGCGTGGCCTCGATCACGAGCTCGGGATACGCGACTCCGGACGTCCCCAAGGAGCGGCTCGAGGTGTTCGCCGACGGCGGCGGGGTGACGGTGGAGGAGTTCGTCCAGCTCCGGACCTTCGGCCGGCCCGAATACAGCCCCGTGTACCGGTTCGCGGGCCACGCGCATCCGGACCAGGATTCCTCGCACGTGGCCGCCTTTCGCGAGCAGGGCGAGGAAGCGCTTTATGCGATCCGGCGGCAGGCGATGGAGCATCCGGACCGGGCGGTGCCGTACCTGAACTACCTCGTGGAGAAGGGATGGCTGGCCGCGCTCGAGCACTTCGCCGAGAGCGTGGCCTCCGGCCGGACCCCCGAGAATGCCTCGCCGCTGGATGCGCTCCAGGCCCACCGCCTCGCCCGCGCGGCGATCAAGAGCCGCGAATCCTGGGAGGTCGTGAAGCTCTAGCGGAGCCCGAGCGCTTTTACAACGACGGGATCAGGGATCCCGTCATTGTCAACGAGATCGAACCCCGAGTGCCAGCACCACATGGCCCAGCCCGCGTTGTGCCGCTTGAGGATGTCCACCATGTCTGCGAGCCAGCGGGCCCGGTCGGCGGGCGGCGCGTACGGCTTGTGGACCCCGAACTCGCCGCAGTAAAGGGGAACACGCTCGCGGGCGGCCCAGTCGAAGACGGGCTGGAGCCGGCGCTCGAGGTCGGCGGCGCCGCCGCCGTTCTTCCAGTCCTCGAACGGCCAGCATTCCTTGGGCTTGCCGGCGTCCTTCTCGAGCCACTCCCGCATCTGCGCCGGGTCGATCGGATACCGGATCCCGCGCAGGGGTGCGACGGCCTCGTCGCCCCAGTCCGCCCCCTGGTGGGTGAAGACAAACGGCTCGTAGAAGTGGAAGGTGTAGATCACGTTCGTGATCCCGAGGTTCCCGAGCTTGATGAGATCCTCGGCGTCGCCCCAGCCGGGCCCGGCCACGATGACCGTCCGGCCGATGTCGGCCCGCCGGATCATGGCGATCAGCTCCGCCAGGTAGCTCCGCCACTTGTCCGTATCCTTGACCCGCGGCTCGTTCAGGATCTCGAAGACGATGGTGGTCTTCGATCTCCGGTACCGCTCGGTGATCCGCTTCCACAGGGCGGTTAACTTGCGCTTCTCGCGCGGATCGGCTTCCAGCGCGGGCACCGGGATCTGGTGCATGTCGATGATGCACGCGATCCCGGCGGCTCCGATCGCATCGACCGCCCGGTCGAGCAGGCGGAAACCCTCTTCCCGGAACGCGAACGGGACCGCCTGTTCCTGGAGGAAGACCTGGCCGATGTTGAGCCGGATGTGCGTGAACCCGAGGGAGGCCGCGAGCTTGAATTCGGCCGGATCGAGCGCCTTCGCGATGCGGGCCATGTCATCGGCCGTCCACGGCTCCTTGGGGTCCCGGTACGCGTCGAAGATGTGGTCCATGTTGATCCCCTTCGTCAGGGCGGCGGGGCCGACGCGCATGCCGGCAGACGCGTCAGCGGACACGAGCAGGACGGCGAGGAAAGAGAAGATTGTCATGATTCACGCTTCACGATAGCACGGTGGGGGGCAGGCTATAATGCCCTCGTGTCCAACCAATCGTTTGCGGTGACCCCCCGGTGAGCTGGGCTCCCGGCGATCCCGCCCAGTCGCCCGGCGCGCCGCTGATCGCAAACATCGCGAAGGTGATCGTCGGCAAGGACCGCGAGATCGGGCTCGTCGTGACGGCCCTGCTCTCCGGCGGCCACGTGCTGATGGAAGACGTGCCGGGCGTGGGCAAGACCGTCCTCGCCCGCTCCCTCGCCGCCTCGATCGGCGGCAACACCACCCGGATCCAGTTCACCCCGGATCTTCTTCCATCGGACGTAACCGGACTTTCGATATACAACCAGCAGGCGCAGAAGTTCGAGTACAAGCCGGGGCCGATCTTCGCCAACGTCGTTCTTGCCGACGAGATCAACCGGGCGAACCCGCGGACCCAGTCCGCCCTGCTCGAGGCGATGGCCGAGCACCAGATCACGGTGGACGGCATAACGCACAAGCTCGCCGAGCCGTTCATGGTCGTCGCGACCCAGAACCCGATCGAACAGCAGGGCACCTACCCTCTTCCCGAGGCCCAGCTGGACCGGTTCCTCATGCGGATCTCGCTCGGGTACCCGACCATGGCCGAGGAGGCCGAGATCGTGGAGCGGCAGGGGCTCGCGCATCCCCTGGACTCGCTGGCCCCGGTGATGACGATGGCGGACGTGCTCGAGGCCCAGGCCGCGGTCCGCAAGATCACGGTCAAGCCGCCGCTCACGCGGTACATGGCCGCCGTCTGCGCCGCGACCCGGAACCACCCGGACCTCATGCTCGGGGCCTCGCCCCGGGCCACGCTCGGGCTGTACCGGAGCGCGCAGGCGAAGGCCCTCCTCGAGGGCCGCAACTACACGACCCCGGACGACGTGAAGGCGGTGGCGATTTCCGTGATGGCGCACCGCCTCCTGCTCACGCACCAGGCGCGGTTCAGCAACCGGACGGCGGAGCAGGTCGTCCGGGACGTCCTGAACCAGGTGCCCGTCCCGCAGGCATGAGCCTGGGGGGCGGCCCGGCCCGGCGCCCTAACGAGATCGCCCCAGTGCTGATCACGGTCCGCGGCTGGATCGTCCTGCTGGGCGGCATCGGGGCCGCCTTCCTCGCCCATCGCACGGGCCAGCCCGTCCTGCTGGTTCTCACGACGCTGAGCGTGGCCTCCCTGGTGGTCTCGCTGATCGTGCTCCTGCGGTTGGGCGGCGGATTCGAGGTGAACCGGGTCGTCCCTCCCGAGGTCTTCAAGGGAGACATGATCCCGATCCGGCTCAGGATCAGGAACGGCGGATCGCCCAAGAGCCTGTTCTTCATGGTGGACGAGCCAAGACTCCGCGACACCGTGGCCTCCGTGGCGGTTCCCGTGGACAGCCTTTCCCCCGGCGAGCGGCGGGAGTTCAGGTACGAACTGCCGGCCTCGCGCCGGGGCGTGCTCCAGTTCCGGGACGTATCGGTCGAATCGCAGGCGCCGTTCGGGCTGATCGTCTCGCGGCGTACAATCGCCGTGCCTGGCACGACCGTCATCCTTCCGCGGCCGGGGCGGATCTGGGACTGGGACTGCGCGGGCGGCCGGCGCCACTCGGGAGTCGGGGTCGAGTCATTGGACCGGAGCGGCGCCACCCAGGAGTTCTTCGCCGTCCGCGAGTACCGGCCCGAGGACCCGATGAAGCACATTCACTGGAAGCTCACGGCGAAGATGCAGGAGCCGATGGTGCGCGAGTTCCAGACGACGTCCTCGCTCGAGGTCGAGGTCGTCATGAACGCCTCGCGGGGCGATTACCCGGGGGAGGCCGGTGTGCAGGCCCTGGACGCGGCGGCGGAGCTGGCGGCGACGCTGTGCGCGGAGCTCCTCCGCCGCGGCTTCTTCGTCCGGCTCTGGTCGCTCGGACGCACGGTGCGGCCGTCGCTCCAGGAAAGCGGCCCGGCGCACCTGAAACGCCTGCTCGTCGAGCTCGCGAGCCTGGACGCCACCCGCGACGAGCCGTTCGCGGAGGCGCTGGGCGGCGTCGCCGGCTACTTCACGCCCCGGGCCGCGCTCATCTTCGTGACGTCCCACCTGGCCCTGCCCGAGCTGGCTCCCGCGGTCGGGGGGCTGCGCGAGCGCGCATTCCACCCCCAGCTCATGGTGATCGAGCCCCCGCGGGCGCGCGCCGGCGAGGGTCCGCGGTCGCCCGAAGAGGGCATCCTGGCCGCCATCGCCCGGGCGGGGGCGCCCGGGTTCCGGTTCCCGAGCGACGGCGCGTTCTCGCTGATCCGGATGCGGGAACACGAGGCGCGGCGGGTCGGCTTCCGCGGCGTCGAGGCGGTGGTGCCCGTGGGCGTTTCCTGGGGCCGCGACGAGGAGGCGCCCGCGTGACGGCGGCCATCCGGCTCGTGCTGGCCGCGCTCGCCTACGGCAGTTCCGCCCTCGCCACGGCCGTGACGCTCTCGGTGGTCGGTCACGGCGGGTGGGGGTGGCTGGCGGCGGCCTGGTTCGCGACGGCGTACGCGGTGGTCTGGGGGGCGAGCGGGGGCAAGCCCGTCATCCCGGCGGCTGTGCGCCGCGGCGCGGACCTGCTGGCGCTGGCGGTCATGGTCTGGTTCGTGAGCCGGGTCATCGCGTCCCGCGAGGACGGATCCGACTGGCGTCCGCTGGCGCCCCTGGTCCTCGTGGCGGCGCAGATGATCCGGGCGTTCGTGGTGACGACGCCGGGGGAGGCCGAGAGCTTCCTCGCGACCGGGTTTGCGCTGGCGCTCTACTGCGCGACCCAGGCCTCCTGGGTGTCCGGTGCCCTGTTCCTGAGCGCCTTCATGTGGCTCTGGCTCGCGGCGATGACGCTGGTGCAGGTGCTCGTGGAAGGGGAGCGGAGGACCCGTGCGGGCGGGCTTGTCGCGGCCACCGCCGATCCGTTCAGGACGCTCCGGTCCGGGCTCTGGCTCTCCCTGCTCGTCGTCGGCCTCGGGGTCGGCGGGTTCCTGGTCATCCGGGGGCCGGCGTCGGGACGCGGCCCGGGGGAGGGAGCGGAGACGGGGTCGTGGTCGGCTTCCGGGTCGGGCGGGTCCCGTTACACGACGGCGGTGACCTTCGCGTCGCAGGCCGGATCCCGCGGCCCCGCGACGGAGCTGTACCGGATCCGGTCCCCGCGGTCGGTGGCCCGGTTCCGGCTCCAGGCTTTCGACACCTACACGGCGGAAGGATGGTCGCTTTCGCGCAACAGCAGCACGGCTCTTCCCGAGGGGTCCAAGGTGCCGGTTCAATACGCGCTCGGGCTGGGCGTTCCGGCCGGGGTGGAGGGCGAGGCTGTCTCGATCGAGGTTGCGACGACCGGGGCCGAGGGGGACGCCCTGCTGACGGCCGGATGGCCGCTCGAGTTCGACGGGGAGTTCCCGGGCGCCATCCTGACGGACGAAGAGGGGGCGGCGAGGCTCGCCTACCCGTTCCCGCCCGGGTTCCGGTACGGGATGCGGACCTGGCTTCCCGCGTGGGACCGGCTCCCGCTTGCGGCGGTCAAGGCGATGGGCGCGGACCGGGTGGGCGAACGCTACCTTGCCCTCCCGCCGGGCCTGCCGGTTCGGGTCGGGGCGCGGGCGGGCGAGTGGAGCGGCGGCGCGGCATCGGCCTGGGGCCGGGCGCTCAACCTGGCGGGCGCGCTTCGGGCGAACCGGAAGTACCAGCTTGACCTCTCCGTTCCACCGTCCGGTGGAACAAGCGACCCGGTCGAATTCTTCATCTTTGACGCGACGGCCGGGAACTGCGTGAACTTCGCGAGCGCGTTCGCGGTGCTGTGTCGCGCCGTGGGAGTGCCATCGCGGCTCGTGGTGGGGTATCTGGCCCATCGGTGGGACGAGTCCAAGGCTGAGTGGACGGTGACCAGCCGGGACGCCCACGCTTGGTGCGAGATAGCACTCGAGGGAGTAGGATGGGTTCCTGTGGACCCCGTACCGCCGGCCCGGATTGGCGAGACCGCCGTGGGCGGTACCGAAACCCCGGCGCCTTCCTCGGCGCCGGTGCCGGCGGCCGTGGCGCCGCCGGGAGCGGAGGCCCCCGCTCCCCGGTTCGTGGCCGCGGCCCTGCGGGCGTTCGCCGCGGTCTGGCCCTGGCTCCTCCTGGGTGGCGCCGGGGCGTGGCTCTCGCGGGCGGGCTGGCGCGTGGCCCGGGAACGGTTCGCCGGAGCGCGCCGGACGAGGCGGGCCGCCGGGGAGATCCAGCGCGCCTTCCAACGCGTGTGCGAAGTCGCAGGGCGGAACGCCCGGCTGAGGCGCGAGGCGCAGACGCCGGCGGAATACGCGCGGTCCCTGCGCTCGTACTTCCCGGCGCTGGCGGCCGACCTGGTGCGGCTGGCCGACCTCGCGACCGAGGCCGAGTTCTCGGGCGAACGCCCGACGGCGCAGGTCCGCGCCGAGGCCAAGGACCTGGGCCGCCGGCTCATCCTCGCGATCGCGAAGGGACGCCCGTGAGTCCCTCCGTCCGGCGCCATCGGGTGGGTCTTGCCGCCGCGTGCGCCGTCGTGTTGGCTGCGGGGCGGGCGGCGGCCGTCGCTCCGCCCGCATTCGACTGGGCGGTCACGTTTGCGCGCACGTGGGGAGGGGATGAGCGCCGGCTCGCGAGTTGCACGGATGCATCCGGTACCACGTATGTGATCTACACGGAGAATACTCTCGATCTCCGGATGGCCGTGTACGGGCCCGCCGGAGCCCTCAAGCGCGACGTGGCCCTGTATGACGCGGGTGGCGACATCACCACCATGGCCGTCGACGTGTCCGGGAACGTGGTCGCCGGGGGGACCATGACCAATACCACGACCGGCCGCGACGATGCCTTCATCGCCAAGTACGACGGTCTGGGCAACTACCAGTGGGCGGTCACCTACGACACCTACTACAGCAACACGGTGACCGACATGACGACGGATCCGTCCGCCAACATCATCCTCGTCGGGTACTACGAAAAGACTGGCGACTCCGACGGGTTCATCGTCAAGTACGATGCCGGCGGGACATTCCTCTGGGGCAAGGTGGCCAGCAACAGCTCCACATTCGATGAGTTGTACGCGGTGGTCACGGACGCGTCCGGAACAGTCTACTACGCGGGCACCTACGATAGCGGTTCAAAGAAGGACACGGTCCTCTGCAAGCGGGACCCCGCGGGCAACTTCATCAAGGGAGGGGGTTACACCACCTTGCCGAACAGCGAGTATCCGCACGCGATAGCCTACTCCCCGGCCAATAACTCCATTTACCTGGCGATCGACAACCTCCACGCGGTCAGGGTGGCGAGGTGGGATGCGGCCGACATGGTTGACATCATCGACTGGGGAATCCGCAACTCGTTGGACTACAACGGGGTCGGTGGTATGGTCGTGGATGCCACCGGGAACCTGTACGTCTCTGCCTGGACCACCCCGGATGTCCATACCGTCAACTGCAATCTGCTCTGCGTCAAGTTCAGCTACCTGACAACCGACTTCTTCGACGTGTGGTCGGACACCTACGATGCCGGGGGAATGGACGGCTTCGGCCAGCCCATGGCCAGGATCCGCGTCGGGATCGACCTCAACGGCTCCGTCTACGTCTCGGCGAATGTCACGCCCGTCGCGTGCGACGGCGCCCTCCAGGACCTGTTCGTTCGCCAGTATGGCGGGGGGGTGCCCCGGTGGACCCAGGTCCGGGACGGGCCGTCGCCGGCGTACGCGGTCGGCGCCGCTGTGGACGGAGCGGGGGGGGCCTACCTCGGCGGCGTGCTGGCCCAGGACCCCGTCCTGGTCAAGTACGACCGGGTCGGCGGCCCGCCCCTGTGGACCGGGTATCCAGCCTACGGCGGGTACTGTCGGCGGTACTCGCACGGAATCACGTCCGCCGGAGGGTTCGTCTACGTTGCGGGAGACCTCTACGACGGCACATCACAGGAGACCGAGGCGGGAGTGGCCAAGTTCGACGCGTCCGGCACCCAGGTCGCGACGTACATCTTCGCGGACATCCCGAACGCCAGGGACGGGCCCGTGGCCGTGGACGGATCGGGCCAAGTGTACCTGGCGGGGCGCATCCCGGGCGCCGTGGCTCCCGACGAGGACATGTACGTCACCAAGTTCAGCGCGGGCGGGTCAATCCTGTGGACCCGGACCATGAGCTTGGCCGCCGACGACTATCCCCTGGGGATGGCTCTCGACGGCACGGGGGCGGCCTATGTGCTCTACACGACGCCCAATGACGGGGCGACCAACGACGGGGCGGGACTGGTCAAGGTGGGTTCCGGCGGCAATGTGCAGTGGACCAGGACTTACACTCCGGGCGTGGCCCCGGACTGCATGGGAGGGGACGTCCGGACGGCCGGAAGCGATGTCTGGGTCGTGACTTCGGAGACGGACCCGGGTTCCCAGGCCGGCTGGGGCCGCATCTACAAGATGGACGCGGCGGGGAACGTCGTGTGGACGCGTACGTACAACGGCGGACAGGATGCCGAGTTCTGGAGCCTCGTGGTCCCTCCCTCCGGAAACCCCGTGGCGACGGGCCGCGCGGGGTCGATGTCGAAGGCCGTGTACGACGTCCTGGGCGTGTCCTACGACCAGGCGGGCAACTTGCGGTGGTCCGTCACCTACGACTCGGGCAGTGACGATGATGAGGGCGAAGGCGTGGCGGCTGGATCGCTCTACGTGGCGGCCCAGGACGGGGTCAATCTCCGCCTCATCCGGTACTCGGAGCCGCTGCTCGCGGCCTCGCTGGCGGCGGTTCCCGGGCTGGCCAAGCCCGGCGACCGGGTGGACGTCGTGCTGACAGTGACGAACACGGGCGGCGCGGACGCGACCGGAGTCGCTCCCTTCATCCAGGTGAACGCGGGCGCCGCGCTCGTCCTGCTCGATGTCAGCCCGCCCGGCGCCCCGGTGACGATCCCCTCGGGCTCCTCGCAGGGCTTCACGTGGACGTACAGCGTCGTGGGCAGCGGAACGGTGGAGTTCACGGCGACCGCGGTCGGGACGGACTCGGTCATGTTGAGGGTGGTGGAGTCCGCCGCCACGGCGGTGGTTCTGCCCATCAAGCTGGTCGGCACGGTCGCGGCCGATCCGAATCCGGCCGTCGTCGGGAACTGGACGCAAATCGTCCTGACCGTGACGAACGTGGGTGCCGCGAATGTGACCGGCGTGATGCCTTTCCTCGACGTCAACGCCGGCGGCAGCCTGGTCGTCGCCACGGAAGGGCCGGTGCCGGCCGGTCCCGTCACGGTGGGCGGCGGCGGGACCCAGAGCTTCGTCTGGACGTTCAGCGTGTCGGGACTCGGAGTCGTGGCGTTCACGGCAACCGCGGTGGGGACGGACTCCGCCACGCTGGGCCCCGTGGATGCCGCCGGCCACGTGTCCGTCGCGACAAACAGCCGCGCCGGCTTCGCCGGGGCGCTGGCATGTCCCGCTTCCGCCGCCGTCGGGCAGTGGGTGACAGTGGCGCTCACGATCACGAACACGGGAACTCTGGCGGCGACGGTGGTGACGCCGGCGCTCCAACTGAACGCGGGGGTGTCCCTGCTGGTGGCCAAGACCGGGCCCGAGCCGCCGAACCTGGCCATGCTCGCGGGCGGCGGTGCCACGACGTTCTCGTGGACGTACTCGGTCTCCGGGGAAGGGATCGTGGCCTTCACGGCGACCGCGATGGGGGGCGATGGCGCGTCCGGCGTCGCGACGACGAGCCTGAGCGGGGGATTCACGGCGATCGCTCCGGCGCGACTGGAGGCGGCCTTGGCGGTGTCGCCACCGCTGACAACAGTGGGCCAGACGCTGGCCGTCGCGCTGACGGTGACGAACACGGGAGCGGTCGACGCGTCGAGCGTGGTTCCGAGGGTGCTCGCGGTCGGGCCGGGGGCCACGATCGTGAGCTTCGTGGCCGGGCCCATCCCGCCGGGGCCCGTGACGGTGGCGGCCGGGGCGTCGCAGACGTTCGTCTGGACGTACGTCACGAGCGCGGGGGGGCCGGTTACTTTCACGGGCACCGTGACCGGAACCGATTCCGTGCTCTCGACTGCGCTGGCGGCGAGTGCCGTGGGGTCGGCGACTGTCGTGGCGCCGGCGTCGATTCAGGCGATCGTGGCGGCGACGCCTTCCGTCTGTCAGGGACAGACGATCACGGTCACGATGACAGCCTCGAATACGGGAGGCACTCCGGTCTGGTCCATGACGGCGTCGGGGGCGGCCCCGGGGGCGGCGGTTTCCTGGATCAGCGGGCCGACCGGTCCCTCGCCGGTGGAACTGGCGTCGGTGGCGCCGCACGCGTCGGTCACGTTCACCTGGCAGTACCAGGCCGTCGGCACGGGCGCAGTCACGTTCACGGCGACCGCCACGGCCACGGACAGCGTGAGCGGCCTGCCGGTGTCGGCGCACGGCACTTCGGGGGTGGTCACGGTTCTCTCCGTCGGCCAGCTCGTGGCCGCGGCGTCGGCGTCGCCCGCGCAAGCGGGCACGGGAACGACCTTCCAGGTGCGGCTGACCGCCACGAACACGGGCGGGGCGGCCGTGACCGGGATCGTGCCGTCCCTGACGTTGAGCGATCCCTCCATGGCGGACATTACTGGTGGTCCGGTCCCGGCCGCGGGGGGAACCGTGCCGGGCGGCGGGGCGACCACCTGGGTATGGACGCTGGCGGCGCGCTACGCCGGGACTCTGACAGCGGCGGCCCGGGTGGACGGCACGGACGCGGGGCTGGGAGGTGCGGTCGCCGCCGCGGCGTCGGTGGCCGTCGCCATCAACCAGAGCATCACGGAGGAGATCGCGGTGTATCCCAATCCCCTTCGGTCGGGGGCGCTCTCGGTCTATCTCAAGCTCAACGGCGACGCACGGGAGGTGACCGTGGATGTCTATGATGCGGCCATGCACCGGGTTTATGACGGTCTCTGGCGAACCGT
>Ga0315294_10001498_pt1 | contig 25482 bp, 19 predicted proteins | sample YL17G13_40_MG_FD_203626 | JGI IMG/M metagenome (GOLD analysis project Ga0315294, IMG submission 203626) | Sediment microbial communities from Yellowstone Lake, YNP, Wyoming, USA - YL17G13_40 | ecosystem: Environmental > Aquatic > Freshwater > Lake > Sediment | place: USA: Wyoming | collected... | reverse complement strand
CCGTCCCCGCGCGAAGGTGGTGGCGGAACGGAATCGGCCCGCCTCCCCGCCACTCTTCCGTTCGCGTCAGCCCGTAGAGCGCGTCGCGCAGGGGCTTGGAGCGCTCCACCGCGCCGTCGAACTCGGCCTGCCACGGCCTCGTCTGTCCCCGCCCGTGCCAGGTCATTCCCGTCACCGTCGTAACTCCGCATCCGCAATCCTGGACGCATACGTGCCCGCCGGGGAAGGCGTGGAGCGAGAGCGTGCCCGGCGTGCGGGAGGAGCCGGAGAAGGACGCGTTCCACCCGAACCAGCCGCGGCCCGGGTTGGAGCCGGCGTCGGCGGCGATCGTGTGGTAGCCGTCGGCGAGCACGACCATAGTGAACCGGCGGCGGCTCGTCCGGTCCCGCGCGTCGCGCAGACTCACGATCCAACGGTTGCCGTCCGGGTGGACGGCGGAGGCCTTCGTGCCCATCTCCACCGCGACCCCCGCGCGGCGGGCCTCCTCGAGGAGGGCTTCTTCGAGGAGCTGGCGGGACAGCGCCAGGCCGGAGACACCGCCGCGCCGCACGTCCACGTGCATGGGCTCGCCGGTGGGGAACGTGACCGTCGCCGACTTGACATCCGCGGCGCCCGCTTCCCGGAGGGAACCGAGAATGCCGAGACGCTCGAGCTCGCCCACGGCGTCGGGCGCGAGGAAACACGTGCAGATGCGGCCCTGCCACGTCGTCCGCTGTTCGACGAGGGTAACTTCCAGTCCCGTGCGCTTGAGGCCTATTGCCGCGCTGGCGCCGGCGGGTCCCCCGCCGACGACGAGAGCGCTACGCGGCACGAGGTGCCGCCCGGGTCCCGGATACTGCGAATCCGCCCATCAAACCACCAGCATGCCCGGTTGCGCCGGGGGCGATCAATGGACCTATAATCCACGTGATGGAAATGAAGATGCCGATCCTCCTGGACACCGATATCGGGAACGACATCGACGACGCGGTCGCGCTCGCCTACCTCCTGCGCCACCCCCGGTGCGAGCTGGTCGGGGTAACGTGCGTGACAGGTGACGTGGGTCAGCGTTGCGCCCTGACGGAGGCGGTCTGCCGGGCCGCCGGCCGGACCGGCCTGCCCATCCACGCGGGGGCCGGGGAAGTCCTGCTCCACGGCCCGGGCCAGCCGAAGGTGCACCAGTACGAGGTGCTGAAATCGAGGCCCCACCGCAAGGACTGGCCGGCCGGGACCGCGGTCGAGTACCTGCGTCGGGCGATCCGGGAGCGGCCGGGCGAGATCACGCTGCTCACGATCGGGCCGCTCACGAACATCGCCCTGCTGGTCGCCATCGACCCGGAGGTGCTGGGCCTGTTGAAGGAGATGGTGTCGATGGCGGGCGTGTTCTATCCCCACGAGTGCGACCGGGAGTGGAACTGCCTCGTGGATCCCGTGGCCACGGCGATGGTCCTCAAGGCGACCGCGCGCACGAACGTCCCGCACCGGCTCGTCGGGCTGGACGTGACGACGAAGTGCAGGTTGTCGCCGGACGAGGTGAGGCGACGGTTCATACCGTCGCCCCTGGACTTCGTCCTCGAGCTCGCCTCGGTCTGGTTCCGGGGATCCAAGGACATGACCTTCCACGATCCGCTGGCGGCGGCCGTGATCTTCGAGCCGGGATTGTGCGAGTGGGAGGCTGGGCGGGTGACGGCCGATCCGTCGCCCGGCGACGCGGGCGGCCGGACGCCGTTCATGGCCGGGCCGGGATCCCACCGCGTGGCGCGCTCGGTGGATCCGGCGCGCTTCTTCGCCGAGTACTTCGGAGTCTTCGGCGTACAATAGCCCGACCATGGGGGAGAGTCCCGGCCACGCGGCGATAGTCGACACCTCCAGAAGCCCGCACGCGCGGGTGCGGCCCGTTCCCGTCGACGCGGTCACCTTCGAGGACTCGTTCTGGGCTCCGCGGCTCGCGCTCAACCGGACGACCATCATCCCCGCCCAGTGGCGGCATTGCGAGGAGACCGGGAGGATCGACAACTTCCGCGTCGCCTCCGGGCGCAAGCCGGGGACGTTCCAGGGCATGTTCTTCAACGACTCCGACGTCTACAAGTGGGTCGAGGCGGCGGCGTGGGCTCTCGCGTCCGGTCCGGACCCGGAACTGGAGCGCATGCTTGGTACGGCCGCGGACGAGATCGCGGCGGCCCAGCAAGCGGACGGCTACCTGAACACGTACTTCATGGGCGACCGGGCCAAGGACCGGTGGACGAATCTCCGGGACATGCACGAGCTCTACTGCGCCGGCCACTTCCTCCAGGCCGCGGTTGCGCACCACCGCGTGACCGGGTCGTCCCAGCTCCTCGACGTCGGGCGGCGGCTCGGGGACTGCATCGACCGTGTCTTCGGCCCGGAATCCGCGGGGAAGCGGCACGGAGCCTGCGGGCATCCCGAGATCGAGACGGCGCTCGTCGAGCTCTTCCGGGCGACGGGCGAGCGCCGCTACCTCGACCTGGCGAAGTTCTTCGTGGACATCCGGGGGCGTGGCGTGGTGGGCGGGTCCGAGTACCACCAGGACCACGTGCCGTTCCGGGACCTCTCGGCCATGGTGGGGCATGCGGTGCGGTGCGGCTACCTGATCACGGGCGCGGCGGATGTCGTGCTCGAGACCGGGGATCCCGGGCTGCGGGCGGCGCTCGACCGGCTCTGGGACAACATGACGACGCGCCGGTCGTACGTTACCGGCGCAGTCGGATCGCGGTACGAAGGCGAGGCTTTCGGGGGCGACTACGAGCTTCCCGACGGCCGCGCGTATGCCGAGACCTGTGCCGCCATCTCGATGATGATGTGGGCGTGGCGGATGCTGGCGCTGACCGGAGAGGCGACCTACGCGGACCGTATGGAATGGACGCTGTTCAACGCGATCCTGCCCGGCGTCTCGCTGGATGGGGCCGCGTACTTCTACCCCAACCCGCTCGAGAACGACGGCACGTACCGGCGCGAGCCGTGGTTCGGGTGCGCGTGTTGTCCCCCGAACGTCGCCCGCGTCCTCGCGTCCCTGCCCGGGTACGCCTACGGCGTCTCGGCCGGCGCGGCGTGGGTGCACCTCTACGCCGCGGGCCGGGCGACGCTCCAGATCCCGGACGCCGGGCCGGTCGTCATCGTCCAGCGGACGGGATATCCGTGGGACGGGGCGGTGCGACTGGAGGTGCTGGGCGAGGGCGACTTCGAGCTCCGGCTCCGGATCCCGGGCTGGTGCGAGGAGGGGCCGGCCGTGTTCGTCAACGGTTCTCCCGCGGACGCCTCGGCGGTGCCCGGGAGCTACGCCGCCGTGCGGCGGATGTGGCGGCGGGGCGACGTCGTGTCGCTCACGCTCCCGATGGTTCCTCTCCGGCTCGAGGCGCATCCGCACCTTCCGGGCCACGAGGCCCTGGTGGCGCTCGCGCGCGGACCGGTGCTCCACTGCGTCGAGGCCGTGGACCTCGCGGGCGAGGACCCGCGGGATCTCCTCTTGCCTGACGATGCGCCGATCGTTATGCGCTTCCGGCCGGACCTCCTCGGGGGCGTCGCCGTGCTCGAGGCCGACGCATTGACGGCGCGGCCGGACCTGCGCTGGAGCGGGCATCTCTACCGGGCGCGCGGGGGAGGGCACGCGCCGGCGCGCTCGCCGGCGCGGTTGACCGCGGTGCCCTACTTCGCGTGGGCGAACCGCGCGCCGGGGCGCATGCGCGTCTGGCTGAAGGCGGGCTGACCGTGCCACTCCGCGTGGACACGGACTTCCCGATGGCCAATGCCACCGCAGTGGCGTTGGGCGACCGCGACGGTGTGCCTGAGGTCGCGTTCGCGCCCGATCCCCACGGCGGACCGGAGTGCCTGTGGTTCTACTTCAGGATCGTGCGCGAGGGCGGGGATCTGCGCGCGGGCGATCCCGTGCGCATCGTCCTCAAGTATCCCGAGAACATGCTGGGCGGCGGCTGTCCCGAGAAGCTCAGGCCGGTGGCGCGCGAGGCGGCCGGAGACTGGGAGCGCCTGCCGCAGGGACGGCGCGAGGATCTGCCCGACGGCCGTTCGCGCATGGTCTGGACCGTGGCCGTCCCCGCGGACTCGCTCGAGGTGGCGGTCTGCTACCCGTACGGCCATGCCGACCTCACCGATCTGGTCCGCGAGACGCGCTGGTACTGGCGGGTCGCCACCATCGGCGTCTCGCAGGGCGGACGCGGGATCCTGAGGGTCGCGAACGATCCCGGCGCGCCCGGGAGTACGCGGCCCGGGTTCTACCTGATCGCCCGCCAACACTCGGGGGAGACGCCCGGGTCATGGGTGCTCGACGGGTTCCTCCGTTACGTGGCCAGCCATCCCGAGCGCGCGCCGCTGGTGTGGGCGGTGCCGTTCGCCAACGTCGACGGAGTGGAACTGGGGGACTACGGGAAGGACAATTTCCCCTACGACCTCAACCGGGCCTGGGGCGATCCGCCGATGCGGCACGAGACGGCGGTCATCCAGCACGACCTGGCCCGGTGGAAGGAGCGTTGCCGGCCCGAGCTAGGGCTCGACTTTCACGCGCCCGGAGCGTGCGAAGCCGAAGGCATCTACGCGTTCCTTCCCGATCCGGGGAAGTTCCCGATCGAGCACCGGGAGGCCGAGCGCTGGACCGCGCTCATCGCGGGGGCCCTCGCCCCGGATCTCGCGGCGGCCCAGGTCGAGCAAGTGCCGTATTACACCTCGCGCTGGAACACCCCCTCCTTCACCGTCCACTGCTTCGAGAAGCTGCAGGTGCCCGCGCTCACGGTGGAGACCCCCTACTCGACGTGCAACGAGGTGCTCATGACCCGCGAGCTCTACCGGCAGGCCGGGGGCCGGATCGCGGCCGCCGTCTGCCGGGCCGTCATCGAAGGCGGAGGCTGACGCGTGGCGATCCCGTCCGACTACGCGGAGCGCGTGTATGCCGGGGTGCTCGGCAAGATCATCGGCGTGTACCTCGGCCGGCCGATCGAGGGCTGGCAATACGCCCGGATCGTGGAGCGGATAGGCGAAGTCTCGTATTACGTGCACGACAAGGTCGGTGTGCCCCTGATCGTGACTGACGACGACATCTCGGGCACGTTCACGTTCCTGCGGGCCCTGCCCGATCACGGGAACCGCAGGGGGATCACGGCGGAGCAGATCGGGCAGACGTGGCTGAACTACCTGATCGAGAACCGGACGGTGCTTTGGTGGGGAGGAATGGGGAACTCGACCGAGCACACGGCCTATCTGAGGCTGAAAGCGGGCATACCGGCTCCCCAGAGCGGTTCGATCGGGCTCAACGGGAAGGTGGTCGCGGAGCAGATCGGCGCGCAGATCTTCATAGATGGATGGGCGATGGTGGCGCCCGGCGATCCCGTCCTGGCCGCCGAGCTGGCGGGGAAGGCGGCTTCGGTATCGCACGACGGCGAGGCGAAATACGGGGCCCAGTTGCTGGCGGCCATGGAGGCGAAGGCGTTCGTGGAGCCCGATCTGGACAGGCTGACGGATACGGGGTTGAGCGTGATCCCGAAGGACTGCCTGATCGCGCAACTCGTCGCCGACATCCGGGCCCGGCGCAAGAATGAGCCGGACTGGCGGAAGACGCGCGGGCACATCGAGGCGACGTGGGGATACGACAAGTACGGCGGCAACTGCCACATGATCCCGAACCACGCGCTCCTGCACCTCGCGTTCCAGTACTGCGACGGCGACTTCGCGAGGGCGCTCATGATCGTGAACACGGCGGGGTGGGACACTGACTGCAACTCGGCCAACGTCGGATGCCTCATGGGCATCCGGGGCGGGCTCGCGGGGCTCGAGGGGAAGCTCGACTGGCGGGGGCCGGTCGCGGACCGCATGTACCTGCCGACCGCGGATGGGGGGCGGGCGGTCACCGACGCGCTGACGGAGGCGTACCACATCGTGAACGTCGGACGGGCGCTGGCTCGACTGCCGGCGGTGACTCCGAAGGGCGGAGCCCGATTCCACTTCAGTCTGCCGGGCGCGGTCCAGGGCTGGCGGTCCGAGGATGCGCCGGAGGCGCGGGGGCTGGCGGCGGTGGAGAACGCGGCCCGGGGCAACACGCGCGTTCTCGCCATCCGGTTCAAGGGGCTCGCGAACGGACATGCCGCCCGGGCGGTGACCGACACCTTCATCCCGCCCGAGGCATCCAAGATCGGGGGGTACGGGCTGATCGCCAGCCCCACGCTGTACCCGGGGCAGGTGGCCCGGGCCAAGCTCGGCGCCGACGGCGCGAACCCGGGAGCAGTCACGGCGAGGCTCTTTCTCCGTGCGTACGGGCCCAAGGACGAGCCCGTGCTCGAGCGAGGGCCGGACGTCACGCTCGCGCCGGGTACGGAATCCGAGGCCGAGTGGCGGGTCCCGGACCTCGCGGGAGCCCCGGTGTTCCAGGTCGGAGTCGAGATCGTGCGGGCGGCAGGCGCGGCAGGGACGGTCTACCTGCACTCGGTCGGCTGGTCCGGCGCGCCCGATGTCACGCTCGGGCGGCCCAAGGACGGCGGGGACATGTGGCGGAAAGCCTGGGTGGACGCCGCCGACCACTTCGAGCGCGACTGGGTCCTCGACGTCAGGATCATGCAGGATCACGGCCGGGGCATGGTCAGCCAGGGCACGCGCGAGTGGACGGACTACCGCGCGAGCGTGAAGCTCAACCCGCACATGATGGATGCCTGCGGGCTCGCGGTCCGCGTCCAGGGGCTGGCCCGGTACTACGCGCTCATGCTGACCCGCGAGTCGAAGGTCCGGCTCGTCCGCATGCTCGACACCGAGCGGCTCCTCGCCGAGGCCCCGTGCCCGGTCGAGTTCGGCTCGAGCTACGAGCTCGCGCTCGAGGCGAAGGGGGACCGGCTCCGGGCTTCGATCGGCGGGGTCCAGGTCTTCGACGTCCGCGACCCGGAACGGTCCTTCGAAGGCGGCGGCGTTGGGCTGATCGTCGAGGTCGGCCGGCTCCACGCCGGCCCCGTCACCATCCGTCCCGTCTGACCTTGCGGCGGGAAACCGCCATGGCCTGCCGGAACGATCGCAGATTCCCGTAGCCGCCGGGGCCGGAGACGTTGAGCGCGCCGGCGGAGTTGCCGAGCCGGAGTGCTTCGCGAAGCGGGAAGCCCCGCAGGATCCCGGCGAGGAACCCGCCGTCGAAGCAGTCGCCCGCCCCGGTCGCGTCCACTACCTTGACCCGGTGCGCGGGGAGCTCGACGGGAGAACCATCGCGCGGGAGGGCGTAGCAGCCTTTCGCGCCGCGCTTGAGCACGACGACCTTCCGGACGCCCGCCGCGAGCGCGCGGGACGCGATCGTGCGCGGGTCGCGCGACCCGAAGGTTTCGCCTGCTTCCTCGATGCTCGGCAGGTAGTAGTCCACGAACGGCAGGCACATCTTCGCAAGCTTCCACCGGCGCCGCGGATCCCAGCAGGAATCGAAGCTCGTCGTCAGCCCCAGCCGCTTGGCCCGCGAGAGCAGGCGCCGGGCGGGCGCCCCGTCTAGCCGGGGGAGCAGGAAGAACCCGGAGAGGTGGAGGAAACGATGCCGCTTGAGGAGGGCATCCGGAAACATCCGATCCGTGATCGCGCCGCTCGCGCCCTCGGTGTGGAGGAAGCTCCTCTCGCCGTCCGGGGTCACGAGCACGACCGTGGACGAGGTCTGGTACCCGTCCACGGTTTTCGCCCCGGCCAGATCCACCCGGTTCTCGCGCAAGCGACCGAGCAGGAACTCGCCGAATCCGTCCCGGCCGACGGCGGTCCCGATCGTGGCCTGCATGCCCAGCCGGGCGAGGGCGATGGCCGAGTTGACCGCGCATCCGCCGGTGAAGAGCCCGATCGCGTCGACGAGCCAAAGTTTCCCCCGGGGAGGGATGCCCACGATCGGGCGGGCGGTCACGTCCGCGACCGCGTTTCCGACGCACAGCACGTGCCGCATGGGCTTGTGCACGGGGGTCCGCATGAGGCCTATGATAGCCCAAGAGCATGAGCCTTAAGGGAGGGCCCGCATGAGCATTCGTTACCGGTTGAACCGCATGTTCTTCACCTCGGGCCGCTGTCTGACCGTCGCGGCCGACCATGGAATCCACGGCGACATGGAGATGCTCCGGGGGCTGGAGGAGATGAAGACGATCATTCCCTCGGTAGTCTCGGCCGGCGCCGACGCCATTCATCTGACGCCCGGGACGGCGCACATCCTGCAGGAGGTGGCCGGCCGGACGAAGCCCGCGCTCGTCATGCGCGTGGACTCCACGAACGTCTACGGCGCGCGCCCGACGGTGCCCTACTGCCGGCTGATCGGCGACGCGGTCGGGGAGGCCCTCCGGTTCGACGCGGCCTGCATAATCGTCAACCTGCTCGACCTGCCCGATCACCCGGAGCTCAAGGGCGAGTGCATCGGGAACATAAACGAGCTCCGCTCCGAGTGCGACCGGTCGGCGATGCCCCTCATGGTCATGCCCCTGCCGATGAAGCTCGGCGCGGCGGGCGGTTACACGGCGGACAACGCCGTGGACCGGATAGTGCCGTTGGCGCGGATGGCGGCCGAGCTGGGTGCCGACGTCATCGAAGCCGACATTCCGGCGAACCTGGCCGACTTCGCCAAGGTGGTCAGGGCGGCCGGAGTCCCCGTCCTCGTCCGGGGCGGTTCCCGGATCGCGGACGACGAGCTCATGCGCCGGACGCAGGAGGTCATCAAGCAGGGAGCGGCCGGGATCGTCTACGGGCGCAACGTCATCCAGCACGCCGATCCCCGGAAGATGACGATCGCGCTCCTCGCGATCATTCACGCCAACGCCTCGCCCGAGCAGGCGCTCAAGATCCTGAAGGGCTAGCCCGGCCATGGCTGGTCCAAAGGAAGGATTGCTGGCCGGGGCGGCGCGCCTCGACATCACCCCGACGCTCCCGTGCATGCTGTCCGGCTACGCGGCGCGCAACCATCCGCACGAGTCCGTGCACGACCCGATCTCCGTGCGAGCCCTCTACATGGGGGACGCCGCGGGAGGCGAGGCCGGTCTCGTCGTCGCCGACATACTCTGGTTCGGCGAGGATGCGGCGGCGCGGACGCGGAGCGAGATCGGGGCGAATCTTGGTCTCAATCCGGCGCGCGTCCTCATATCCGGCACCCATACACATTCGGCTCCCTCGCCCGGGGGCCGGGTCCTGCGCGCGTTCGAGAGGCAGGGCGTATTGTGCGCGAATGCGGAATGGGTCGGGCTCCTAGTGGCCAGGTCCGTGGCCGCCCTCGCGATCGCGAAACTGCGAGCGCGTCCGGCGCGGGTCCGGACGGCCCGGGGCGCGTCCTTCATCGGGATCAACCGCCGGGAACGGCTTGCCGATGGCCGCATCGTGCTCGGCAGGAACCCGGCGGGAGTCTGCGACCGCGAGATCGTGGGGGCGGCGGTGGACGGAACCGACGGGCGGCCGATCGCGCGGATCGGCAACTTCGGGTGTCACGGGGTGGTGCTCGGGCAGGAGAACTACCGGCTTTCCGGCGACTGGCCCGGACTGGCGGCACGCCTGATCGAGAGGCGGCACCGCGGCGCGCCGTTCCTTTTCGTCCAGGGCGGCGCGGGCAACGTGAACTCCCGCATCGGGCCGCAGAACAGCTTCGCGCCAGCGGTCGCTCTCGCCTCCGAGTTCGCCAGGGACTTCGCTTTGCTCGAGCGGCGATGGCGGGCCGGGGCGCGGGGGGAGATCCGGGTGGGCGGGACGGGGCGGATCGTCCGGCTTCCGCGCAAGGTTCGCGGCACGCGGCCGGTAGAGCTCCAGCGGATCGATTTCGGACCGCTCCGGATCGTCAGCTACCCGGGCGAGGCGTTTGCAGAGACCGCGATGGCCGCCAAGCGCGCGGGCGGCCCCCGGGCCGTCATGTTCTCGACCGTCTCCGGATTCGGGGACCGGGGGTACGTTCCCGTTCGCGAGGTCTTCGCCGAGGGCGGGTACGAAGTGACCTCGACGCCCTACGGCCCGGACGCGGAGCGTGTGCTCCGCGAGGCGCTCATCCGGCTCGCCGCCGGGCATTGAGCCTATGACCGCCCCGGCCTGGGTTCTGCTCGTGCTGGCCCCCTTGATCGGCGAGCTCCTCTCGGGGTCGATGCCGCCGGTCGAGTGGCTGAACCCGATGGCCGTCTTCTTCGCCGCGGCCCTCTACGGTGGCGGGGCGATCCTGTGCCGCGAACTGGTCCTGCGCTGGCGCAAGGGATGGCCGTCCCTGCTCGTATTCGGGATCGCGTACGGGATCGCGGAGGAGGGGCTCATGTGCAAGTCGTTCTTCGACCCGGGCTGGGGGGACATCGGGCCGTTCGGGAGCTACGGCCGGTGGGCGGGCGTCAACTGGGTCTGGACGGTGGGCCTCACGGGTTTTCACGCGGTCTGGAGCATTGCGGCGTCCATCGCCCTCGTCGAGATCGCGTATCCCGGGAAGCGGGGGGCGTGGGTCTCGCGGCGGGCGTTCCGGATCCTCGCAGGGCTCTTCGTCTTCGATGTCGTTTTCGGATTCCTGTTCATCTCGAAGTACCGGCCGCCGGCATCCCACGTCATCGTGGCGGTGGCGGTGGTGGCGGCCCTGGTCGAGCTGGCGCGCCGCCTGCCGCGGCCGGCCCCGGCGGCGCGGGTCCTTCCCCCCGTGGCACTGTTCTGGCTCGCGTTCGGCTGGGCGGCGGTCTGGTTCGGCGTCTTCTACGTCTTTCCCGCGAAGCAGGTGTCCGCGGGCTGGGCACTCGCCGCGCTGGGCGCAGTGGCGGCGGCCGGCGTCTGGGGCTTCGCGAGGTGGGCGGCCGTTCCGGCGCCGCAGCACCGCCTCGCACTCGCCTCCGGCGTCATCGGGCTCTTCATCCTGCTGACGCCGGTGCAGGAGATGGACACGAAGCGGACGGATCACCCCCGAGGGATGATCGTGGCCGGACTGGCCGCCGCGGCCGGACTGGCGTGGCTGGCCCGGCGCGTCGGCCGCCCGCAGGCCGCGAAGCGCGGGGCTAGGGGCTCGATGGCCGCCGTCCTGGTCCTGCTCGCCGCCGGCACGGCGACCGCACGGGAGACGGGGCACGCGGACCTCCTCACGAAGTTCGCGGCCGTGCACGCGCGCGTCGAGTCGGTCGCGGCTCGGGTCGAGGTCCGGATGACGCACAGCGTGACCGGTGGCAACGGTCCGGTGCCTTCCCCCGAGAGGTACGTCTTCCGGGTCAAGGCCGTGCGCGATCCTGCGGCGGGCGAGAAGGCCGAAGAGCACTGGATCATCGAGGCCGCGGGCATCAAGCCGCGGACCGAGCTCCTGCGCTACTCGTCCCGGGCCGTCTGGACCAGGTCGCAGAACGGCCAGTGGGCGAGGAGCATGGCGGCCCCGGGCCCGGGCGCCCTGAAGATGCTGGCCGTGGCGCGCGGCTGGTCGTACCAGTACCTCGAGGACGTTCCCGAGCACTGGCCCGAGCGGGCGAAGGTGAATATCCTCAGCGGCGACTATCCGTGGGGCGCCGGCCGCGCGTGGCGGCTCGAGATCATCCCGCGGTTGCGGATCATGCAGACGGCGATGGCGGCCCGGTGGGAGGTCGTGATGTCGCACGACGGCCTCCCGCTCTACAGCCGGTCCACGGACCGCGCCGGCCGCGAGGTCACCGTGATCACGTCCCGGGACTGGCGGAAGGTGAGCGGCCTGCCCGTTTCACACGACTTCACGATCGTGGTCCGGCCGCCGCAGGAACGGCGGCCGGACGCTCCGGATGCGATGACGACCCTCGATTGCAGGCTCTCGGACGTCGTTGTCAAGCTGAAGCGATAGCCCCGAGCCTACTCTTTGGGCGTTATCTTGGGTATGCCTTCGCCGGGAACGACGCCCCGGCGCTCGGCGAATACGATGCCGAGCAGTTCGACTAGCAGGATTTCGAGCACGGGCATGTGCAGTTCGGCCACGCCGGGGAGTTCCGGCAGGCGCCAGACCTTGAGCCGGGACCCCTCTTCCACGGGCCGGTTGGTGACGAGGACGACCTTTCCGCCCATGGCGACGACGTCCTCGACGAGTCCGAGCATGAGGCGGTCGGTCACGCCGGCGGGGGCGAACGCGATCATCTCGCCGCCGCGCTTCATGCTCGGTATCAGTCCGTGGCGGAATCCCCCGCCCGTATGTCCCGCGGTGCGAATGTGCGCGAGCTCGCGCAGGATGAGGGCGCCTTGCCGGACCGACGCCAGCGACGGGCCGCGGCCGACCAGGTCCACGTGCGGCGGCTCGCACAGGAAGTCCGCGAGCGGCTCCACGATCTTCCTCCAGTCGTGGAGGAGCGCGGTCATCGCCTCCGGCAGGGGGGCGAACGAGGCGAGCGCGGAAGCGACGTCGAGCCCCCCGAGCCGGGCGGACAAGAGGATCGTGACCCCCAGCGCGTTCGTGTAGGTCTTGTTCGTCGTGCTGGCCTCGGCTCCCGCCAGCAACGGCAGGACGGCGGCCGCCGAGCTCGCGAGCGCGCTCCGCTCGTCGTTCGTGATCGCGACGTACGGCACCGTGTCCTTCCAGCCGTCGACGATCCGCCTGATCTCGGGGCTCTCGCCGGACTGGGAGACCAGGACGGGCAGGAAGGCGTCCCGGGGCCGGTCCAGCCGGTAGTACAGATACTCGGCGGCGTCCACGGCGTGGGCGGGCAGGCCCCGGAGGGACAGCATGTACGCGGCCGGGATCGAGGCGTACAGGGACGAGCCCATCCCGATGAACATGACGCTCCGGGGGCCGCCGGCCAGGATGGGGTCGAGCCGGCGCAGCGGGGAATCCGTCCCCCCATATGCGGCCAGCATGCTTGCGAAGGCCGCGGGCTGGGTGTGCACCTCGCGCTCGAACTCGCTCATCGCCATCGGGCCAATTCTACCTGACACGCACGGAGTTTCGCGGTCCCGCGAAACTCCGACGCGTCCGTCCGGACGCGCATTGACACCCATCCGGGCGAGGCGGGAAGATACGGTCCGGCTCGTCGAAACGGACCCGTCCTTAAGGGTCCAAACCGGAGGACAAGAGTCATGCACGAGGTCCGCATCGGGATGGTCGGGTACAAGTTCATGGGGAAAGCGCACTCCAATGCCTGGACTCGCGCCAACCAGTTCTTCGATCCCGGGATCAAGGCGGTCATGCGCGCGGTCTGCGGCCGCGACGAGGCGGCGGCCCGCGCGTTCGCCGAGAACTGGGGCTGGCAGACCGTCGAGACCGACTGGCGCAGGCTCGTGGCGCGCCCGGACATCGACGTCGTGGACATCGTGACGCCGAACGACATGCATCCCGTGATCGCGATCGAGGCGGCGAAGCACGGCAAGCACGTGCTCTGCGAGAAGCCCCTCGCCCGGACCCTCGGCGAGGCGCGGCGCATGCTCGCGGCCGTGCGCGCGGCGAAGGTCATGAGCATGGCTTGGCAGAACTACCGGCGCGTCCCCGCAGTTCAGCTCGCGCGGCAGTTGGTCGAGGAGGGGAAGATCGGCAGGATCTTCCACGTCCGGGCGGTCTACCTCCAGTCGTGGATCATCGACCCCGGCGTTCCGCTCGTGTGGCGGCTCGACGCCAAGGTCGCGGGGTCGGGGTCGCACGGCGACCTCAACGCCCACATCATCGACACGGCCCGGTTCATTACCGGGCTCGAGCCGGTGGACGTGTGCGCACACATGGAAACCTTCATCAAGGAGCGCCCTATGGGCCGCATGGCCGGTGGGCTGTCCACGGCGAAGGCGGGTGGCGGGCGGAAGGGCAAGGTCACGGTGGACGACGCCGTGATCTCGCTGGCGAAGTTCTCGAACGGTGCGGTCGGCACCTTCGAGGCGACCCGGTTCGCGTCGGGGCACCACAACGCGCTTGGGATCGAGGTCAACGGGTCGAAGGGCGCGGTCATGTTCGAGTTCGAACGCATGAACGAGCTCAAGTACTTCAACTCGGCGGACCCGCCCAACGTCCAGGGCTTTCGGACGATCCAGGCCACCGTGCCCGGCCAACACGAATATGTCTCGGCGTGGTGGCCTCCCGGGCACGTGCTCGGGTACGAGCACCCGTTCGTCCACCAGTGCGTGGATTTCATGAAGGCGATCAAGACCGGGAAGCCGGCCCAGCCGGACTTCCTGAATTCGACCCGCAACCAGGCCGTCCTGGAAGCGATGGCAATCTCGGCGAAGCGGCACGCCTGGGTCCGCGTGCCGAGAATCAAGTAGAGGAGGCGTCATGGCCAGACCGGTCACACTGTTCACGGGCCAGTGGGCGGACCTGCCGCTCGAGGTCCTGGCGAAGAAGGCGAAGTCGTGGGGGTACGACGGCCTCGAGCTCGCCTGCTGGGGCGACCACATGGAGGTCGAGAAGGCGGCGAAGGACAAGGCCTACTGCAAGGGGCGCCACGACCTCCTGAAAAGCCAAGGCCTCAAGGTCTGGGCGATCTCGGCCCACCTCGCCGGACAGATGGTCTGCGATCCCAACGACGCACGCTCCGACGGGTTAGCGCCGAAGGCGCTCCAGGGCAAGCCGGAGGAGAAGCGGAAGTGGGCGATCGAGACCATGAAGATGACCGCGCACGCGGCCGCCAACATGGGGCTCAAGGTCGTGAACGGATTCACGGGGTCGCCGATCTGGCACCTCCTGTACCAATTCCCGCCGACCTCGGCGCAGATGATCGAGGACGGGTTCAAGCGGTTCGCCGATCTCTGGGATCCCATCCTCGACGTCTACAAGCAGGTGGGGGTCAGGTTCGCGCTCGAGGTGCACCCGACCGAGATCGCGTTCGACATCGTGACCGCCGAGCGGGCGCTGAAGGCGCTCAAGGGCCGGCCCGAGTTCGGGTTCAACTTCGATCCCTCGCACCTGCATTGGCAGCTTGTGGACCCCGTGGCGTTCATCCGCGAGTTCCCGGACCGGATCTTCCACGTCCACATGAAGGACGCGGCGGTAACGCTGGACGGCCGGACCGGGATCCTGGCGAGCCATCTCGGGTTCGGGGATCCGCGGCGGGGCTGGGACTTCCGGAGTCTCGGCCACGGCGGGGTCAGGTTCGAGGAGATCATCCGGGCGCTCAACGCCATCGGCTACCAGGGACCCCTCTCGGTCGAGTGGGAGGATTCGGGCATGGATCGCGAGCACGGCGCCCGCGAGGCCTGCGAGTTCGTGCGGAAGGTCGATTTCAAGCCTTCCGCGGTGTCCTTCGAGGCCGGGTTCGAGAAATAGCCCGGGGGCCAAACCCGTTACCATACGCAGGACTGCCGCCGGGCGCGGATCCGGCGGTGATGAGTCCAAGGAGGCGCACAATGGCGTTTGAGGTACCGAAGCTCCCGTACGCGACCGACGCGCTGGAGCCGCACATGGACAAGGCGACCGTCGAGATCCACTGGGGCAAGCATCACCAGACCTACTGCACGAACCTCAACAAGGCGCTCGAGAGCGCCCCGGACCTGGCGAAACTGCCGGCGGAGGAACTCCTGCGGGACCTCACGCGGATCCCCGAGGCCATCCGGACGGCGGTCCGGAACCACGGCGGCGGGTACGTTAACCACAATTTCTGGTGGGAGGGGATGGCACCGGGCAAGGGCGGCGCTCCGGCCGGGAAACTTGCCGACTCGGTCAGCGGGGCCTTCGGCTCGTTCGACAAGCTCAAGGAGCAGATGACGGCCAAGGCCGTCGGGCATTTCGGGAGCGGCTGGGGCTGGCTCGTCGTGAACCGGGGCAAGCTCGAGGTGATCTCGACGCCGAACCAGGACAGCCCGATCACTGCTGGGCTCCTGCCCTTACTGGTCGTGGACGTCTGGGAGCATGCCTACTACCTCAAGTACCAGAACCGCCGTGCGGACTTCGTCGCGGCATGGTGGAATCTCGTCAACTGGGACGTGGTGGCGAAGCGTTTGCCATAGGGCCGTCCCCGAGCCGAGGGTTGCGTTTTCCTATAAGATAGGGTTTCGACAGGAGGACACAACCAATGAAGAGCCATGAAGGTCGGTGGCTGGTCGGTCTGCTGGTGCCGTTGATGGCGGCGAGTCTTGCGCTGGCCGCCCCGGCGACGCCGGCCACGCCCCACGGGGGGAATCCGCACAACGACAACCCGAACGCCGCAACGCCGGCTACTCCCCACGGGGGGAATCCGCACAACGACAATCCGGATGCCGCCACACCGGCAACGCCCGCCACACCGGCCGCTCCTGCGCCGCCCGCTTCTTCGGGCGGGGACCAGAATGCGGGCGGTGCGAACGCGACCGCGCCCGCCGGCGGCAACGATAACCGGGGCGGCGAGCACCGGAAGGGCGAGAAGCCCGGAATGTCGGACGAGGGCAAGCCGGGCACCGGCCACCAGAAGAAGCCGCTTCCCGGCAACGAGGGGCAGTACGCCGACAAGCCCATGGCGGCCGGCTGGGGCGGGAAGCCCGGCATGGCTGTCGGCCTCGAGGGCCCGATGGTCGACGACATGGACGACCCGGACGTCGGCGACCTGATCCAGATGCATCCGGATCTCCAGAACAAGGCCAGGGCGATGTGGGACGCGATGAATCGCAAGCAGAGGGACGTCTTCCTCAGGACGCATCCTGCCATGTCCCGCCGCGTTCTCTTCCTCAAGTGGGGACGTCTGACCATCGTGGAGCGGGCCCAGTTCATGCGCAGCCACGAGGAGATTCACGCCTGGCTGATGCAGCGCTGGGACGGGATGCGGCCCGATCAGCGGAAGGCTTTCTGCGACCGGCATCCCCGGGCGACGAAGGCATGGCGGGATCGCTCTCAACGGGATCGTCGCGATCGTGGGGTCAGAGGCCGGGAACGCGGCGACGAACGCGACGGCGTGCGCAGGGGCGGCAATGATCGTGACAACGTCCGCCCGGGCGATGAACGCGGGAACCAGGGCGTGCGCGATCGCGGCGCAGGCCGGGGCCGCAACGACGCAGGCCGGGGAGGCGAACGCCGGTCTCCCGGAAACGAACCGAGGCGCTAGTGCGTCCCAAGGCGGCCGCCATCGAGTCTCGGCGGACTCCGAAACTCTAGCCAAGTACCCCCCCGGCATGCCCATGCGAACGGCACTCCGTGGGAAGCCGGGGGGACGCCGGAAGTCCCGTCGCCGCCCAATTCCTCCTGTGACGGCGGCGGAGCGGAAGGACTACCGGTTCGAGATCCGGGAGAAACAGGGCACGGTCATGATCACGGGCCCCCGCGGCCTTCCCGTCTACCCCGACTTCTGGATTGGCGTCGAGCTCGCCCAGGGCGAGGTGTTCACTTCCTGCCAGGCCGGTCTGTCGGCCGGCCCCGGGGCTTGGGTGAGCGAGGTGGCGAACGGACGGCTCAGCCTCGAGCTCAACCTCAAGCGGTCGGCGTCCCCGAACGGCGTCCTCCTCGAGGTCGCGGTCCGCAATCGGGGACCGGAGCCTCTCGAACTCCGGCAGATCCGGGTCGCCCACGCGGTTACGGGAGCGGACGCTTCTCCCTGGGGTTCTGTTGCGGGCTGGAGCCTGCTCCGCATGGGTTACGCGTGCGGCGCGGGACATCGCGAGGATGCGGACGGACGCAACAGCTCCCGCGTGGTCTTTCCCGACGAACGTGTCGTGACGAGGAGCTGGGGGGCGGCGGGGCTGAGATTCGGCTCAACCCCCCGGGGCCTCGTGGCCGGGTTCGTGACCGGGGAATCCCAGATGGCGTGGATAGACGTTCGCAAGGACCGCCACACGGTGGAGCTGGCAGCGGTCTGCGAGACCGAAGGAGTGTCCTTGTTGCCGGGGCGCGCGCTCGTTTCCGAGACCCTTTACCTGGGTATCCATGACGACGTGCGCGCCGGGCTCGCGGAGTACGGGAGGCTGTGCGCCCGGCGGGCGGGCGTCGTCCTGAAACCGGTGCCGGCCGGCTGGACCTCGGGGGGCAGTCTTCGCCGGGCGGACCTCTCCGAGATATCCGTTATCCGGGAGGTCGGGTACCTGGCCGGGCACAGGCAGGCCGTGCCGGTGGACGTGGTCCAGATCGACGACGGATGGATGCGCGCCTACGGCGACTGGAGCGAGACGAACCAGCGCTTCCCCCGCGGACTGGCACCCGTCGCGGCCAGGATAGCCGGGGCGGGGCTTGTGCCGGGATTGTGGCTCGCGCCGTTCACGGCGTCCGCATCGTCGAAGCTCTTCCGCGAGCATCCGGACTGGATGGTCAAGGACGAGACCGGGAAGCCGCTGGCCTGGGACGTGGACTGGGCCGAGCCGCGGGAAGCCTGGTACGGGCTCGACGGGAGCCACCCCGAGGTCCATGACTGGCTGCGCGAGCTCTTCCAGTCCCTGCGCCGCGCCGGTTTCCGTTTCTTCAAGCTGGACCACCTCTTCATGGGGTGTCTCAAGGGAATCCGGGCCGAGCCGGTGACGCGGGTGCAGGCGTACCGGCGGGGGCTCGAGGCGATACGTGAAGGCGCCGGCGCAGCGTACCTTGCGGGAAGCATGGCGCCCTGCGCGGCGTCGGCGGGCCTCCTGGACGGGATGTGCGTGGGCCGCGGTCTGGAGACGGCCGGCGCGCCGGGGGAGGCCGGACCGGCCGCGCTGGCGGAGACGCATCAGCGCTGGTGGGCGCACCGGGCCTTGTGGAATTCCCACGCGGGCACGGTCCTGGTCGGTTCCCTCGCGGGAGCGACGCTCGACGAGGCCAAGGCGGCGGCGGCGAGCGCCGAGCTGTCGGGCGGCGCCGTGTTCGCGGGGGATCTCCTCGACGGCCTGCCGCCGGACCGTCTGGCGCTGATCCGGGACGCGCTGGCCCGGCGCCGGGATACGCCCGCGATTCCGATCGACGTGTTCGACCGGGACACCCCGCGGGTGCTGTCCGTTCCGCTGGGCCGCCGCCGGTTCCGGGCCGGGGTCTTCAACGACACGGATGCGCCGCGCGCTTTCGCCCTCGACCTCGACAGCTTCGGATGTGCGCGGGCCCGCGTTTGGGAGATCGAGGGCGCGGTCCGCCGTCCGCTGGGCGTGGTCCGCCGGCGGTGCCTGACTCCTTCCGTGCCCGCGCACGGCGTCCGGGTTCTGCTGATCGAAGGGGCCTAGCCCCATGCCGCCGGCCGCTGTTGCGGCCCTGCTGACGGGCCTGGTGCTGGCGACGGTGAACATCCTGCACGGGTTGAACCTGCCCTTCGTCGTTTCGGACTCGTGGGTCAAGCTCGTGCACTACTCGCTCAGGTTCGTCGATCTTCGAACCCTCGCTGCGGCGTGGGGGGGGCACGCGTGGTCGGCGGCGGGCGCCGCGCTCGTCTTGGGGGGATGCCAGGGATTCGGGAGCGTGGTGAATCGACGGCGCCCGGTTTCGGACGACGGAGGCGGAATGCTCGTCAGCCTGGGGCTGGGTCTCGGCGGCGGCGCCTTGCTGGCGCTCGGTCTCGGGCTGTGCGGGCTGTTCACCCCCGTTACCGTGGTTCCCGTCCTGCTCGCCGGGCTCGCGCGCGCGGTCCGGCGGCGGGCCGAGCTTGCGGCGGCGGGAGGCCGGATCGCGGAGCTGGTCGGTCCCCTGGCGGGAGAGACCGTCTGGCTGATCGCGGCGCTCTTCCTGATGGGCGGGGTCAGCCTGCTCGTTTCGCTCGGGCCGGAGATGGGATGGGATCCCGCCTACTATCACCTCCGCCTGCCCAAGCTCTACGCCATGGCGCACCGCATCAGCTTCGTCCCGTGCATCTATCCGTCGCACTACCCGCAGACGGTCGAGCTGGTCTACGGGCTCGCGTGGCTGGCGGGCGGGGAAGGGGCGGCCAAGCTCGTGAACTGGTCGTTCTGGGGTTTGTGCGGCGTCGCGCTTCTGCGACTGGCTCCCGTTCCCGGTGGACGCGTCGGACTGCGGGGCGCCGCCCTGGCGCTTTGCCTTCCGCTCGCCGGCACGCTGGCCAGCGAGAGCTACATCGATCTCGGGCTCACGTTCTTCGAGCTTCTGGCGCTGTCGGCGGCGCTCTCCGGCCGGCCGGTGACGGCGGGATGCCTGATCGGTTTCGCGATGGGCTCCAAGTACACGGCCGTCGTCGCGGCGTTCGCCCTGGCGGCCGCGTGGATCGCGCGCGGGGGAAGGATGCGCGGTCTGGTCGTCCTCGCCGCGGTCTCGGCCCTGCCCGTGGCGCCGTGGCTTGCGAAGAACTGGCTCTATACCGGGGATCCCGTCGCGCCGTTCCTGTACCGGGCGTTCGGCGGACTCGAGTGGGCCGGCGGGATCAGCCAGGCCGCCATGGTCGAGGTGATTCCGAAGCTCCAGCCGGGAAGCTGGGCCGCGCGGGGCACGGCGCTCCTCCTGGGGCCGTGGTGGTTCCTGAAGACGTTCTCCTTTGCGGTGTTGACGCCCTTCGTGATCGGAGCCTTGCCGGTCCTGGCCATGCGCTGGACCGGCACGGCGGGCGCCATCCGCGCCTACGTGGTCGCGGGCACCGGCGCGCTCCTGGTCCTTGCCCCGGACGGGCGGTACTGGCAGCCGTTCGGCTTCGCGTTCGCGATCCTGGCGGCAGCCGCGTGGCGGCGGTTCGAGCTGGAGGGACGGGGGATCCTGCGGCGCGGGATAGCGGCGGTGGCGTGGTTCTCGATCGGGTTCGGTCCCGTGTTTCACGCCTTCGACATGCACCGGCTCTTCACGCCGTGCTGGGTGGCGCTCGGGCTCGAGCCCGCGTGGGTCTACCATTCGCGCGTGAACCAGCCGTCGCCCTGGTACGCGGTGGCCGTGACCTGGGCCAACCGGAACGCCCCGCCCCGCGGCCGGATCGCGGTCGTCTCGGACGTCCAGGCCTACCTCTTCGACCGGGAGACGATCTTCGACTGCGACGCTCCGGGATCCAGGCGGTGGATAACGAGACTGCTCGAGCGGCGCCGCGGCGAAGCCGCCCTGGACCGCCAGTTCCGGCAGTGGAACGTCCGCACGGTCTTCTACATCCGGGGCAAGGCCATGGCCGCGTCGCGCGGGGAGACCTGGGAACCCGGCGCGGCGGCGCGCATGGCGGCGTGGTGGAATCGCCGCGCGCACCGGGTCTTCTACCGGGGCCACTGCTCGATCTACGAGCTGGCGAGGCCCGGGCAGGCCAGGCTCCAGCTCGACCTCCCGGGACCGCAGGAGGCGTACCTCATGCGCGTGGTTGCGGCGCCCGACCTTGCCGCGCGCCGCGCGGTCTGGCGCGCGGCGCTGGCGGCCGGAGCCGAGAGCGCGGTGTTGGACGGCGCCTTCGGCGAGTCGGCCCTCGAGGGGAATCCTCCGGCGGCGGCCGAGGCGGCCGGAGCCCTCGCGCGCGCGGTCGCGATTGCGCCCGACGCCGGCGGCCTCTGGATCTCGTACGGACGGGCTTTGACCGGAGCCGGCCGGCTGGCCGCCGCCCGCGCCGCGCTGGCGAAGGCGCGCGAGTTGAATCCTCTGCACGACGACCTCGAGGGAGCCGAGGCCGATCTCGCTCGCGCGGAGGGCGGGAAGCGGTGAAATGCTACGATGGAAGTGGTGCCTAACTTCAAACTCAGTCCCTCCGATTTCGGATTCCTCTGGACGGAGTGCAAGCGCTGTTTCTACCTGAAGGTCGCCCGCGGTTTTCCCCGTCCCGACACGGGATTCCCGAAGATATTCAACGTCATCGACCGGCAGATGAAGGAGCGGTTCACGGGCAAGCGGACGGAGGACATGGCGCCCGGAATGCCCGCGGGGATCGTCCACGCGAGCGACGAATGGGTCGAGTCGGTGCCGCTCGTGCGGCCCGGCCGCGCGGCCACCGCCTTCATCCGGGGCATCTTCGACACCGTGCTCAAGCTCGACGAAGGCGGGTATGCGATCGTCGACTTCAAGACCTCGACCGTCGACGGCAGGCAGGCCGCCAAGTACTCCTGCCAGCTGCACGCCTACGCGGTCGCTCTCGAGAAGTCGGCGGCGCGGAAGTTCGGCCTCAGCCCGGTGACCACCCTCGGGCTCCTCGTATACGAGCCGACCGGGTTCGTGACCGGCGGGGCCGGAACGGCCCGTCTCGACGGCAGATTCGAGTGGCTCGAGATCGAGCGCGACGACGAGTACTTCTTCGGCGTGGTGGACGAGATGCTGGCCGTTCTGGAGCGGCCGGAGCCGCCGGATGCCGATCCGGACTGCGCGCTGTGCCGCTACCGCGAGGCAAGTCGCCGAACCGGCTGGTGATCCACTAACATGAAGGGTATGACTGCGTTCTGCGTGGTCGCGGCGTGCCTGTGCGGCCATGCATTCGCCGCCCCGGCCTGGATGCCCGGCCTCGCCGGCCCTTCCCTCGCGGTGTCCGGCGAGTACGAGGCCTGCCGGGCGCTGGCGGCCGCGGGGCAGTTCAAAGAGGCGGAAGCGATCGCGAACGAGCTGATCGCCGCCGACCGCCGGCAAGCGGGGGCGTGGCACGCGCTCGGCACGTGCCGCTGGATGGCGGGCGACCGGCAGGGCGCGCAAGAGGCCTGGAGGATGTCCCTCGAACTGCAGGACAACCCCGAACTCCGGGCGTTCCTGGCGGGCGCGGACGATGCGACCACCAGTCCGCCCGCCCCGCAGCCCTGCGTCAGCCCCGAGATCGAGTTCCGGGCGGCGCTCGTGCTGTTCGGCGCCGGCCGGCGCGAAGAGGCGCTCGCGCGCGCGGCCGCCGCCGCGAAGACGCGGCCGGACCGGTGGGCAGCCTGGGTGCTGGTGGGGGACGTCCGCGCGTCGGTCTTCGACCGCGACGGGGCGGAGGAGGCCTGGCGGAAGGCGCTTTCCCTGCGGCCGGGGGACCGGGCGCTGGCGGACGCGATCGGCCTGCGCCGGTCGCGTCCGACCTGGTGCCGGTCGTGCCCGGGAGCGGATGTCCTCGAGAACGAGCTGGCGGGGGCGAAGCCGGCCGCCGCGGCGCAAGCTCCGGCCAAGCGGCCGCCGACGCCTACGCCGGCCCCTCCGGCGGCCTCGTCGGCTCCGCCCGGGGGACCGAAGCCCGCGGAGGCCGAGTTGCCGAAACCGAAGACTGTGACGTTCCAGCCGTCCGCATCCAGGACGAGGACCGGAACCGGGCCGGCAAAGCCCGCTGCGCCGGTTCAGGCGGCCGCTGCGGCCCCGGCCCCCCCCGCAACGAGCCCGGCGAAGCCGTCTGCGCCGCCGCCTCCGCCGCCGGATTTCCTGGCGGAGCCACGGCCGGCGGCTCCCGCGCCGCCCGCTCCGGCCAGCCCGCCGAAGCCGGCCGCGGCTCCGACCCCGGCCCCGCCTGCGGCGGCGCCCGCCCCCGCTCCGTCCCCTCAGCCGGCGCCGAAACCGGCCGAGGAGCCGCCTCCGCCTCCCGACTTCTGATGCCAAGGTCGCGCCGGTCCGGTTGCCGCTACTCGATCGTGATCCCGGCGTACAACGAGGCACTGCGTCTGCGCGGCGCCCTCTCCGCGGTGAGGAGATTCTTCCGCCGGCAGCGCGGATCGTTCGAGATCGTCGTCGTCAACGACGGGAGCCGGGATGCGACGGAGGAGGAGGCGAAGCGGATCTCCCGCCGCTGGCCGGAAGTGCGCGTGATCTCGTACGCGGTCAACCGCGGCAAGGGGTACGCGGTGCGGAAGGGCGTGCTCGCGGCCAGGGGGCAGCGCATCCTCTTCCTGGACGCGGATCTCGCCACCCTGCCGGAGGAATGGCCCAAGCTCGACCGGCGGCTCGACGACGGTGCCGACGTCGCGATCGGCTCGCGGAAGATGGCGGGGGCGAAGCTCATCCGGCGCCAGCCGTGGTGGCGGGAGCGGATGGGCAAGGTCTTTACCTGGCTCGTGCGAAGCGTGCTCGTGGACGTGACGGACGTGACCTGCGGTTTCAAGGGATTCACGCGGAAGGCGGCCCGCGCTCTCTTCATGCGCGCGCGGCTCGACGACTGGAGCTACGACGCCGAGATCCTCTTCGTGGCGTGGCGGAAGGGAATGCGTATCGACGAAGTGCCCGTCAGGTGGAAGGACAATCCCGACTCGAAGGTACGCGTGGTCCGCGCCGCGCTGAACTCGCTCAAGGGGTTGGCTCGGGTCAGGTTGAACGATGCGCTCGGCCGGTACCGGTAGCCGGAAGCCGCGCCCTTCGTCCTGGCGTTGGTGGCTGGCTGTGCTGGCCGGCCTGGGGGGAGCCAGGGTCTTCCTGAACGCGTCGGCGTTCCCGCTGTTCTGCAACGTGGACGAGCCCCTGCATTACGACATGGTGGTCAAGTACGCGAGCGGACGCCTGCCGGCCCGTCCGGAGCTAATCTCCGGCGAGGCGGCCTCCGTGATCGCCGAGTACGCGTCATGGGAATACCTGAACGAACCCGGACCGGGCGTGCCGAAGGAGGAGTTGACGCCGCCCTGGCGGCTCCCGCCGGCCACGCGCGACCGGGTCGTCGGCGCGCGTTTCCGGCACTGGACCGGGGTGGTGAACGGGGAGTCCCTGGAGCCGCCGGCGTACTGCGTCGTCGCGGCCGGGTGGCTGAAGGCCGGCGAGTGGTTGGGATGGTCGGGCGCCCGCGGCGCTTTCTGGATCCGCTGGCTGGGAGCCCTGGTCGTTGCCGCCGTGATCGGGCTGGCGGGAATGGCTCTCCGCGGTCCGTTCGCCGGCCGCCCGATGGTGCTCGTCGGCGTGCCCCTGCTCCTGGCGACCTGGCCGCAGGACCTGTTCGCTTCCATTAACGACGGCGTGACGATGGCGCTGTGGGGAGCGGCGGCGTTCCTCCTGATCGCGAAATCGATGGACGCGCGCCGGTGGATCGTCCCCGCTTCCGCGGGAGGTGCCTGCGCGGGTTTGGCCATGCTTTCCTCGTTCGCGGCCGCCCCCGCCGCGCTCGCCCTGTGCGGCATGCCGCTTCTGGCCGGCCGGCCCTGGAAGCGAATGTGGCGTCGGGCGGCCGTGGCCGCCGCGTTCGCCGCCGTCCCGGTCGCGGGCTGGCTCGTCCGCAACCTCGCGGTCGCGGGCCATCTGACCGGCATGGGAGACAAGGCGGCCCTGATCGGCTGGACCCGTCTGCCCCTTTCCGCCCTGTTCGTCCATCCCGTGTTCACGGCGCCGGGGATCTGGGTGTTCCTGAAGACGCTCTCGGCGACGTTCTGGAGGGGCGAGTTCGCCTGGCACGGCGTGCCGATGGCGTGGCTCGCGCTGGAGGGAGGCCTCCTCGCGCTGGGCGCCGTCGCCCTGCTCGGCGTGCTGGTGCCGGCGCGCCGGCCCGGCCCGGCGCGGGCGATGGAGCTTGCCGGGGTCGCGGCGGCGGCGCTGTCGTTCGTCTACCTCGGCCTCCTGTCGGCGTCGTTCGACTTCGGGTCGAAGTTCTTTCCCTCGCGCGAGTTCCCGTTCCTGGCCAACGGCCGGCTGCTCACGGCGGCGGCTGTTCCCATCTTCCTGTCGTTCGTGGCGGGGCTGGACCGGGCGGCCGGGCGGCTGTCTTCCCGCGCCCGGCTGGCGGGGGTGGGCGCGCTGGCGGCGTGGTTCCTGGCCGTTGACGTTCTCGACTGGCTTTCCGCCGCTCCCAGCGTGTACAACTGGTTCCACCTCCCATGACGGACCGTCAGGCTCGCGGCTGGCTCATCGCCCTCGTCTGGGGCGCCGCCGTCCTGGCCACGGCCGGGCTCGGCCGGCCGTCGCTCTGGATCGACGAGACGCATTCCTATGAGTTCGCGTCGCTGCCG
>Ga0315294_10001497_pt1 | contig 25485 bp, 36 predicted proteins | sample YL17G13_40_MG_FD_203626 | JGI IMG/M metagenome (GOLD analysis project Ga0315294, IMG submission 203626) | Sediment microbial communities from Yellowstone Lake, YNP, Wyoming, USA - YL17G13_40 | ecosystem: Environmental > Aquatic > Freshwater > Lake > Sediment | place: USA: Wyoming | collected... | reverse complement strand
CAGATGCGCGACCTGCTGGCCAAGGTGCTCGAGCGTAAGGGTTACCAGGTCGCGGTCTCGGCGGACGGCAGCGAGGCGCTGGCCCTCCTGGAGCGGGAACCGGTGGACCTGGTGGTCACCGACGTCCGCATGCCGGGCCTCGACGGCATGGAGGCCTTGCGCGCCATCAAGGAGCTGAACCCCGAGACCATCGTGCTCATCATGACCGGCTTCGGCTCGATCGATCAGGCCGTCCAGGCCGTGAAAGACGGGGCCTACGACTACATCAACAAGCCCTTCAAGATCGACGAGATGCTCCTGACCATCGAGAAGGCGTTGGAGGAACGGCGCCTCCGGCACGAGGTCACGACGCTGCGGCAGGAGCTGCGCACGCGCTACCACTTCGAGAACCTGATCGGCAAGAGCCGAGCCATACAGGAGGTGTTCGCCCTCATCGAGCAGGTGGCCGGCAGCCGCAGCACCGTGATGGTCTACGGCAAGAGCGGCACGGGGAAGGAGTTGGTGGCCAAGGCCATCCACTACAACAGCCCGCGCTCCACCAAGGCCTTCATCACCGTCAACTGCGCGGCCATCCCGGCCGAGCTCCTGGAGTCGGAGCTCTTCGGCCACGAGAAGGGGTCCTTCACCGGGGCCATCGCCACCAAGGTCGGGAAGTTCGAGCTGGCCACCGGGGGGACCCTCTTCCTCGACGAGGTGGGCTCCATGCGCCTCGACCTCCAGGCGAAGATCCTCCGGGCCCTCCAGGAGCGGGAGGTCGAGCGGGTCGGGGGGACCCGGACCATCAAGATCGACGTCCGGGTCATCGCCGCCACGAACCGGGACCTGAAGAAGGCCGTCGAGGACGGGAGCTTCCGCGAGGACCTCTACTACCGCCTGAACGTGGTGCCCATCACGCTGCCGGACCTCAAGGACCGCCAGGAGGACATCCCGCTCCTCGCCAACCACTTCGTGCAGAAGTTCGGCCAGGAGTCCGACCCCGGCATCCGCGAGATTTCGAAGGAGGCCATGGCCATCCTGTTGAGCCACGCCTGGCCCGGCAACGTCCGCGAGCTGGAGAACGTGATCGAGCGGGCCGTGACGCTCGGGCGGGGGCAGGCGATCCAGCCCGGGGACCTGCCGCCGCACCTCGCGGGCGGGGCGAATCCCCTGGAGCGGGCGCTCGCCAAGGAGGCCACGCTGGAGGATCTGGAGAAGGACTACATCGCCATGATCCTGCACCGGACGCGCGGCCACCAGATCCGGGCCGCCTCCATCCTGGGGATCGATCGCCGGACGCTCTACCGCAAGATCCGGCGCTACGGGATCCGGCTGACCGACGAATGAGCCGGCGTCGCGCGCTCGCGCACATCGCCCCTTGACAAATGGGAACGGCCACCTACACTCTAAGGAGGGCGGACGCCTTTCACGCCGAGACGGTCGCCGGCGACGCCCACCCCGCTGAGGCGTCGCGCGCGGACGGGATTCCCATGGCGCAGTCCGTTGAATCGATCCTGCCAACCCCCGGCAGTCCGGTTGCGGCGCGATGCCCGTACCTCAAGCACGCCATGGCGGACTGGCTCTGGCCCGTCGAGGGGATCTGCCGCGCTCGCGCCGACGGCCGAGTGATGGTCCCGCCGGTCCCCCACTACCTGCACCTGTGCACCACCGAAGATTACCGCCTCTGCGAGGCCTTCCGGGCACGGGCCCACGCCCTGCGCCGCCGGGCCACATGATCCAGCGTCTCTCCCAACGCGTCTCGGGGCTGTTCCGTTCCGTCGTGGCCATCCACGCCACCTCCGGCGGGCAGGCAGGCGAGAGGTGGCGGCTCAGCGGCGACTTCCCGGCGGGAGGGAGGAGTCGATGACCGCGATCGAGATCTTCCAGAAGAATCATCGCACCATCCGCAAGGCCCTGGTCTCCCTGGACCGCGCCCTCCTGATGCAGGGGGGCAATTGGAGCATCGCGGCCAAGAACCTGGCGAACTACCTGGACATCGAACACTGGCTGCCTTCTTCTTGAGGTTCTGCCTCTCCCGGAGCGACCCGATGGATCGCTCCGCCTCCTCGATCAACAAGCGTGATCACGCTCTTTCTCTGCGCGCTCTGCGTACTCTGCGGTTCAGCGGCAACGCTTGAACTGAATCAGGACTCACCGAGCGCCGAATCATCTGCCCCGGAAGGCATTGCGCCATTTCATACAGGTCAAAGTCCGGAATGCCACGAAATGCCAAACCGAACCGGAGCCCCAACCATGACCATTCGGCCTTCCGGAGAAGGCTGAGGCAATCGAAGGCTGTAAAATCAAGTAAATAGCCAACATTCCCTGATTGCATCGGCACCCCCCCGTTTCCTCCCCGTGGCACAGTCGTTGCTTATTCCCCCTTACACGATCGGGCCCCACCCGACCTGACAGGAGGCGGTCCGATGACTGTCCCGCCGCATCACGGAACTGAAGCCGAGCCAACTGCAGCCCTCCGACACCACCGGGCGGCCCCGTGTGGTGCGAACCATCCGCCAGCGTTTGCCCTCGAGGCAGCCGAGCGCGATCCCGATCCCGCGCGGAGAAGTGCCCGCGGAGGACAGCGGGACGAGGGATGGGAACGGCTGCGAGGTGCTGCGGCGGCTAGCCGACGACCAGGAAGGAGACGCACACCACGATGGCAACGATGATCATGCGAACCCGCGAGGACGTGTTGGAGGCGGCCCGGAACGCCACCAAGAGTTACGTGAGCGCCGGCGTCACGATCGAGATCAACGACGCGTGGTGCAAAGGCTGCGCGATCTGCGTGGAGTTCTGCCCCAAGGACGTCTTGCGGATGAGCCCCATGGACAAAGTGGAAGTGCAGGCCTTGGAGGCCTGCAGCAAGTGCCTGCGCTGCGAGCAGCTCTGCCCCGACTTTGCGATCGTCGTCCATGGGGAACCCGGCAAGTCCAACGGGTAACCTCTTTCGGCGCGAGCCAGGAGCCGGCACCTCCCCGAGCCATTCCGGGACCGGGTCGGCGCCCTGGCCGCATCAGGGTGATACACCGTGAGTCCACAGACGAAGTCACCAGTCGTGAAGCTGCTCCAAGGCAACGAGGCGTGCGCCGAGGCGGCCCTCGCGGCCGGCTGCCGCTTCTTCGCCGGGTACCCCATCTCCCCGTCCTCGGAGATCGCCGAGCTCCTGTCGGTGCGCCTTCCCCAGATGGGCGGCCGCTTCATCCAGATGGAGGACGAGATCGCGGCCATGGGCGCGATCCTGGGCGCCGCCATGACGGGGGTCAAGGTCCTGACCGCCACCAGCGGGCCCGGCTATTCCCTGAAGCAGGAGAACATCGGTTACGCCGCCATGGCCGAGATTCCCTGCGTCATCGTCAACATCATGCGGGGCGGACCGAGCACCGGCCTCCCCACCCAGCCGGCCCAGGCGGACGTGATGCAGGCGCGCTGGGGGACGCACGGCGACCACCCGGCGGTGGCCCTGACCCCGGCCTCGGTGCGCGAGGTCTATGACGAGACCGTCCGGGCCTTCAACATCGCCGAGCGATTCCGGGTCCCGGTGACCCTCCTCATCGACGAGATCATCGCCCACATGCGGGAGCGGGTGGTGGTCCCCGACCCCTCGGAGCTCACACTCTGGGAGCGCCCGCGGCCCAGCGGGCCGCCCGAGCAGTATCTGCCCTTCGGGGACACGCCCAGCGGGGTCCCGCCCATGGCCGATTTCGGCTCGGGGTATCGCTACCACGTGACGGGCCTGTACCACGACGCCCGGGGGCTCCCCGAGGACCATCCAGAGGTCGTGGACGCCCTCCAGCGGCGCCTCATGCGGAAGGTCGAGCTGGGGCTCCCCGAGATTCAGAAGTACGAGCAGGTCTCGCTGGCCCTGGACGATGCCACCCTGGGCATCATCGCCTACGGCTCCTCTGCGCGCTCGGCGAAGGCCGCCATCCGCCTGGCCCGCGCCCGGGGCATCCCCGTGGGGCTGCTCCGGCCGGTGACCCTCTGGCCGTTTCCCGAGGGCCCGGTGGCCGATCTGGCCAAGCAGGTGCGCCATCTCATCGTGGTCGAGATGAATCTCGGCCAGATCGCGCTCGAGGTGGAGCGGGTCACGCGCGGCCTCTGCCCCGTCCACCGCGTGAACCGGGTGACCGGCGAGCCGATCCCGCCGGAGCAGATCCTGGAGAAGATCGTCGAACTGGCCGGCAGCTGATCGCGGGCCCGAGCGCAAGGAGGATACGCGTGTTCAACTACGAGAAGTACCTGCGCCTGGAGATGTTCCCCCATATCTGGTGCCCGGGCTGCGGGTGCGGCATCGTGATGAAGAGCCTCATCCGGGCCATCGACCGGGTGGGACTCAAGAAGGACGACATCTGTGCGGTCTCGGGCATCGGCTGCTCCAGCCGGCTCACCGGCTACGTGGACTTCAATACCCTGCACACCACCCACGGGCGGCCGCTCCCCTTCGCCACCGGCGTCAAGCTGGCCAAGCCCTCGCTCAACGTCATCGTGGTCACCGGGGATGGGGACGCCCTGGCCATCGGGGGCAATCATTTCATCCATGCCGCGCGCCGGAACATCGACCTGACCGTCCTCCTCTTCAACAACGGGACCTACGGGATGACCGGCGGCCAGCTCGCCCCCACCACACCGATCGGCAAGGTGGCCAGCACCGCCCGGCTGGGCAGCATCGATCCGCCGTTTGACGCCTGCAAGCTGGCCATTGCGGCCGGGGCCACCTACGTCGCCCGCGGGACCTCGTACCACACCCAGCAGTTGGATCGCCTCATCGAAGGCGGCATCCGGCACAAGGGCTTCGCCCTGATCGAGATCCTGGAGAACTGCAACACCTACTACGGGCGCCCGAACCGGATCGGCCTCCTGGATCTCCTCCAGTGGGAGAAGGACAACACGGTGAACATCAAGGCGGCCGAGCGGATGACGCCGGCGGAGCTCCAGGGCAAGATCGTCACCGGCCTCCTTCACCAGGCCGAGCGCCCCGAATACGTCACCCAGTACGAGGAACTCATGACCCGGGCGCAGGCCAAGGCCCGGGCGGCCAATTGAGCCGCACGCGGGAGGCGCCTGGCGCCATACGCCGGACGGATCAGCATCTCTCCGGATCCACCAGGGTCGGGGCGTCCTGGTCACAGCATGGTGGGAGTGACATCTCATGAGCTACCGTTACGAAGTTCGACTGACCGGGGAGGGGGGACAAGGCATCGTCCTGGCGGGGGTGATCCTGGCCGAGGCCGCCGCCATCTACGATGGCAAGAACGCCACGCAGACCCAGGTGTACGGCCCGGAATCGCGGGGCGGCGCCAGCAAGGCCGAGGTCATCATCAGCGACGAGGAGATCGACTACCCCAAGGCCATGGCGGTGGACCTGCTCCTCGCCCTCACCCAGGCCGCGGCCGACAAGTACGGCCTCGACGTGAAGCCGGGGGGCATCATCATCGCCGACGCGGCCAAGGTCGTGAGACTCCCCGTCGGAGAGTTCAAGGTCCACCACCTGCCGATCATCGAAACGGCCAAGGAAGCCGTGGGCAAGGCCATGGTGGCCAACATCGTCTCGCTCGGCACCATCGTCGGCCTCTCCAAGGTCGTCTCCCGCGAGGCCATCGAGCAGGCCGTCCTGGCCCGGGTTCCGAAGGGGACCGAGGAGCTCAACCGCCGGGCCATCGAGGCGGGATTCGCCCTGGTCGAGGCCTCCTGAAGACGATCGGCGCACCCCCGCGCCCTCGAGGGCCTCGACGGTGACCTTGCGGGCGCGGGGGCAGACGTCCTTACTCGCGCACCTTCGGTCGGTTGCGTGGCCCCCCTCCCTTCCGGTTTCCCCGACGTCAACGTGGGCCGTCGATCGACCTGGGACAAAGGGTCTCACCTGCCCACAGGACTGGGACAGAAGAAGCTGCCGAGCATCGCCCGCCCCCACAACCCTGCCGCGCCCATTCGCTCCGCACCGAACGGATCCGGCGAAACCCCCGGTTTCTCCATGTGTTGAGCCCACCGAAGGAGCGCGGTCCCGCGCCCGCTCTCCGGGAAGCACCACCTCCCCGCGTGGCATTGGGTTTGCAAATCGTCGGGTGTAGAGACTCCACCTGGATGGCACGCACGAGGAGTCTGCGCCATGGAACGGATGGGCGAGCACCTGCTGGTCGTCGAAGATGATCCGGAGATGCGGGATCTCCTGCGAAAAGTCCTGGAAAAGGAGGGCTTTCGGGTCTCGCTGGCGGCCGACGGTGCGGAGGCGGCTTCCCTACTCGCCCGGGGTCACTTCGACCTCGTGGTCACCGACCTCTTGATGCCCCGTAGCGGAGGATTGGAACTCTTGGGCACCACCCGACAAGATTATCCGGGCCTTCCCGTCATCATCGTCACCGCGTTCGGAGACTGGCACACCTACAGCCAAGCCCTGGAGTTGGGGGCGGCAGCTTTCATCAGCAAACCACTGAAGATGGCCGAGTTGACCGCCGCCGTTCACACGGCCCTGGCCGGGCGGGGCGCTCCCGCATCGCCCTGACCGCCGGGACCCTTGCGCGGAACGGAGGGTGCCTTCGATCCCGAGAGATTCACCCGATCCCTCACGAGTGAGGCGCAGGCCTCCCTGGACCGCTCGGAGCGCGCGGCCCTGAAAACGCAGGCCGACGGCCGCCCGAGAGGTCCGGGTAGGGGTGGATTTTTTTGAGATTATTGGAGTATGCTCGGAAGCACCAGATCGACCTGAGCGTCATGGCAACGCATGGACGAACCGGCCTGGCGCATGTCCTAGCGGGGAAGGTGGCCGATGAAGCGCGTCTACTTCTGTCTCAAGTGCAAGGCGACACTCAACCCGAATGTGAAGCTCATCCTCACGATGGCAAGAGGCCGCCGCCGGAGCCTCATCCTGTTCAGCCCCCAGCCCGGGAATTACAGCGTCATCCTCCCCGGTGACGTCACCCTCGACCGCGGCGACGAAGTGGAGTTCTTCTGCCCGGCCTGCGGCGTCAATCTCCGGAGCGAGGCCAGCGCACACCTGACCGAAATCGGATTCGGACTCGAGGACGGCACGAAGGGTCGTCTTCACTTCTCCCGGAAATTCGGCGAGCATGCCACCTACTTCGTCACCAAAGAGAAGGTCCGCTCCTACGGGGAGAACGCCGCCATCTACGGCGATGCCAATTTCTTTGGTGCCGGTGGGAAAAGAGAATAGCCACGCGCCGTGTTCATTCCACCGTTCGGTCGAGATGTCTTGTCCTCCTCAAGTTCCGCCCGCTCCGCTTGACTTCGGTGGGGGCTCATCCTATCTTCGGGCCCGAGGACACGCGTGGTTCTCAGCGAGTTCCGCCGGAAACAACTGCGGATCTCCGAAGCGGGCTGGGAGGAGGAGGCGCGGTGGCCGACGAGGGAATCATCCTGCCCGGCGGGTGCAGCGGGGGCCGAGCCCTCGATGAGCTCACGCGCCCGGCCACCGGCATCCCGGTGCGGTTCTGTGCCCTGCTCGAGGGATTGGCCCGGGCGTTCGGCGGGCCGGAGGGAAGAGCGGACACGCTACCGATCCTGGCGATGGAGCGCCACATCGTGGCCCCGTTCGCGGGGAAGCCCCGCGGAGCGCGGCGGCGCTCCGCGGTTGTCTGAATAGGAACCCACAAAGGAGTCTCGTATGGCGACCGCGCTCGTCGAGAAGGACCGGTGCAAGGGCTGCGGGCTGTGTCTGTGCGCCTGCCCGTCCCATGTGCTGGCCATGTCCCACGAGATCAACGCCCGTGGATACTTCTACCCTCTGGTGGAGCACCCGGACGACTGCAACGCCTGCCGCTACTGTGTGCTCGTCTGTCCGGATGTGGCCATCCAGGTGGAACATAAGGGCAAGACCTCCGAGCCGCCCGAGGCACTCACCGAGAAGTCGATGCACTACTGCCCGGGCTGCACTCACGGCGTCATCCACCGCCTGGTGGCCGAGGCCATCGATGCCCTGGGGGTCCGGGAGCGCACGGTAGGCGTGGCGCCGGTAGGCTGCGCCGTGTTTGCCTACGACTACTTCAACTGCGACATGCACGAAGCCGCCCACGGCCGGGCCATGGCCGTGGCCACGGGCGTCAAGCGCGGCCGCCCCGACCTGATCGTCTTCACCTACCAGGGTGATGGCGACCTGGCCGCCATCGGGATGGCGGAGACCGTCCACACCGCCAACCGGGGCGAGAAGATCACGGTCATCTTCGTGAACAACGCCATCTACGGGATGACGGGCGGCCAGATGGCCCCCACCACCTTGCCTGGCCAGGTGACCTCCACCGCTCCGCTCGGCCGCGATGTGGCGCTGGCGGGCTATCCCATCCGCATCGTCGAGTTGCTCAAGGAACTCAAGACCCCGGCCTATCTGGCGCGCGTCTCGGTGCACGACCCGAAGGCCATCCTCCAGGCCCGGAAGGCCATCAAGACGGCGTTCCGGCACCAGCTGAACGGCACTTGCTTCTCGCTGGTCGAGGTGCTCTCCACCTGCCCGACAGGCTGGGGGCTCTCGCCCCACGAGGCCTGCGGATGGCTGGCGGAACACATGATCCCGTACTACCCCCTCGGCGAGTTCAAGACCCCCGAGCAAGGGGTAGTCAAGGAGACGGAGCGGTAGCCATGCACACCGAGATCATTCTCGCGGGGTTCGGCGGCCAGGGCATCCTGCTCATCGGGAAGCTCCTCGCCTACGCGGGCATGCGGGCGGGCCGCGAGGTTACGTGGCTGCCCGCCTATGGACCGGAGATGCGCGGCGGCACCTGCAACTGCACGGTGGTGCTCTCCGACCGGCCCATCGGGTCGCCCATCAGCAAGTCGCCCCACGGCCTCATCGCCCTCAACCTGCCGTCGCTGGACAAGTTCGAGGACGCCGTGCGGCCGGGCGGCATCATCGTGGTCAACACCTCCCTCATCAACCGCCTGCCGCGGCGAACCGACCTCACGGTGGTGGCGGTACCCGCCAACGAGGTGGCCATCGAGTGCGGCAGTCCCCGGGCCGCCAACATGGTGGCCCTGGGGGCCTATCTGGGGGCCAGCGGCGTCGTCGAGCTCACGCAGGCCAAGGCCATCGTCACCGAGTCCTTCGCCACCAAGCCTGCGCTGGTGGCGCTCAACCACGAAGCGCTGTCCCGCGGCTTCGCCCTCGGGCAAGAGAAGGCTGCGGCCGTCGCCCACCGCTGAGGAGCATGTTATGGCCAAGAAGCTCATGAAGGGCTGCGAGGCGATCGGGGAGGCCGCGATCCAGGCGGGCTGCCGCCTCTTCTTCGGCTACCCCATCACTCCCCAGAACGAGATCCCCGAGTACATGGCCGCGCGCCTGCCGCAGATGGGCGGGGCCTTCGTGCAGGCCGAGAGCGAGGTGGCGGCCAGCAACATGCTCTACGGGGCCGCGGGCGCGGGCTGCCGGTGCTTCACCTCCTCTTCCAGCCCGGGCATCAGCCTCATGATGGAGGGAATCTCTTACATCGCCGGCGCCGAGCTTCCCGTCGTCATCGTCAACATCATGCGCGGCGGCCCCGGCCTGGGCGGCATCCTGCCCTCGCAGTCGGATTACTTCCAGGCAGTCAAGGGCGGCGGCCACGGCGACTACCGCTGCCTGGTCCTCGCCCCCTCCACCGTCCAGGAGGCGGCGGACCTGGTGCAGGACGCCTTCGACCTGGCCGACAAGTACCGGAATCCCGTCATGGTCCTGGGCGACGGGCTCATCGGCCAGATGATGGAACCGGTGGAGTTCAAGCGCTCGGTCCGGCCCGAGGACCTGCCGCCCAAGCCGTGGGCCACCACCGGGGCCAAGGGGCGAAAGCCCAATATCATTAATTCGCTCTACTTCAACCCCGACCTGTTGGAGGCCCACAACTGGAAGCTGCACGGGAAGTACGAGGAGATGGCGAAGACCGACTGCCGCCACGAGGCGTGGAACCTCGACGGCGAGGTGGACGTGCTCTTCGTGGCCTACGGCACCGTGGCCCGCATCTGCAAGACCGCCATCGAGACCCTCAAGGCACGGGGACTCCGGGCAGGACTCTTCCGGCCCATCACGCTCTTCCCCTATCCGGGCGAGGCGTTGGCCAGGGCCGCCGAGAAGGCGACGCACGTCCTGGTCTCCGAGCTCTCCTGCGGGCAGATGGTGGAGGACGCACGGTACCACGTGGCGGGCCGGCGCCCCGTGGCCTTCTACGGCCGGGTGGGCGGCAATATCATGACCCCCGAGGAGCTGGTGGACGAGGCCCTCAAGCTCGCGGGGAGGCAGGGCTGAGGCGGAGCGCCGACGCCAGAAGCCCCTCCCGGGCGGCGGCGTGGCGCACCGCATCCAGTCCGCGGCCCCGGCCCCCGGAGGACCTCATTGTCAATCTGCACTGGACCAAGGCCCTCAACGGCCTTTGCCTCCTCCGCCTCTTGGCACCCTGCCCGCACTGGAGGCCTGCGCCGCGAAGGGGATCCACCACGCCATCGTCATCTCGGCCGGATTCAAGGAGGTGGGCGGCGAGGGGGCGGCGCTCGGCTATTTCCAACGGATCCACAACCAGGCCGTCATCACCGGAGGACACCGCGCCGACATCCAGCTCGCCGCGCTGGAGACCTCCACCCACTGCCTGGTCCTCACGGGGGACCAGACGCCCAACCAGATCATCATCGCCCGAGCGCGCGACGCCGGGGTCCCCATCATCGTGGCGTCTTACGACACCCTGACGACGGTGGAGAAGCTGGAGGCGGTCCTGGGCCGGATCCGCATCCGGGAGGCCCCGAAGGTCAAACGGGCGCAGGAGTTCATGCGGGATCGGCTGAACTACCGCCACATCATCCAGAAGCTCGACGTGAAGTAGGCGGGGCAAGCGGCCGAGACGAGGAGGGGCCGCCCCGGCCGCATCGGGGCCGGCCCTCTCATTTTGTGCAGGGGATGTCGCGCAGGCAGTGGGCTATCGGAAACGCTGCGGTGGATGGCGGTCTGCGCGTTGCCGCGCACCATCACGTGGTGCAGGGTGTCAGCCGAAGGTTCCGGAGGAAGCGCGGCAGGGCATCGAGGCGCGCTTGCCTGGGCATGCCAAGGACTACGGCTAGCGCACAGAGACGAAAGATGTAACGTCCCCTAGGACTTGTCTTGTGCCTCCTGACCCTGTGGTAATGATGTTGACACTGTGTACACACTCTGCTACTCTGCAGTGTAGGAGGGATGATCTATGGCGAAAGCAAGTGTGCTCGGGGTGAGGGAGGCGCGGGCGCGCTTCTCAGAGTTGCTCGAGAGTGCCCAGTTTCGCGGGCAGGAGTTCTTGATCGAGCGGGCTGGCAAGCCGTTCGCGGTCATCATCGGCGCCGACCGGTATGCCGAGATGCACAGCGAGCTTGCCACCCTGCAGGAAGAGCGGAGCGCGGATGGATGGAAGCGGCTCCGCCGAGCCAAAGCGGACATCGCGGCGGGGCGTCTCACTCCCCACGACGAGATCTTCCAGCGGCTGACGACGAAGACGAAGTAGATGGCGCGGCTCTATTGGACGTCGGAGGCCTCCGGCCAGCTGGCGGAGCTGGATGAGACCAGCCAGCAGGCCATCCGCCGCCGCGTGGAGATCCTGGCCGATTTCCCGTACGCCGGGGTCGCCCTGAGGCGAGACTGGGAGGGATTCCGCAAGCTCTCCGCCGCTCCACTTCCCTGGATCATTATCTACGCGGTGCGGGACGTGGACACGGTGATCATCGGGTATCTCCGGCACGCTCGCAGTCGATGGGAGTCTCGCTGAGTAGGATCCGGGAATCCCCTCGACCGGATAGTTGCCACCCATCAACCCGGAAAGCCGATCTTGTTAGTCGTCGGCGGGGTCTGCCGCCAGCGCAGAGCGCGACGCGGCCTTGAGACGCTCATCGCCGTCCTGCGTGCTGGGCAGTCTCGCGGGGGTAAGCCAGGCCGCTGGATGCGTGGCGGAATGGATGTCCTTCAGCCGGTGGATGAAGGCCCCCTCGCTCCGCTAGCGCGGTGAGGCGGCCGACGAAGTCGGCACGATCGGGGTCGTCGCGGACGAGCGCGGTCCGCTCACTCCCTCGCACCATCACGCGGTGGAGGGTGTTGGGCGCATCGCGACGAGCGTGGCGGGGCATGGACAGACTCTAGCAGGATCGCGCAGATAATGCACCCCATTACAAGGAGAATAAGGGAGCAGCGTCCCGCATTAGAGGCACGATCCATCAGCGCCGAGTCATCCATCTCCGCGGCCCCGTCCTCGGCCGCGGTCACAACGTCAACGTCTCACAAGCGTAAGCCAAGCGCAATGGCACGCGGCACATGATGGTCCAGGTAGAGGCGCAGCGCCATCAGGCGCTCCGCTCACGGGCCAAGCGCGCCTGGAGCCCCGACGGCGGTATTCGCTTTCGGATCTGATTCGTCTCTACCAGTCGCCGTTCGACGTCGTTGTCCAGCTCCTCCTGATGGTCGAAGTAGTAGGCGAGGGCGGAGTGGATCTGGGCCATGGAAAGGTGCGGGTGTTGGAAGTGCAGCTCCTCGGGACTCCAGCCATAGCCGAGCCTTTCGGCAATCAACTCAACGACCTTCATCGTCGTCCCCCCGATCATGGGGACGCCTTTCTCGTCTAGCACGATATGCTCATATCGGGTCGCTGCGATAGACATTCTCAACCCCCTGGCAATTGTCCTGTCACACCTATGAGATTGCCCAAGAGTCAATTCATCCTGGCGCAACCTCGAGCCTCCGATACCCGGTACTCTATGCCAGGATTATAGCGTCTGGCTCTCTCGGGGCCAAGACTTGTCTTGATAGTCCGCCGCGAAGCGGGCGTGGGTTCGCCTGATCAAGTCACCCACCTCACCTCATTTCGTCCCCACGTGAATCGCCACGATGCCGGCGGTGAGCAGGCGGTGCGTCACGTCGCGGAAGCCGACCTCCCGCATCCGGGCCGACAGCTCCTCCGGCGGCGGGAACTCGGCCACCGAGGCCGGCAGATACGAATACGCGGAGTGATGGCCGGAGATCAGGCGCCCGATCGCCGGCAGGACGCGGCGGAAGTACCAGAGGTAGATTGCCCGGAAGAGTCGGCCGGGCGGGGTCGTGAACTCGAGGACGGCGGCGCGCCCGTCCGGTCGCAGAACCCGGTGCATCTCGGCGAGCCCGCGCTGCCGGTCCGGGATGTTCCGGAGACCGAAGGCCACGGTCACCGCATCGAAGGAATCATCCGGGAACGGCAAGGCCTCGGCCGGGGCCACGCCAAGCTGAATGCGATCCGACAAGCCCACCCGGCGCACCTTGTGCCGACCCAGGGCGACCATCGGCGCGCTGAAATCGACACCGGCGATCCGGGCGCCCGGGAACTGCCGGGCGGCCTCGAGCGCCATATCGGCCGTTCCCGTGCACACGTCGAGCAGCCGGCCGGAGGCGGGAAGCCCTGTGGCCCGGATGGCCTCGCGCCGCCAGATGCGATCCCGTCCGGCGCTCAGCACGCGGTTGAGCAGATCGTAGCGAGGGGCGATCGCCGAGAACATCCGCTCGATCGAGGCACCCCCCGGATCCGCGATGACCGATTTCTGGTCCGGCATGAGGCTCATTCGGAAGTGAGACAAGCGCCGCCGACCCGCGGCGGACGGGCTGGGTTAATTCACGACGAGCTTGAGGCAGGAGCCGGGCTTGAGCGCGGCGTCATCTTTGAGGTCGTTCACGCCCGCGAGCTCGAAGCGACGACCTTCGTCGCGGAGCTCGCTCCTGGCGATGCTGGCGAGAGTGTCGCCCGGCTTCACCACATAGATCCGGATCCGCCGTTGCTCCTTGGCCTCGCCGTAGCGCATCCCGTCCAGGTGCGATCGAAATTCGTCTGCCCGCACCTCCATCGCGCCGCCCTCCGCGGTCAGCAGGCTGGCCATGGTGTCGGCCTTGGCGATCCGCATGGCCGTGTCGGGGTGACTGGCGTCGAGGGCGTGGTAGATTTGCTGGCCGCGCAGGATCTCCATTCGGCGCATGAACCGCATGAAGACGACTCCGCGCCTCGGATCGTATCCCGCCCGCCTGGCGTACCGGAGCCCCACCTCGTCCGCCTCCAGCTCGTACTCTCGCCCGTACCCCAGCAGCATGTAGTTCGTGACGTGGCTGGAGATCATGGCGATGCCCGTGGCCAGCGTGCCGCTCTTGGCGGCGGCGGCGGCCCCCACACCCAAGAGGGTCGCAATCTGCGTTCCCAGGGCCTTGGTCATGAGCTTGGCGGCGTGGCGGGAATTGACGTGCGCGGCCTCGTGACCCAGGATGGACGCGAGCTGCGCCTCGTCGTTCATCTCGCCCAGGATGCCTCGGGTGATATAGACGAATCCCCCGGGCAGCGCCATGGCGTTGATCATGGGGTGGTCGACCACCTTGAACTGGAAGCTGAATCGGGTGTCCGAGGCGGCCACCACGCGCTGCCCGACCTGGGCCACGTAATTCTGCAGGTCCGGGGCCTCGTAGTAGCCAAACCGCTTGAGGATCTCCGGATCGGTCTCGCGACCGATCTTCTCGTCGCCGGCCTCGTCGTAGACGGAGAAGGCATCGCCCGATCGCGGGACGAGCCCCACCGCGAGACCCGCGTGCGCGAGCGCGAGGAGGAACCGGCGACGGTCCCACAGGCCGGATTCCAGCGCACACAGGGAACACCACCTCACAGGCCTCACCCCCAGTTCACGGCCACTATTGGCGCAGTTTCGCCTCCACGGCCTTGATGTTCTGCTTGGCCTTGGCCGCCAACTCTCCCTGCGGGCTGTGCTTGAGGTACAGCTTGTACTCGGCGACCGCCTTGCGATACAACTTCTTGTCGTCCGTACCGAGCTTGGCCTTGGTATGGTAGGACAGCGCCAGGTGGAAGTGGGCCTCGGCGTAATCCGGCTTGAGGCGCACGGCCATCTCGTACTCGGCGATGGCCAGGTCCAGGGATTCGAACACGCGCTCGTGGTACATGACCCCGAGCTCGTAATGGGCCTCCGCCTGCATCCGTTTGTCGGGCGGTTTGGAGCCGTCCTGTCCCGCCGCCAAGGCGTTGAGTTCCATCAGGAAGAGGAGCCCGCACGCCACCGGGAGCCATCTGCCCCATTGCTTCACCGTGTTCATCCTCCCTAGAATCTCACTCGCGCCGAGCGCGGCGCCTTGCCCACCCAGAGACCTAAAGTATACACGAGCCTTCGGTCTCCGGCCAGCGGAAACCCAGGACCCGCATCCGGCGGCCGGGCCCCGGCCTGGCCCGCTCAACTTGCGGAAGCCGCCACCCGCCTCCAGAACCCGAAGCTCACCTTCCGGATCGGCAAGGATTACAGGGGCGCGTCCAACCTTTCGTTCCTCAAATTGACCAACGTGAACCTAACCCTCAAGAACTTTTCGTCGAAGGCGGACGATCTCTCTGAGCGGCCTCACGCTTGCGACCGACCTGGTGTATGACCAGCGCACGGAGACGTTCGCGATCACAGCACGAAGGCAGCGCAAGGCGTGAGCGGCAAGGTCATCCTGAAGCTGCAGTTTTGGACTATTTTGGAGCGGGCCGCGTTTCGCACGTGCGGAAGCGCGAAATTCGGGAACGCGAGGACGGGAGAAGGCGAGTCGCCACCCGCAAGGATTGGAGCCGACGGCCAGGCTTGAACTGGCGACCTGCGGTTTACGAATTCTCTTACGGGTCGAACCAGGAAGAACCACCACGCTCTATCCCGATGAAATATAAGCATTTGAGACATCGTGTCATGCCGCATTGTGCGGCCTGGTTTCGTTGAAGTGGTAGCAAAGTGGTAGCAGAAACCGAAAATACTCTCTTGACACTGTAACACTTTAGACATACATTATACAGCATGAGACTCCGACTCCGAGAGGTGCGGGAAGCGAAGGGGATGAGCCTCCGGGCCCTAGCCGAGAAAGCCGGCGTGGCCTTCACGGCCATCAACCGGATGGAACTGGGCAAGACGAAGCCACGGCTCGAAACGTTGGAACGACTGGCCAAGGCGCTCAGGGTCGGGATCAAGGATCTGATCGTGAACGGGAAATAGCCCGGGCCCCGACGGGCCGGGATGCGATGCAAGGAGATGCGACGATGCTCACCAGCCAGCGCGAAATCCGCTACCTCACGACCGAAGAACTGACCCGCCTTCGCCGCTACGCTGAAGCCAGGGCCCTCCAAGGGAACGAATCAGGCGCTGTGACGGCCGTTCGATCCTGGGCGCTCCTGGACACCCTGTTGTCTTCCGGCCTCCGCGCGGCCGAGGCGGCCACCCTTGGCATCTCGGACGCACTCCTAGGGTACGGGCAGGCCTCGCTCCTCGTACGCCACGGAAAGGGCGACAAGGCCCGCGAGGTGTTCATCCCCGAAGACCTGAAGCGCCATCTGAAAACGTTCATCACCTGGAAGCGGGACCGCGGGGAGGATGTCGCCGACGCGGCGCTCCTGTTCACCGGCCAGCGGGGGCCCCTCACCCGCAATGGGGTGTGGCGCCTGGTCAAGGGCCTCATGGCGGCCGTCGGGCTGGATCCCCGGTACGCGACGCACTCCTGCCGGCACACATATGCGACGCACCTGTACCGGGTGAGCGGCCACGACCTTGAGATCGTCCAGGAGCAGCTTGGCCACGCCAGCATCAAGACCACCACCATCTACGCCCGCGTCACCAAGGAGGACAAGCTCCGGGCGGCCAACGGCCTGGCGAAGGTCTACCAGGACTCGCACCGGAAGAGCCAAAGTGGTGCGAGTTGGCCCCGGCGACCGGGCGTAAGTGCCGGAATTGCGGCGTGAACTGTTGCGAGTTTTCCCGATCATCCCGAGAGTGATAAGGGGGTCTCACCATGCCACGGCAGGGGCATACACCGAAACAGGGGGTTTCTGCGAGAATCTCGGCCTGAAGGGCGCCACGGCTAAGGGGGTAGCCACCCCCGAGAGATCGTGGCTGGAATCCGCGGTAGATGCCCACCTGGGCGGAAACCAGGAGGCATTTGAAGACGATCACGGAAAGACAATGCCCTCGCGTCGGTGGTAACCGACCGGGGGCCAGGAGGAGGAAAACGGCCGCATGGCCGGAAAGCTCAGGAGTGCCCCCGCGTCAGCGTCAACTGACCGGGGGCGTGGCTCAAACCCCACACCCGTGAAGGAGGAGAGCATGAGCACTGACAAGACTACCCGTATTCCCGCCGCACCGCAAGACCCATCCGCCCCCACCCCTAAACAACGGGCCGCGGACAAGGAGGCCCGCAATACCCTCTGCGACGTCTCGTGCGCCCTCAGTACCCTCGCGATGTCCCTGGATGCCATGGCCTCGGACGGGACCGACCCTTGGGAGGCGGAGGACCGCATGCTCTACCTGAGCGGCCTCGCAACCATGCTCCAGACGCTTGCGGATAAGATCGTCGAGGCCGACGATCACTTGATCGAGCCGGAGCCGCTCCCTGGCAGTCCCGAGGCAATCGCGGCCGCGGTGGTGCAGCCGGCCCGCGCCGAAGCCGCGTAGGGGGGAAGCATGGCCCTCCCTGTCCCGGTCCCCGCCGACGACCTGATGCCCACCCCACACCAGGTCTCGCGGCGGGTGCAGGCCCTCACGCAAGTGATTCCCGGGGAGCCGGTCAGCATGCGGCACGAGGCGGACGGAACCGTGTCCGTTCGCCTCCCCGCCGCCGCGGCCGAATTCTTCATTGCAGACCTCGCCCGGCGGGCTCAGGATTGGAAACAGAGCCTTCGGAAGGCCCAACTCCAAGAGAGCGCCCGGCAGGCCAAGATCCGGGCCGACCTCGCGGCGCAGTCGCACCACCTGGAGGCGGAGGAGATCCGCCTCGCCCTCGGGTATGCGAAACTCCGCGCCGAGGGACTCGGCCACTTGGCGGCGATTCGCTGGCTCGCCGGGAGCCAGACTACCCCGGCCCCCGGGGGCGGCTGCATCGCCGAAGACATCGCCCGGGGCTTACCGCGCCTCCGCCGGCAGAAGCGTATCGAACTCGCGGCTCAGGTCCGGGCCGCCGTCACGGCCGGGGAATCCCTCGTGGATGTTGCCCGGCGGTTGGAGCTCACCCAATCCCAGGTCTACAGTCTCGTGCGGCTCACGGAGCACGTCCGGGCGCTGCCCACGGCGGACCGCCTCCCGGACTATCCCGAGTTATTGCCCCGTGGATCTCGCCGAGGCGATCGGACGGAGCGCGAGGCGCGAGAGCGGGAGATTCTCTCCCTGGCGATGTTCGAGGGCCTCACGGTCCGCGCGATCGCTGACAAGCTCGGCGTGAGCTATTTGACAGTCCGGGCAGTGGTAAGGCGGGCCGGCGTGACGCCGCCGGATGCGCGCCACTGCACCGCTGGGCAGATACTCGGAAAACGCGCGGCGAAGTAGGAGGAGACCATGCCCGCCCCGCGCCCGGAACCTGACTTCATCATCGTGAACCCTGCGGGCTTGACTCAGCATGGCCGCCAGGCGTAGGCTCATGGGCGAGCGTCCTGCCGATCCTCTGCGGGTGCTCGCCCAGCCTTCTGCGTATCCGGGCCCGCGTGGGGCCCTTGATCCTGCCTTATTGCTCGGTCCACAGAGTTTCTGCGAGGAGGTGACAATGAAACGTTGCCTCGCCCGTGCCTACTTACCCATGGTATTTCTCGCCCTTGTCTTCCTCGTGCTCAGCTCCATCGCGTCCGCGCAGACACAAGGTTGGATACTCGTTCTTCCTCCGGCTCCCACGAAGGAGCGTCCGACTCAGCCGAACGTATGGGCCCCGATGGGTGAATGGTCCTACGTCCGTGCGCACGATACTGCGTCGGCCTGCGAGGCGGACAAAGAGCGAGTAATTGAGGTTCAACTCACCCTGTTCCGGCGCGACTATGACAACCCTGTGTCCAAATTCGCCGTGCAGAATTGGCAGGAGGCGCGCTGCGTTCCATATGAACTGTGGTGGAAGGACAGGAAGTGAACACCAAGCTGGCGGATGGGTAAACGGGTGAGCAACTTGCCGGACCGATCGGAAGAGAACGAGGAACCGATGGGAGACCTGGGGAGGAGAATCCTCCGACACTGGGAGGAGTTTCGCCCGACCGACGTGGCGGCGATGCGGAAGGCCGGGCACCTGCACCAGACCATGAAGGATCTGGAGGACCGGGGGGCGCTCCTGCTCCGGGATCTGCAGCTCCAGGGCTTCAACCAAGTCGAGGCAAGCGAGCTCCTCGCGGAGTTGGTGTATCCCCCGAGCGAGCAGGACATGCCGGTCCTCGGGGAGGATCCGGACAGCAGGTAGTGACGGACTCCCCGGCCTAGGGTCGCTCCCGAAAAGCCGTTCCCGACGGCCTGGCTGGGGATACCTTCGGGACTCCTACGGGGGGAGCGATGCCAAAGCGTCCTGGACGTCCCTTCTTCACACCCGAGACCTTGGGATGGAAGCCAGCCTCCAGCCCAATCCCTCGCCCCCGGCTTGGCCCGCCGCCATTTGGCGATCGCGGAGAGGGGCCTGACCCAGGCTCGGATCCTCAACCGGCCTCGGTCTCAGCCGAGGAGTATCGGGAACTCGCCTTCCGAGTGCTGATTACGATCAATGCCGGGCTCGTCGAGCGACTCATCCGGAACCCTCAAACCAATTGTGCCGGGGAGTGGTTGAAGGAGCGCTTCGTCAATAAACGGTGGTTCAGACATCAAGCCCGCCAACTCGCGGAAGTGCTGCGACTCTACAAGAATGGCGAGAAGATCGTGGACGATTATCTTCTTGGCTTGACCAACCAGATTGCAACGGAACGGCCACCACGCAAGAACGCGGCCACCTGTAATTGGGTCGCCCTGTACTTTCAAAGCGAACGAGCCGCGCAAGCTTGGCTGGAAGAAGAATCGCTGCTTGCCAGGCACTGGAAGAACCCGACAGCCAAAGCGATGGCCTATCGTGAGGCGGGAAAGCATTGGGTCCAAGAGCTCTATGCTGCCTTCGATCGGGAACCCGATCGCTGCCCCTGCGGAGGAAGAAACGATCCCCCGACCGATCTCAACGCGTGGCTAGATGAGCTGGCAAGAAAGCCAGAGGACCGCAAAGAAGTGAAGGGTCCCAGTGACTTGATAGAGCGCGTGGTCGCCCACTACCACAATGCGCTGTCCCCAACCCAGCTCCGCCGGCTATTGGACCATCGGGGTAGGCGAACCAAGTCCATCCGATCCGGTTGTTCCTAAAAGGCCCCTTGTCAATGCCTTTTTTGCTCGTCCCCCGCTAGTCGCCCCTGACGCCACTGAAGCACCCCGCACATAAGTCCGCAAAAAAACTAGGAATCAGCCAGCTCTCTCTATTGGCGCGCCTCCTGTCGAAAAAACGCGCCAAGTCTGGCCAGAGATCGGCCCGATACTATAGGTGTATTCGGAAACGCATCGGTACACGCATGGAGGTTGCCCCATGGCTATGTGCACGGTCGAGGAGGCTGCGAGCAGGCTGAGGCTCTCGGAGCATACGGTACGAGCCGCTGTTCGTTCGGGATCTATTCCGGCGGTCAAGCTCGGCCGACGCATCCGGATCGCAGAGGCCACCCTGGATGCCCTGGAACGCGTAGGGCATCCGCTGCTGACGAGGCGATCGACTTCGGAGGCGACTCTGTGACCGGCCCGTGCGATGCTCTCCGGCTCCGCTTTCTCGCCTGGCGCCAGCGCCGCCCCCGGCCGCTGCCAAGATGGGGCTGACGTTGCTCGATCGCGCCGCGCTCTGTCGAGAGTGGATGCGGCGTGTGTTCCTTGGGGTTTGTGGGGGATGGAGGAGGTAGACCGATGGGCCGACTTTCCAAAGCGGCCATTGTCGCCATGGCCTTAGACCTCGTGGGAAACTCGAATCCGAAGTTCCAAATCATCGTCGAGGGCTGGCTGGACCTGATCCTTGACGACGTGGCGCGGAACTTCCGCTTTCCGGACCTGGAGAAGCGGCACATTGCGCCGATAGCGGCCGGGGCCGATACGCTGGCCTATCCATCGGACTACGCCTTCCTGGTCAAGGACCGGACGAGTCGCGCCGAGGGCGTCTTCGTCCAGAGCGACGGCTCCCGGTCCCTGATCTATCTCGCCTCGCTGGGGGCCACGCGAGACCACCCGGACCACACCGCAACGGCGGGCGGCGTCCCTTCCCAGGTGGCCGACGACCCGGAGAATCAGCAGTGGATCCTCCATCCGGTGGTGAGTCCGGCCGGGACGGTGAAACTCAACTACCAGTCCATCCCGGCCAACGTGGCGAGTGCGGCGGTGCCCTGGTTTCCCGACGATGAGGCGATGGTCGAGGCGGTCACGTTCCTGGCCGAGCGGCGGCAGCGCGGCGGGCAGACGCAACTCGCGAAGGACCTAAAAGAGGCGACCCTGCGGCTCGCGCGGGCGTCCCCCAATCGGGCGCAACTCTGGCAGGGCGGAAGCGGATCAGGCTTGGGCCCGAGGATTTTCCGGTAGGGAGACGCGATGGCGCCACGGAGTAACCGCATCCAGAAACTGGCCGAAGTGGGTATCGCGGTCGCGGCGAACCCACTGGGGAGTGGATCTCGCAAGAGCGTGGTGCCGTGACGAGGAAGCGCAGGCCTAATAGGAGACGCTAGATGCCGAGAGCATGCTCGATCTGCACACATCGGCAGCGGGCCGAAATCGAAATCGCGCTCGCAAGCGGAGCGTCGTTCCGGAACGTGGCGGGACGTTACGGAACAAGCGCAACAGCCCTCCATCGCCACCGGAAGCACGTCTGCCAAGCAGAACACCGCACCAAACTACAGGGGGAGAACGGGGCGGCGGGAAACGAAACCTTGACCGCTGCGGGACGACAGGGGAGGCCGCCCGGGCGACGCGAGAAGGCTTTTCCGTTGAGCCATCAAGATCGGCAGATGCTGGATCTGCTTGGCACCGGGCAGGCACAAACGATCGCCCAGGCCGCGAAGATGGTCGGCCTGTCCAAGAATTCCGGCTACGCGATTGTCGATTCCCTTGCAGGCCGAGCCATCCTGCAGGCTGCTTTCCGCCATCAGGGTCTGACCGAGCAACAACTCGCCGGCAAAATCATTCGGCTTCTCGACGCCCAGATGACCAAGTTTTTCCAGAAAGATGGGGTAGTGATGGACGAGCGGACTGTCTCCGACAACCAGACGCAACTGGGGGCCGCTCGACTCGCCGCGGAGTTGATGGATCTGAAGCCGCAGGAGGTGAACTCTGCTCCTGACAAGGTCGGTCCCATTGTGGCGATTGAATTTGTCTCACGGCAGGCCCCCGCGGAGGGCGGGTCCGAGCAGCGCGTGACCGCAGTGCTGGATTTCGGGGCGCGGCCAATGGGACGGGGAGCGCCTGAGGGTGTAGATCGCGGGTAGGGCGAGATTCCGATGTGGAGATGTCGATGCGCGAGATGAGAAAACCCACACAAGGCCCCCCTGCTGAGTTCGCCACAAACGACTTGGCCACCGCGAGCTTCTTGGTCACGCGTGAGGTCCCCCTCCTCCGCGTGGATTGGGAAGGCAGCCGGGCGTCCTTCATCTTCCCCGACTCTGCCCGGGAAACGGCCCGGCTTCTGTTCGTGCCAGGGCAGGACTTGGTGCCCGCCCGGAGGTTCCACCAGACCATGCGGGAGTTGCGCGGCTTGGCCCGCGGGGAGGGAGGGCGGTTCCGATGAGCCCCATTCAAGTCGCCCCGCAGGGCCAGCGTGCCGTCTCCTCGTTCATTGCCGATGAGGCCGAGCAGTTTGTGGACTACTTCCGTCGCCTCCCCTCCGCCGACTACGGCGCGGCCTTCCTGAGATGGTCGGAGAGCAAAGACTTCCAGCCGAAGGATCGGCGGGCGATTGAGCGTGAAGTGCGTCGGTTGCTAGCCACGAGAGATGAGGAGCGTCGGCGATGAACGGCTGGATCAAGTTCCATCGGCAGATGATGGAGCACCCGGTGTGGGGACTCTCGGAAGGCCAGTTCAAGGTCTGGGTGACATGCCTAGCGCTGGCGAACCACAAGCCCGGGGAATGGTGGGACGGTCAGCAGCGGGTGGAGATCCCGGCCGGCGCCTTCGTGACCTCGCAGCCGCACCTTGCAGAGATGGCGAAGGTCGGGCGGATTGTCGTGAGGCATGCCCTGAGTAACCTTCGAGTACTTGGGTCAATTCGAGCCAAGATTCAAGCCAAGCGGTGGACGCTGGTGGAGATCGTAAATTGGCCCACTTACCAGGGGGGCGATGATGAGGTGAGCCAAGAGATGAGCCCAGGGCGAGCCAAGGTCGAGCCAAGCGCGAGCCATAACGGGAGAATGAAAGAAGGGAAGAAGGAGAAGAAAGAACTCTTCGCGGGCGACTCCGCACCCGCAGGGGCTCGCGCTTCAACAAAACGAGCACGCGGAAACGGCAAGGCGACCGATCCGAACGTCAACCTGGTAATCGAGGCCTACCACCAAGGCTTCTTAGAGAGACACGGCAGCCCGCCGCCCATTCAGGGTGGGAAGTGCGGGGCAATCGCCAAGACGATGCTCCGCGGCCGGCCACCCGCAGAGGCGGTGTGGGTCGTGCGAGAGTTCTTCAAGGCCCCGCCGCCCTTCTACCGGGATAAGGGCCTGTGGGGACTTGAGCACGTCCTCGCAGCGATGCCGACCCTACTCGCTCGGAAGGGCGAGCTGGAGCGAGGACTATGACAGAGCGCATCCTCCCCCATAGCCCCGACCTCGAGGCGGCCGTCCTGGGCGCCATGCTGCAGGACGACCAGGCGGCCACGATCGCGGCGGCTGGCCTCAAGGCCGAGGACTTCTACCTCAACCGCCACGGGTGGATCTTCGCGGCTGCCCTCCGGTGCCTGCACCGCGGGATCCGGGTGGACCGGCTCACGGTGGGCGAGGAGTTGAACCGCCAGGGCAAGCTCCTGGAGGTGACCAGTACCTACCTGTTCGACCTTGAGGAGAGGACCCCGACCGCGGCAAATGTCGCGCACCACATCCGCATTGTGGTGGAGCAGGCTGAGCGGCGCCGGATCATCCAGGCGGCCGAGGGGATCGCGGCGGCCGGCTACGCCGACACGGAGCCGATAGACGAGTACCGCGCCACGGCCGAGGCGATGCTCTTCCAGGCTCTCCAGGCGCGGCGTGGGGCTGCCATCCTGACCCCGGCCCAGCTCGTCGCCACGCTCGACCAGGACGACACGTCCGCGGGGCTCCTGACCGGCCTCCCCCTCTGGGACACCCCGACCCCGCTCCTGGCCCCGGGCCGGCTCGTCATTCTCGCTGGGCGCCCCGGCATCGGCAAGACGGCGCTGGCCTGCGCCATCCTGGATCGGCTCTGCCTCGGCGTCTCTCCGCTCCCGGCCTTCTTCCTGTCCTTGGAGCAGGTCGCGCGGGAGATCGCCGAGCGCCTCCTCGCCATTCACACGGGGCGTACCCTCTACCAGGTGCAGACGGAAGCCCTGCCGCTCTCCGGTGTGGAGGCCCTCGGCCGCTCCACCCTCCACCTTTCCGATGCCGGCGCCCCGACGCTCGGGACCGTGCTGGCGCAGATCCGGGCCGCCCGGGCACTGCACGGCGTGCGGCTCGTCGTGCTGGACCACATCGGGAAGGTCGTCGGAGGCCGGAAGGAAACACGCTCGCTGGAGGTGGGGGACGTCGCGCGCGGGCTCAAGGCCATCGCGAAGGACCTCCGCATCTCGGTCCTGGTCCTGTGCCAGCTCAATCGCGCCGTTGAGGGACGGAACGTCCCCCGACCGCAGCTCTCGGACCTCCGGGAGAGCGGAGAGATCGAGCAGGAGGCGGATGCAGTGCTCTTCCTGTGGACCGCCGAGGAGAGCCGGCGGCGGGCCCAGCTCCCCGTCACGTTCACGCTGGCCAAGAACCGCCACGGCCCGATAGACGAGGTCACCCTCACCTTTGATCAGCCGCGGCTCCGGTTCCTGACGGAGGAGCATGGGGAGGATGATCGGCCCCCGCGCGGGAGAGAGAGGCAGACCCGGCGCCCCTACGCGGAGGACGAGAAGTGATGGGGCACCCGAAGCGGGCCGTTGGTAAGCAGGGAATTGGTACGCTCATCTTCGAGCAGGCCCAGGACTGACTGAGACGTGCCAGAATCCACCCGCCAGCCCGCAGCAGGCCGGGCAGGCGTGGGGGATTGGTGAGGAGATACCTGGATGGATAGCCAGGGAGCCGAGATCGGCAACCTGGGGGCGTGTAGCGCGTCACCGATCCGGAATCGTTGACGGAGATCGAGCAGAAGGCGGACAGGATGAGCATGGCAAACGGGAACACACTCTCCCTGGACGTACTGGCGGCTGACCCCTGCCGAGCGCAGGAAGTCGCGCCGTCGGTAGCCGCGGAACTGCTGGCCCGGCTCGCCGGCCTCCAAAGCCTGCTCCTGTCCCGTCTCCTGGCTGGCGACGTCCAGGCGTCTTCCCCACGCCCCGAGGAAGACCGCCTCCTCACCGTCCCCGAGGTAGCCCTCCGTCTCTCTGTCCCCCGCGCCTACGCCTACGAGTTGGCCCGCCGCGGTGAACTGCCCACCGTCCGGCTCGGCAAGAAGTACGTCCGGGTCCCGATCGCCGCCCTTGAGAAGTGGCTCGCCACCCAGCAACTTGATGCGCACACCGGACCGGCGTATAGTGCTCGACGCCGGAGGGTGTGAGCATGGCATGCATCCGGAAGCGCCGGG
>Ga0315294_10001496_pt1 | contig 25490 bp, 17 predicted proteins | sample YL17G13_40_MG_FD_203626 | JGI IMG/M metagenome (GOLD analysis project Ga0315294, IMG submission 203626) | Sediment microbial communities from Yellowstone Lake, YNP, Wyoming, USA - YL17G13_40 | ecosystem: Environmental > Aquatic > Freshwater > Lake > Sediment | place: USA: Wyoming | collected... | reverse complement strand
GTCGAGGATGGGGGGATATACAGCAAGCGAGGGATAAGCAATTTTCTGGAAGGGGACTTTTTCCAGTGGTATCTGGAGGCGTTTGATTCTCCCCGATTGCAGGATGCAATTCGGAATATTACTAGAATTCTTTCGGAATTTGAACCTGCAACGACGATGATTGAGCCGGAGGTGACACGCGACCTTTTGAAGAGATTGTATCAATATCTGGTTCCCGATGTTGTTCGGCATCATCTCGGCGAGTATTACACACCTGACTGGCTGGCAGAGCTGGTTCTGGATGAGGCGGGATATCGAGGCGATACGAGAAAACGTGTGCTTGACCCTGCCTGCGGGTCGGGGACTTTTTTGGTTTTGGTAATACAGCGAGCCAGAGAATTCGGTGCCAATGCGAACGAGTCGGCCGTGGAAACAGCCCAGAAGATTTTGGCGAATGTGTGGGGATTTGATTTGAATCCGCTCGCGGTAATTGCAGCAAGGACGAATTATCTGTTTGCGCTGGGCGAGTTGGTGAAAAAATTAGGGGCATTCGAGATTCCTGTGTATCTTGCGGACTCAGTTTTGTGGCCGAAGCGAACGGGGCAAATGATGCTTGTCAGCAACGGTGCTGTGGAAATTCCAACATCGGTAGGGACATTTTTTGTTCCGAAATTTTGGGTTGATGAACGAGGCTCTCTGATGAGGCGGGCAGCGCCTGTGGTGGAAGCAATAGCCAAACTGAATTGTAGCGTGGAAGAAGCAATGAAGCGTCTGAATAAGGAAGGATTAGTATTTCCGCCGCACGAAAAGGTAGTTGAGAAGTTTTATGAGCATATTTTGGAGCTTGAGAAAGACGGCAGAAACGGTATATGGGCGAGGTTTCTGAAGAACGTGTTTGCTCCGATGACTGCGGACAAGTTTGATTTTGTTATTGGGAATCCGCCGTGGATAAGGTGGGGTTATCTATCAAGCGAATATCGAAAGGCCACGCTACAGATGTGGCAGGATTACGGTTTGTTTTCTCTCAAAGGGCACGCAGCACGGCTGGGTGGGGGCGAAAAGGACTTCTCGATGCTCTTTACATACGCAGCGGCGGATTATTATCTTGCAAAGGCCGGGACGCTCGGATTTCTTATAACGCAGGAGGTTTTTAAGTCAAAAGGGGCAGGAGAGGGCTTCCGAAAGTTTCGCCTTGGGGACAGGGACACGTTAAAGGTATTAAAGGCGCACGATTTGGTTTCGGTTCAGCCGTTTGAGGGTGCCGCGAACAAAACAGCGGCGATTATTTTAAAGAAGCGAGGACAGACGGAATATCCGGTGCCTTATACGGTTTGGAAGAGAAAAAAAGGCATTGGGCGTGTGCCGACAAATTTGAAACTCAAAGAGGCAAGAAAGCTGTTAGAAAAAGAGATGTTATTAGCAAGGCCGATTGGCAAGACCAACGGCTCTTGGCAGACGCTTCGTGAGGATGATGGTCGGCTGCGACGAATTCAGGGTGAGAATGCCTATCAATCGCGGCTTGGTGCTCGCGTCGAACCGTACGGGGTTTTCTGGCTTGAAGTAAGAGAGAAATTGTCAAACGGAAATTTAATAGTACGAAATATGGTTGAAAAAGGTAAGCGCAAGATAAGTCAGGTTAGGGGACGGATCGAGACGGATTTAGTTTATCCTGCGGTCAGGGGGGCGGATATAATTCGCTGGGGCGTAAAGCCGGAGATACACGTGTTAATAGTCCAGGATCTGAAGAAGCGTTGCGGGTACCCTACGAGCGTTATGATGGTCAAGTGGCCGCGGACACTTGAGTACTTGCTTGCGTTCAAGACGGAGTTGTTGAATCGCGCGGCGTATAAGAAATACCACGCGGATACGGACAGACCCTTCTATAGCCAATATAACATCGCCGGATATACTTTTGCGCGTTACAAGGTTGTTTGGAAGCGAATGGCAAACGACTTAGTTGCGGCGGTGATAAGTCAGCATAAGACAGAATTTGGATGGAAGACAATTATACCGACAGATACGACATCTTTATTTGCGACCGAGAAAGAGGATGAAGCACATTATCTTTGTGCGATTCTGAATTCGTTGCCCGTTAGGAAGTTTATAAAGTCATATTCTTCGGCAGGTCGTGGGTTCGGCGCACCGTCGGTGATGGAGCACGTGGGGATACTAAAGTTTGACCCAAAGAATAAGAACCATATCAGATTAAGCGGACTTTCAAAGACATTACACCAGTTGCGACTGGATGGAAAAGAAACAGAGATGAGCAAACTTGAAGAGGAAGTGGATGCGACGGTTTGGAAGTTGTTTGAAGAAAGAAAAAAGTAAAAGGTAAAGGGCGAAGGGGATTCTGCATCCTACCAGAAGAATGGCGGGTAAATATTGGAAGAAAACAATAAAAACCCCTTGCGGTGCAAGGGGCTAAAAGAGCCGCGGCGGTGCAGCGGCAATAAAAGAGCAAAGGAGAGATTTGAAAAATGGAATATACGACGGGTAAGGCGGGGAGGGTGGTGGCGGTGAGGCTGTTCGAGGGAGAAGATCTCTACGAGTGTATCGAGGCGGTTGCGAAAAAAGAGCGAATAAAGGCGGCGGCGGTGCTGATTACAGGCGGGTTCAGAAAGGCAAAGGTCGTTGTCGGGCCAAAGCGGGAAAAGCCAAAGATTGTCGGCAACCTAAAGGGATTTGCCGGGCCGGGCGAGGTGCTGGGCGTGGGAACGATATACTGCGATGACGAAGGGCCGAAGCTGCATATTCATACGGCAATCGGCAAGGGCAATAAGACGATGGTGGGCTGTCCGCGCGGGGGAGCGAAGACGTTTCTGATTATGGAGGTTACAATAATCGAAATAAAGGGTGTGAAGGCGGGTCGGAAATACGATGAGGAGACGTGGCTGAAGCTGCTGAGGATGAGGTAGACTGAAATGGTGTGGTAGAGACCCCACCCTACATTGCTGTTATCCTTTGAATAATCGGTGTTTTTCGTGCGTGATTGAAATTTTCACATCAACGAGGCGCGGGTTCGAATCGCTAACAGGTGTATGGGGGTTGGCATACGCGACAGATTCAAATAAAATGCTTGCACTTGCGGGGCGGGCAGGGCATAATATCGGCGGGGATGGTTGATGAAACAAGAGCGATGTAAAATTGGTCTCTGTAATCTTTTAGGAGATTTGAGATGAACGAGGAAAAAATCGGGCCGACCAATCTGTTAGACACAACCGACTGCTTAGAGGCTATCGGGGTATTCAGGTGGTGGAAAAATTTATTTTTTCTGATTGTAGTGCTGTGCCTTTTGCTGCTGCAGGGGTTGTTCTGGCTTGTGGAGACCGGGTGCATCAAGACCGGCGGCGAGGAGGTCAAAATCGACACATCCGTTGTAGCAACGGAAGAGGCGAAGCCAGCGGGCGAGGCTGTCAAAGGTGCGACTGGCGGAGCTGTCGACAAGATAGCGGAGGCGGCGAAGCAGGTGGCTGGTGGGCCGAATCAGCCGGTCAAAGCGGCGCCGCAGGAGCAGCCGAGCAGGAGAATTGCGGTCATTCTTGGTGTAAAATTCGAACATCTGGCGTGGCTTGTGCGTCTGTTTAATTTTGTGCTTATCCCGTCGGCGGCACTTTACTGCCTGACGATGCTGTTTTGTCTGAAGGTGTCACTGGTGGGCAGGCTGGGCGGGATAAATCATATCTCCAGGGCGTTTTTCATATCGCTGGTGATGGTTGTCTTCCTGCTGCCGTGGTATAAGCTGCCATCAGGAGCATTTTTCGGGGCGTTATACGGGCCGGAGGAGCTGTCGGCTTCGTGCGGCACAGCCGAGAGCTGCAAAGAATTTACGACTATGATACTACACTATCTGCGGTTTAGCGGGTTGTGGGTGCTGGTAGTGCTGCTGCTTATATTCTCACAGATACGCAGCGCCCGCTGGGCCAAGACCATTCTGCGCCGGCTTGAGGTGGTGTAGAAAGCGAAAAAGTAAAGCGGAAGATGCCTGAAAAAAGAATTCAATTATCAGGCGGGGCGGTTCTGGTAGTTTTGGTCTGCCTGGTAACGTATGCGCCTGCATTTCGCGGCGGGTTTGTATGGGACGATGACTCAACGCTCACGAAAAACATTGTGCTGCGGGAGAACGGCCTGTATCAATCGTGGTTTGCCCCAAAGCAACCAAATTACTGGCCGATGACCTGGACATCTTATTGGCTGGAGCATAAGCTCTGGGGACTTAATCCTGCCGGCTACCACGTTGTTAATGTTCTGATTCACGCGGCCTGCGCGATATTGATATGGCGAATCCTGATACAACTTAATGTCCCCGCAGCGTTTGCCGCTGCACTAATATTTGCCGTGCATCCGGTGAACGTTGAATCGGCGGCATGGATTGCGCAGCGGAAAACCATTCTCGCAATGTTGTTCTTTCTGCTGTCGCTGTTTTGTTATCTGCGGTTCGACCGGGCCGGCAAAAAAACATTTTACATTCTGTCGGTGATATTATTCATTCTGGCGATGCTTAGCAAAGGCTCGGTTGTCGGTCTGCCGGTAGTGATTTTGTTGTGCGTATGGTGGCTGAGGGGGACTGTCAGCAAGCGTGACATCATTCGCAGTATACCGTTTTTTGCTGTTTCGGCGGTGATGAGCGTAGTGGAGTTATGGTTTCAATACAGTCATTCAATCGGGCCTGTTGAGGTTCGCAGCGATAGTTTCATCTCACGATTGGCCGGCGCCGGCTGGGCGGTGTGGTTTTATCTTTATAAGGCGGTTTTGCCGATTCATCTTACATTTATATATCCCCGCTGGAAAATAGACCAGGCAAACGTGGTTTCGTATGTCCCCGGCTTATTGCTGATTATTTTGCTGGCGGTCGCCTGGCGGTATCGGCGCGGCTGGGGCAGGCCGGTATTTTTTGCGTTAAGTTTTTATATTGTGATGCTTTTTCCTGTGCTTGGGTTTTTCAATATTTACTTTATGAGGTATTCATTAGTTGCAGACCATTATCAATATGTTTCGATAGCAGGTTTTATAGCATTTGCTCTTGCGGTGTTTTGTAACGCCCTTAATCGGCTTGGTGACAGTGGTTTTAAGATTGTCAGGATTAGCATCGTTTTGGCGGCGGCGGTTTTTGCAATATTCAGTTGGCAGCGGTGTGAAGCGTGGCGGGACTGCGAAACGCTTTGGCGTGACACACTCAGCAAAAATCCCGATTGTGCGATGGCGCATCATAATCTCGGTCTTGCACTTCAATCGCAGGGCAGATTAGACGAGGCCTTTGACTGCTATAAAAAATCGCTTCAACTTGAGCAGGGTTCTGCCGAAACTCACAACGATTTAGGATGTTTCCTGGGCGAGCAGGGCAAATATGATGAGGCGATTGAACACCTTCGGCTGGCGGTGAAGCTGGGGCCATCTCGTGCGGAGGTGCATAACAATCTGGGTCTTGCTCTTTTTATGCGGGGCAGGTTGGATGAGGCGATAATTCATTTTAGCCGGGCGGTGGAAATTGAGCCTGATTATGCCGATGCTCGCCAGAATCTTGCTTCGGCGCTCGGGGCCAAACTGGAAAGCACGCTCAAGGAGACGCCCGAAAAATCCGGCCAGATACAGCAAATCGACCCAAACAATATCAAAACAAGATAGGCCTTTTTGCTCTTATTGCGGTATCCCGTTGCAGGTTTCTTGTGCGGGGGTGGGTTTAATGTTATTATAATATCAGGATGAGTCGAAGGCCTGAAAAGAAAATTCAATTGGCGGCGGGGGTGATTTTTATAATTGCGGCTTGTATAATTGTGTATGCACCTGCTATGCGGGGTGAGTTTATCTGGGATGATGAGACATACATAGTGGAAAACAAGCTGCTGACCGAGCCGGACGGGCTGTATCGCATCTGGTTTACGACTGATTCGCCTTCGCAATACTTTCCGCTGGTTTACACAACGTTTCGTTTCGAGCACAAGCTCTGGGGACTGAACCCGCTCGGTTATCACATAGTGAATCTGTCGCTGCACATTGCCAATTCGCTTCTGCTGTGGCTGCTGGTATTTCGGCTGGGTATTCCGGCGGCGTGGCTGGCTGCGGCGATTTTTGCCCTGCATCCGGTGCAGGTGGAGTCGGCGGCCTGGATTACAGAGCGGAAAAATGTGTTGATGACGTTTTTTCTTTTTCTGTCGCTGCTAACGTGGTTTCGGTTTATAGAAGGGCCGCTGCAATCGGGTCGCCGCTGGGGGATTTATGCTCTTTCGCTGCTGCTGTATGCGATTGCGCTTTTCAGCAAGACGACCGCCTGCACTTTGCCGGCAGCCCTTGTGCTTATACTATGGTTTAAGCGAATCCGGCTCGATAAAAAACGCCGGCTGGAGATTGTGCCTTATTTACTGCTCGGCCTTGTTATGAGTTTGGTTACTATGTGGTGGGAATATATCAGGTTCATAGGCGGGACTACATTAAAACTGAACTGGCCTGAACGGGTATTGCTTGCCAGCCGGGCATTGTGGTTTTATCTCGGCAAATTAGTCTGGCCGACCAATGTGACGTTCAGCTACCCGAAGTGGAACATCAGCGCCGCTGACCCTTATCAATATATCTGGCTGATTGCGTGGCTGATTGCGGGCTGGTGTATGTGGCACTGGCGGGAAAGAATCGGGCGGGGCTTTATCGCTGCAATTGTCTTTTTTGCTGTTACGCTGCTGCCTATGGTTGGTTTTTTGTCGCTATATACCTTTCGCTATACGTATGTGGCCGACCACTATCAATATGTGGCCTGTATCGGGCCGATTCTGCTGGTTGCAGCCGGATGGCATCGGCTTGCGGGTCGGCTCGATGAAAGAAAAAAGCGTTTTGCGGCAGTTTTGCCGGTCTTTGTGCTGATTGTGCTGGGCGTTTTAAGCCAGCGGCAGTGCCACGCCTACAAAAGCCTCGAAAACCTCTACGGGGACATAATTCGCAAGAATCCCGGTTCCTGGATGGCGCATAATAACCTGGCTTTGCACTATAAATCACTGGACAGATTCGATGATTCGGTGCGCTATTACAAAAAGGCCCTCCAGATAGGCCCGAACGAGGTGCAGTCGCTTGTCAACCTTGGGATTGTGCTGGGTTTGCAGGGCAAAGAGGATGAGGCGTTGTATTATTTCAACAGGACACTGCAGGTCGACCCCAATTCGTCGGATGCGCACTTTAATATAGGGACAATGCTCGGCTCATGGGGCAAATTTGAAGAGGCGGTCAGTCACCTTTACAAAGCGGTGCAGGTCAAGCCCGATTATGCGGAGGCGCACAGCAATCTCGGTATGGCGCTGGGGTCGCTGGGCAGATATGATGAGGCGGTAGTGCATTATCGCCAGGCGCTGGAGATTAAGCCCGAAATGGCCGATACGCTCAATAACCTCGCTGTTACGCTGCGGCTTCAGGGAAAACTCGATGAGGCCGCCGACCATTTCCGGCAGGCATTGAAAATCGACCCCAATTATGCCGATGCGCACAATAATTTCGGCGTTACACTTGGGATGCAGGGAAAATTAGATGAGGCTATCAGTCATTTTCAGACGGCGTTGCGGATTAGGCCGAACTTCGCCGAGGCAAAAACCAATCTTGATTTTGCGATTAAATCCAAATCGAAAAACTCACCCTGACAAAGTTTATGAACAAAACAAGTCAAAGACCTGAAAGTAAAACTAAGTTAGCGGCAGGAGTGATTTTTATAGTTCTGGTATGTCTGATTGCATATATCCCTGCCATTCGCGGCGGTTTTGTCTGGGACGATGATGCTATGCTTACCAAAAGCATCGTCCTGAAAGAGGATGGCTTGTATAAATGCTGGTTCACAACCCAACAGCCCAACTACTGGCCGATAACGTGGACCTCATACTGGCTGGAGCATAAACTCTGGAAACTCAAACCCGCTGGCTACCACATTACAAATATCCTGATTCACACAGCCTGCGCATTGCTGATATGGCGTATCCTAGTTCAACTAAACATCCCTGCCGCATTTGCCGCTGCGATTATATTCGCCGTGCATCCGGTCAATGTTGAATCGGTAGCGTGGATTGCCCAGAGGAAAACCATTCTCGCAATGCTATTTTTTCTGCTGTCACTATTTTATTACCTGCGACTCGACCGAACCGGCAAAAAATTATTTTACGCCCTGTCAGCGACATTGTTTATTCTGGCGATGCTAAGCAAAGGCTCGGTTGTCAGCCTGCCTGTTGTGATTTTATTGTGCGTATGGTGGCTGCGAGGGACAATCAGTAAAAGGGATATCATTCGCAGTATGCCGTTTTTCGCTGTCTCTGCCGCAATGAGCGTTGTTGAGATTTGGTTTCAGTATAACCGGGCGATAAGCGCAGATGTGGTTCGCACAGACAGCTTTCTCTCTCGGCTGGCTGGTGCTTGCTGGGCGGTGTGGTTTTATCTGTATAAAGCTGTTCTGCCGATTAACCTTACATTCATATATCCCCGCTGGAAGATTGACCCTGCAAATCCGGTTTCGTATGTCCCCGGCTTATTGCTGATTGTTTTGCTGGCGATGGCGTGGCGGTATCGTCGCAGTTGGGGCAAGCCGGTATTCTTTGCGTTAAGTTTTTATATTGTGATGCTTTTGCCTGTGCTTGGCTTTTTCAACATATACTTTATGCGGTATTCGTTTGTCGCCGACCATTATCAGTATGTATCAATAATCAGTGTTATTTCCCTTGCGGTTGGCGTCATTTACCGTTATTTGGGTTTGGGCATATTGAGGGTTGCTGCGATTTTGGCGATGATAATATTGGGGACAACCGCCTGGCAGCGCAGCAGCGTTTACAGGACTGCCGAGACGCTGTGGTATGACACTTTAGCCAAAGACCCCAATTCCTGGATGGCACACAATAATCTGGGGCTTGTTCTTCAATCTCAAGGCAGGTATAAAGAAGCCGTTAGCTGTTATGAAAAGTCACTACGGGTCAAGCCCGACCATATCGAAGCATATAACAATCTTGGCACTACCCTGGAGTCGCAGGGAAAGCCCGCTGAGGCAATCACCTGTTATCGCAAGGCGCTGGATATTGACCCGAACGCATACAGGGCGAGCTACAATCTCGGTTCGGTATTGCTGCGGCAGGACAAACTCGATGAGGCCGCTGTTTGTTTTCATCGGGCGCTGAAAAGCAAGCCCGATGATGCACAGACATATTATAATCTCGGCCTTTTGTATCAGAAAAAAGGAAATATAAGCGAGGCAGTCACCCAGTATAGCCAGGCGGTTAAGTTTAAACCGAACCACGCCAGGGCATATAACAATATGGGCGTAGCACTGATGGCGGAAGACAAACTGGACGAAGCTGCTGACAGCCTTCGGCGGGCGATTGCGGCTGCTCCGGATTATGCAGAAGCTCATAACAACCTCGGTATTACACTTGGTATGCAGGGCAGATTCGATGAAGCAATCAGTCATTTTCAGACGGCATTGCGAATCAGGCCGGACTTCGCCGAGGCCAAAACCTACCTTGATATGGCACTTAAATCCAGGCAACAAGGCCGACCTGACAGGCAAATGAGTTATTTTCCTGAGGGCCCCGGAACCGATGCAAATAGCGATGAGGCCGGCGAAGCAACTCCGGTATCGCCGGAGCACAAAAAATGATGCTGTCGCAGTTTTAACTAATCTTTGACAACAGAAACGATAACCAATATATTTGTTTCCTAAAATGAATATAACGTCGAGCAAATGTCGGACTTTTTGTATATACCTGATTCTGGCATCGGCCACTTTCGTTACTTATAAACAGGTACTGCACCACGAGTTTATTAATTTTGACGATGACGAGTATATAACCGAAAACCCGGCGGTCGAATCCGGTCTCTCGTACAAATCAATTGTCCGGGCGTTTACAGCACCGCACGCCGCTCTCTGGCATCCGCTGACTATGTTAAGTCATATGCTCGACTGCCAGCTTTTCGGCCTGAATCCCAAATGGCACCATCTTGTTAATCTTCTGTTTCACACAGCAAATGTCCTGCTGCTGTTCTGGGTTTTGAAAGATATGACCGCTGCGGTCTGGCAAAGCGCGTTTGTCGCCGCTGCCTTTGCGCTGCATCCGCTTCACGTGGAATCCGTGGCGTGTGCTGCGGAGCGAAAAGATGTTTTAAGCACGATGTTCTGGCTGCTTACGATGGCCGCATATCTGCGTTATGTAAGGCGGCACAACGCAGCCTGGTATATAGGGACACTGGTTTTGTTCGCACTGGGTCTTATGGCCAAGCCGATGCTGGTTACGCTGCCGTTTGTTCTGCTTTTACTTGACTATTGGCCATTAAATAGACTCAAGACGCAAGACACAAGACCATTGTCGATTTACGAAGTGTGCTTCCGGAGAAGATTCCATTTGTTGCCATTTCAATACTCTTTAGCATCATCGCTTTTATTGCGCAACAAAGTGAAGAGGCAGTAAGGGCTTTGTCTGACGTGCCTTTAAATATCCGCATTGCTAACGCCCTTATTTCTTATCTAACATACATTGAGAAGATGGTTTGGCCGAGCCGGCTGGCCGTGTTTTATCCGCTTCACAGCGACAATTTGCCGATGTGGCAAGCTGCGGCTGCCGGTCTGCTGCTGCTTGGTATTTCCCTTTTGATTGTTCGCTCGGCAAAAAAACACAAGTATCTGCTTGTCGGCTGGTTGTGGTATCTTGGAACTCTTATCCCTGTCATCGGCCTTGTGCAGGTGGGAAGTCAGTCTATGGCCGACCGTTATACTTATGTGCCGCTTACAGGATTGTTTATTATTGTTGCCTGGGGTGTGCCGGAGCTTCTCGCAGGCCGGCGTTATCAGAAAGCTGCGATTGGCATATCGGCAGTAACAGCTCTTTGCGTTTTGTCTGTATGCAGTTATCTTCAGGCGGACCACTGGCGGGATAGCACTGCTCTTTTTGAGCATACATTGGCGACAGCAGGTGATAACAGCACCGCACTTAATAATCTCGGCAATGCTTTGTTGGCAAAGGGGAAATATGATGAGGCACTTGAATATTATTATAGGGCAATAAAGCTTGATTGCAACGATTTCAAGGCATACAATAATTTAGGCAACGCCCTGTCATTGAAAGGCAGAAATGACGAGGCAATAAATTATTATAACGAGGCAATCAGAATCAATCCTTCATATTCCAGAGCATATGGCAACCTTGGCATCGTTCTGATGGCAAAGGGGAGATTGGACGAAGCCATAGACAGTTATCGCAGGGCGCTGAACATTAAGCCCGACTTTATCGAGGCGCACAACAACCTCGGCATTGCACTACAGCGGGAGGGCAGATTCGATGAAGCGATTGACCACTTTCAGCAGGCATTAGAGTTGAAACCCGGCAGCGCCAAAACGCACAATAACATAGGCATTGTGTTCAGGCAGCAGGGCAAACCCGATGAGGCTGCCGGCCATTTTGAGCAGGCATTGAAAATTGACCCCAACTATGCTGAGGCGCACAACAATTTCGGCATTGCACTTGGTATGCAGGGCAGATTCGATGAGGCAATAAGTCATTTTCAGACGGCGCTACGAATCAACCCCGACCTCGCTGAAGCAAAACGCAATCTTGAAATAGCGATTAAATTAAGGTCGCAGGGCGGTTCCGGCCAGACTGCTGCCAGCCCTCAACCGGCCTCACCCAATGAGCCCGACCGCAGGAAGATGGAGTAAATTTATCGGGTTGCAGTTGCGCCGCCGGTCAAATTAATCCGATATATTTTTTTCTTGAATTTAAACCGCAGGGTTTTACAATTAAGCTATACAGGTTTTGGGGTAAAGGGGGTTATATGAAAGGCAGGGAAAAAGACCATCGCAGAAGCAAGACCCTGTTTCACTGGCCCGAACAGGATTACGAGAGTGAAAGCGATATTAGCATCAGCAATGCGAGGCTGCGATTCCTGTTTGACAATATAAAGAGCGGCGTTGCGGTATATAGGGCGGTTAATAAAGGCGAAGATTTTATTTTCGTGGATTTTAACCACTCTGCCGAAGAGATGGAGGGAATAAAAAAGGAAAACCTGATAGGCAAAAGCGTTCTTGAGGTTTTTCCGGGCGTCAAGCAATTCGGCCTATTTGATGTTTTTCAGCGGGTCTGGAGAACGGGGCAATCCGAACATCATCCGATTTCAATTTACAGGGACGAGAGGGGCGTTCGCTGGAGAGATAATTATGTTTACAGGTCGCCGTCAGGCGAAGTCATTGCCGTCTATGAGGATGTAACGGAGCGCAAGCGCTCGGAGCTGGCCCTGCGAATGAGCGAGCAGCGATTTCGAGCGATTGCCGACTACACCTATGACTGGGAAAGCTGGGTCAGTCCCGGCGGCAACCTGCTGTGGGTCAATCCGGCTGTTGAAAGAATAAGCGATTACTCGGTCGCAGAATGTATGAAGATGGCCGGTTTCCCGATGCCGATGATTTACGAACAGGACAGTGAAAAGGTTGCTGCGGTCCTGCGGGATGCCCGAGAAAATGTCGGCGGCAAATGCGAAGGAGTTGAGTTCCGCATACGCCGGAAAGATGGGGCTATTATCTGGGTGGAGATGTCGTGGCAGTCTATCTTCGACAATAAAGGCGTATTTCAGGGGTATCGCTCAAGTATCCGCGACATTACCGAGCGAAAACTGGCTGAGAACGCCTTGCGGGCAAGCGAAGAAAAATATCGTGCGCTAGTGGAAAACATAGACATTGGCATAGCGCTGATTGACGCCGACCACAATATAGTTATGGCTAATTCGGCAACCGGCAGATTATTCGGCAGGCCTGTCTCCGAGTTAATCGGGAAAAAGTGTTACGAGCGGTTCGAAAAAGGAGGGACGGTCCATAAGTATTGTCCCGGCGAAGAGGCTATGAGGAGCGGGAGGCGGGAAACCGTAGAAGCGGAAGCGGTTCACGAAGACGGCAGCAGATTCGCTGTACGGATTAACTCTTTTCCCGTCTTCGGCGAATACGGGACCACCAATGCCTTCATAGAGTTGATTGAAGATATTACCGAAAGAAAAATCGGCGAGGAAAAGCTGCAAGAGAGCCAGGAGCAGTATCGGGCTTTCATCGAAAATTTCCACGGTATTGCGTTTCGGGGAAAACTTGACTTCACTCCCATCTTTTTTCACGGTGCTGTCGAAAAGATAACCGGCTATACCGAGCAGGAATTTATAGCCGCAAAGCCAAGATGGGACCAGATTATTTATCCCGATGACCTGCACATTGTTTATCACGGTCAATCTGAAAATTTGCGAATAACTCCGGGGTTCTCACTCAGCAGGGAATACCGGATTTTAAGGAAAGACGGGCAGATTCGCTGGGTCTACGAAACCATTCAAAACTTATGTGACAAGGATGGTAAAATCACACTTGTCCAGGGGGCGGTTTATGATATTACCGACCGCAAAGAGGCCGAGGAGCGGATACGCAGCCTGGCGAGGTTTCCTTCCGAAAATCCGTTTCCGGTGCTGCGTATATCGAAGGATGGAACTATATTGTATAGCAACAGGGCGGGGTCGGTCTTTTTGAACACCTGGGGAACACAGGTAGGCCAGTCCGCTCCTGAAAAATGGACAAAGCTGGCCCAGGAAACGCTTGCTTCTGGAAACCGGCAAATTGAGGAAATTCGATTGGATGACCGTATGTTCTCTCTGACGCTGGCTCCGATAGCCGAGGAAGGATATGTCAACGTATACGGAATCGACATCACCGAACGCAAACGGGCCGAAGATGAACGCGAACGCCTTCTGAAAGAGCTGGGGAGAATTTGCTGAATTTTCTTTTTATGAGGGGATGAGCCTGGATTTATAAAGACAGCGGCTTGATGTCACTACCATAAATGTCTTTTCGCAAAAGCACGACCGGAGCCAGCTTGAGACATTTTTAGAGAGTTTTTATGCTATTTTATTTTATGCCTACTCAATTTTTTAAGGGTATTCACATCCCCTGCAATCAGAGCGTCCTTTTTTGCTCGCGACCATTTTTTAACTTGGCGTTCACGTTGCATCGCCTCTTTCCGGGTTTTGTACATTTCACAGTATAACAACTCAACAGGTAGTCTCAAAGCTGTCCATCTTGGTCCTCGGCCTGCATTATGAGTGACTACTCGTTGTGCCGGATTATCCGTGACGCCTATATAATAGCTGCCGTCTGCACACTTGAGAACATAAGTATAATAATTCTGATTATTGTTCACTGGATTTTTTCAGAATACCCATGTATCCACAAATAAATAATAACAAAAATGCCCTTCGACTTTGCTCAGGGCATTCGACTCGCTGCTGTTATCCGTAATAACAATCTCTCTCATTGCCGTAAAATAAAAAAGGATGGCCTGCCATGAGCGAGCGCAGCGAGTCGAATGGAGGCGGGGGGATTCGAACCCCCGTCCCGTGATGCTTCAAGACAAGTATCTACATGCTTAGTCGTTTAATTTTATGTTTCGCCCCGTTAAGCGCCGAACGACAGGCTCAGAACAGGACTATTTCGGATAAATCTTACCCAGCCGACCCGAAAACTCGGCAGGGCCAGCCTGCTTTTTGACGCCCTTGCACAACTCACAGGCAAAGTCGTGCAGGACGAGCCGCTTTCTTTAAGCAGCCATTCGCAACTGATAGTTGCCAATTAGGTTTAGTTGCCAGATGATTATCCAGGCCAACTGGCGTCCTGGGCATGCAACCTGGCTGTCCGCTATCCGGTCGAAACCATTCGCCCCCGTATTTACTTTTCAAATATGCAACACTTCTCTTCAATTCCGCACTATATTCTACCACCAACCCCCCGTTATGTCAAATCCTCCTCGCCGTTTTTGGAAATCCGCGAAAGGCTCGAAATCCTCAAACAAAAAGCCGACCAGCAGACCGCCGTAGGCGGGTAAAAGGCGGGTAAAATAGGTTCGACAAGCTCACTACAGGTTGGGTTTGATTGGGTTTGTTTTGGCTTTGTTTTTCCATTGTCAAAAGCCTTGATTTATTGCCATAAGTCTTTGTTTTATAAGTGAATAAGTTCATTTTTTGTTTTTCTGAAATTGGGTTTGTTTTGCATAATTAACTCTCTTTTGATTGAATTTTCCGCCCAAGGCAGACAATCATTGCCTCCGCCTCACCGAACGTAATGGCGGATAAACTACACACTTTACTCCAATATGTAGAGACACCGGGTCTGTCTCTATAATGGTGGGAACCTGCGTGTTTGAGTTGACCCTACTTCGCCCTGCGGGCTACGAAGGGCAGGCAAAAAAGAGATAAGTTGTTATGGGATAAAGAGTAAGGGGCTTTGAAGAAAAATTTGTTTTTTCCCATATTTGGCGAAGAGTGGGTGCGTATTTGATTGAGATTCAATTGGACAGGCAAATTGTGCCTGCCATTTTAAAATCGTGCCAGTTTTGTAAGGTGCGATTTAGCACACACGACTTTCTGCCTTCTCAAAATCACTGCACCTGACAGAAGATATTCTCTGTTAAAACTACTTGCCTTGTCCGGCTTTTATTGGTAGCATTCGCCCAAAATTTATGAAATTCCGGGGAAATTAAAAATGGCGGACATATTTACCCTGTGGTGGAAGGTGGTGTAAAGATGGGGACAGATATGGAAAACAAAAATCTGCCTGCTGCCAGGCAAAAGACGTTCGAGGAATTAAAGAAAGTCAATCAATACGGCGCTGAATACTGGAGCGCAAGGGATTTACAGCCGTTATTAGGTTATACACAGTGGCGGCGGTTCGAAGATGCCATAAGCCGGGCCAAAACATCGTGTCGGCAGTCAGGCAACGACCCCGACCATCACTTTGCCGGCGCCGGCAAACCGATCGTTGGCGGCAAAGGGGCTGTTCAGGAAGTTGCTGATTACCATCTTTCACGTTTTGCCTGCTATCTTATCGCGCAGAACGGCGACCCCCGAAAGCCTCAAATCGCCGACGCACAGAAGTATTTTGCCGTTCAGACCCGCAGGCAGGAGGTATCCGATGCTTTGGCCGCGGACAGGGAACGGCTTGAACTGAGAAAACAGGCTTCAGAGGAATTCCGCACACTATCCGGCGCTGCCCGTGATGCCGGGGTTCAGAATAAAATGTTCGGCGTTTTTCACGATGCCGGCTACAAGGGTCTTTACGACGGCAAAGGCGTTGAAGACATCAAGAAATTCAAGAAAATTAACCCAAAGGAAAATCTGATGGACAGGATGAACACAACCGAACTTGCCGCCAACCAGTTCCGAATGACCCAGGCACGCGAAAAACTCCAGAAGGAAAATATAAAAGGTCAGCAGCAGGCTATCGAAACTCATAAGCAGGTTGGCCGGGAGGTGCGCGAGGCCATCAAGCGTATCGGCGGAACTATGCCGGAATATATCCCTCCGGCGGAGCATATAAAGCAGGTTAAGAAGCGAATTAAATCAGCATCGCCTCATCTTGAGCTTGCCCGGCAGGATGCGAAAGGCCTCTTGGGCGGACAGAGCAAAGAAGACAACGTGGAAAACGAAAAATCAGACAAAATTTGAATTGACGGATATTTTTACCATTCACTGGAGAATGGTATAAAACAGAGGACGGATAGGAAAATCGGCGAAATTAAATAAGGCGGTAAAAAAATCTGGAGAAATTAAGGCATGGCTTCTGAAATAACCGAAAAAGTCAGCAAAGATTTTTATGAATTATGTTATAGGCAATATGAATTCGAAATGAAAGAAACCGACCAGATATATCAGCGGGTCAGTTTCGTATTGGTTTTTTTATCTCTTCTCGGCACTCTTATTTATAAATTAGGTCGGATTGACATCTTTGATCAAATGTTCGTTAGGATTAGTGTATTTCTGTATTATCTGTCTATTGGTATAGCCTTTCTGCTCCTTGCAATCAGTGTAACTTTTGGCATTTTGTTTATCCTGCCACGCAAAGGAAAGTATAAAAATCTGGCAACAATGAAAGTTTGGCATAAATGGCGTAATGATTATAATGAATACCTGAAACAATCAGGCAATCAGAATGAAAAACTCGACGATGTTTTATTACATGAAATCACAGACAAACTGGCTGAAGCACAAGCGAATAATGCTCCCATCAATGAGAAACGCAGACAATACTTTTATCGTTGTGTTCTTATGGCGGCACTCGGAATTATTCCTGTATCGCTGCAAGCTTTTTTTTATCTTCTATTAAAATTACGAGGAATTTAAATCATGATAAAGAGCAGTAAGAAATTTAGGCAAGCAAAGAAAAAGAAATGCGCCAAAAAATCAATAAAGAAGCCAACCGTTCCCGAAAATGTTAGGATATACAGAGAACAAATAATCTAATAAAGCATTTTGAATTATAGGAGTATAAACAATGACAGAAAGAAAGCCATCTCCACAACCTCCGCCGAATCAACCAACAACTCATGGAGAAGGTGGTAACAAACCAACGTCTCCACCAAATCAAGGAGTGACCAGAGATGGGACAGGAAGCAAACCAGCATCTCCATCAAATCAAGTTACGACCAGAGATGCAAAACCAAGTTCTCCGATTAGTCGGCGTATTACAAATAGTAAGGACATATGAGACCCTCCGGTCTTTGTTTTGAGTAGACCGGAACTACGGCAGAGTAGACTTGACTTTCACCGTTCGAGTTAGCCTGTCCCCAGCAATTGCTTTCGGCCAGGGCAAATTTACCCGCCGCTCCGTCTGGCGGGTTTGCCTGCCGGAGGCAGAATCCAGTATCGAGAATCGGGTATGCTTAAAATGCCTCTTTTTTTCGCTACAAAAAGCATTAAGTTGTGGACAAGGCTTATTTCTTGATTGTCCGGCGAATCGGGTTTATCTTATTCGATATGAGGATTCCTTTGACCAAATACGGCTGGCCGCAGGTGGTGGTTTTTCCGGCAATAATAATCGCGGCGATGATTGTTTGCTTTTTTACAGTGCCGGCAGCGGCGATAATCCTGGCGGTTGTGCTGATATGGGTTTTGTCGTTTTTCCGCGACCCTGACAGAATCCCGCCGGCAGATAAAAATATCCTGCTTGCGCCTGCTGACGGCACAATTCGCGATATCGAAGTCGTTGACGAAAGTGACTTTATCGGCGGCAAGGCCCTGCGAATAGGCATATTCCTGAGCGTCTTTAATGTGCATATAAACCGCAGTCCCTGTGATGTAAGGGTCGAGAAAATTATCTATAAAAAGGGTTCTTTTAAGGATGCCCGAAATCCGCAGGCCGGCAAAGTCAATGAATCCAATGATTTGTGGTTAGCCAGGACTGATGAGCCGAGGGATAAACTGATTGTGCGGCAAATAAGCGGTGCGATAGCCCGGCGAATTGTCTGCGAGGTGCGGCAGGGGCAAAAATTAACTGGCGGCCAGAAGTTCGGAATGATAAAATTCGGTTCCAGGACAGAACTATATGTGCCATCCCGCGATAATATAAAATGTATGGTCAGGAAAGGCGATAAAGTCAAGGCGGGCATATCAATTCTTGTAAGGTATGAATGATGCCAAAATTCAGAAGCAGCACGGCCAGAGAAAACCTGCTTCGCCGGGTGCGAAGGCAAAGGCTGAAATACATCACAATTCTGCCTTCGCTGATAACCATTCTTAATGGCGTATGCGGATTTGCGGCGATTGTTTTTGCCAGTGAAGGCGTTATAGCCGGCGAGACGCAGTTTTCATATCACAGGCTCCAGGTGCCGTATTTCGCTATGGCCGGCTATATGGTTCTGCTGGCGATGGTTGCGGATGTCCTCGACGGCAGGCTTGCGAGGATGAGCAAAAGCACATCCAGCTTCGGCGGCCAGCTCGACAGCCTGTGCGACGTAATCAGCTTTGGGGTGGCGCCGGCGTTTTTGGCGCTTAATCTGATGCAGCACAAAATTGACGAATTCAGCGTAATCAATCCCCTGCTCGAAAGTTTTCTGGTGCGGTTTGCGTGGCTGACGGCGGCCATATATATAAGCTGTGCGGCAATAAGATTAGCCAGATTCAACGTGGAAAACGAAGAGGATGAGTCGGCACATATGAGCTTTATGGGTCTGCCGAGCCCTGCCGCTGCGGGCGTGATTGTCAGCCTGGCGATATTTCATCAGGAGACTTTGCCGGACATTGTCGTCAAAAGCCATACTGCTTACGTTATATTTGAAAATGCAATCTCGTATTCGCTGCCCTTTCTGCTTCTGGCGACGGCGACGTTGATGGTCAGCAGGGTGCGATATCCGCATCTTTTAAACCAATATTTGCGGGGCAAAAAACCTTTTGATTATCTTATCAGGGCGTTGCTGCTGCTTGGCGTGATAATATGGAGCAGGCAGGCTGCACTTGTGTTGATTTTCTGCATTTTTGCGGCGAGCGGTCTTGTGAAATGGCTCTATTACAGGGTGGTCCGCAGGAAAAGTTATCCCGCTTTGGCAGAGGAGATACCGAGTCTGACAACTACCGGGCAATCGGACACCGATATTGGTAACAACATTTAGCATCGCCGGACAGTTCGCATACCTAAGAACCCACAGGCTGCATATCCTGAAGGCTGGCTGGGGACTGGTTCATCTGGTAGTAGTGCTGAACAATTTCGATAAGCCGGGATAAAATCTCCCGACCTTCTGCGCTTGCCTCCAGGCCGACTATTTTAAGTCCAAGACAGATACACTTTCCATCTGCTGTCGGCAAAACAGTCCTGACCTGAGCATTAAACATCAAAGGCGTCTCATAGGGCATCGGCGTAAAACGCAGGGCGATATACTGTCCCTTTTTGAAATCCGGTTTCTGCTCGGAGTCGATTGAGACCGCTGCCCCGCCGGCGGAGATGTCGACAAGTCTGCCCTGCCAGTAATGTGTCGGCGTGGTTCGACTGGATTCGGCACTTCGACAAGGCTCAGTGCAGGCAAGCTCACCACCCCGAGAAATCGGGGTCTGTTTATCGCCGTCAGCGTAACACCGATGCCACATAGTCACGGTTACTTTAAGCGACTTCGGCACTTCTACGCGGTAATAGCTTCTTCTCTGAAGCACGCTGATACGGTCGGGCATTGCAAGAGCCAACACACCGCCGCCGTTTGAAGTCGGCGGCATTTCGAAGCCGACAACTTTACTCTCGAAGATGAACCGTCCGTATTCATACTTGAGCGAGACGCCAACAGGCTGGTCGACCCTTATGTTCATCGGGCAGCTTTTTCTACCTGGCGAAATAGCGACGGTGAGCTTCTCAGACCCAAGGGCGGTCGGCGTTACTTTTACGGTATGCCATTTGCCTTTCGACAGGTATGACATAACTGCGGGGATTTCTTTCTGGACAAAGGCCTCCAATACTTTTCTCGGCTCGGCGCCGCGTAATGTTATTATCTGGCTCATATCAACCTCACAATAAAAATATATGTCAAACATCTGAACCATACGGTTCAGGATAAAAGCCTCCCTGGATGCCTTCTGAACTGATTTTGGAAACTCTCCTCTGTTTAAAACATACAAATTTAATAGACTGTTTGCAAACTCGACCGCACAATTGCAAAAACCGCTTCCGCCGATTATCATTACCGGAGATATGGAGCATAGTTACAACACAAGAAAATATGCGGTCGATAAAATAGCGTTTCTTGGGCTGTTAATCGCATCACTGCTTGTTGCCTGGCTTGTAACAACATCGCGGTCTTCCATCAAGCTGTCAGGGCCGATAAAATCGACCGGCGTTGACCTGCTGGTATCAATGCCGAACGGTAACGGCTGGCACAGCGAAGACCGGTGGCGATTCCGAAACAACGCTTTTTTTATAAGCAGTGTTTTTGCGGTCCGCAGCGGGGGTGTGACTGCCCTGGCACACTGCCGATACTTTCTGGCCGCTGAAAAAAATCCGCCTGATACACAATTTGAGCGAAAAGCATCCGCATTAGGCGGAGCGGTTGAAAAAACAGACAAAATCAAGACGGACAGCCTTGTTGTCAACTGGGCCCACATAAGAAAGCAAAGAACGCCTTTTGAGCTTTTCTTCGGCACCGCTGAACTGCCGAACGGTCGCCAAATCAATATTGAGGTTTTTCACCCCGCTGAAGATAAGGAGCTTGCCGAGGAGGTTTTTAAGCTTATTGTCGCCAGTCTCAAATACCAGGACGACCAACTGCTCGGCGCCGGCGGCAAAATCGCATCAAAAATCAAAAACGAAGCTCTAAAAAACCTGGCAGGTAACGATAAGGGATACAGCCAGAAGGAAACCTTTCTTATAAAAAATGAGGCGAAGCAGGATGTCGGATTTGCGATAGATACGATGCTGATAAATTCGCCCGACAGCAACAAACCCGGTATACAGTCGGCAAATTATTACTACATCCGGAGCAGGTTCGAAAAGGAGCAGGTGGCATATTTCCAGGGCAATAACGACCTGACTGAGTTTATCTGGAAAGGCGAGGTCAGCGGCGCTGAAGGCGCAGTCGGCACCGAGGTGGTTCTGGATAGTAACGGAGCGATGACCGTTGGAATAATCGGCTCTGCGACCGAGGAAGAGAAATATTACCCCGGCCCGGCGGCGATACCGGATATATTCGCCGAATTTGCTTTTGCTGTTATGCTCGACAGCGATTGCCGGGAAATAATTCTCGACGTAATTCAGTCTGACGGCACAATTGTTCCGACAATCATATCAAGAATTGAGACTAAAAACATCCCCGCCGATGAAAATTTTGCCGGTGCGTTCAATGTGGAATTCCTCAACGGTCAGGGTTATTCTGAAAAGGTCTATCTCGACGGCAATCGGCAGGTTGTAAAGATATTGCTTCAGCAGGGAAACTTGTATATTATTGAGCGTGCCGAGGTGCAGGATATATTTGAGAAATTTCCGCGGCAGGGCGAGAGCGTTCTGCAAAAGAAACTGCTGGATTAAGGGGACTGCGAAAGCGAGGTGGTTTTATGCCTGAAGATTATGACTGTATTATAGTGGGGGCCGGGCCTGCGGGATTGGGGGCGGCGCTGTATACCTCGCGTGACAGGCTGAAAACGCTTGTACTTGAGAAATTTTACCCCGGCGGGCAAATCAACAACACCGACCGAATCGAAAATTACCCCGGTTTTGAACGTATAGACGGCCCGGGGTTGATTGAAAAAATGCAAAAACAAGCCCTCAACTTCGGCGCGGAAATAAAAAGCGGCAGCGAAGTTACCTCGCTGAAGAGACTGCCGGACGGCAGGATTGCCGTAAGCTGCGACAGCGACACATATACTGCCAGGGCCTTGATTTTGTCCCCCGGCAGCGATTATCGAAAGCTTGGTGTCCCCGGCGAGGACAAATTTCGCAACGCCGGCGCCGGCGTCAGCTACTGCGGGACCTGTGACGCGCCTTTCTTCAAGGGCAAAGAGGTCGTGGCGGTCGGCGGGGGCAATACGGCGATCGAGGAGACGCTGCATCTTGCCAAATTCGCACGCAAGGTAACGCTGATACACCGAAGGAATGAATTCAGGGCGACAAAGGTGCTGGCTGAGGAGCTTCTGCAAAAAGCCGGTGAGCCGAATTCAAATCTGCTGGTAAAGTATGAAACCATTGTAACCGCAATAGAGGGCGATGATAAGGTGCGGTCTGCCAGGCTCAAAAACGTAAAGAGCAGCGGGGAAGAAAGCTATCCCTGCGACGGCGTATTCATATTTATCGGTATGGTGCCGAACACGGGCTTTCTGAAAGGTTTTGTTGAGCTGACCGAAGGCGGTTTTATAAAGTGCGACCCGGCATACCTGCGAACCAAAGTGCCGGGGGTCTTTGTGGCAGGCGATTGCAGGGTAGGCGCAGTTATGCAGCTTGCGACGGCGGTTGCCGACGGCGTTACAGCCGCTATGATGCTCAAGCAGTATTTCAGAGACCCGAAGTGGTGGTTTGAACCCGCCAGCGGCATACATCAGCCCGGCGGCTGGTAGAAAGCGATAAGGGACAACGTTGATGGATTCTATCGTTCTCGGAATAGGCTGGTATGCGATATTTCTGGTGTCGCTGACCTTTCACGAGGCTGCGCACGCCTTTGCTGCTGCAAGGCTCGGTGACAGGACGGCATATTATTACGGCCAGGTTACGCTGGACCCGCTGCCGCATATCAGGCGAGAGCCGTTCGGGATGGTCGTCATTCCGATTATATCTTTTCTGCTGTCCGGGTGGATGATTGGCTGGGCCAGCACGCCTTACGACCCGCAGTGGGCGCAAACTTCCCGGCGAAAAGCTGCCTTGATGTCACTGGCGGGGCCTGCTGCCAATCTGGTTCTCGTATTGGTTGCGGTCTTTGTGATTCGTATGGGGGTATCCGCCGGCTGGTTTGAGGTTCCGGGGGTAATCAGCTTTGACCATGTAACGGCGGCAGCTTCGACCGGCCCTAAAAATGCGCTGGCTATATTGGTAAGCATTATGTTTTCGCTGAATCTTATACTGCTGGTTTTTAATCTTATCCCGCTGCCGCCGCTGGATGGCAGTAATGTGCTTCTGCTTTTTTTGAATGAGCAGGCCGCTCAAAAATACCGGAATTTTCTATATCAGCCGACAAATTCGCTTATAGGCCTGATAATCGCCTGGCAGGTGTTCGATGTGCTGTTCGGTTATGTTCACTCTTTTGCGATTAATATGCTCTATCCGGGATTTAGTTATCATTGAAGCAGTAAAAATGTTGCTAAACGGGCAAAACCATAATATTTTATAATGTTTGCTGGTGATTTTCAGGGAGTTAATATGAGTAATGACATATATACAAGTCCGCTGGTGGAAAGGAATGCCTCGGTGGAAATGGCGGAGCTTTTCGGGGCGCAGAAAAAGTTCGGCACGTGGCGGCGAATCTGGCTGGAACTGGCGAAGGCACAAAAAAAGCTTGGGCTGGATATAAAACAAAACCAGATAGACCAAATGGCGGCGCATCTCGATGACATCAACCTAAAGAAGGCTGCTGCTTACGAGAAAAAGTTTCGGCACGATGTTATGGCGCATATACATACCTTCGGCGAGGCCGCACCGAAAGCGGCCCCGATTATACACCTCGGCGCAACCAGTTGCTGCATTACCGACAATGCAGATTTGATAATTATGCGAGAGGCGCTGCAAATGACGGCGGTCAAGGCAGCGGCGGTAATCAACCTGCTGGGGACGTTTGCAAAAAAATACCGGACACTGCCTGCGCTGGGCTTCACGCATTTTCAGCCTGCACAACTGACAACCGTCGGCAAAAGGGCGTCACTGTGGTGCTATGAGTTTGTGATGGACGTGCAGGAAATCGAGCATCGGCTCGATACGCTGCCGTTTCGAGGAATCAAAGGGACGACCGGCACGCAGGCATCGTTCCTTGCGCTTTTTAACGGCAATCACAACAAGGTTAAAATGCTCGACAAAATGGTCGCAGCAGCATTCGGCTTCAAGAATATCTGCGCCGTGACAGGCCAAACCTATCAGCGAAAGATTGACAGCCTTGTGGTAAGCTGCCTTGCCTTGGTGGCGCAATCGGCACATAAATTATGCAACGACCTTCGGCTGCTGGCAAACCTGAAAGAAATCGAAGAGCCTTTCGAAAAATCGCAGGTAGGGTCATCGGCAATGGCGTATAAACGAAACCCGATGCGATGCGAAAGGGTCACGGCGCTGAGCAGGTTAGTTTTGAGCCTGGCATCCAGCCCGCCGATGACGGCATCCGAGCAGTGGCTTGAGAGAACGCTCGATGATTCAGCCAACAGGCGCGTGGTCATTCCGGAGGCGTTTTTGGCTGTCGATGGAATCCTCGAAATTCTCGTTAACGTCCTGAACGGCCTGGTGGTGTACCCGAAGGTAATAGCCGCACATGTGGCGGCGGAACTGCCCTTTATGGCCACCGAGAATATCCTGATGGCTGGCGTCAAGGCGGGCGGCAACAGGCAGCACCTGCACGAGAGAATCAGGCAGCATTCTCTTGCAGCCGCTGAACAGGTGAAAAAATTCGGCAGGCCCAACGATTTAATCGAGCGGCTCAAAGCAGATGACACTTTTGTAAAAGTAGACTTCAAAAATGTGCTCGGCCCGAAAGCTTATGTCGGCAGGGCGCCTCAGCAGGTCGATGAATTTCTCAGAGACGTTGTGAGACCCGCCTTGAGAAAATATCGCGGAAAATTTGGCAAAACAACTGAACTGAAAGTTTAAGGAAATAATACCAGTGACCAGAAAAGAACTGATAAAACGTATTAAAGAAACGGCGTATCTGGAGGGCGATTTTGTCCTTCGCAGCGGCAAACGAAGCAAATATTATTTAGATAAATACTTGTTTGAGACCTGTCCCGATATACTCAAGGCGCTCGGCGAGGAATTTGCCAAATATGTTACCAAAGACATTACCCTGATAGCCGGCGCCGAGCTTGGCGGCGTGGCCATTGCGGCATCAGCGGCAATGGCGACCAGCAAAAACTGGGTCATTATTCGCAACAGCAAAAAAGGCTACGGCACAGGCAAACTGATTGAAGGGGTATTAAAGTCCGGCGATGTTGTTCTGCTGGTAGAAGATATTGCTACTACCGGCGGGCAGGTGCTTGAGGCCGCCAAGGTCATTACCGATGCCGGTGCAAAAGTCAAAAAAATTGTTGCAGTAATCGACCGCAAACAAGGCGCTGCGGAAAAC
>Ga0315294_10001494_pt1 | contig 25501 bp, 13 predicted proteins | sample YL17G13_40_MG_FD_203626 | JGI IMG/M metagenome (GOLD analysis project Ga0315294, IMG submission 203626) | Sediment microbial communities from Yellowstone Lake, YNP, Wyoming, USA - YL17G13_40 | ecosystem: Environmental > Aquatic > Freshwater > Lake > Sediment | place: USA: Wyoming | collected... | reverse complement strand
TCTCCTGGCCAATTCCGCTATACCAAGAACCTCACCGACGTTTATCCTGCTGATTGTGGTATTGATTTGAAAAGGAATGCCCGCCTGCCGAGCAATCCCTGCTGCCCTTACAGCAATATCAAAGGCGCCATCAGCCTGTCTGAATTCATCGTTGGTTTCAGCAGATGAGCCATCCAGCGAAAAAGACAATGCTGAAATGCCCGATTCTTTTAATTTAACGATAGATTCATTATCAATCAGATAGCCGCACGTAGCCATTACCATTCGCAGCTTTAAGCTTCTTCCATATTCGATAATCTCATATATATCGCTGCGTTCCATCGGCTCTCCGCCGGTCAGGATTATCGTGCATCTGCTGAATTTTGCCACAGCAGCGAGTATTTTTTTGCATTGCAGGGTGGTCAGCTCATTCTCGCCTGTGCCCGGACCGGCGCCTGCCCGGCAGTGTCTGCAATTGAACCGGCACCGCCGCGTAACTTCAAAAGCTATAAGGCGAGGTTTGACCACCTGCTTTTTAGCTGTTTTTACCTTCGTAATAATTTTGACGTTTCCTTTGCAAAATAGGTGATAATAATGTCTGCGCCAGCACGCTTAATCGAGTACAAAGTCTCCAGCATCGCCGCATCCCTGTCCAAGAGGCCGGCTTCAGCCGCTTTATTTAACATCATATATTCCCCGCTGACGTTATAGGCAGCTATGGGGCAGTCAAAACGCTGTTTCGCACGATATATAACATCCAAAAAACAAAGTGCGGGCTTAATCATTACAATGTCGGCGCCTTCTTCTATATCGAGCGCAATCTCCTGCATCGCCTGATTGCCGTTCGCCGGGTCCATCTGGTAGCCTTTCCGGTCGCCGAATTGCGGCGCCGAATCAGCGGCGTCTCTGAAAGGCCCGTAAAAAGCTGAGGCGTATTTCGCCGAGTAAGCCATAATCGCAGTCTCGTAAAAACCATTCTGTTCCAATGCTTCCCTGATATACTTTACCCGGCCATCCATCATATCCGATGGCGCAACAATATCGGCGCCTGCCTGTGCGTGCGACAGGGCGACTTTGGCCAGTAGTTCACAGGTTGCGTCATTGTCTATCCTACCGTCTTTCAGTATGCCGCAATGGCCTTTGCTGGTATACCCGCAAAGGCAGACATCTGTAATAACCAGCAGGCTGGTAGCGGTCTTTTTGATTTCTCTGACCGTCTGCTGCACAACGCCATCTTCCGCCCAGGCCTGTGAGCCTTTCTCATCTTTTTTGTCCGGCAGACCAAAAAGCAGCACAGCCGGTATCCCAAGCGAAAAAACTTCAGCCGCTTCTTTGGCAACTGTGTCCGGCGAAAAATGAAAACAGCCGGTCATCGATTTAATCGGCTCTTTGATTTTTTTGCCTTCTTTGACAAAAAGCGGGTAAACCAGGTTATTCACGCTTAAGGTCGTTTCACGCACCAATCTGCGCATAGCATCGCTGCTGCGCAGCCGCCGCATCCTGATTTCAGGAAAACTCATAAAAAACCTCCGTTACAATATTTCATCATCCGCAAGATAACAGGCCGGCTCATTGAGCCAATGTTTATAATCCGCCTTGTCACCCAAAAACCTGAAATTACCTTTGCACAAATCGAACCACCTGCATCTTTTGCATCTCACATCAGCAAATTCGCTTTTTTTGCGCAGCTTGTTCAATATCGGCTCGTCCGCATTATTCCATATTTGCCCAAACATTTTGTCCCTGATATTGCCCAGCGAGTAATTTCTCCAGAACTGGTCGGGATAAACGCTGCCGTCCCAGCCTACGCAAACGATTTTTTCGCCGATTTTATTTCCGCCGTTGGCAAGCAAAAGCTGTTTTGCAGTTTCGTATCGCTGTTTCTTCTCTTTAATCATCCTTGTCAGAATGTATGGGCCGTCGGCGTGATTATCCACGGTAAGCGACTCATCCAACAGGGCCTTTTTTACAAAATCATCTGTTTTTTCTATTATCGTATCAACCGCCAGCCGCGTCTGCCCCGGCGTGAGGGCCTGACCTTCCAGACTTTTCGCTCTGCCTGTCCTAATCAAATGATAAAAACATATTCTTCGCACGCCGACCGATGCTGCGATATCGAAAACAGTGGGGATTTGTCTGAAATTCGACTTTGTTATTGTAAAACGCAAACCAGTTTTTATGCCTGCCTTTCGGCAGTTTTCAATGCCGGTTAAGGCCGATTTGAAACATCCCTTTACATTGCGGAATTCGTCGTGAAATTGCTCCTTTCCATCAATAGAAATCCCGACATATTTCACGCCGGCCTCCGCAAGCCTGCCCGCGGCAACCGAGTCTATCAACGTTCCATTTGTAGAGAGAACGCTTCGCAGTTCCAGCTTTTTGGCCTCAGCCAATAATTCAAACAAGTCACTGCGTAATAAAGGCTCTCCGCCGCTGAATAAAACAACGGCGCAATTCACTTCTGCAAGCTGCGACAATAATTTCTTCGCTTCCGACGTGGTCAATTCGCTGTCATCTGCGCCGAATTGCGAAGCGCTGTAACAATGCAGGCACCGCAGATTGCATCGGCTTGTGCAGTTATAAACAACCACCGGTCCCGATGAATTCCGGCTGCCATATCGCAGCTCATCAGATTCACCCGCAAGACCGCAATATAATTTCGATACATTTATCATTCGTATGTCTCTCTCCCGTTAAGGGATGGCCAAGCCATTATGGCTGCGAGCAACCCGTCAATGGTATGCTCAGTGGCTTCTGCCACAACTTTTACGCCAAGTGATGCCAGTGCTTCTGAAGTTACCGGCCCAATCGATGCTACTCTGGTGCTATTGGAATTTATCAAGTCTGGAGGAATTTGTTCAAAAAATCCTTTCACTGAAGAAGGGCTTGCAAACGTTATCCAATCAATTTCATTTCTGATGATTTTGTCCCTCAGCCGGCCACACTCGGTTTTTTCCGTTACATTAGTATAAACGGCTGTATTTTCTACCGCAGCCCCGGCACGCTCAAGAATCTCGATAAGCTCGGCGGAGGCATTTTCAGAACGCAGCAGCAGCATCTTTTTGCCCTTCAAATTTGCAAAGCCTGCCAGTTGTCTGCCAAGCTCTTTGCCTGTAAAAACGCTCGGCACAAAATCCGCTCTTATCCCAAACTCATTCAATTTGCCCGCCGTCTCACTACCGATAGCGGCAATTTTGGCTGCACCAAAAACTCTCGCATCTTTCTTTAAGGCTTTCAGGCAATCAAAGAAAACACTTGCGCCATTTGCGCTGGTAAAGATTATCCAGTCATATCCTGCGATTCGCGAAAGAACCTGCAAAAAATCGCTGCTTTCCGTCAGTGGTTTGATTCTTATCGTTGCAAAATCTATCGGCCTGCCCCCTTCCCGCAGGATTTTAGCTGCAAAATCAATATTGCCCCGGCGGTCGCGGGTCACAACTATTGTTTTGCCGAACAGCGGTTTTTTCATAAACCAGTCCAGTGAGGCATTCCTGTTGGCGGCAGTGCCGATAATCACAATTGCGGGCGGCCCGATTCCCTGCGACTTGCATTTTTCATTTATCAGCCCAAGCGGCGATTCAACAATCCTCTGGCTCGGCAGACTGACATCAGAAACCACAGCCGCCGGCACATCATCTCTCATACCATTTTTTATAAGTTCGCCGGCGATAAAATCAAGGTTCTCCATCCCCATATAAAAGACGATTGTGCCGTTAAATTTTGCAAGCCACCGCCAGTCGATGCTGCTCTTGACTTTTCCCTCAGCTTCTCTGCCCGTAACAAAAACCACCTGCGAGCTGTAGTTTCTGTCGGTGAGCATAATGCCGGCATATTCAGCAGCCGCAATGCCTGCGGTTATGCCCGGCACTATCTCAAAATCAATCCCTGCCTGAGCGAGAAACGCTGCCTCCTCTGCGCCTCTGCCGAATATGCAGGGGTCGCCGCCTTTCAGCCGCACCACAGTTTTATAAATTCGTGCCTTCTCAATCAGCAGCTTATTGATTTGCTCCTGCGTGAATGAACCCTCGCCCACCCGCTTAGGCACATTGACAATTTCAGCATCAAGCGAGACAAAATTCAGCAAAAATGAGTCGACCAGCTTGTCGCAGATTATGCAGTCCGCTGATTTAAGCAATTCCGCGCCGCGAACAGTAATCAAATCCGCACTGCCCGGGCCTGCGCCAACCAGATATACTTTCCCATTTTTTCTTTGGCCTGTCATTTTTCCAGATTCTCTAAAATCTCTCTCCCCCCTGCCTGCAAAAGCTCATTTGCCAGTTTTTCCGCTAATTTCTCGCTGTCCCGAACCGGGCCGGTAATCTGACGCCTGATAAAATTCCCGGCTGTCAGGTCTGAGATAAACGCCCAGATTATAATATCGTCCCCGACAATCTTTGCATAGGCCCCGACCGGCGTATGGCAGCCGCACCGCATAGTCTGCAATATCTTTCTTTCCGCCGATGTAACTATCCGCATCTTTTCATCATCTATAGCTGAAATAAGTTTGTTTGTTTCAACGTCATCTGTTTTGACCTGGACAGCCAATGCGCCCTGTGCGGGGGCCGGTATAAACTGCTGCGGGTCAAAACAAAACGAGATTTTTCCACCCAGCCCAAGCCTTTCCACGCCTGCTCTTGCCAGGATAATCGCATCGAATTTTCCTTCTTCGAGGCGTCTTATCCGCGTAGGGACGCTGCCTCTGACCGGCACAGGCTCAAGGTCTGGTCTTAAATTTTTTATCTGCACCATTCGGCGCAAGCTTGAAGTGCCTATTCTCGCTGAACTTTTAAGTTGTTCAACCGAACCCGGCGAATCGGCTCCAATCAGGCAATCTTCAACAAAATGTCTTTCACAAATTGCTGCAATGGTCAATCCCTCCCGTTCTCTGGTGGGCATATCCTTAAAACTATGAACTGCAAAATCAGCCTGCCCCCCTGCCAGGGCATCTTCCAACAGTGAGGTAAAAAAGCCGGTAGTTTTGAGTTCCCACAATGCCGTTCTCGTATCTTTGTCCCCCTCGGCAGCGATTTTTTTTATCCCGATTCGTATATCAGGATACTTTTCTTCGAGCAAGGCAATTACGCTCCCGGTTTGAGCTATGGCCAGTTCCGTGCCGCGAGTTGCAACAGTTAAAACATCCCTCATTGTCCGCCGTCATCCTGCGAGAGAAACATCTTGTTTATTAAATCCGCCTCTCGAAGCTGCTCCGTGGTCGGTTCATCGCTGCCGGCGTTCTTGAGCATACTGATTGGCCCGTGCAGCATTTTTCTGACCAGCGATTCCGCAAAAATCTTCAGCTTATCGCCGTTGCCATTGCCAAAATCCTTTGCGTAACGTTTAGCCTCCCTGCCGGCCAGCTCAAGCCCTCTTTGTGTCAATTGTGAAATCACCGGCACAAAGTCCAGCGAATCATACCACTTTGAAAAATCGCCGGCAAACTTCGCAACAATGTGCCTTGCCCGAGGTATTTCGCTATGCCGCCGCTTCTTATTGCGGTCTATCTGCTCATTCAAATCATCAATGTTATACAGGGAAACACACTTAAACCGCCCGATTTTAGAATCCACATCTCTCGGCACGGCAATATCTATTACCAGAAGTTTCTTCTTCCTGCGTGAAAGCTTACCTTTGACCTGCTCGTAAGTTATTACCGGCTCGGCAGAGGCGGTAGAACCAATCAGCAAATCAACATCGCCCAGCCTTTTGCATATATCATCAAGGCCGATTATCTCCCCTGCCTTTAGTCTCCTGACCATAGTTTCCGCTTTGTGTTTATTGCGGTTGGCTATAATCAATTTTGACAAACCCGATTTGAGCAGGTATTTCGCCACAAGCTCAGCGTTGCCGCCGGCCCCTATCACCATTGCCGCACTTTTTGCCGGGTCTACCTTTCCCTTAGCCAGCTCCACAGCAGCCAGGCCGATTGAAACCGCCCCGCAATTGATGTTCGTCTCAGTCCGCACCGCTTTGCCCGCCCGAAACGCACTGTGAAACAGCCTGTGTAACACAAACTTGCTCATTCTGCAATCAAGAGACATTACGTAAGCTGATTTTACCTGCGATAAAATCTGGTTTTCCCCCAGCATCTGTGAATCAAGTCCTGCTGATACCTCGAAAAGATGCTTAACGACATCGTTACCCTCTTTTTCTTCGCCATATTTGCCCCATACATCAACGCCGGATGGCTTTACCTGCCCGATAAGCTCCATCAGATACTTTTTGCAGTCGAATTTCTTTTTGACATAAAAATAGAACTCAATGCGATTGCAGGTTTCGAGAATTGCCGCTTCGCTGATTTCCTTCTCCTGCCGCATCTTTTGAAGGCAAGACCGCCTCTGCTCTTCGGTAAGGCTGACCTTCTCCCGAATTTCCACAGGGCAATTATGATGAGTTATACTATTTAGAACAAGCTTCATTGGTGGTTTCCCCCCTCACAGCAGTTCCCCTGCTGTAGCGTAATATAATCAAGGCAATTATAACAATAAACAAAAAACCTGCAAGACAAATAATCTCAACCAGCCGGCTTGCGGATGCAGTCAGGTTTTTCAGGTTTATCTCTATTTCAGCACCGGCAGGTAAACCATCCGCCGTATAAATGCCGGCATAATCCGAACCCTTCGTCAAAGATTCATTCAGTTTCAGAACGTTGCTCGCAAGCCTGACAGCAGGCGTTGACAAAAATACAACCACTGAACCAATGCTGTAACGAGATTTTATCAATGTTTGGCACAAATCCCCATTTCTCGGCATTATAAAAGAAAAACCGACCGTACCAATCATTGAATCAGAAGACATCTTTTTACAGATAATCCCAGTTTCCTTCAAAAATTCAGTCTCATTAGGCTCATCAACACTCGGTGCGGTCGCACCGGCAGGTAAATCAATACTCACCTCCCACGGTAAATTCGCATCCTGTCTTTCAAAAACCCATATATTCTCGAAAGAAACCTCAGTTTTATCCATCTGAACAAAAATATGAAGCATCCTGACGGTCGGCTGATTCGGTTCAGCCATCGCTAAAGCCGGAAATAATACGCAGAAAACAACTAAAGGAAAAACTCCTCGCCTACTTTTCATTCGCCGCCTCTTTCGCCACCAAAAAATCCAGAGCAGAACCGACAATCACCACCGCCGCCCCCAACCACAGCCAAAACATCATAGGCTTTTCCTTGACCGTTATTATCACCTGTTCATTCTGCCCAACACCGTCAAATGAAATATAAATGTCCTTCAATAAACCCGTATAAACAGCGACTTCGGATGCGCTGCTGCCATCGGGATAGAGGCTGTTATGCGGCCAAAGTTTCTTTGTGAAACCTTCATTCTTCACCGTAACCTCGGGCCCCAACTCGTTTATGCCGGCCATCGTTTTATTCTCAAATGAATTATAAGTGACCGTACATCCACCGATTATAATTTCATCTCCCTCAGCCAATGAAGCCTGAACCATTTTTTCAGAAGAAGAAAACCCCGCCGCAACTACCAAAATCAACAAACCCAAATGAGCAATATTGCCGCTGATTTTGCCGCTGCTTCTCAAATTAAACCACAATCCAATCAAAACCGCAACAAAACTAAAGGCGGCTATCCCGCAGGCCAAACTCATTATAAAATGTCTACCGCCAAGATTAAAAGCAAAGCCGGAACAAATCAACCCCGCAACACAACAACTGAGCAGTTTTATAACAAAGTTACCGCGTTTTGGCAATGCCGCCAATGAACCAAGCCCAATCAGAAGCGATAAAATAATTCCCGATGCCGAAATGAGCCTGTCATAAAACAGGCGTGGCGGTGCAATGCTTGAACCAGCAACTGCCTGCCAAATAACAGGCCAAAACGTGGCAATGCCGATAACAACAGCGGTAAGAACAAGTATTAAGCTCCCCCACGATAATATCTCCTGCTCATTTAAATGAAACCCGCTTATGCCGGGCGGGCCGGCAAAAAATCCCTTTTTGAACCTGATAATGCAAACCAGCCAAAGCAAAAGGCACGATGCAATAAAAACCAGTAACGCCACACCGACTATACTGTGACCGAAGGAATGCACAGACTGCAAAAGGCCGCTTCTGGTAATAAAAGTCGCAACCAGACATAAAATGAACGGCACAGGCGCCAAAACAACGGTCCAAAATCTGAACTTGTCCGCAACCCTTGTGCCGATAAGGCTGTGCAAAGCCGCAACAGCCACAAACCACGGCAAAATCGAAGCGTTTTCCACAGGGTCCCACGACCAGTATCCGCCCCAGCCCAGCTCGATGTATGACCATCTGGTGCCGGTTACGATTCCTAATGACAAAAAGCATATAGCAAACATCAGCCATCGCCGCAGTTGGCTGTAAATAGAAGGTTCAGCCGCAAGGCCGGAAAGGGCTATTGCTGAAATAATAACAAAGGGAATGAGAAAAGCTGCATAGCCGATAAATAACAAGGGTGGATGAATGACCATCCAGAAATTTTGCAATAGCGGATTAAGGCCGATGCCATCACTGATTGTCCGCATAGAAATTTCAAAGGGTTTTTCTATGAAAACCAATAACGCAGAAAACCCCAGGCAAACAGCCGACCCAACAAACAGAGCAACAGCATTAAATCTTATATCGCCGGCTTTGGATTTGGCCAGCCAAAATGCGAACAGGACCAAAACCATAACCGACCACAAAAAAAGAGAGCCTGCCGAGCCTGCCCAAACGGCACTTAACTTGTAGTAAACCGGCAGTGCAGATGAACTATACTGGCCAACCAGAGCGATAGAAAAATCATCTGTAAGAAACGCTCTTATAAGGAGTAACAGAGCAGCTACGGAAAGCAGCACTGCTGCGAAAATTGCCGCTCTGGCCAATAGAAAGGCGATTCTGGCAGTTTGTCCCCTTAAGGCCAAAGATAAAAGGGCGAAAACCGCGGCGAAACTGCAAAGTAAAAAAACCGCTGCTGAAAAACCGGCCCCTAAACAGCCTGTTATGTTCATAAGTCCCGTCCTCGAAAAGGGTAAGCCAAAGCCGTTCGGGGGTTAAGTATAATAAAAATTTTGCACAAGGTATAGATAAATCCGCCTGTGGCGGATAAATCCGGCGTCAAAAACGCGGGTCATAAGAAGGCTTTTTGTTAAGATGGGCGGGATTTGGTGCATGCTAACTGTTATCAGATGTCATCAGACAGAAGTCATCAGAACGCATCCAGAGTGATTCAGAAGCACTCCAAAATACATCAGAGATATGTCAAAATGCATCAGAAAACACCAGTGTTTTTGCTTAAGTATTGTCATAACAAGGAGTTAAATGAAATAGGGCTGCGGATTTCAGTAAAAAAATGAAATCCGCCTTCGCTGAAGCAGCTACGGCGGACAAGTCCGAAACTTGATGACCGAAATTTTAATGACCAAAACAAATCTCCCATAGCACACCTTGCTCCCAATTTGGGGATATAGAATCTTCCCATAATTGGGCGGAGATGCGTGTTTGGGTTGACCCTACTTCGCCCTGCGGGCTACGAAGGGCAGGCAAAAAAGAGGTAAGTTGTTATGGGATAAAGAGTAAGGGGATTTGTCCCGATTTATCGGGATTTGCGGAATTTTTTATTACCCCCCTGCGCATTTGATTGAAATTTGACCACCGAGGACACCGAGAGCGCAGAGAGTTTTAAGTTCGTTGTAAAAAAATAATTTAACCACGAATGGACACGAATGAACACAGTTCCAAAAGTTCGGACACGGATTAACACAGGATTGACACGGTTTTGTTTCGGCCAGTGGGGTGTACTCAACACAGCCCCGTGCTCCAAATATATTTGTGCGCCGGGGCCGATGTCTCGTCCACCGCCGACTTTGTCGGCCTGCGAAAAAGTTCGCTGCTGGCCGAAAGTAGTCAATGGTCGCTGGCGGGCGGGGTGCGTATTGCGTAGAGCGGATAGCGGATAGGGTTTAGGGGATAGAAAAGTATCCAAGATTTGGCGTGCAAAAGGGAAAAGAAAATAAAAAAGCAAAAATAAAAAAGTAAAAACACAGAGCAAAAATCAAAAACGCTAAAAATTACGGGGAAATTATGTGTTGAAAAAGGTGCGATTTTGGGGTTGTGGTTTTGGCAAAAACGGATATAATTTTGCATTACACAACGAATAAATAGTGAGAGTCAAGGATAAACGGGAAATGACGGAAAAGGAAGTTATAGAGATAATAGAAAAGGCGGACAGGGAGGGGCGGACAAAGCTGGATTTATCAGGAAAGGGGTTGAAATCGCTGCCGGCGGAGATAGGGCAATTAACGAACCTGACGGAGCTTTATATTTCCGATAATCAATTTAGCAAACTACCTGTGGAGATTTGGCAACTAAAGAATCTGACGGTGCTTTGGCTTTCCAGTAATAAACTTAGCTCACTGCCGGCGGAGATAGGGCAGCTAAAAAAACTGAAAGTGCTTTATCTTTCCAAGAATAAACTTAGCTCGCTGCCTGCGGAGATTGGACAATTAGAGAAACTGACGGGGCTTTATCTTGACGATAATCAACTTAGCTCACTGCCAGCGGAGATTGGGCAATTAGCGAAACTGACGGAGCTTGATATTTCCGAGAATCAACTTAGCACACTGCCTGCGGAGATTGGGCAATTAACAAACCTGACGAGGCTTGTTCTTTACAGTAATCAACTTAGCAGGCTGCCTGCGGAGATTGGGCAACTAACGAAACTGACGGCGCTTCATCTTTTCAATAATCAACTTAGCTCACTGCCTGTGGAGATTGGGCAACTTAAAAAACTGACGGAGCTTCTTCTTTGGGATAATCAACTTAGCTCACTGCCTGCGGAGATTGGGCAACTAACGAACCTGACGCTGCTTGATATTTCCGATAATAAAATTAGCTCACTGCCTGCGGAGATTGGGCAATTAGCGAACCTGACGGCGCTTTATCTTGACGGTAATCAACTTACCGAATTACCTGCGGAGATTGGGCAACTAAAGAATCTGGACGTGCTTGAACTTTACAATAATCAACTTAGAATGCTGCCGGAATCGCTCAAGGGTATTCGCTCTTTGAAATACCTGTTCTTGCACGGCAATTATAAACTTGGCATCCCTCTGGAATTGTTAGGCCCAGACCCTGAAAAGGATTATGGTAAGTCGCACCAAGAAGCCGTCGAGCCAGCGCGGATATTAGACTATTATTTTCGCACGCGCGGGGGGCGACGACCACTGAATGAGGCCAAGATAATCCTCGTAGGGCGGGGAGAAACGGGCAAGACCTGTATCGTGAACCGGCTTGTCGATGGTGTCTTCGAGGACACGAGCAAGACGGAGGGCATTCAAATCAGGGACTGGAAGGTGCGAGCCGGTGGGGACGAGGTGCGGTTAAATATCTGGGACTTCGGCGGGCAGGAGATAATGCACGCAACGCACCAATTCTTCCTGACGCAGCGAAGCCTGTATCTTCTGGCGCTTAACGGGCGTGAAGGGGGCGAGGATTACGATGCGGAATACTGGCTTAAACTAATTGAGAGTTTCGCGGGCGATTCGCCCGTCATTGTTGCGCTCAACAAGATTGACCAGCACCCCTTCGATTTGAATTACCGGGGTTTGCTGGGGAAGTTTCCACAGATACGGGGGTTTGTGAAGACCGACTGCAAGACATCCACCGGCATCAAGACCCTGCACGAGGAGATTATACGGGCGCTGGGCGAGATGAAAAGCGTCAAGGCAGATTTCCCTTCGGCGTGGTTTGCCATAAAGGACAAGCTGGCGGGGATGAAGGATAATTACCTGAGTTTCGAGCAATTTCGAGGGGTGTGCGGAGAGAATGGGGAAACAGAGGTCAAGGCGCAGGATGAATTGGCCGGATTCCTGCATTGCTTAGGCATAGCGCTCAATTATAAGGACGACCCGCGGTTACGGGACACGAGCGTGCTGAACCCGCGATGGGTAACACAAGGGATTTACCGCCTGCTGAACGCGGGGCGGTTGGCCGACAACAAGGGTGTTCTGGGGATTGAGGACGTGGCGGCGATTCTGCCTGCGGAGGAGTATCCGAAGGAGAAACACGAATTCCTGATGGAGCTGATGCGGAAATTCCGGCTGTGCTTTGCATTCCCGGACGGCCAGTCACGCTACTTAGTGCCGGAGCTATTGGGTAAAGAGGAGCCTGACCTGAAAGACGAATTCGAACCGAAACGTTGTCTGAATTTCGAGTATCATTACGGCATACTGCCTGAAGGGTTGCTGCCGCAGTTTATCGTGCGCACCCATCCCCTGAGCCATAATCAGAATCGCTGGCGAAGCGGGGCGGTGCTGCAATGGGAGGGATGCAGGGCATTAGTGAAGGCGGACGCCGCCGACCGGAGGGTAGTGGTGCGTGTCCGTGGCGACGATGCCGAGGGACGGCGCCGACTGCTGGCGGTGATTCGCTGCGACTTCGAGCGGATTCATAATGATATTTCCAAGCTGGAAGTGAAAGGGACAGTTCCGCTGCCGGAGCATCCTGAAGTGGTGATTGATTATGACGACCTTGTGGGTTTCGAAAAAGACGGCATCAAGGAGATGCCTGTCCGTGCCGCCGGAAAGACGGTAACGGTGAACGTTGCCGACCTTCTCAACGGCGTGGATTTGCCCGATGTTCGCCGTCGGCCTGGCCCGGAGGAACGAGGACGGCAGCAAGAGGCGCTTAGGCTGTTCTACAGCTATTCTCATAAGGACGAGGCTTTGCGAGATGAGTTAGAGACACACCTGAAACTCCTGCAGCGCGAGGGCGCCATTTCCGGCTGGCATGACCGGCGCATCCTCGCCGGAAGTGAATGGGACAAGAAAATCGACGAGAACTTAGAAAAGGCGGACATTATTCTGCTGTTAGTCAGTGCGGACTTTGTCGCATCTGATTATTGCTACGACGTGGAAATGAAACGTGCGATTGAGAGGCACAAACGTAAAGAGGCGGTCGTAATTCCGGTGATTCTCCGCGACTACGACTGGCACACGGCACCGTTCGGCAAACTCCAGGCGCTGCCGAAGAACGGAAAAGCGGTCAAACTCTGGGCGGACCGCGACAGTGCGTGGAAAGATGTGGCGCAGGGTATTCGAAAGGTGATTGAGGAATCGCGAAAAAAACGTGCTTAACAGGGGCGAGAAGACAACCATTAGGAAAAAGACTGGATTTCCGCCTTCGCGGGAATGACCCCGGTGAGATAGTAAACGACACATCTCACGGGGTAAACAAGATGAGATTGCCACGTCGGCCTTCGGCCTCCTCGCAATGACTGGGTCCCGGATAACGTCTGTTCGACTCGCTGCGCTTACAACGACTGGGTCCCGGATAACGGCATTCCGGGATCTTCGCTACGCTACGAGCGGGCTGTAAACGGGTGGTGGGGTGCGCTGGAAATGGCTGGGTTTGATGTGGTCGGGGACTTCAACTTCTTCGTATTACATTTCCTCCTCGATATGTCAAAAGCCTGATTATCAATACTGGTATGCAAAAAAAAATCTTAAAAAACTGTTTTTTTCTTTACTTTTTTCAGTATTTGCCTTATCTTTCCGCCTGACTATTCGCCTTTATGCGGGGTCGGTGGGCGAATATGCAAAACCTTGTTTTTTGCGAATTTTTAGTCTAAATCGCTTTGCTGATGGCTTGTATATCATTGTATTTACTAAACTTAGGCGTCTTATTCGAATCACCGCAGCTTGCACAAATTTTTCACTTGGTCCTATATTGTGCGGGAACTTGCCTTAAAAACCCAGTAATTATAGGTTTGTCCGGTATGCAGCCGAAGCAAAACCGCACCTTAAAATACTCTTAAAATGATATGCTAAACAAGAAAAGATGGGCAATATAGGTAGTATAGACGGCTTTTTTTGATTGACTTGGTTATTTGATTATGGTAAGATATAGCAATCAGATTTGCAGGAGAGGAGCGGCACTGTTTATTACCCTAACAGGAGTGCGGCAACATTGTATAGCTGTTTTTTAGTGCTGTCGATTCAAGAAGAATCGAAAAGAAATTGGGGATTATAAGGATATGGCAAAGGCCGAGATTTGAAGATTTCGGCGATGAGTAAGGAAATTTCGGAAAGAAAAGAAAGGTAATAATTTGGCCAGTTTAAGGAGAATGATTATGAACAGCGCTACAAGGATGACAGGAGCGATATGTCTTGTTGTTGTTCTTGCTTTACTCGCTACCTGGCCCGTGCTTTACGCCGGGGCGGTGGAATCGAATGTGTCGGGCGAGCTTGAGCAGCAATTAGAGACCAAGCGCGGAGCAGCGGAGCAAATTGAGGCAAAACGTGAAGAGGCGGCCAAAGCCAAAAGGGAGGCCGCTGAAGAGGCCAGGCGAGAGAGCTTTGCGAAAACCCGTGCTAACCTTGAGGAGGAGATTGCGAAGCTGTCTCTGCCGCAAGATACAACTCCAATGTTTAATGTAAGGCAAATAAGCATTAGCGGCAACACTTTAATATCGACAGATGATTTGCTGAAGAATGTGCCGGCAATATATAACACATCCAAAAAGCCGCTGGCCAAGGCGGACAGCAAAGACCTTTACGATTTTCGAGTTCTTCAGGAGGTAATTCTTCAGCCGAGCGAGCCTCGCCAGATTTCGTCGAGGACTATTCAGGGTTTCACGCAATACCTTCTGTCAGTATATCAGGCCAGGAATTACGGCGGGATATACGTATACGTGCCTTCAGAGGCGGCCAAGGCAGGTGTAGAGTTGAAGGACGGCGTTTTGCCGATAGCAGTGCTTGAGGCAGCGGTCAGTGAAGTAGCGGTAAGATTCTATGACCCTAACCAGCAACTGACAGAAAAGGGATTTTTGCGTAAAACCGCTGTTGAGGACTGGTCGCCTGTAAAGGCAGGCCAGCCGGTGAACCAGAAGAAGCTGGACGACTTTGTAAATCTGCTGAACCTTAATCCCGACAGATACGTTTCGGCGGTTGTGGCCAAAGGCGCTACGCCCGGGTCTGTTGCGGTATCATACGATATTTACGAAGCGAATCCGTGGCACTGGTTCGCCCAGATAGACAACTCCGGCACAGAAGACAGGCAATGGACACCGAGAATCGGCCTTATAAATACAGACCTTTTCGGCATAGACGATACGTTTACGGCGGTATATCAGGCAAAACCCGATTCGACTTTTGACGACACTTATTCGTTATACGGCAGCTATGACTTCCCGCTAATGGGGCCTAAGCTGCGACTTAATCTTTACGGCGGGTACAGCGAATACGATATAAACCCCGCAACCGGGGACTTTAATTTTCTCGGCAGAGGGTATTTTTACGGCGGCTTACTGCGATACAACGCCTATCAGGCAGAAGGGTGGTTCTTTGATATATTAGGCGGATTAAGCCACGAGAAGAGCAAGGTTTCACCTTTCTTCGGCGACCTCTTTGTCCCCGAGGTAGCGTCGGAAGTTACAATGAATCTTGGGACGGTAGGCGTCGACATTCATCGGGAAACCGATATGGCGAATACATCTCTTACGTTTGATATCGTCCACGATATAGGCGGCGGCTCAGATGAGGAAGCCTTTGATGATACGCGTGAAGGTGCGAAACCTGACTTTACGATTTATACCATTGCGGCTTCCAACAGCCAGTTCCTCGACCCCAACAAGGTCCATCGGCTGAGCGGCACTTTCCGGTGGATATTACCCGATGAAAGATTAGTTCCTGCGAAAATGACATCATTCGGCGGGATGTATTCCGTCAGAGGTTATCATGAACTGGAGTATGTCGCTGACGGCGGTATCCTGGCATCATTACAATATGAGTTCGATATAGTCAAATACGAACAGACCAAAGAAGTCAGCGAACCTGCAAAAGAGAAGAAGCCGTGGCTCAGAAAATTAGCCCCGCTGGCATTCATGGATTACGGCAGGGGCAAAATAAGACATCCTGTTGCAGGCGAGCTGGGGCACCAGGAGTTCATCTCGATAGGTCCTGGATTGCTCGTTGAGCTTGGCGAGCATTTTTCAGGAGCTGTCTATTGCGGTTTTCCGCTGGAGTCAACGGAAGCGACCGATACAGGCGATGGCAGGGTGAACGTTAGTTTAATGGTGCGATGGTAAGAAATTATGCCCGGCGGCGTAGCCGGGAAAGGATATAAAGCGTCTGGAAGGAGCTAAAATATAAAGACTTTTAACTAAATAAGGGGAAATGATGATGAGAGCGATAAGAAAAATTTCGAAGAAGTATTATGTGAAAGAGGCCGTCATATATTTGCTGATATACTTGATGGTTTGCGGCCTGCCTATTCGGGTTGCTGTGGCAACGCCGACCAACCCTGATGTTGTAAAAGGCGTGGCTGGGGTCAATCAGACCGGCAACAACACTACCGTAACAATGAGCTCCAAAAAGGCGGTGATTAACTGGGATGGTTTAAATACCTCCTCGAGCGAAGTGCTTCAGTTTGTAAAGGCAAGCGGCCATTTCACCGTGCTGAACAGGGTCACAAAGGGTGGAGCAACGCAGTTTGACGGTTCTTTGTTCGGCAATCAGGGTCATATAATAATCGTCAACCAGAAAGGAATCGTCTTTGGCACTACAGCGATTATAGATGCATACAAATTTACGGCTTCAGCTCTGGACATTAAGAATGAAGATTTTATGAACGGCATTTACAAGTTTTCCGGCGGCGATGGGCCGGTAGCCAACTACGGCAAAATCTCTGCTGAACAGGTTGCTCTCATCGGCAAAAAAGTCCTCAATGCTGGCCTGATAAGCAGCCCGGCGGGCTATGTTTTGATGGCAGCCGGCGACCGTGTGTTCCTCGGCCAGGAAGGCAGTAACGTTGTTGTCGAGGTGGCCAGCGTTACGCCCGGGGCCGCAACCGAAGGTATAGGCAACGTTGTCAATGAAGGCACGGTCGAGGCAGCGGGCGGCAATATAGTCCTGGCTGCCGGCGATACCTTCTCCAGAGCCATTGAAGGGCTTGATACACTGGCCTTGTCGGTCAATGGCGGGACGGGGCGGGTTGTTCAGTCCGGCACGTTAAATGCAGACAGCGCCACAGGCAACGGCGGCAGTGTAACCCTTACGGCTGCCGATGAGGTGGTTCTTAACGATGGAAGCCTGACCAGCGCCAACGCCGGCGATAACGGCGACGGCGGCCAGGTCATCGTTTATTCCCCCGGCAAAGCGGTTTTCGATAATGGGGCACAGATTCAGGCAAAAGGCGGGAGCCAGTCAGGTGACGGCGGGTTTGCTGAAATAAGCGGCGAGCACTTCCTCCTCGCCGGCAACCTTGACCTTTCTGCTGCGAACGGCGAAGGCGGCCAACTGCTGCTCGACCCCGTGAACCTTACAATTAAGGATGGTTCAGGTACAGCCGCCCTCGATATTGTCTATGAAACAATCGTTGAGAACTTTTCTCAGGCAGGAATAGATGTCAGATATGAAGCGGATAAAAGCATCACTCTGGAAGATTTAACTGATGATGAGATTACGGGCGGCAGCGGCGATATTACATTCCTTACGAGAACAGCTCTCGACAGCAGTATCCGCTTTGAAGACTATATGAACGATACAATCAGGACTACCACCGGCGATATCACTATGATTGCCGGCACAGGCGGCATTGGTATAGGTAGTCTGGTGACCGGAGACCTCGCCCAAACCGCTTCACCGGGCAGAATAAGGCTTTTGACTATAGGCGGCGACGTGGTAGGCGGCGGTGATATAGAAACAGGGTCTCTGAAAGCCCTCGGCGGAAGCAATGCTTTGATTTCTGTTGTCTCAAGTGGTAATTTAACAATTCACGACGAGGTAAAAGCTTCAACAAATCTTACTCCACAGGCTGTATCAGCTACGGCCCAGGTTTGGTTAAATGCTAAAGGCTTTATTAAAGCCGAAGATGTTGAAGCCACAGCTAATGGCAGCTCAACTGCTACTGCAGGCGTTCATATCCTTGCAGGTGGTACCATAACAATTGATAGTGCGGCAGCCACTGAAAACGGAATCGCAGGAACCATCGAAATGGAAGAAAGTTACACCGGCGACTGTCCCGACTGCCCGAGGCCTGACGTCATAACCACGACTACAACGGCAACCAGCACCGACACAACAACAGATATCGAGACTACCAGCAGCACCGATATAATGACCAGCACAGCAACGCACACCGATACCGCAACGGCAACAAATACCGATACAGCTACCAATACGGTCAGTAATACCTCAACGGTAACCGGTACCGAGACGATAACGAATACTCAGACAGCGACAGATACAAGCACGGCAACGAACAGCGACACAACGACTAATACCTCAACGCTGACCAACACCGATACAGAGACAAATACTCAGACAGAAACCAGCACGGTTACAAATACCGAGACAGTAACGAATACAAATTCTGAAACCACAACCTATACGGAAAGCAGCACGGAAACGGTAACAAACACGCAAACAGCTTCCAACACCTATACAACAACCGATACGCAGACATCTACAGACACCGAGACATCCACAAGCAGTGAAACCCTAACTCATACATTCACGGATACAGAGACAGCTACTACCGCTGAAACAGTAACCGGAACAGAAACAAACACCTCTACGCTGACAACGACCGAGACATGTACACTTACGGCCACTATGACGACATCGGCCACTGATACAACGACACATACCGAGACTGATACTCAAACGGCAACCGATACTCACTCTGCAATCGAGACCCAGACCAACACCTCCACAGAGACCACAACGGAAACTTCGATTACGATTGGGATCGGCACTGAGCTTCAGACTTTCACCTTAGTTGACACCAGCACGATTACCAATACCGATACTATGACTCTTTTGGCGCCGCTGATTCTGATTATTAAGAACGGCGACCGTCCTTCAGGAGAACCTGTGGTGGAAGACCTCATCTATGAAACGGAAATAGAAGCTCTGTCAATAGCGGGTTTGGATGAAATCTACGATGCCTGGAACAGCATAACTTTCAGGCCGCTAACTACCAATGGTGAAATTACAGGCGGCAGCGGCGGTATGACATTTGTTACACTAAGCATTGATGGCTTCATCAAGTTCGATGACACAACCAACACAATTCACACCGAAACCGGCAAAATTCTTATGATTGCCGGCAGCGGCGGCATCACCGCCGGCAACCTGATAACGGGAAGCAATAATTCTCCGGGAACAGGGCTTATAAGCCTGATAACTGTTAATGGCGGTGATATACGCACAGGATACCTGAACGTATTAGGCGGAACTAATACCTTTATTGCCGTTCTTTCTGGCGGCGACTTGACAATTATCGGCGATTCGCCCCATGGTGCGGTGCGAGCAATGACAAATACTGCCGATGATAAGGTAAGTTCAACGGCCGAAATATGTCTGCAGGCCGCAGAGAATATAAACATTACTGGAGGCATCCTGGCCGAGGCTCATAATAAACAGGCAAGTTATGCAAACATCCACATTCACGCCGATGGAACAGTTACTATAGATGCCGGCAGCGGCGGTGAAATACTTGCCCAAGCCGAAACCTCAGGACTGGGAGTTGCTGCAGGTACACCATTATCTGCTGATGCAAGATTGCTGATACACGCCGGTTCAAATGCCCCGGGTGCCATTGACATTTTTGCCGGTTTTGCCGGCAATAAAAAGAAGATAGCGAATGTACTTCACGTTAGAGCCAATCTCCCGGGAGATGTGGGCGTTGAGGAAAAGAAGGATGGTGATTTCCGTGGTAATTACAATGAAACAGACGGTGCTGCTCATGGGGAAATAGACGTCCAGGAAGATTTCAGCGGTGAATGTGTTGACTGTCTATCAGCAACAACGCAGACGCTGACCGCTACTCAGACGCAGACAATGACCAATACCGGTACCTCGACCATTACTCAAACAACTACCGATACCTCGACAATAACCAACACGATTACCGACACCAGCACCCTGACCAATACCCAGACGATAACAAACACCGAAACGGCAACTAATACCAACACGCTCACCGATACCGCTACCCTGACAAATACCAATACGCTTACCAATACGTCAACCAACACTCAGACATCGACCGACACCGATACTCTGACCGACACAGATACGGTAAGCAACACCGAAACGCTAACCGATACGCAAACAGATACCGAGACATTAACCGATACTGATACGCTCACCAACACCGACACACTGACAAATACCGACACTGCTACCGATACGTCAACAAATACTCAGACATTAACCAACACCGACACACAAACCAATACTGAGACGACAACCGCCACTGAAACGGAAACCAATACTGAAACAGTTACCAACACTGAGACAACAACCGCCACCCAGACATTAACTAATACCGAGACGAATACCGACACCAGCACGTTAACAAACACCGATACAGAAACAACCACTCAGACCTTAACGAACACAGAGACACAAACCGATACCGCTACGGTATCTATCACTGAAACGACAACCAACACCGAAACAATCACCAGCACCGAGACAGTTACCAGCACCGAGACATTGATTGACCTCGCAACAGAGGAATTTATTCCAGCGGCGCCGCTGCCACTGCCGGTAGAGGTAGAACTGTCAGGTTGTCCGGTTCTGCTGGAGGCGGCATCTAATGAGCTTGGTGTTTCAAAAGACACTATCCAGATTTCAATACAGAACGCCCTGGCGGTAAACCCGAATATACAGCCCTGCGATACTTGTGCGAAACTTGTAAACGCCGTTGCGGCCCTGAATGACCCCGATGGGTCAAAGATGGCCGCCCTGGCAGCGGTAATCAACCAGATAGCCCCTGCGGATATGCCGTTTACGCCGGAAATGGGAACAATGATTGCCACGGCGTTTGCTGAAAACGCAATGGCCGAAGGTTCAAACTACGCCGTAGCTGCGGAATATATTGACGCCTTTGTGAATTACGTCGCCGCTCTGGATACTATGGGTTCGCCGATGGGCGATTCGACAGCATTCGTTATGGCCAAATACGGCACCGGAATAAGTGAAAACGCTAATCCGAATATTGCCGCTTATGTTGCTATACGGCTGGCAGCCAAAGGCGGTTAGTTCAGTAAAGAGGTTTTAAGTTTATTAAGCGTTGGGGACAGGCTTGCCTGTTCCCAACGCTTTTTAATTTTGGGCTTCGGGGGGCTTTAGTTCGGAAATTCTCAGAAATTCAGTCGCCGAAATCTGAACCTCATAAAATAGATTCCCGCTATTTCTTAGGAGGCTCAAGAACAACGTAGCTGCGATACTCCTCCAGCCTGACCTTCCCTGCCATAAAAGGAAGCGGACCCAATATATCCGTATAGAAACCCGCGCCAAGCGGGCAACTCATCGTCGCAAGCCACCGACATGGCATAAATTTGAAATTTTCGTCCATTTTCGCCTGTTCTTTAGAAAAATATTTAACATTGGTATTGTTCACAGGTATTATAACTTTATCCCCCGGCAACGATGACGGCTGCCCAAAATTATATGCTACCCCGCCGCCAGCCTCCATATAATATTGAAATCCCCAGTGTCCCTGAAACCACACGGTGAATGACTGATTCCCAAACTTTTCCTCGATAGCTTTTGCAGCGGTGCGGGCGCTGTTGGCCAATGTGTAATCTGCCCAGCAAACCGAAATTGCTATAATCGCCGCAGGTACCATCGGCCACAAAATTCCCCACATCCCAGGCTTCTCCTCGCTCGTCCTATGTCGGTCGATTTGACGCATCAACAAAATCCCCGTCGCCGGCACTATCGGCAGCACACTGCGGATATTAACCGTCCAGTTCACCAAACTTGCAAAGATAAACGTTCCAAACATCCAAAGCATCAGCAGCAACGAATCAGCATCTTTGCACCTGCAAAAATCGGCAACTGCAAGTGCAAGAATACTGCCCCCCGCCAAAGCCATTAGACTATATTGTATAAAGAATCCCCACTCCATATCGACCGATTTGTGGACTGCGAACCTGCTTATATCCGGTGTGCATATTGCAACTAATATAAAAGTAATCGCCGCCGCCCCCCCGGCAGCCACAGCAGCTATAACTCTCCGCGGCCATAAAACATGCGTGTAAAAAAGAACCATAATTATGCCCCCGCCGCTAAAAGTAAGACCCGTCAATAATTTTGAAAGTGGTTGCCCATGCTTTTTCCATCTTATAAAGGCCGAATAAGTGGCGGCATCCGACAATAATCCTCTTCCGTAAAGTGTATGCGTCATCCACTGATAGCCTGCCAAAATCACCACAGGAATCAGCAAAAACAACACCCAAACACCCAGCCTCCGTTTTTGAACAATCGAATAAACAAACAGCAACACCACCAGCGACATACCAAAATATTTTGTCAACGAACATCCTGCTATCAACACCGCTCCCAAAAAGAGGTTTAGCCGACCGTTTGTTTTAATCCCCTCAATCCATAATGCTATGGCCCATACCCAAAACGCCAGCATCATTGTATCGCACATCACGTTAGTGCTCGAAACAAGAAATGCTGGCGTCAGCAGCCCGGCAAGGGCCGCCATGACCGGCCGCGAGCATAACTGTCTCGCCAGATAATACATCCCCATAACCGCCAACACCGCAGGAACAAGAAAAGCGGTATGCAGAGCAATTTCACTCCAGCCGAAAAGCATTCCCGCCAACGCCATATAATAACAGGTCAGCGGCGGATTCTTTGTCACCTCTGACATACGTCTCATAGTCCCATACCAGTTCACATCAAAACCATAAAAATCTGCCGGCTTAACTTGAATCTGCTTTGCCGACCAGATAAACAATGGGTCATCTATATGAAATGCTTTATCTAAAAACGGCACAAGACACATAAGGGTAACGACGGCAGGGATTATTGCCGCTTTGCCTAGTACCCGTTTAAAACCTGAAAATATCATTCGATGAGCCACAGTAAAACTGTTTCTCAGCCCAAGAGTTTTAAACTGATTCATGTCTCATTCTCGTGTGTAAAAAGTAAGTTTATTTCTGTTCTATGGTCGTCTCAGCAATTTTTACTTCTGAGATCCTTAGAAACTCAGTTGCCGAAATTTGAACTTCATAAAGAGGATTTAACCGGTAATCAGGCGGCAAGGCTGTTTCTTTGGTGGGGTTTTGGGTCTGATATTCAATCTCCTGAAAGACAAAGACCTTTGAAAAAAGATGTCTGCCCACTTCTTTTAGAACCTGCCCGCTATTTTTATTTACATAAGAAAAGTTCATAGCGCCGTAGCCGAGAGCGGTAAACTGTCCCGGGCGCTCTGCGATAATCAATATGTTCTTATCATTACCCCCGGAGAGGAAACGTATGCAGTGTTCGGTTACACGATTGCCTTTGAGAGTATTGATAAAACGACCTTCAACAGCGATAGGATGATAATACGAAAAGCATACGACAGAAAATATCAAAAGGTTTCTTCCCGATATAGCATTAGGCTTAAAGATTCTCAGTGCTATGGGGCCGAAGGCAAAAACAATCGAAAGGGTTATAAAAAACCTTGCAGAAGAAGGATGCGTACAATCCCCGAAGAAATGACCAAGATATAAAGTGGAGCTAATCAGGACCGTCGCAATCAAAACGACCAGAGAATAGCGTTCATAACCTTCCAGGGCAATCTTCTTCCTCAAAATTTGCACAATCAGGTATATAAATATCAGGACGCTTATAACGCTTATAAAACCCGCATAAGGCAAAAATTGCTTAAAATCCACAATGTTCTTAAAAAATATCACCACATTGCCTGCAAGATTGCTTAAAGAAAATACCTCTTTGTCGCTGGGGTTCTGGTAGGCATCGGGCCTGAGCAAACGCTGCCAAATATACGGGAGGTTTACCAGGGGAGCGGCAAAAAGCAGATAGGAGCTGTCTTTTAGGTGCTGCCATTTTATCTTCTTAACAAGAAGCAGAGGAATAACAAACAAAAAAGCCATCGATTCATAACGAATATTTGCAAACACAAGCAGCGACGCAAAGATAAACGAAAATGCACCAGACAGCGGGTTTTTTGCAAAATAGCAGACAGCGGCCATTATCATCACAAAAAATGCGCTGTTCAAGAGGTCAAATCCGCCTGATGTCCCGAATACTGTGATAACAGGATAAGAAAGAATTAAAAAAATCGCAGCTATGGAAGAAGGAACGTCCAAAAACTTTCTTGCGATGATATAGACCCCCGATAACAGCAAAAACATTACAATAAAATTAAGTATAAAAGCATTTTGATATCGAAACCCCGTTAAGGTATGCAGTAAATGCTCCATAAACGGAAAAACCAGCGGGCGTTTTTCCAGCTCGTGGTTCATGGGGTTGAGATTACCGTAATAATACTTACCCATAGTTACATTCCAGCAGGTTTTATCATTCAGCATAGACATCGAAATCGACAGCAGATTTGTTTCATCACTTAAGGTCTTGAAAGCGACCTTGACGGAAGAGAATACCAATGACGTCATAACAAGAGCCGCAAGAAAGCCTGGCCAATATTTTTTTAACATCGCCACCAACGAGATGTTCAGGGTTTTAATAAACAGCACGGCCTGTGCAACCCACAATACAAGCATCAGCAAAATAAGGTAATACGAAGCACGGGAAAAAAGGTCTGCCATCGCTTTTCTGCTTGTGAGGCTGATAATAAAAAGAACGAGGAAGGCGAACAAGGCCGTTAAATTAAAGAGATAGCCCAATATCCCGGTTTTTTGGATTTTCATAAATAAACCCTCTAATCACATTAACATATAAAACATATATCGGCCAAAAACCATTTAATCTACACGCCTGCCTCAATGTTTTCGGACGCATTTTTCAAAAAACAAGAAAATTTCAACTCTTCCGCTCTTGTGCCGATATAGATAAGTAAGAACCGTTATTCTACTCAATAATACGATTTTTGTGCGATTTTGCCGAACAAGGAAGGCCAAAATGAAGACAACAAATAAAACCGCAACGATTCAAAACCAACCCGAAACCACACGTTTATCAAAACATTTCGACTTAGGCTGCTCTTACTGCGGAAAAGGTAATCACAGCAGCGCAATAAAAGCGTTTGTGAAGGCCATTCAGACAAAACCCGAATCTGCGGAGTCTTACTACGGCCTGGGCGTTACTTATGAATGTATGGGCTTTTATGAGCAGGCAATTCACGCCTACAAACAAGCTGTGGGCGTAAAGCCGGATTATCCGGAGGCCCATTATGCATTAGGCGTTACACACAAAAAGCTGGGACGTCACAGCGAAGCCACAGCCCACTTCAGCGAAACTATTCGAATATCACCGGATTATGCACCGGCGCATTTTTCTCTGGCAGAGACATACAAAGACCTTCGCCGATACGATGAGGCCGTAGAGGCGTATAAAAATTTCATTTCGCTAAAACCTTATCTTGCGGAAGGGTATCTTTGCCTGTGTGGCGTATACAAAGAGTTAGGCTTGAATGAAAGAGCCGAAGAAACCCATAAACAGGCCGTTTCCATAAACCCCGCTTAGAGCATTTCAAGTTTGTATGTTCATATAGCCACATGATTCAAACCATCCTTTTGTATCGCTGGTGGTAACGGCTTCAAGTGCTTTGGCAATAGCATTTATCAGTGC
>Ga0315294_10001492_pt1 | contig 25511 bp, 19 predicted proteins | sample YL17G13_40_MG_FD_203626 | JGI IMG/M metagenome (GOLD analysis project Ga0315294, IMG submission 203626) | Sediment microbial communities from Yellowstone Lake, YNP, Wyoming, USA - YL17G13_40 | ecosystem: Environmental > Aquatic > Freshwater > Lake > Sediment | place: USA: Wyoming | collected... | reverse complement strand
GCGCCTCGCTGGAAGACCTTACGCCAGGTATGTATATCATAGAGGCGAGGGCTGACGATGCGATAACCCGTTGCCTGGTTATGGTCTCGCCGGTAATGCTGCTCTCCTCCTACGACGACCGTAGTATGCTCCTGCAGGCGATTAACGCCAAGGACGGAAGCATAACCAAGATTAACGGCGGCAATCTCTATCGCTATTGGTCGGAGACCGATGAAAAGGGATACTCGGTGGAGAAGAGCGAGAAACTCTCCTCCATTCCCGCCAAGATGCAGGATGACGGTTGGATGTTTAATATGGATAAACTGAAGAGGGAGGGTAATTATTTTCTGGCCGTGGAGACCGAGGCCGGTCCAGCCCTATACTCCTTCTATTCTCCCTATTACCGAGCAGGAGACCAGTATGAGGTGGGCATTCTCTACACTCAGAAGCCCCTATACCGTCCGGAGGAGACGGTCAGCTTCAAGGGTGTGCTCAGAGAGGTTGACTATGTGGAGAAGGTTTTCTCCCCAGTCAAAAACCAGAAAGTGAAACTGACCCTGTATAATCCCAGCTACGAGGAAATTTGGAAGGGTGAAAGCTCAACCAACGACTTCGGCTCCTTCTGGGGAGAGGTCAAACTCCCCGAAGGGACTATGCTGGGGAGCTTGAGTTTGGTGGCGGAGTGGAGCACGGGAAAAGACCAAAATTACTCCACTTACGCTTACTTCCAGCTGGAGGAATACGAAAAGCCGGAATATGAGATGGTGGTTACCCCGGAGAAGGACCGTTATCTCTCCGGAGAGACGGTGAAGATAGATGTGGTGGGTAATTACTACTTCGGCGCTGCGATGGCCGACAGCCGGGTGGAATATGATGTAACCCGCTCCGGTTACAACAAAAAGGGAGAGTGGGAGGAACTGCTGAAGAAGAAGGGCGACGGCACGACCGATAAAGAGGGAAAATTCCTGATAACCTTTGATTCCGATAATGCCGCTGAGTTGGACAACAACTATTATGTTCATGTCAAACTGACCGACCCTTCCAATCACATAATTGAGCAGTGGGCTTATGTCTATACTTATCGCAGCGACCGTTATGCCTCCCTTTCTCTGGACAAATATACCTACCACCAGGGTGAATCAATGGAAGCCGCGGTCTATACCTACGATTGGTATAGCAATCCGGTCTCTCTGCCGGTGACGGTGAATGTCTATCGCCAGTCCTACGACCCCACCAGTTATACTTACAACAAAGAGGAGTTGCTCTATACTGATGAGCTCACCACCGGCGCCGACGGTTACGGCAAGACTGAAATTACTCTAACTGAACCGCCGCAATATGTGCAGGTAGATGCGGTGATTGAGGACACCCAGGGAACCGAGGTAGTAAGCACCTACAGTGTCGAGTTTATCCCCTTCACCGAAATTACTGAGGAGACCATGCCGGAGCTGGACCTCTCCGTTGACAATTACTATCCCGAATTGAACGACCAGATAACCCTGAGCATTAAATCCCGTTTTGAGGGCGGAACTGTATATCTGGCATATCTCTCCAATTATATGGTGGAGACGCAGAAGGTGGAACTAAAGCCTGCCGAAAAGGGCAGCTCCCTGGACATTGTCTTAGATGTAAGCCAGAAATTCCTGCCCGCTGCGGAAATATACGGCACTTTGGTAAAAGATGAAACGATTTATCGGGACTACGAATACATCTATGTCACCAATACCAATACGGAGATGAAGGTCAAGGTGGAATCGGACGGGAAGGAATATCAGCCGGGTGAGGAAGCAAAACTGACCGTAACCTGCACCGACCATAACGACCAACCAATCAAGTCCGAATTGTCCCTGGTGGCTATAGACAATTCCCTCCTGGCGCTTGCCCCCGACCAGACCTATTATTTGCCGTCATCGATGTCCGGTAGTCTCAATCGCTATGTCTACCTAACCCAGGAAGATAACACCTATATGAGAGGCACCCTGGATTCCATAGTCTTTTACTTCCAATATTTCTATCCTTTGTCAGGCAGCGGCAGTAGCTACCTTCCAATCTCCAGGGATTGGGACATTGCTGGAAAGATGCTTGACCAAATCTATGTCTCCTATTACATCAGTCCCGAGCTCTCTCCTATCATCAACCTCTCCGGCACCGATTACCTCACTTACACCGGTTATCGCACTACCACATCTACTTTTGACAAGCTAATGGGCTATGGATACGGATATGGCGAAGGAGAAGACCGCGCTATGGGTAGCGGTGGCGGGGACGAATACTATGCCGAAGAAGCTCCCGCTCCTCCCATGTCTATGGGCGAGACAAAGAAAGAGAAAACCGTATATAAGCCATCAGCAATCACTGCCGGTATAACTAGCGAAAAAGACTACCTTGCGGCTGACGGAACCAACGAAGTGAGTATTGGGGGAAAGTCCTATGTTCAAGCAATCCTGCGTCAGTTCTTCACCGATTCCCCGTTGTGGATTCCCAATCTGGTAACCGATAGTAATGGCAAAGCCACCGCCAATGTGGTGGTGCCGGACAATCTGACCACCTGGGAACTCTTTGCTTTAGGGGTAGACAAGGGTCAGCATATCGGGTGGGGTTCTTCCTCCTTTGTCTCTGCAAAAAATGTCATCATTCGCCTGAAAGTCCCACGTTGTCTGGTGGTCGGCGATAGCTGCAAGTTGACCGCTATGGCGCACAACTACCTTACCACCGAAAAGGAGGTTCGCCTCTCTGTAGAGACCGAGGGTCTTACCTACTTAAGCGGCGACCAGAGCAAAGTGATAAAAGTCGCAGCAAATGATATGGGTATTATGGAAGAGTGGGTGCGCGCCGATAAGCCCGGTCAAGTGACCTTGATATCTGCCGCTTTAACTGACGAGGAATCTGACGCCGCCCAGACCACCCTGCCGGTCTTTCCGCATGGCGCCCAGCTGAAGCAGTCCTTTGCCGGTCGTCTGCGCGATTCGGTAACCCAGACGCTCACCCTGGCGGATAAAATTGACCCCACCACCTTCAAGGGGCAGTTAATTCTATCGCCGTCGCTAGCCAAGAGCATTTCCCACGGTCTGGAGTTCTTTACTTATTATCCTTACGACTGCATTGAACAGACTATCAATAGATTCCTGCCCAACGCTCTTCTCGCCACTTCCGCCGGTCAGCTGGGCTTGGATAAATCCAAGTTGAGCGAAGGGCTGTCCGCGTCTATTGACGACGGCATAAAGAAATTACATCAAGCGCAGACCGAGAAGGGCGGTTGGGCTTGGTGGAAAGGCGGAGCCGATTCAACTTATATGACCGCTTATGCGGTTGATGCTCTCTACGCCATAAAAGATAGTCCCTTCCTCACCCCCGAATCCAAGAAGAAGCTGGACGAGATGTATCCCAAAGCTGAGAGTTACTTAGAGGGCTGGCTACAGGAGCTCTCCAATGATTACACCCACTACGATTGGGAACTGGGGCTATATGTTGCCGATGTGGCTCTGCGAGTAGGCATCGGTGACGAGTATTTACCCTTGATTCGCGACTCGGTGGAATATTACTACGAGAATCGCGACCCACTATCCGATATGGGATTGGTGCTACTGGCTTCTGCCCTTTACCAGTTGGGCGATGATATGGAGTTGGCGACAGTGTTGCGCAACATGGATAACACTGCCAACTACGGCAGAGACCAGACCTTGTGGTGGGGTAACGCGCCAGACCAATGCTGGTATTGGTGGAATGATTCCGTGGAGACCACCGCCAAAGTGCTCTCCCTGAAGATGGAAGTGGAGCCGGAGAGCAAACAGATACCATTTTTGGTGGATTGGTTGGTTGACCAGCGCCGCGGCGCAGTTTGGAAGTCAACTAAGGACAGCTCGTCAGCGATGAAAGCTATTATGGACTATCTGCTGAAGTATCCGGAGGTGACCAAGCCGATAATTGCCGATTACACCTTGAACCAGACTAAGGTCGGCGGACTGGAGCTGAATCCAAAGGACTTTGAGAATCCCGACCGCACGATTGATTTTAAGCTGGAGGATTTCGTAACCGGGGATAATACCCTGAAAGTGGAACGCACCGAGGGTGAGGGTCCGGTCTTCTACACTATGTCGGTGGAATACTACACTACCGCAGACTACATTCCGGCGGTTCAAGGCTCCATAAAGCTGGAACGCAACTACTACCTCATCAATCGCTACTATGACAATGGTAAGCTGGTGGAAGAACGCCAGCCCTTTGAGGGTGAGATAAAGGTGGGCGATGAGCTGGAAGTGGAGCTGGTAGTCAACTCACCATACGACTTTGACTATGTCATCCTGGAAGACCCCCGTCCCGCCGGTCTAATTTTCACCGAGACGGACAGTTACTACGACTGGTGGCTCAACGCCTTTGTGGAACTGCGCACCGAGAAACGAGCCTTCCTCTTTGAGCGGCTGAACGCCGGCGAGACCAAAATTACCTATCGTCTGCGCGCTGAGGTGCCGGGCACATTCTCCTCTCTGCCGACAGTCATAACCGGTATGTATTCTCCGGACATCGGCTCTTCAACTGCGGAGTTAAAAGTAAAAGTAGTGGAGTAAGCCAGTTCAGCGTTTTAATAATTCTAAGCCCCCTCAGAATTCCGAGGGGGCTTTTCATAACTGCGTTTTAATTTGGGGGAGTATGTTCCTATTGAGCCATAAAATATCGCAAAGGGATAAAAAATATGTTATAGTTTCCAACAATGTCTTTTCTACCGGGAAGGTTCTATGCCCCAGTTGGATTGTAAAATTTGCAGATGTCCGATAATGGTACAGGCTGCGGGAGAGAGAGTGATCTGTCCCTACTGTCACTCCAGCTACATTGTGGAACAGGAGGCGAAGGCGCTCGCACTTCAGCTGGTGAAATTTGCCGGATTGGGTTCACCTGACGACTACTACGGCGTTCAGGAGGTTATCGCTACTCCCCCGGAGGTGATGGCGGCGGAGAAAAATCCCGTGCCGGTCTCGCCGGAGGAGATTCCTCCACCGCTGGAGAGAAAAGAAACTGCACCGGAACCGGCAGTCAGTCCCGAAGAGAGCAAAAACAAACTGGAAGCTGTAAGTGCTGAAGCTGTAATTGCTATTGAGGGGACAGAGGAAAAGACCGAAACTGCCGTGTCGGCTGAAACGACTCCCTCAGGGGCTATTATGCCGGCCGCATCAATTACTACTAATGATAAGACGGCGCCAACTGTGGGTATGGAGACTACTCCACCGCCCCCCTCGGTAGGCAAAGACCGCCGCTCCCGCAGGGAGCGGATTCTAACAGAAGAGGAGGAGGAACTCACCCGGCAGGCAGCATTTTTGAAACAATTCCGTTCCAAGGCCGGACGAAATAAAATCCCCGCGATTATCTTGCTCTGTTTAGCTGGGGCTATGGTGTTGAGCTCAGTAATTGGCGTGGTTATGCTCTTTACCGGTGGTTATGACGAAGATATCTTTAACTTTTGTTTTGCCCTTCCGGCTATAATTCTTTTGCTCAGTCTGGCGTTGGGCATATTCTTTCTCATTCGTTATCTGGTCAAGAGACCTCTATTGCGCACTCTACAAAAACTGCTGAAAGAGCAGGAAGCCAAGGTTCGCGACTTGAAAGAAGCTAAGGAGAGTTGATGAAAGCGATTATCCCGGTAGCCGGCGAGGGCGTTCGCCTTCGTCCCCACACGCACACCACGCCAAAACCGCTCTTGAGCGTCGCGGGCAAGCCCATAATAGCCCACATCATAGACCAGCTTTTGCAGGTGGGAGTAGATGAACTGGAGCTGATTATCGGTCATCTGGGGGATAAAATTCGCGATTTCATTGAGAAGGAGTATAAAGGATGTAAGGTGAAAGCTAATTTTGTCTGCCAGGAGAGTGTAGAGGGCATCGCCCACGCGGTTTACCTCACCCGGGAATATATGGATGGCTCACCGGTGCTGATCATTCTGGGAGACACGATATTTGATACCGACCTTAAAGCAGTAATAAATTCCGGCAGAAGCGCGTTGGGGGTGAAGGAGGTGGAGGACCCCAGTCGGTTTGGAGTGGTGGAGACCGAGGGGCAAAGGATTGTCCGTCTGGTGGAGAAGCCGAAGAAACCCAGGTCTAAATTAGTGCTCACTGGAATATACTATATTGTGGAGAGCGGTCAGCTCTTCCAGGCGATTGAAAAATTAATAAAGGACAATCGGCGCAATCAGGGGGAATATCAGTTAACCGATGCCCTGCAGGCGATTATTGACCAGGGGGTGGAGGTGGGCACATTCCCGGTAAAGGAATGGTATGATTGCGGTAAGCCGGAAACCTTGCTGGATTCCAATCGCCGGCTGTTGGTTCGGTATGCTAAGACCTTCAAGGGTGGAAAAGATGCCATCGTCATCCCGCCGGTGAATATCCACGAGAGAGCGGAGATTACCCGTTCCATAGTTGGTCCCAATGTGAGCGTAGCTATTGGGGCTAGCATCACCGACTCAATTATCACTGAGTCCATTATTGGTGCTGAGGCGAAGCTGGAGTGCGTAGCCCTCTCCAACTCCATTATAGGTCCCCAAGCGGAGATTAAGGGCGCCTTTCATAGTCTGAATGTTGGTGATTCGTCCAGCGTGCATTTGAGATAAGGCTAAAACTTGTAGTTATGGTGCAGCATTTGATGTTAAATCGGTATGATTGCAGAATCCCGGAGACTAATCCAGGTCTATACCGGCGACGGCAAGGGTAAGACCACTGCCGCGCTGGGGCAGGCTTTGCGCGCCTGGGGGCACGGATGGCGAGTTCTGGTGATTCAATTTATGAAAGGTCGCAAGGACGGCGGTGAAATTTCCGCCGTTTCTAAGCTGGAGGGTTTTGAGATTGTCCAATACGGACAGGGGAGGCCGGTCAATAAGGAAAAACCCAGTCCTCTGGACATTTCTCTGGCTAAACAGGGCTTGGAGAGGGCGAGAGAGGAGTTTAACTCTAAAAAATATGACCTGGTCATCCTTGATGAGTTGAATTCAGCCATAAGCTACAAATTGCTCAGCACGGAAGAAGCGCTGGCGGTCCTTGCACAAAAACCTCCCCAGATGGAGGTGATTATTACCGGAAGAGACGCCCCGCCGGAGATTATCGCCTTAGCCGACTTGGTGAGCGAGATAAAAGAGCTAAAACACCCCTACAAAAAGGGAATCAGCGCTCGGGAGGGTATTGAATACTGATAAGTTTAACAACAACAGCAATCTAAAAATTTTTCAAATTATGCATTGGAAATTTCTTGACAAGTGAAAAGTATAGTGATATATTATTAGCGAGTAAGGAAGGGATTTTATGAAAAAAGTTCCTTTAATAATGTTGTTTTTAATGTTTATCACCTCATGGGCACTCTCCACAGACTTCACCCTGGAGATAAGTGAGGTCTATTCTAATGCTCTGCCCAACTACATCGGCTCGCGCTTTGTAGAGCTTTACAATCCCTTGACTTATGATGTGGATATTACTAGCTGGCGATTGGAGATACTACAACCAGATGATACTATAGTTACTATCCCTATCACTATGAGCGCATTTATTCCCTCCTACGGCTTCTTTCTCATTGGCATCGGCTCAATAAGCGAACCCTGGAACTACCAGTGGCCCGCGCCAGATGTATTGAGTCTGGATGCTAACTTGCCGGCGATGGATACCGGAGTTCGTCTGGTGGATGGGGAGGGTCATGTAATTGATGCTCTGGGTTGGGGTGCGGTCTCCGATAATGAATTCTACGAGGAAGTGCCTCAGGTAAATCCGAATATGGGCTCCTCCATTGAGCGCAAGAGTGGTGTAGTGCACGATGAGTATCAAGGCAATAGCTACGATACCGGCAACAATTATAACGATACCTATATTCGCCCGGAGCCACAGCCGCAAAATACTTCTTCGCCTCCGGAAGACCCTTCGGCTAATGTGCAGGACTACTCTGTCGGTGTGCTCAAGGCTCTGTATGGTGAATAAATACATTGACTAATTGCCGGAGAATCTGATTTATAGCCCCAAATTTTTCCGGGGCATTTTTTTAATTCTTATTAGCCAGGTTACCAGAGCGGAGGATACCTATGCGGAAATCAAGAATTACTCCGCGCGAGGAATTGACAACCATTCTGGAGGGAACTGAGGAACTGATAACCCCAGAAGAACTCCTGGCGAAGCTGGAGAGAGCTCGCCGCGAGGGTAGACCTCTGCAGGTAAAATACGGCGCTGACCCCTCGGCGCCGGACATACACCTGGGACATGCGGTCAGCCTGTTCAAGTTGAAAGAGCTCCAGGAATTTGGACATCACATCGTCTTTCTAATCGGCGATTTTACCGGTATGATCGGCGACCCCTCCGGACGAACCAAGACCCGCCCGGTGCTCTCCCGTGAAGAGGTGGAAAAAAATGCGGAAACATATAAGGAGCAGGTCTCCAGGATTCTGGATGTGGAACGCACCGAGATAGCCTACAACTCCACCTGGAATTCGGCACTCAACTTTGAACAGGTAATTCGCTTGTGTTCCTCCACTACGGTAGCGCGTATGCTGGAGCGAGATGACTTCGCCCGGCGCTATAAAAACGAAGTGCCCATTTCCCTGCACGAGTTTCTCTATCCTATTGCCCAGGCCTACGACTCGGTGGTTCTGCGAGCTGACCTGGAGATGGGGGGAAGCGACCAGAAGTTCAACTTTCTCCTGGCCCGGGAGATGCAGAAAGACCAGGGTCAGGAGGCACAGGTTGTCATCACTATGCCCTTGCTGGTGGGGACCGACGGGGTGCAGAAGATGAGCAAATCCCTGGGCAATTACATATGTATCACCGAGGACGGGGTAAATATCTACGGCAAAGTAATGTCCATACCGGACTCGGCGCTGGAGAGCTACATTCGCCTGGCAAGCAGACTGCCCAAAGCAGAAGTGGAGAAGATGCTTGCCGGACTTAAGGACGGCTCGGCACATCCAATGGAAGTCAAAAAGCGATTAGCCTACGCCATCACCGTCTTGTATGCTGGAGAGGAAGGAGCCCGCCGGGGAGAGGAGGAGTTCACCCGCGTCTTTCAGGCAGGCGAAGAACCGAGTGCTATGTCCTTGCTTCATATAGACGCTGACGCCGGTCAAATATGGATAGTCAGGCTAATCTGTGCCGTGGGTTTTGCCAGGACCAACGGAGAAGCCCGGCGTCTGGTTCAGCAGGGCGCCGTCAGCCTGGATGGCGAACCAGTCAGCAATGCCGATGCTAATGTTGATATTGCCGTAGAGAGAGTTTTGCGCGTGGGCAAACGACGTTTCGCCCGGGTGGTGGCTAAGGGGGGATAGGGGGGCTTGGATGGAATACAGAAATTATTTATGTTCATTTTTCTGGTCATAGTTACGCAGAATAAGTTCTTTATGAAGGATTCCAAAAACCAAACCCCCAGTATTAGGGGTTTGGTTTTGAATTTCATTGCTCTGCCAATCTTACTCTTTGATAAGTATTTCTTGCTACTTCTCTCCATTTCGTTGACTACCTACCTAATCTTTCATCAAAAAACCAGGTTAAGTAATATAATATATTTAAGCGCCGAATTTTTCCGCTGCTCCCATCAGATTGAGCATAATAGGCATCAGGTCTATCCCCTGAATGCGTTCCAGACCTCCGCCAATGCACGGACGCTCGCCGTAACTCTTCACCCCATCCGGACGGGTCATCTTTCCCCAGGTGGCTATCGGCACGGCGTCACCGGTGTGGTCGCGGCAGACCACCGGTGTGGCGTGGTCGGCTAATATCGCCAGGTGAGTATCGCTCCCCTTTATCCCCTCATAAATTATCCCCGACATACGGTCTGCTTTCTCAATAGCGGATATCTTTGCCTTATAGTCGCCGTCGTGCCCCCCCAGGTCCGGCGCCTTTATGTTGGTCAGCACCAGGTCATAATCCCCAAGAGCTCCCACCACCGCCCGGGCAAGCCCCACTTCGTCAGTATCCGCTCCGCCGGTGGCGGTGGGAACATCTATTAAGTCCAAACCCAGGAAGCGAGCTATCCCCCGAATCAGACCCACCTCCACTACCGCAGCGCCCTTAATTTTATAGCGCTCACTGAACAGTTGCACCCGGGGAGCAACACCAGCTCCGCGCAATAATACGCAATTTGCCGGCGATTTGCCCTCTTTTATTCGCTTTTTGTTAATTTCGTGGTCACGAAAAAGCTCCACCGATTTGGCAATCAGCTTATCCACCACCGCCCCGGTTCGCTTCGCTTCTTTGGTCAAGGGTTTGGCTTTAGGAATGGGTTTTCCCTCACGGTGGGGGTCGGCGTCCTCAATCTCGCCGGACAGGTCCTCGCCTCGTAGCACCACTGCCCCCCGGTGGGCGGTGGAGGCATTGCATAGTATCTGGACTCTATCTATCTCCAGATGGTTAAGCAATTCCGCCAATTGGTGCGTGCCCTCATTTTCCTGTATTCTCCCCGCCCGCCGGTCTATGACTATCCCCTTATCGTCAATGGTGGCGAAGTTCATCCGTAGGGCTATATCCCCCGGCTTGACCGCCAACCCCGCTCCCATAGCTTCAAAGGGACCACGCCCGGTGTAATATTCATAGGGGTTGTAACCGAGGAGGGCTAGGTGGGAGGTGTCCGAGCCAGCTCGCACTCCGGGCGAAATGGGGTCCAACAGACCACATTCGCCTTCCAGGGCTATGCGGTCCATATGAGGGGTATCAGCCGATTCCAGGGTGGTCTTTCCATCCAGTTCGGGAATTGGACGACCGGCCATACCGTCGGCGACGAAGATGATGCCTTTAGCCATCTATTCTGCTCCTGTCCAAAGGTTTTTGTTTAGTATATTATCCGGGGGGATATTGTGCAAGCAGAAATGTAGGCTGTCTTTTCAGCAGTTAAAAAATCCTTGTGCTAATAGTTTAATCTGATATAATCGCCTTTATCATTATTTAACAGATAACTTCGCAGGAGCGCAACTATGGAAGAGAAGAAGATGGTCACCGCTATTACCAGCCAGAACGAGGATTTTTCCCAGTGGTATGTGGATGTCATTCGCAAGGCGGAGCTCGCCGATTATGCCCCAGTGCGGGGGTGTATGGTAATCCGACCTTACGGTTTTCGCATCTGGGAACTTTCGCGCGACCAACTGGACTTGCGCATCAAGCGCGACGCCGGCTGTCAAAACGCCTATTTTCCCATCTTCATACCCCAGTCTTTTCTGGAGAAAGAAGCAGAACATGTGGAGGGCTTCGCCCCGGAGGTGGCTTGGGTAACTCACGGCGGAGATGAGGAGTTAGAGGAGCGGTTAGCCATTCGGCCCACCTCCGAAGCCATCATCTGCTCAATGTATTCCAAGTGGATCTCTTCCTATCGTGACTTGCCTCTGCTGATTAACCAGTGGGCAAATGTGGTGCGCTGGGAGAAGGTGACCAGACCGTTTCTAAGAACAACCGAGTTTCTCTGGCAGGAGGGGCATACCGTGCATCGTAGCGAGCAGGAAGCCGAGGAATATACGCTGATGATACTTAAAATGTATCGGGATTTTTTCCACGAAGAGCTGTGCATCCCGGTTCTTTACGGAATGAAGACCGAGCGGGAGAAGTTTGCCGGAGCTCTACGCACTTATGCAGTGGAGGCGATGATGCCTGACGGACGCGCCCTGCAAGCCGGCACCAGCCATAATTTGGGTCAGCACTTCGCCAAAGTATTTAATATTAAGTATCTGGACGAGAACCAACGCGAGGTCTACGGTTGGCAGACTTCCTGGGGGGTTTCCAGTCGGATTATCGGCGCTCTGGTTATGGTTCACGGAGACGACGCCGGTTTAGTTTTACCCCCTCGGGTGGCGCCGATACAGGTAGTGGTAGTGCCCATCATCTTTGATGCCACCAGAGAGATGGTTTTGACCGAAGCCAGATTGCTCGGCGATGAGCTCAACTCCGCGGGGGTAACCTGTAAGGTTGACGATAGAGGGGAACAGACCGCCGGATGGAAGTTTGCGGAATGGGAGATGCGCGGTGTTCCTATGCGGCTGGAGGTCGGTCCCAAGGATGTGGAAAAGGGCTCGGTGCTGACCGTGCGTCGGGACAATCGTAAGAAGGAGGTCGTCCCCCGCGCTGGAATTGTCGCCTTTGTGCAAGATTTTCTTTCCGCATATCAAAAGGATTTGCTCTCCCGGGCTATTGAGCGCCGGAACCAGTTGACCCAGGTGGTGGAGGACTATGCGGAGTTCAAGCGATTGATGGAGGGTGGTCGTCCGGGATTTTTGTTGTCCGGCTGGTGCGGCGATGATGCCTGTGAAGCCAAAGTTCAGGAAGAGACCAAGGCTACGGTGCGAGTTCTCTCCCTGGAGAAACAGGACGGACCCAAGAAATGTTTATGCGGTAAAAAGTCAAAGCGAACTGCTTACTACGCCAAGGCTTATTAGGTCAATACGCTAAGGCGTATTGGACCAATAACCCAGTTATGTCAGTCGATTCACTTTCTTTAACCAGAAGACCGAGTGGATTGCTCGGTCTTATTAATTAGTTCTGGTTTGTATTACTGCTTTTGCTCTTCCCATATTTCCTTATCTTCTGTCCGCCAGCGTAAAAATTTGCCCACCGCCAGGCAACTAAGGATTATATAAACCGGTATCAGCGGCGTGCGCAGGCGAAGGTCCCCGAAGAAGACCATTGTCGTAATCACATAATAGGCCAGAAGAAGATAGAATAACAGATACCGTCGCCAATTCTTGAAGGAGAAGAATAATCCCAAAACTGCCAGAGCTGACAGAGGGAGATAAGTGAAAGCTCCCACCCAAAAATAAAGCCAGTAATTCTCTTTCTGGGCGACTACGCTCTCAAAGGTGAAGAAGCGATAGAGCTTTAGGGGGATAAGGCCAAAAAACTCAGACGGGTGGTCTCTTATCCAGTTGAGCGCCAGGTCCAGATTACGATGTTGGTTCTCTATCTCCATTCTGGGATTTTCTAATAGATAGGATATCTCGTTATATTTTATCTCAAAGCCTCCATTCGCTCCGGGATGATTCCCTCCGTATAATGCCTCGGCACCGCTGGTAGAGATGGGCACAAAGGAATGAAAGACAAAGTAGTTGCGCACCGTCCAGGGAACTAGAAGAGCTATGAAGCAAGCGGAAATTACCAGCCAGCTGTAGAGTCGCTTTTTCAAATTCCGTTTTACCTTTAAGGCGATAAGAGCCCAGAGCAAAAGAAATAGCGGAAAGGCGGCAATATTTGCTCGTGTCAATGCAGAAAGAGCCAGCGCCAACCCGGCGAATACTGCTATGCGTAACTCACCCTTTTCCTGCAGACGGACCAGAAGATAAAGGGAGAGCGTAAGCAGAGGTATATATAACGCCTCACTAATCATATGCCCGCTCATAAAAATAAATTCGGGATAGAGGGCATAAATCAATGCCCCTAGAGAAGCGGACGCAGAATTTTGCAGACGGCGGAGGAGACCCCAGACCAGAAGCAGGGCGGAAATATCCAGGAGGATATGAGTGCAGACCATTTGAATGTAACCGTCTCCGGCAAGGCGAAAAAGAAGACCGAGCAGAAGGGGATAGAGCGGGGGGTGGAGCGCGGAGAGATAATCTTGCGGTGAGGAGGCAATTATAATGCCCATTTTATGATAGTAGTAACTGTCCGTGTTAATGGTATCTATATAGGGAAAATCAATACCCAGGAAGACCAGAGCATAGAGCAGGCGCACGGCGATAGCCACCAGGATAATTATCCAAAGAAAGCGCCTGTTGCTCAGGAGGTCAAAAAGCCGCTTAAAGCGGATTTTTTTATCACTTATCGGCACGACCCTCCTTTCCCCACGCCGGTTTTTGGGCTCCGCATAGAAAACGGAAGAATCCAACTATCAGGCTGAAATTTATTGCGGAGAAGTAGAAGGGTAGACCGAATATACCGGTGCGCACCTTAGCCAGCTGAAGAAAACCGCCTAACAGTGAGAGCAGATAGAATCCAGATTGGACGTAAAATAATATTTGGTAAAACAGATTATGATAATAGAATCCTAAGATTAGGGAGATAAGGAAAGCCAACCCCAGAAACCAGGGGGCAAGCCATCTCAGAACTTTGTGTCCAAAAAAGGTGTAAGCCAGGAGTCCGTATCGCGGGGAGAGCAGATGGCACAGCTTATAGAGCGCCTGGTAGTTGCCCACGCCGATGCGGAACATTCGCCTCATCTGGTCGCGCATCCTTTGGGAGGTCTCCTCTACACCCACCGATTTCTCCTGATAGACACAGGCGTAGCCCTGTGAGCAGATGACCATCGGCAGATAAAAATCCTCAGTTATCATCCCCGAGGGAATTTTTTGAAAAAGCTTTCGCCGAAAACCGTAGTTGCCTCCGTTAGCCCCCACCAAAACCCCCATATCCCCCTCTAACTTTTTTATCTTTTGTTCGTAACGCCAGTAGAGGTTCTCCCCCCGAGACTCCGTTCCACTTCCCGCGGGAACAATATCCAGCCGACCGCAAACTACGCCCACCCGCTCATCGGCAAAGGGTGAGACCATCTCCCGCACTGCCGCCGGGTTCTGAATGGTGTTGGCGTCGGAGAAATAGATAACCTCGCCATTCGCTTCCTGCAAGCAGTCGGTAAGCGTCGCCAATTTACCCCGATTTTGCGGAAATTCCAATAGGCGGATGCGCGGGTCATTAGCTCGCCGGATAATCCGGGCGCTATCGTCGCTACAGCCGTCTAAACCGAAGATTATCTCCAGTTTATCCGGGGGATAGTCCAGTAGGCGGAGATTGGCAAGCCTCTCTCTGAGTATCTTCTCCTCATTATATACTCCAATAATTAAGGAGACGGTGGGTTGATAATTGTCATCTTTTTTCAGGTGCAACTTCCGGCGGGGATGAATGAGGAGCAAGACCAATGGATGGAGAAGATAGGGATATATTATCAGCAGGGCTAGAAGCCAGAAGATGATGTTTAACGAGAGAAACAAATAGTTAATTCTCCTTTTTGATGCCCGCGCCTACCAGTCGCTCCCCAGTGGCATTGCCGATAGTCCACTCTCCAGTAACCCGACCACTTTTACTGGGACGAAGCGATTGTGTAGATTATGCCCACCGACCGCACCGGGAATGTGCACTCTTACATAGTTCTCCGAGAGCCCTTCTGCTTCCTTGGGCGGGGAGCTCTCCACCAGCACGGTCAGCTCTCTGCCCAGCAACTGCTGGCGAAATTTCCGGTTCTTCTCCTTACCCAAGGTGCGCAGAATCTCACTGCGCTCTTTTTTCACCGCCGGCTCTACCTGAAAAGCAAGCTCGCCGGCTGGAGTTCCGGGACGATGGGAGTAGCTGAAGATATGCAAATAACTGATGGGCAGTTGTTCCAATAGCTTTACAGTGTCCGCAAAGTCAACATCTGTCTCCCCGGGAAAGCCGACGATGCAATCAGCTCCAATGCCTATATCTGGAATTCGCGCGCAGAGACCTTCCACCAGGTCAGTATATTGCCCCACAGTGTAGCGTCTACCCATCAGCTTAAGTATCCTCTCCGAACCGCTCTGCAAGGGCAAATGCAAATGTATAGCCAGTCTTTCCCTTTCCGTGAGCATATCTATAATCTGCTCGGTAATCAGGTTGGGCTCAATGGAGGAGAGGCGGATTCTGCCCAGGCGGGGTAATGCCAGCAAGTGAGTCAGGAGACCGGCCAAGTCCACATCCTCGCTGGCATATCGCCCCAGGTTTATGCCGGTGAGCACAATCTCCCGAACACCGGCGTCTATGAGCGTCTGCGCTGATGCCAGCACTCTGGCTGTCGGTTCGCTTTTTGGCGCCCCCCGCGCCAGGCGCACCTTGCAGAAGGTGCAGGTGAAGTCACAGCCCTCCTGAACCTTCAGGTAGCCCCGGCTCCGTCCGAAAAGACCGGTGACCATCGGCACTTCCGAAGCAGTGGGGCGAAGACCGTAGGGCGCCAGGAGCTCGGTCAGCCTACCGCGCTCCGCAAGCGGGACGACCATACCTACGCCGTCTATTTTCCTCGCTTCCTGGGGGTTGGTGCTGGCAAAGCAACCGGTGAGAACTATTAATGCCTGGGGATTGGTGCGCCGGGCGCGGTGGACCAGCTGCCTGCTCTTAAAGTCCGCTCTGGCGGTCACCGTGCAGGAGTTGACCACATAAATATCCGCTTCTTGCTCAAAGCGGACAATGCTGGCGCCGGCCGAGAGAAGCGACTCCCGCATAGCCTGGGTATCATATTGGTTTATCTTACAGCCAACGGTAGCCAGCGCTACCCGGGGAGCGGCCGATATCTCGGCGCTTTTGGTAGCTTGGAGGTTATGTTTTATGTCAGATAGCATTTGACCTGGCAGTCAGGGTTTATGCCATCACCGCGATGCAGTCAATCTCCACCAGTGCTCCCTTGGGCAGGGCGGATACTTGCACGGTAGCTCGGGCGGGGAGGTTCTGGTCAAAGAATTCGGCATAGACCGCGTTCATCGCCGGGAAGTCCTTCAGGTCTTTTAGATAAACGGTGGTCTTGACCACGCCGGCCAAGCTGGCGCTGGCTGAACTCAGGATGGCGGAGATATTGCGCAGAACCTGATGGGTCTGCTCCTCAATGCCGCCGGCGACCAATTCCCCGGTCTCCGGGTCAATGCCCAGTTGTCCGCTGACGAATATCAATCCCCCGGCGGAGATGCCCTGGGAATAGGGACCAATGGCTTTGGGGGCGTCCGGAGTGACGATGGAATACATAGAACCTCGCTTAGTGACGATGACGAAATGGAAATGTAATTTTAGCCGATAATAATAGCTATGTCAAGGGAGGAGAAGAGGTTTAGTAGGGGCAGACCTAGGTTTGCCCCTATTAGGTAGGGGCTTAGCGCGCTAAGCCCCTACAAAGCCCCTACAATCGTCAAAAGATCGCCGTCTCCAGATTGGTATGCAGTTGGAGCATAATATCCTGGGTGGGATGGGAGCCATCCCGGAACTTGGTAATAAGGGGTGAAAAAAGAGCCCCGCCTGTGGCGAGGTTCTTTTTTGAAACATTTGTCTGACGTCCATAAGCTACTTGAACATAGCTTTGATGTTACCCAGGCTGGTTGGCTGGACGGATACATTGGTGTAGTCCACAGTCAGATAGGGTCGGTAGTTGGAGTCGGAATACTCGTGGGAATGGAAGGTGCACAGGCATGCATCCGTCGTGCCCGCAGTTCCCCAATAGATGCCATAGTTGTCATAACTGCCGTCCCACCAATTTTGGACGAAATTGGTTACATCTACATTGTGCCAGGTGTCAATGCCAGGCCAGCCGGAGCTGGTCTCCACCGCGCTGCTGTAGGAGGGCTGGTTGTTCCAGGTGGCGGTAGCTTCATCCCAGGAAGCGGTTATGATGTAATAGACGATGGTTCCATTAGGAGTCCCGTCAAACGCATAATTGTAGACTGACATTGTGGCGCCGTTGATGGTGGCGCCGGCGGGAATGGAGGAGAGGTCAAACTGAATCATCAGGTATCTGTATAGACCGCCGGTGGTAAGGAGTCCGTGATGAAGAAAATCTGCGGTTCCCCAAACTGTATCTGGGGTTGATTGGGATACATAAGTATCCTGAGCGGTAGGGCATTCTACCACGTCTGCAAAGACCGGTAGGGTTACTGCCAAAATGGCGATGAAGATTAGCGCAGTGCGCATTTTTTACTCCTTTCTTGATTGGGTGGACTTCAATGTTATGGTTAACTCGCTCCGGGGCTCAATGATTATGTTGAACCCTCTGCGAAACTATCCTAGTTAGTATCGTAACAAAACTCTCACCAGATATCAAGAAAAGAGTAATCGGTTGGCGGATGAGACCTTTAGGGGAGAATAAAATTCTCCCCTTTCCATCAATTTTAGGGGCAATCACAAGTTCGGGCTTAGTGCACTAAGCCCCTACTTACTGCTAAGCCCCTACAATCGTTAAAAGATCGCCGTCTCCAGATTGGTGTGCAGTTGGAGCATAATGTCCTGGGTGGGATGGGAGCCATCCCGGAACTTGGTATACTGGTATTGCAATTGGATGAAGACATTGGGCGAAAATTTATCCGGATTGGGTTTATAGAGATAATAGTTTAGTCCCGTCAGCAGGTCTATCTCCTCGTCCCTCTTTATGTCCAAATTCGGGTCCCACCAGTCCAGGCGCAAAACCGGTTCTAGCTTAGAGGTGGGGTGGAAAAAGAAGGCGGACATACCTGCCAATTGCTTGAGGTCTCCCACTTTATGGAGGTCAACCTGTAACATAGTCTCCAGGAAGCCCTTCTTGAAGCCGAAATAGGGCGCTATCAGTATTCTATTCTCCGTGCTAACGGTTGCGCCATCGGTGACCTCTCTTTTCTCAAATTTGAAACCACTCCCCAGGAAGTAAATCCCGCTTGGTGGAGCAAAAATTAAGTCGGCTATCAGTGATGGGTATTTGTCCGCGTCGTTATGCGAAACACTAAAGCCCTCGCCATTGAAAACACCACATCTAAGAGTTAAAGAGCCGGTTACATTCCAGGTGGAGAGTATGCCGAAGTCAGCAGCAGGCATGAGAGCAGAACCACCATATTGTCTCTCGCCCTCCGGAAATACCGGTATTATGCGATAGTCCCAGAACCTGGAGATGCTGAAGGGAACGACCATTACCCCGGCCTCAAGGCTCAAAGATGGATAGGGCTTATATATGGCTTCGGCAACTCTCAGCTCCAAACGCTCACCCTCGGGACCGAGAATATTTACCCGTATATGAGCTTCAAATTTATCGCCGAAGCTGTGTTTTAGCCCCACATAGCATCTGCCGATGTAGAATCTGCCCGGCTCAAACTTGTTCTTGTTTTCGGTGGTGTCAAAACTGTATTTGCTGAAATAGCGGAACCAAATGGTGGAATAGAGCTGGGTCTCCCCGCCGGCTAAGCCGAAGGAAAGGGTGGGTATAAGCAAAGCAATAATTAAAAGAAGCGACCGGAAGCACTTCATCGTCTACCTCCTGAAGAAATGTGGTAAGGGATTTGTTCGTTTATTATATCAATGAGATGGTCGGAATGGCAATAGCTTTTTTGTTCTGCATAAATTGGAGGAAACAGAAATAGCGGAGGCTTTTCGCCTGGCAAAAGCAAGGCGGGCTTCCGCTACAAGATATTATTACCTTAATCTCCGCTCTAGTTCACATTTATCTTCCACAAACTGGGCCGAGTGTGACCTGAGGGGTCTTGACGCACATCGGAGCGAAATACAATCCATTGGCCGTCGGAAGACCAACAGGGGACTCCGTCCCCATTGGGGGGAATGTCAAAATAACCATCAGCGAGAGGCGGATAAGTTATCTTGGTAGGACTGCTCCCGTCCACAGGAGCGATATAGATGGCTTTGTCCCCCCAAGTAGCAAAATCGGAGACAAAAGCGATGGATTTGCTATCTGGAGACCAGCTCGGTTCAATAGCACCTACCACCATTCGCTGATATGTTCCTCCATTGAATGGGATAGTGCAAATAGTGTGATTTGTGCTATCCTCTTGTTCATCCGGTTCACATAGGACGAAGGCAAGCTGACTGCCGTCTGGAGACCAGGCGGGATAATCTATGTAGGTATAGTCGGTCTGGAAATCGGTGGCTACTAGAAGAATTGGTTCTCCGCCATCAATCTTCATCTTCCACAAGCCGTCTTGCGATGTATATGCTATCCATTGACCGTCTGGGGATATACAAGCGTCATTGTCAATCTGGCGGTCTTCTTGCGGGATTATCTCTTGCAAGGAACCGGTGGTTGTATCAAAAAGGTAAATGAAGGTAAATGAATTACCTTGACCGCTGATTAGCAGGTATCTACCGTCGGGAGTAGCATCCAGTCGGTGCCCTTCCCAATAGTAAAATAATTCTTCACATGAGATACCTGGACCGATAAATTGGAAGTCTCCGCCGTTAAGGTCAATACTTCCAACTGCAATTGATGTTCTTTTTCTTTGATATAGTCCGGTTTGTGTATGGAATAAACAGAGAAAAGCCAAGTGATTATTACCTATTGAGACCGGGGAATCCATAGCATAGCAGTTGCCCCATATTGTATTTTCAGGAATATCCAGTTCGCTTATCAGGAATTGGGCGTTGTCAGTGATAATCTGTTCTTCTTCGCAGGCGGAGAACATTGTAAGCAATCCCAAAAGAAGTAACCAGATAGCTAGTCTCTTCATTGGAATCACCTTCTTGTTTTGCGACTATTAAATTCTGGGTTTTTACCCCCATTGATGTGGAGGTTATGGATTTTAATAACCGATTAAGTATCTCATATTAAGTAAAAAGTATCAAGATAGTCTTTTTAATCCCAGACTATTCCTCCCCTCTTGAAAAACGCCAGCAGTTATTATAATATAATCCCAATACTCGGAAAATTCAGATAAAGGTGTCGCAAATGAAAAAGACAAGTGCACTTTTTCTTATCTTAGGCTTGGCTTGGGTTTCGCTTGCCTCCGCCGGCTCACTATTGGTCGCTTCCTGTTCCTCCTGCGGCTATCAGAGCGAGGAGCTGGAGTTTGGTTACGGTGAATCCCCAGTCTTCTGCCGGGGGATATATTCTTCTGCGGACTGGGGTGTGGTCTTAGTGGTGCGTTTCAACCTGGCTCTAATGATGGCTGACCGCCTGGGGGTGGACCTGAGCGACGCCGACTACTACCAATACCAGGAGTTCATCAATGAGAATAAGAACGAATACAAGAAGCTGAAGATGACCTGGTTTCCGCCCCGGGAGATTCTTGCCGATGACCTGCCGGTCGGTGCGGACATCTTTCCTCCCCAGGGCTATTCGGGAATCCCCCCCCAGCTGACCTTCATTGATAATCCTCTGGAGGAACTCTATCTCTGTCCCCAATGCGGCAAGAAAACGCTCAGTTTTAAGAGCGTCGGCGAATGGGATTGATAACTGTCCTTCTCTCAGTTAAACTAACATAAGAGGTGAAAATATGACTAAGATAGTGTCGCTGGTCTGCCTGTTGGCTCTGTGGTCTGCGGTGGTCTCTGCCGGATTATTGGTGGAAGGGGTCTGTGCCAACTGCGGCTATCGCAGTGATTCCCTGGCCTTAGGGACTGGTGAGACACCTTACAGAGAGAATTTCCTGTACTATTCCCCGGATTGGAAAGTGGTGATGGTGGTCGGCTTTGACTATGCTGGAATGTTTGTCAACCGGCTGGGTGCAGACTTATCTAACGAAGGCTATTCCGATGAAGAGGAATTCGTCCAACAACATATTGATGAATACGATGCGATGCTGCGAGATTTTTCTCCACCCCAAGAGATAACCGCCGACCTATCTCTTCCCTATACTGAGATTTCCAGCTTATACACTGACCGGGGAAGACCGCCTCTGCTCATACTTTACGATAACATCTGGCAAGGTGAACGGACCTGCCCTAATTGTGGGGAGCAAACCCTTACTTTTGAGATGGCCGGTAAATGGGATTGAGCAAACAAAATAGCAAAGGTTGGCGTTCAAATGTTGTAGCTAGATATATGCATCTACCTTATCTTCAAATTAATAAAAGGAGGGTCTGTGAAAAAGCTCATATTTTTGTTTCTGCTGTTTATCATCACCGCCGGGGCGTTTGCAGAAGGCAACTTCACCTTCGTCATCATCGGTGACCGAACCGGCGGGTATGTTGACCAGATATACGAGAAGATTCTGGAAAAGTCTTTAGCGGAGAATGCCGACTTCTACATAACCGTCGGTGACCAGATTGAGGGTCGCGCTAGCGCGGAAAGCGATATAGAAACGATGTGGGACGAATATCTGGGTATAATTGCCGAAATTCCCGTTCCCTATCATCTGGCACCCGGCAACCACGACATCTGGAAAGACCAGCCTCAATCCATCTCCATCTGGAAAGAGCGGGTGGGGACGGAGCCCAATTACAGCTTTGACTACCAGGGTTGTCATTTCTGTATATTGGACACCAGCATGTGGAAGAAAAGCGACGCCCTGCCCGAGGATTACATAAGCTGGCTTAACACCGACCTCTCCGCCCATAAAAGCGACCGTTTAACCTTCGTCTTCTACCACAGACCCTACTGTTATGACACTCTGGCGGAGGGAAAACCAGACAAACTACATCAATTGTTCGTTGAAGACGGGGTGGACGCGGTCTTCAATGGACATAATCATACCTACGGAACGGCGACTTACGACGGTATCTCCTATACCATTATCGGTTCATCGGGAGGAGAAGTAGTTTACAAAGAGGTGGAGAGGGGCAGTTTCTTTCAATATGCGGTGGTTCAGGTTAAGGACAATGGTTTCCAGCTCACCGTGGTGCCGCTGGAGAGCGAGGAGCGCTATCCCCAAAACATCGTCTCTATCTCCGACTTGAAATTCTTTGATAAACTGGATAAGGAGCTGGTTACCTATCCCCCGGTGGATGCCGACGCCGGTAAGGATTCCGGAACGCTTACCCTATCGCTTATATTGAAAAACCCATACCAGCAAGACCTGAACACGGATATCGTCTGGGATACCGCCGGCAGTGACTGGACGGTGGAACCGGCGACTGAATCGGCGGTTGTCTCCTCGGAATCCTCCCAGACCTTCACCTTTAAAGCTAAATACGACGGAAAATTATACCCTCTCCCCAAGGTAAGCCTGGACTATCCCTACGGCGAGGGCAAGGTCTATAATTATGAGGGCTTACCTCAAGTAACCAAGGTCCTGCATATCAAGCCGATGAAAGCGCCCCAAATAGACGGCAATGTAGAGAAAAAGGAATGGAAGAAGGCGGTGCAGGTGGAGGATTTCTGCTGTCCGGATGGTGGTGCGGTTACCATAGAGGGGAGCAAATTTTACCTCGGCTACGATGATGACAACTTGTATCTCTCCGCCATCTGCACTCAGCGGGATATTAGCTCTTTGGTGAGCAACGTTAAGGGGCGGGACGATGCGGTCTATCGCGACGACTGTGTGGGATTTTTCCTGGCGCCGTCGGGCTCTTCGGGCGACATCTATCAGATTTATTTCAATTCGTTAGGGGAAATCTTTGACCAGAGAATATTTACCAACGATAAGGGCGAGCAGGACAGCGACATTACCTGGAACGGAGATTACCAGGTGCAGGTGCAAAAAAATGAGGATAGTTGGGAGATTGAGGTGGCGATTCCATTTAAGGTATTGGGAAGCGCTACTCCCCAGCCCGGTGATGAATGGCGCATAAACTTCCGGCGCAAGGAGATAGCTTTGGGCTCCTCCGCCGACTGGCAATATCCCATATCTTACGACGCTAACCTGTTTGGCAAATTGGTCTTCGGTAAATAGGGGTAGAGTTTTTGAGGGAGGAGAGACCGGCGGGATACTCCGCCGGTCTCTTTTTTGCCAATAGCTATTTATTGCATAAAGACAGCCCCCGTAGATTAAAACGGGGGCTTTTCTGCATAAAATGTCTTTTTGAAAGAATTATACAGTTAGGTTACGTTGTGGCCTTGGTGACGTCCACCGCTTGGGGACCTTTATCGCCGTTGACCAACTCAAACTCCACCTCTTGTCCTTCCGCGAGAGTGCGAAAACCCTCGCCCTGGATGGCTGAATAGTGGACGAATACATCTTCACCGTCTGGTCTTTCAATAAAACCGTAACCTTTGTTGTCGTTAAACCATTTAACTTTACCTTTAATGCGCATAGCTTGTGTTCGGGAAAGAAACCGGCAAAGCCGAACACACATTCGACAAATGTATGTTAGTAATAATGCCCAAAAGATTAAAAATTTGCTGCCAAAATCAACTCGGTCAATCTTGTTGGTGCAACTACTGCTTCTTACTCCCTACAGTTCACCTCCTTTTGAAAATAAAACTTACCAAAATGCTACCATATTCAGCTAAATTTGTCAAGCACTATTTATCTTATTTAGGGATGGCGAAATTGGGTGTATTTGGGGAATTGGACAGGCAATTTTTTTGTGAAGAATCCCCCCCTGCATTGTTTAGGGCGAGTAGAGCGACTTGACCTTACCCAGAGACGCGGGCTGGACGGCGAGCGGGGGGAGGTGAGGACCGACCAGGACCAGCTTTGGTCTTTGGGTGGTATATGTGTAGTTGCTGGTAGCTATGGCAATATAGTAAATGCCGGTCATACACCATCCGCAATTATCCCACTCGCCAGATAACCACTTCTGCACCATCCAGGTGACATCTACTATGCCTTCAAGCGGTTCATATTCTGATTGCGGAAAAGAATGTTGAACATATTCGCTAGATGAGTAACCCGGCTGGTTATTCCAGGTCAGGCTGTCCTCGTCCCAGGGTTCTAAAACCCTGCAAAATTTCACGCCCACAGAAAAGTCACCATAATTTGCATACCATATATGTAGTTCTGCTGAAGTTATCTCGCAACCCAAATAACCACACAATTGCGTAAATCGGAGGAAAGAACGATAACCATATTCAACAAACATTACTTCCTGGTCCCCCCAATTGTCGTCTGGATGATAGGAAGATGCAGAAGTATCCTGTCCTATATCCGGTCCGGGTTGAAAAACCACTGTATTTCCAAATACAAAGCCGGGCGCAAAGAAAATTATGGACATAGTCATCATTAACTTATTCATTTTCTTTCACCTCTATTCAATCTTTTCCACTCTAATTTATAGCAAAAATTTCTCTAACTCGGTGCTTGGCTAACTGACCCCCGACCGTCGGTGACCGAAGAGACCTGCTAGGGCGAATAGAGCGACTTGACCTTGCCCAGAGAGGTAGGTTGGACGGAGAGCGGAGGGAGGTTGGGACCGACCAAGATTAGTATAGGCCTACGTGAATCGTCGAAAAAATTGCTAGTAGCTATTCTTAATGGTGAACTTCCTTGGCCAATAATGCACCAGCCGTAGTTGACCCATTCCCCGGAGAGCCAGTTCTGCACCATCTCGGTCACATCTATGGTGACATAGGTTTCTTCATCATACTCGTCTATGTAGCAAGAAACATATTCGTGGTTGGAGTGTGCCGGTTGATTGTTCCAGGTTAGAGTGTCCTCGTCCCAGGGCTCTAATACCCGCCAGAAATTTCTTACCCCCATTCCCGCAAAAAGAATGTAAAGATGTAATTCTGCCGAGGTAATCTCATAACCTATGTATCCATCAAGTTGGGTAAACCGCAGATAGCTGTATGCAGTCTCACCAGGATAAGTTCCGACAATCATCTCCATTTCATCGCCATAGTTTTCATCAGGGAAAGGCTCAGCGGAATAAGTATCCTGACCAATTGTCGGACCGGGTTTAATTAGCACCTGATTCCCTATTACATTCATTGGCAGAGCTAGAATCACACTCATAACTATCATTATCTTGCTTATTCTCTCTCACCTCTCTTCATTCTTAATCTATTATGTTTATCTTTCGCAAGAGTCTCCTTCACACCTTATACTCATTGCACACCGGACGAATATATTATACCACAAATAAACAATCTCTCTGCAAATAGTCATTATATCCCCCAATAACCTATCCATATGTGGGCTTAACATAAATAGAAAACCCCCATAATGGAAAACCCCCAGCAAAAGGATGGGGGCTGGGCTTTAATCAATAGTTAAAAGACGAAAGCCGGTCCGGCGACGAACATTAACAGACTACTGCCGTCGG
>Ga0315294_10001490_pt1 | contig 25517 bp, 19 predicted proteins | sample YL17G13_40_MG_FD_203626 | JGI IMG/M metagenome (GOLD analysis project Ga0315294, IMG submission 203626) | Sediment microbial communities from Yellowstone Lake, YNP, Wyoming, USA - YL17G13_40 | ecosystem: Environmental > Aquatic > Freshwater > Lake > Sediment | place: USA: Wyoming | collected... | reverse complement strand
CTTTGAGCTGCATATAGACTGTCTTCAGTCCTTGGATCATTCCGTTGTTGATGACCTGGGGAAGGGAGTCGATGTTGAGGTTCCGGAGCTCCCGGTAATTGGCTTCCACATTGAGCCGCTCGATCTGGGAGCCCGTCGCGGCTTTCTGCAGATCGCCGAATTTCGACAGGACGCTGTTCTGATTCCCGCTGAACTGGAGGATCTTCTTCTCCTCGCTGTATTTCTGCATCTCCCGCTCTTTGGTCGCCAGATCCTCCCGCAGCCGGGCGATCTGATCGTCGAGGAACTGTTTTGTCTGCTCGGTCGCCTCGTACCGCGTCTCCATCGAGAAATCGATGAACTCGTCGGCCATCGCATTGACGATATCGGTGGCCAAGCGGGGGTACGGTGATCGAAAGCCGAGGTCCACCAAATGCGTGTCCGGGACCTGGCGGACGGCCAATCCGCCCAGGACGAACGTGGCATACGCGGAATCGGGGTCAGCCTGGACCTCCGGGGGAGGACCGGAGGGAGGAACGGCCTTGGACGGGAACAGCCAGCGCAACCTCAGGACCCCCTGAATCATCTGGATGAGGCTTTCCTTGGATTTCCTGGCGGACTGGAGTTCGGCCCGACGTCCGAGGTTCATTTTCTTGGCCACACGCTCGGCCAAAAGCCGGCTCTGGAGGATCTTGATCTGGGTGTTGAAGTAGGAGCTGATGATGGCCACATTGCCGCCGGACGAAGTGCTCAAAACGTCCTGGATGGTCAGCCTGTTCGAGCTCGGTTCTTCCATGACCAGGGTCGTCGTTGCCTGATAAATGGGAGTCGTCGTGAAGGAATAGATCGCGAAGACGGCGATCATGACCGCCGCCGCAGAGACGATGGTCCATTTCCTCTTCCAGATGATGCGCCAGTACTCGAGGATGTCGAATTCCGGTTTTCGGACTGGCTTGTTGACCGTGACCATTGTCGTTTCTCTTTAGAGTTTACTCGCCTTCAGCCGGATAGGTCTTTTCCATCAGGACCATGGTAAGCCCAGGCCCAGAGGGCCGCAATCATCTGGAGAGAGGAAAAGAGGGGTGATTTTTAGCGGCTGTTCCTCACCTTTAGGGGGGATGTCCTAAAACCAGGTTTTCGAAACGAACACCGCGTCGTTTTCCTCCAGCAGGAAATCCTTGTCCTTCCCGCTCTGGATGCGGGTCACGTCGATCTCGAATTTCTTGATATTGCCCCGGTCGTCCCGGCGGGTGACGATGACCTTCCCCTTCCGGGCCTGATCCGTGAATCCGCCGGTCTGGGCGATGGCCTGGGTCAGCGTCGGCAGGCGCGATTTCAAAACCTGGAGCACTCCCGGATTCCTGATCTCGCCTGAAATGTAGATCGGGACGCTTTTATCCACTTGGACCATGACCGTGTCGCCGGGCTCGATGATGATGTTGGACTTGGGATCGCCTCTCTGCATCAGGTCATCCACGACGATACGCAGGGGCAAGCTCGTCCCGTCGGGCTGCTGGCGGAAGACGATGATCTCTTTTCCCGCGTCCCTCATCAGGCCGCCGGCGGCGGTGATGACCCGGAGCAGAGTCTGGCGGCCGATCAGCTCGATAAACCCTTGTTTGGCCACCGCGCCGAGCACGGAGACCTGCTTGCTCTGGAATTCCAGGATGCGGACGCTGACTTCCGGATTCAGAAGATAGTCCTTGGAGAGGAGCTGAACCAACCGTCTTTCCAATTCGGACGCGGTCAAGCCCTCGACGGACACCTCGCCCAACATGGGATACGTGATCTTCCCTTGCTCGGTGACCCGGACCGTCGTATTCAGCTTCTCCTGCCCGAAGACCCGGATCTCGATGAGGTCCCTGGCTCCGATCCGATAGCCTCCCCCCAGCACCTCCTGGCCTTCTTGCCCGGGAACCGACGGAACGGACAGCGCGAAGGCGCATAGATAGATTGTCACGATGACGGGAATTGCGATCTTTCTCATGATCTTCTCCTTCGACACCTCCGCTCCTCATCCCGGCCGAGGAACGGCTCAAGCCGTAAATGGCGGAGCGGAGGCTCGACACAATCTAAAATTGGGTCGTCACATTAAGTCCGACGGAATCCTTCCGTCGATCCCATCCCGGGAGATTGGATGTCCAGCGGGAGGAATTGTAGGATACCCCAAGGCCGATGCTTTTGTATAGGCGAAGGACGAATCCCACAGACTGCCAGACCTGCGAGTCTCGTCTTTGGATCTCGGTGATGTTCCCGTCGGCGCCGGGGACGCTCGTCCGCCCGGGATAATCGGCCAGCCCGAGCTCGGCACCATAATCCAGCCTGAGAAACCGATTCACATAGTAGGAGATCCCTCCGGATAACCGGCTTCCAAGGAATAAATAGGCGGTCTCAAGATAGGAGAAACTATCGCCTCTGCTGAATCCGATCCGGAGGCCGAACTTCCCGCTCCTATAGCTGACTTCCGAATCGCCGTACAGGCCGGCGAATCCCTGCTTATCCCGGTTGCGCGGGATGAGTTCTCGATAACCCAAGGAAAACGTACCCTGGATTTTGCCCAGGATGGGGAAACGGATGCCTACGGAGAGCTGGGCGGCCCGCGAGTCCCGCTCGAGAGCCGCCTGGTCGAACCGATATTCCGAATATCCGGCGTTGGTGAATAAAAACGCGCCGGGCCAGGCTTGGTAATAGAATTCCATGACGATCGATTGTTCACGCCGGTTCAGGACATGGGAGAGCCCGATGACTTCCCCCGCGAGCTGGATATCCTGATAAGAATAGCGGATATTTCTCCAGGAAACGCCGAGAGCCGTTTTCCGAGCGGTTTCGAAGAAAAGCCCGAGGGCCACGGCCTCTTGGACGTCCCGGGTCGGCCGGGCCAATTCGACGGACACCGGCTGCTTGTATTCCCCGTGCGAATAATCGCCCCACAGAACAATCCTTTGAAAAAAACGCAGTTTCGCGCCCGCGAAATAGCTGTTCGTGAAAGCGCGCTGCCTCTTCTCCTTGACGTAATAGTGATACTCGGGATTGTCCCGGAAATAAAGGATGGCGTTGTTCCGCCACGGCAGATACACCGTCGCTTCCGGCGAGAGCGTCGCCGTGAAATCACGGAGAGGCTGGTTCTCAAAATAGAGGTTGTTGTCGAAACCGAAGTTCTTCAGCTGGAACCCGGGGAAGATGCGGAACGGTCCGAAGGACAGAGGCGCCGCCTTGATCCGCGTCCAATCATCCTGGAAATTCCGGTAGTTCTGGGCCGAGGCGCTCTTGGCGGCCAGGACGAGAAAGACGGCCAGGAACACCGGCAGAAGCGTTTTTTTCATCATGTCAGGGAAAAGCGAAGACTATGACAGAAAACGGTCGAATAAGTCGAGCTTCTTCCGGATATCGCTGAAGTAGCTCAGCGGCGGCACCTTTTTGGCCAGCTCGATAAGAAGACCGCTCTGCCAATCGAACTGTCCCTTGGCCTGGACGAGGGGGATGATGCCGTCGGTCTTGACCAGATCGAACAGCCGCTCGATCTGGGCGTCAGAGAACAAGGAGAAGATCCGGCGGGCGTAGTGCCCGACGATGATCTCCCTCTGGATGGATTCCCGCCAGGCTTTTTCGTAGGCGGAGAGGCTTTGGGCGGAGAACGATCCGGCCTGATGGCAGTGATGAACGACGTCGGCGGCGATCCGCGAGCACAGAAGACCGAAATAGATGCCGCCGCCGGTCGTGGTCTTGACCTGCCCGGCCGCTTCTCCCAGGGTGATGACCCGGTCGCCATAGGTCCGGGAGACGAGTCCCTGGGCGATGGCCTTGATCTGGATCGACTCGGGGCGGAATTCATCCATCTTTTCCGGATAGAATTTTTTCATGAGGCTTAAGAACCAGGCCCGCGGCTCGCGGGAGGTCACCAGACCGAGACGGAGACGTCCTTCGACCGTGGGCACGGCCCAGGCGAAGGCCCCGGGAGCCACGCTCTTCCCGATGAAAATCGTCGCCGCGGCTCCGTTGGAGATCTCGAGCTCGGCCTGGGCGCCAAGGAGATGGTCATCGGGTACGCCTAATCCCAGCTTCTTGTTCAGACGATAATCGATCCCCGTCGCGAGAATGACCATTCGCGCCGCGAACGTCCTGGCCGGAGCGTCCCAGCCCTCCGTTTCGATCTCGACGCCGTCCCGCCCGAGCGTGACGTCCCTGACGCATGTGCCGAGGGCGATCTCGGCTCCGGCGCTCCTCGCCTTCTCGGCCAGCGCCTGATCGAACAACTTCCGGTCGACGATGCAAGCGAACGTCGACGGATGCTGGTAATGGAGGGAGTTGCCCGACGACGAAACGACCTTGACGATCTGGATGTTCCGAATCACGGGATCAGGGGAGATCGAAAATTCTTGAAAGATCTCTTTCCCCACGATACCGGTGCAAATGATGTTGGATCCGATCTCTCTCTTCTTTTCGGCGACGAGGACCTTCAGTCCCCTTTCGGCCAAGAGAGAGGCGGCGTGCAGGCCGCTCGGCCCGCCGCCGATGACGGCCACGTCAAATCTGTCCATCTTCCTCGGATTTCCCTTTAATATTCTCCTGAACAGGCTTCATTCGGGTAAGGTAGATATACAACACTATATATTGGGCCCTTAACTAAACAAATACGACATGTTGATAGCATTGTCAAGCGTTTTTTACGTAAAAGATTTCGCCGCTCGACCGGTCCATTATATGTATTCGCCGCCCGAAAAAACAACTTTTTTTTCGGTCCCGTCGGGATTTCTCAAATTTTCTTCTGCCGGGACTCCCATTTGCCGCGGAAAGTGATCCAAAACGACAAGGCGATCAGCTTCATGTCCAGCCAAAAGCTCATCTTCCTGACATAGAGCAGGTCATATCGAAACTTCTTCCGCCGGGGCGTGTCTCCGGGCAGATAGACCTGGGTCAATCCCGTCAGCCCGGGTCTCACGACGTGCCTCTCCCGGTAGCCGGGGATGTCCTCGATCTCCCGGGTGTCCGGGTCGCCATGGACCTCCTTCTCTTTGGGCCGCAAGGCCCTCGGGCCGACGAAGCTCATGTCGCCTTTGAAGATGTTCAGCAGCTGCGGCAGTTCGTCCATGGCCGTGGCCCGAAGGATCCGGCCGATCTTGGTGACCCGCGGATCGTGTTCGACCGCTTGGACGGGACCGTGGTCCTTTTCCGCATCGACGATCATCGATCGGAACTTCATCGCTTTGAAGATCCGCCCGTTCCGGCCGACGCGGTCCTGCTTGTAAAAAACGGGGCCGCGGTCGGTGCGCTTGATCAGGCAGGCGAAGAGCAGCCAGAGCGGCGAGGACAAAAGAATGCCGGTGCCCGACAGGGCGATATCGAAGGGCCTTTTTAAGAACAGCGCTTTCATCGGTGAGACCTTTTCGGTGCGCCTCAGGAGATCGTCGTCATCAGCTCCTCGAACATTTTCAGGACGAGGTCCTTGGCCACATTTTTCAGGGCGTAGGCCCGGCCATTGGCGCCCATCGCCGCTCGGCCGTCGGCGTCCTTCTTGAAGGCGCGGATCACGGCGGCGATCCTCACCGGATCGTCGGGAGGGGCGCAGAGCCCGCACCGCGTATCACGGATGATCTGGAAGATCTCGGAGTTCTCGTGGGCCAGCCCGAGCACGGGCCGCCCTGCGGCGGCATAGTTATAGAATTTCGAAGGGACCGAGAGCAGCGACTTCTCCTTGTCGAGGGGCACGAGGAGCACGTCGGCCGAGGCCATCATCTGAGGCACGTCGCGGTAGGGCTGGAACGGCAGCCGGAGGACGTTCGGCAGGTCGAGCTCGGCCGCTTTGGCCTGAAGGTCGTTCGCTTTGAACCCCTCTCCCACGATGACGAACAGGATCTCGGGGTCGTTCTTCAACAGGGCGGCCGTCTCCAGGATCCTGACCAGGGTCGCGTAGCTGCTGATGCTGACGATCCCGGAATACAGGAGAACGAACTTGCCGGCCAGTCCGTGCTTTTCGGAAACGGGGTTGACTTTGGGCAGCGGCCTCATGAATTCCGTGTCCACCCAATTGGGGATGACGGAGATCTTATCCGGGGAGACGCCTTTGGCCGTCAGGTTTCTTTTGAATCCATCGCTGATCACGACGATGTTCCGGTGACCGTCGTAGATCCATTTTTCGAAGCCGAGGGCGGCCTTGATGGCCAGGGGGTTCTTCAGCAGCCCCGATTCGATGGACAGGTCGGGATGGATGTCCTGAACGTTGAGCAAGACCCGGGCCCCGCGGAGAAAGCGGGCCAGGATCCCCGTCACGCCGAGCTGGAGCGGCGGCAGGCGGAGGAAGACGACGTCGCCGCGGCGGACCTTGGCCAAATGGACCATGGTGTACAGGGTATAGATCGACCAGGCGATCAGCCGCCCGAAGTGATGGCGAGTGAAATTCGTCAGGATCCTCTTCACCCGGAACCCGGTCCGCGTCTCGCGGACATAGAACCGCCCTTCGTAGCCCTTGTTGTGCGGCGGGCGGGGCAGCGTCGTGACGATCTCGACGGCGTGCCCGTTGCGGGCGAGCTGCGTCGCCAGCTCGTTCATGAGGATCGGCGCGCTGCCGAACTCCGGCAGATAATACATGGTGTGGATGAAGACTCTCATGTGACCTCGGCCAGAACGGATTCGGCCAGGCGGCTTTCATAGGCGTAAAGGGAGATGAAGGCCATGGCCGGAACGATGAGCAGAAGATCGACCCCATAAAAGGCCGCCGTGGACTCGAAGAAAGACCGCGAGGTCAGGAAGGCGACGATCAGGATCGACTCCATGAGGACGGTCTGGTCCTCGCCTTTGATGTCGCGCGTATGTTCCAACAGCCGCGTCTTGAGGACGAGGGACCAGATGCTGACCAGCGCGGCAAAGAACAGGAGCGCTCCGATGATCCCGACCTGGATCGAGGCGTGGATATAGGAATTATGGATATGTTCCTGGTTCATCATGATCCGGTCGGCGTCGAACCCCCAGCCCAGGAAGGGCGACTGGCCGATGAGCTGGAAGGCCCTCGCCCAGGTCGCTTCGCGACCGGAGAGATCGATCAGCGCGTCCAGCCGGCCTTGGGCCCGCATCCGATATCCCGAGAACCACAGGATGAAGATGACAATAGGACTGGCCAGAAAATATCTCCAGTTGATCCTCTTCATGATCATGTACAGGGCGCTGCACACGGCGAGACCGAGAAGGGCGGTCCGGGACTGGGTCTGCATCAGGAGGAACAGCCCCGCGAAGACGCCCCCCAGCCAGAGATATCGGCGCCGCCTCGTCTCGGATAAAAACCGCATCGCGGCGACGATGATGACGATCATGGCGTAGCGGCCCACGCCGTTCTTTGTGACGCCGCCGAATCCCAGGGGCAGATTGTAAAAGGCGGAAAATCCGGCCTGGCCGCGGAAAATCTTGATCGCCTCGGGAAGCAGCAGGAAAGTCAGCATGAAGAAGACGCCGTAGTTGATATAGCAGATGAAGCGGAGGAGCAGTTTCGCGTCCTGATCGCGGAGCACGACCCACATCATGAACAGCGGGGAGAGATAGGCGCCGGCCCAGTACATCGACTGGCCCATGGCGGGAGACAAGAGGAGCGACGTGGTGATCCCGACGATGGAATAGAGGAAGAGAAATCCCAAGGGATCCTTGAAGAACGGGAATCTCGTCCGTTCCTTGAACAACCAGACGAGACAGACATAGAGCGAGAAGAGGGGGAGCAAGGCCCGGAATCCCTGAAAGAATTCGAACGGATTGGTCGACGAGAGGTTCGGGAGGTTGTAATATCCCGTGAACATACCGCCCCAGATGGCCATCCAGAGCGCGGAGGAAAAGATGAGGCTCATGTCTTATTGGTGACCTTCATCCAAAGCTTTGGCATAGATGCCGTCCAGCCGTTCGCCCAAACGGTCCCAGACATAGAACTCCTCCGCCCTTTGGCGTGAAGCCCGGCTCAACCGCAGGCGGAGGCCGGGATCTCGGGCCAAGGTCCCGAGGGCGTCGGCCATGCCGGCGATGGCGAACTCAGGGTTCTTGGGAGCGACCTTGATCCCCCAGTCCCTCTGGATATGGAAGCCCGGCCCGGCCGAATCGAGGCAGATAACGGGGAGCCCCGAAGCCATGGCTTCGATGACGACGGCCCCGCCCCCTTCGCGGAGGCTCGGGTAGAGAAAGACATCGCTGGCCCGCATTTTCGCCCAGAGCTCTTTCTGAGGAAGCCAGGGAACGAAGTGGACCTTGTCCTGGATCCCGAGCAAAGCGACGAGGTCCCGCAGCCTATGGCCTTCCGGTCCTTCGCCGACGATGGTGAACCGGGAGTCGGGGAAAGCCCGAGAAAAGAGGGCGAAAGCCTTGATGGATTCGGCGAAATTCTTCCAGAAGACGAGCCGGCCCGTGGTGAACACCTGGATCCCGCCTGAGGAGGCGTGGAGCGCCGAGGCCGGCGCCACGTCCTCAATCCCGATGCCCGTCACGGGAAAGAACCGGATCTTGTCCTGGTATCGCAAGGGAAACTTGACTTTGGTGTCCTGATTGCAGACGAGGATCGCCAGGGACCGCTTCATGCATCTTCGCCGGGACCACAAGAGCTTCCGGCCGATCCATTGGCTGACGCCGCGTTCGAGGTCCTCGAGCTTCCCGCTCAGAGGATACTCCCGCATGAAGCCTTTCGGCGTCCTCTGCCCTCCTCCCATCGGGCCCCAGATGAACGGGAGGGGCAGGAAGGCTCCGATGAAGCTCGGCATCCAGTAGTTGGCGAAGGTGATGTGGTGGGCGGCGTCGAACCGGAGCCGCCGGTGCAGTTCGCGGGCGAGGAGATAGGCCCGGATCTGCCAGCAGTAATAATATAAATGAAGGCTGACCTGGTGATACCAAAGCGGGCGGGGCCAGACCGGAAAATCGGCGTAATGGAAGCGGACGCCGCCCATCTCGCCTTGGCGGACGGCCCGCTCGATCCCTTTCCGGTTCCGCCGCTGGGTGATCACCCAGACATCGTGCCGCCGGCTGATCTGTTTGACCAGGTTCCAGCCAAGGATGGATTCTCCGGCCCCCAGGATCTTTTCCTCTCCTTCGAAGCCGCTCGACGTCGAAGGATGGCAGGCAAACGCTGAGATCAGGATCTTGGATCGTTTCATGGTCCTTGCCTTTATCCCCTCAAACGTTCTTATCCCGTCAGCCGCTCATAGACCCCCATCAACTCCCGATAATGAAGGTCCTCGTTGTAATCCCGGATGGCGACGGACCGGGCCGCCCGGCCCATGGCTTCGGTCCAGCCGTCGTCCCGAAGCAAGGCCTCGATCTTCCCGGCGAGATCGTCGGCGTTGCCCGGTTCGAAGAGGAGGCCCGTCTCGTTCGGGCGGACCAGCTCCGGATAGGCTCCGAGGTCGGACGCGACGACCGGCTTGCCCAGAAGATAAGCTTCGAGGATGCCCATGCCGAACGTCTCGTAGCATTCCGAGGGAAAGACGACGAACTTCGCTTTGCCCAGCAGGTCGGCATATGCGTCTTGGCCCAAGAACCCGACGAGTTCGACGTTCTTCAGACCGTGCTCGCGGATGAACGCTTCGACGCCGGCCCGCTCGGGGCCGCGGCCGGCAATAAGGAGCCGACCGTCGCGGATCTTGGTCATGGCCTGGAGAAGAGTATAGATGCCTTTCTGTCGGACCAGGTATCCGGCAAAGACAAAATAGTCCCCGGTACCGCCGCCGGTCCTGGAAAACCCGTCCGACGGCAGGAAGTGGTTGATGTGGATGATCCTCTTCGGGGACAGACCCCAGTCGATCATCTTCGTTCTGAGGAACCGGCTCGGGGAGATGAAGAGATCGACCTTCCCCGGATATAAATGAAAAAGGGCGTGGAAGGTCATGGCGCTGAACGACATGAGGCTCACCAGAAAATTCCCATTGCAGCAGTTCTGGATTAAGGCTTGATGATATCGGCGGCCCCGGCACCGTTCGCAGATCCGCCCGCCGGTGTAGAGATACCGCGAGGCGCAGACCAGATTGAAATCATGAAGCGTCTGGACCACCGGGATCCCGGCGCGGCTCAAACGCGTGATCAGCGAAGGCGACAATTGGTAGAGGATCGTATGGAGATGGGCCACGTCGGGCCTCAGTTCGGCGACGATCCGGTCGACGGACTTGGCCACGTCGAATGCGTACAAAGCGTCCGCGTAAGCTTTAGCCATCTGCGCGGCCGTCGCCCGGCCTTCGTCCTCGCCCGAGAACATGGTGAAGCGGGGGACGAAATAGCGGGAATAGGGCGTCGGCAAATTTTTCGCGTAGCGCCCGGTGAAGGGGATCACCTGGTGGCCGTGCTTTTCCAAGAGACGGTTCGTTTCCAAAAACACGCGCGAGGCTCCCCCGGCTACGAAGTAGTACTTTTCCGCCGTTAGGACCTTCATCTTAAATCAAGGATTTGGCCAGCCCGATGACGTTTCCGGCCGTCCGCCGAACGTAGTCGCGATTCCGCTCCCGGACCGCCAGGACCAGGCTGAGAAAAGCCCGGATGGTCAGAGCCGCATAGCATCGGACTTCGGACAGCTCCCCGTGTTTCCGGACGAAATGGAGCCGGTTCGCCACTTCCCTCTGGCCGAAACGGAATCCGTCCAGCCGGCCGCGCGGGGAAGGATAATGAAATTGTCGGGCGCCCGCGACAACGACGAGCTTGTGCCTTTTCCCGACCTGATAACTGAAATCCAGGTCCTCGAGATAGCTGTATCCGGCGTACCATTCGTCGAACCGGAAGGCCTGGAAGACCGTTCGGCGCCAGACGGAAGTGCCGGAAGGAAGCCATTGCACGGTCCGATTTTCGTTGAGATCGGAGAGCATCACCTGGAAGCCGGAGGGCAGGACGGCCCCCTGCGTTCGACTGTAGAGGCCCATCCGCTCGGCCATCCGCAGATGCTTGAGCCCGGAGGCGAAGAGCGGAGGATGGTTGACGAGATTGAAGGATGCCCCGCCGATGTCGGCGGAGGCGGTCTCCCAAAAGCGGAGCATTTCCTCGCAGGCCTCCGGGGCCAGGACGGAATCATCGTCCAAGATGCCGATCAAATCATGGTCCGGACGGACCGCCTGGATCCCGGTGTTGCGCTGGCGGGTCGCCGAGGGGGGGAGACTGCGCAGATAGCGGACCTGGAGGCCGCGGCATCGCTCGACGACCTCCCGGACCGGCGCGGCGCCGCCATCGACGACGAGGACCTCGTCGGGAGGCCGGGTCTGGATTTCCATGCTTTCCAGAAGCCGGCGGAGCTCGTCCGGCCGGTCCTTGGTCGGGACAACGAAAGTCAATTTCAGTTTACTCATGGATCCGGGCATGGTCGTTCAAGAACCGATCGACGATGTCGAGGACATCCCGCTGAAACCGCTCCACCGAGAACTTCTTGGCTTGAAGCCCGAGGTGTTCCCGAAGCTCGGCCTGCCGGGTCTCGCTGTCCAGGACGCAGAGGATCTTGGCCGCTCCGTCCGCGATGCTCTCATAGGTCAGATCGGGATGGTCGACAATTTCCACTTGGCCGCCGCCGCGGGGGACCCAGACGATGCACCCGGCCTTGATCATTTCGGCGATGGTGATGCCGAAGGGCTCGTTCTCCTTGCCGTGAATCCCGTACCGATGACGGTTTAACAGTTCGGCCTTGCGCTCGGCCGAAGCGTTCGTTTCGAATTCGATCCAATCGCCCAGCTTGCGCGCTTCCCTTATGATCGATCTGGCATAGTCATGATCGCCGATCCGGCCCATGATGTGAAGATGGATGTCAGGGATCACGGACCGGACCTCCCGGAGGACGTGGAGGACGCGCTCGAGCTGCTTCTCGGGGACGATCCGGCCGACGCAGAGAAAACCGTTTTCCTTGCGGTCCCACGGCTCCGGCGAAAAGTCGTCCGGAACGGGGGGATAAAGAGTGCGCGTCTCGATCCCCAGGCCGATCTTCGTCAGCCGGCCCATCCAATCGGAATCGACGAGGGTGACGTTCTGTTTCACGCCCTCCAGGGAAAAGGCGGACAGGCGCTCGCCCAAACTCAAGTACGCTCTGCGGAAAAAGGAGTCCTGATAGAACCACTTCCGCCATTTTTTCGGAGTCGGATTCAGGATCCTCAGCATCTGGCTGTTGAAGAGCGGGTCCAGGACATACTGAATCCCAGGTCTTCCGTAATCCATTGGATTGTACGCGGACAACATCAGATCGAATTCTCCCGCGTGTCTTTTACAATATCGATTGAGCCTGAAGCCCCACAAAGCGGCGAAGCGCCGTCCGGATTGAAGGAGGATCGGCGGCGGGACGCGGAGCGCTTTGACCTCGTCGTTTCCGATCCGCGTGCGATAGAACCCGTTGAAATCGGCGAAATCGACAATGTTGGACGTGATCAGAGTCACCTCATAACGGCTTTTCAGCGCTTCCAACATCCACAGGACGCAAGACTCCGATCCCCCGCCCACTTGGAGGCGGGGATGGATGACGGCGATCTTCGGCCGCCTGGAGGAGGCCGCCGGCGTCTCGAGACGGAGACCGGACGTTCCGGAGGCCGGCCGTCCCTCCTTCATTCCGAGGAGCTTCAAGAGCTCGTCGAATCTCGTCTTCCAGGAGTTAGCCCGGGCGAACTCGACATACCGTCGGCGGTCCGATTCTCCCATAGCGCGCTCGAGAAGCCCGGCGAATTCCTCATAATCCGCGGCTAGCGTGACCGGACATTTGTAGGTCTGAAACTCCCGGAAGTTCAGGCTGACGACGGGCAGGCCGCAGGCCATGTACTCGAAGAGCTTCAACATGTCCCCGCCGATGCGCTCGGAATGGGATGATTTCTTATAGGGCACAATCCCGGCGTCGGCGTTCTTCAGATAGGCCGGGATCTTGTTGTACTCGCGCTGACCCAGAATAAAGATATTCGGCACGCCGCTCAACCGGGAGACATCGGCATAGACCCGGCCGAGAAGGACAAACGAGACACCGGGCAAGCGGCGGGCGAGGTGGACGATCAGGTTTTGGTCGAACAGGAGCGGATTGGCCATGCCGCCGAGGCAGACGACGCGCGGCGACGGAATGCGCGCGTAATCCTCCGGCGGATCCGCGGGCGCGGAACGGAAGAATTCGAAATCGACGGCGTTCGGAAAAAAGTGGATCTTCCGCCCCGTCAGTTTGCCGTAATTCTCGATCATGAGGCGGCTGTGGGCGATCACGACGTCGGCCCTCTCTAAAAGCTCGCGTTCCCTTTTGACAAAGCTCCGGGGCTCGTTTGCGATCATCGTCATGTCTTCCGACGGCCGGAAGATGCTTTTGCCGTGGGGGATGCGGTCCAGGGCGAACGTGTAGCGGGAGCTGTCGATCCAGAGGACCTCGGCCTCACGGAATCCCTGTTTTTCCAGGGTCGCCCGGAAGGGGGGAAACGTCAGTCGGTCGCTGTGGTCCATGACCCATCTGGAATTCAGAAATGGGATGTCAACTATCGGCAGGAGCGAGAAGGGAACATACGACCAGATGCCCCCCCCGTTCACGACGGCCCCGCCCTGGCGCCACAGGCGCAGCCGCTGTTGGAACTCTTTGCGATCCTGAGTCCCGAAGAAATGGAACGGCGAGAGGAAGTACGAGATCCAGGCGACGCGGTAATTCATCCCGGCGAAGTGCCTGGCGGTATGATAGGACGAGCCGGTGTGGAACCCGAACCGCCGGTCGCCGATCAGTACGAAATTTTTGTCTCTTGGCATCGGACGAACATTTTCTTCATTTTGCTTTTTTGCTTCCGCACAAGCGGCCAGACCCGGTCCTTGACGAAAAACAGGATCCGGTACTCGAGCTTGCGTTCCAGGACGAGGGTCAGACCGACATAGACGATCATCCCGAACAGGCCGGAGAGGATCATCCCGAACAGGCCGTGTCCGGCAAGATGCATGACTCCCCAGGCCGTCGTGACGAGGGCGGCGGCGCTCAGAGTCGGCGGCAAAAAGTATCGGGCGTATTCCGTTCTCGAGCAGGACAGGATTCTCAAAGCGTTCCCCATGAATCCGATCAAGGACACGAAAAGGCTGAGGAACACGGCGAGCGAAGCGCCGGCCAGCTCCCATTTCAAGGTCAAGGGAAAGAGGCTGGCCGCCAGGACCGCCAGCCGGACGAATTCCCAGCGGACCTCGATCTCCGGCCGGCCCACGCCGTAAAAAAGCGGTCCGGTGGTCCCGACGATGGACCGGGCCAGCCCGGCCAAGGCCAGGATCTGGAGCGAAGCGACCATGGGCAGCCATTTCTGCCCAAGGAAGACGCGGATGAAATCGGGGCCGAGGACCAGAATGAGAGCGGTCAGGGCGAACGACAAGAACATGATGACTTGGAAGACCTTGAGATAGGCCTCTTTCAACCGCAGCGGATTGTCTTGAAGCTTGGCGTACGTCGGGAACATGACCTGGCCGATGACATGGGAGATCTCGGTGGTTGGGGTGTTGGAGAGCTTGAAGGCCATTTGGTAGAAGCCGAGCATGGCCGCGCCGAGGACCTTGCCGACGAAGATATCGTCTCCCTGCGTCACCAGGAAGATGAGAACGCTCGATCCCATCACCCAGCGTCCGAACCGGAAGAGCTCTTTGATCTTCGGCAGGTCCCAGCGGAAACGGGGCCGGTACGGATGGATGGCGTAGCTCACCACGACCTGGATGATCCGGCCGGCCAGATCGGCCAGGACGAACGCCCAGACGCTGCGGAAGAGAAGGGCCCAGACGACGACGAAGACGAAGTTGGTGATGTTGCCGGCGATGTGGTAGACGAATTGCTTGTGAAATTTCAGGTGTTTCTCGAACTCGATAACCCCAATGTTGGCGAAGGCCGCGACGAACTGGGACAGGCCGAAGACCCGGATGATGGCCGTGGCTTCGGGGGCTTTGAAAAAGGAAGCGGCCGCCGGGGCCAGGAGGAACATCAGGGCGAACAGGGCTAACCCCCTCAGGACGAGACCGGTCCAGGCCGCGTCCAGATAATCCCGGATGTCCTCTTTTTTCTGGATCAGGGCATCATGGATGCCCGTCTGGGAAAAGGTGTCGAGAACGGCCAAGGTCAACATGGCGATGCCGATGACGCCGAAATCGCGGGGCGCCAGCAGACGGGCGAGGATGATGAGCCGGGCGAAGTAGAGGATCTCCTGGACGAATTTCAGGGCGAAGACCCAAAACCCGCTTTTGATGACGCGCTGGGCCAACGGTTCGGCCGGCTTAACGCCGTTCACGATATTCATTCCTCCAAGGGACCCCGCTTGAACCTCCGTCGCCGCTCGATCCAAAGGGAGAGAATGGCGATCAGCTCGCCCAGCAGGAAACCGGAAAACATCAACAGCCCCGTCATCCCTTTATACGACATGTCCGCGTCCTTCTGGATGTCGTAGCCGAGAAAAGCGAGAACGGACAGGGTCAAGAAAAGGACGACCGAGGTGGACCAGGGCCATTTCGCGAACAGCCAACGGCCCGCTTTGATGGAGATGACGACACAGACGAGCAGAATGAGGGCGACATAAGCGAACAAGAGCTTGGCGGCCTTGGGATAGACGACGGCGAGATAGGACTCGCACAGATAGAAGCCGTTGTTCAAATTGAAGACATCGGTCAGCCAAGGGTAGATGAGGTTCACGGTGACCATGAATTTCTTGTTCTTGGCATAGAGCGCGGCCCCGTATTCCGGACGGCTCATCACCTCGTCCATCCGAACCACCCGGACATCGGACTGTTTGGAGAACGACGTCAACATCTCCGAGAAGGCGGCAAGGGAGGTTACGGACCGCTTCGCGTCCACCTCGGAAAAATCGTAATCATGGAGAAGGACGACGATGACCGTGGAGGAACAGGCGGACTTGCGCGCGCTCCTCAGCGCTTCATAGAACCGGAGAAGATCCGCCGTCGCCGTCAGGAACTTCAGCGAGGACTTGTCATTGACGACGCCTCCGCCCCCGTCGAATCCCGATGAAACGCCGAGAAAACCCAGGCTCTCGAGGATCTCATGGGTCGTCCGGTCCTCGACGTTCCAGGGAGGGATGAAGATCTTGACGTCGTGGTCCAAGATTTTCTTCAGGAATTCCTGCCCTTCCCGGATCCGCCGCATTTGCTCGTCCCGACTCAATCCCTTGAACTCGGTGAATTCCCCCCACAGCGGTCTCGGCCGGGACTGATGGTTGTAGCCGTGCAGGGCGGGTTCCACGATGCCGGCCTCGATAGCTTCCCTTAAAATGGCCGCCTTCTCTTCGGTCAAGGGGATCTCCGATTGAGATGAAGTATCGTGGTAATCTCTCGATACGGAGAAGGGAATGATGCCGACGGTCAGAGGCGTCTGCGTCTTTTCAAAAACACGGAGCAAGCGCGTTTCAAAACCCGTGAAACTGACGCCCGAATAATCGTCATAGCGGAAGACGACCTCGATCTTCGGCGGGGTTTGGGCCAGGGCCGGGAGCGTCGAACAGAGCAGCCCCGCAAGAACGAACGCCATCCTCAGGGCGGCCCGGGGCCTGCCGTCAGTGTTCATAAGCTCATGTCCGATGGACTTCATCTCCGGCCGCCTTAAAGCTGGTGGGAGAATTTCGGGTCGACCAGGTCGTCCGCATAAGCGGGCTTTTTTAGGGACACCAGTTCGCGGAATCCGCTGGTTTCATACCAATCCATATAAAGAGGGTAGCCCCGTTCCAGCGGATATTGCGGGGCGTATCCGAGCAGCCGGCGGACTTTGCCGATATCCAGCGTCCCGCGGTGGGGCACGGTGTGTTTCCAGGGCTTGTATTCGACCTCAATTCCGGGAAAATGCCTTTGAATCAGGCTGACGAGAGCTTTAAGCGGGCGCGATTCGCCGTAAGTCAGGTTGAAGGTTTCATTGAGGGCCTTCTTGTTGGTCAGGATGAGGACCAGACCCTGGACGAGATCGTCGATATGGGTAAAATCCAGCCGGTCTTCTCCGTCGCCTTCGAGAGACAGCGCTCGTCCCTCCAAGGCCGCTTCGATGAACAGCTGGCCGATCCGACGATTGATGCAGGTCGGGCCGTAAAGCGCCGAAGGCCGAATGATCGTGAAGGGGAGACCGTAAATATTATGATACGCTCTGATCATGTGCTCACAGGCCAGCTTGCCCGCTCCGTAGATGCCGATGGGGTTGGCCGGCGTTTCCTCCGTGACGGATTCCGCGGGAAAATGGCCGTAGACCATGCTCGAAGAGGGAAAGACGAGCTGCTCGACCCCCTTGGACTGGCGGAGGATCTCCAAGAGCTTTTGGGTCGCGTGAACGTTGATCTCGAATCCCAATTCGGGCTCCCGATCGCAGACGGCCGCTGAAACAATGGCCGCCAGATGAACGATCTTGACCGGACGGACGCTCTGGACGGCGTCGGCCAGGGCGAAAGAATCGGTCGCATCGCCGCGGATGATCGGAATGCGGGCGTCGGCCAATTTCTTCAGCCGGGTGTCGATGAAGTGCCGATAGGCGGGATTCGTCATCGTGAACCGGAAGTCGTCGAAGACAGTGACGCTGTTCCCGAGCCGGCGAAGCTCCAGGGCCAAATGATGGCCGATGAAACCACACCCCCCGGTGATCAGAATGGATGAGCTCGTCCTCATGGCATCACTCCTTTACCCGCCCGGAGCTCCGTTCCGGGAGGCGGCCCGGATGACCTCGGCGATATAGCCCATGTCCTCGGAGGTCAGCCGCGGGTTCACCGGGAGAGCGATGGTCTCGGCGGCGACCCGCTCAGCCTGCGGCAGAAGACCTTCCCGATAGCCGAAGGTCTTCCGATAAAGCGTCATCAAATGGACGGGGGTCGCGTAATAGATGCTGGCCCCGATTCCGTTCTGTTTGAGAGCGGCGAGAAGTGCGTCGCGGGTGATGGGGAATTTTTCAGCCACCGTCAGCTGATAAAAAAGGAACGAGTGTCTCATGTGGGGGGGGATGACCGGAAGCTCGAGCCCGGCGATGTCCTTTAAGCCGTCCGTCAGGAGCCCCGCGTTGGCGATCCGCGTTTCGATCCGGCCGTCCACCTTATTGAGCTGGCAGATCCCGATGGCCGCCTCGATGTCCGTCATCCGGAAATTGAAACCGAGGATCGGCGTATCATAGACGCCCGGTTTCTGGCGGTAAAAAGCGGGGACATCGATGCCGAAGGCCCGCTGTTTATAAGCCTGTTCGGCGATCCGGTCGTCATCGGTCGTCAGCATCCCGCCTTCCCCGGTGGTGATGTGTTTGACGGGATAGAAGGAAAAGCAGCCGGCGGCGCCCATCGTTCCCGCCGCCCGGCCCCGATATCTCGTTCCGACGGCATGGGCGCAGTCTTCGACGATGACCAGCTTCTTGTTTTCGGCGATCTTCGAAATCTCGTCCATCTCGCAGGGAAGCCCGGCGAAATGGACGACGATGATCGCCTTCGTCCGCGGCGTCAGGCCGCGGAAGATCGAGGCCGGGCTGATATTCCCCGTTCCCCGCTCTATGTCGGCGAAGACGGGCTTGGCCCCGACATACATGACAGCGTGGGCGGTCGCGACGTGAGTCTGGGCGGGGACGATCACCTCGTCGCCCGGGCCGATCCCCAGGGCCAGAAGGGATAGATGAAGGGCCGCCGTGCAGGACGAAACACTCACGGCGTGTTTCACGCCCAGATGAGCGGCGAAAGCCTGTTCGAATTCCTTGACTTTCGGCCCGTGGGCCAGCCAGCCGCTCCGGAGGACGTCGGCGACGGCTTGCTCTTCGGCCTCTCCCATCCACGGCGCGCCGAAAGGAATGCTGCGGCTCATGACCTGATCCCCTCTCTGGTGTTCAGGCAACAGAGCGCATAATGGTAAGACCTCCCCGGAAAGAACCGGGCGATCTTCGATATCCGGTAATAAAGACCGGCGAGCGGTTTCAATACGGGGTGAACGCTCCATCGGACGAGCCGGGACGGCATGCGCAGGGAAATGCCCCTGACCGCCGCCGGGCGAAATCCCGACTTCCTCAGCCCGGCCAGGAGATCCTTATAGGGAAGGGCGGAATGGGACAGTTCTTTATCCCTGCCGGACCGGGCATTCGGATAGGAAAAGGCGAGCCGGCCGTCTTTGATCATGATCCTGGAGAGTTCATGGAGACACCGTTCGAAATCGGGCCCCGGAAGATATTGGAAAGACAGCGAACAGACGGTGTTCCGGATCGTTCCCGCCTTGAAGGGAAGAGCTTTCATATCCGCCTGGACCAAAGGGATCCCGGCGAATTGCCGGGAATGATCCAATCCGGTCGGGGCATGATCGACGCCGATGATAGCGGACGTCTTGAGGAATCGCCAGATCATCCCGTCCCCACAGGCCAGGTCCAGCGTCCGGCCCTCGTTTTCCACCCAGGCAGCCAGGATCCGGTAGTTGTCGAAAGTCCACCATTTGGAGAATCCCTCGAGGCGATGATGATAGACGCCCTTCTCCCTGTATTCTTTTTCAAAATCTTTCATTTTCAACAGGCTACCGCCGTTGGACCTGAAACCGCTCAGCAACATTTAAAAATAATATTCTATTTGAATTGACAATAAATGTCATATAACCGGAGAACTGTTGTCACTTTCTGTCAGTCCTTGATTTCGTCCCGATGATACCTGCTAAAATATCTTGTAGCAATCGTCCGGATGGATGAATCGAGGGGTGATTTTAGCCGGATTATTCTCACCTTTAGAGGGGAGGCTCAAAAAGCGTATAAATTCATGTCTTTCAGGTCATTTTTCCGAGCGGGTGACGGGCCAGTTGAATATTCCGGTTAAGAGATGTACACTGTTTTTTTTGGACCAGAATGACACAGCTTGAATCGGCCCGGAAGGGAACGCTCACGGCCGCGCTGAAACGGACGGCGCGGGAGGAAGGTCTTCTTCCGGATGACCTCATAAAGCTGGTCGCCGACGGCCAGGTGGTCATCCCCTTCAACGCCCGCCATGTCAGGCTCAGGCCGGTCGGGATTGGTCGAAGACTGCGGACAAAGGTCAACGTCAATCTCGGCACTTCCAAGGATTTTCCCAGCCTCGAGGCGGAACTCGAAAAGGTGGAGATCGCTTTAAAATACGGGGCCGACACGCTCATGGACCTGAGCACGGGGGGCGACCTGAAAAAGATCCGAAAAACGATCCTCAGCAAGGCTCCTCTTCCGCTCGGAACCGTTCCGATCTATCAGGCGGCGATCGAAGCGATCGAAAAGCGGGGCTCCATCCTGGCCATGACCGTGGACGACCTTTTCGCCGTGATCGAGTCCCAAGCCCGCGAAGGGGTCGATTTCATGACCCTGCACTGCGGCCTGACCGCCCGGGCCATCGAACGATTAAAGGGCCAGGGCCGCGTGGCCGACATCGTCTCGCGCGGCGGCGCTTTTCACACGGCCTGGATCCTCCATCACCAGAAAGAGAACCCGCTTTACGAGCATTATGATCGCCTCCTGGAGTGCGCCCGCGCCTACGACATCACCCTGAGCCTCGGTGATGGGCTCCGGCCCGGCTCGATCCTCGACGCCACCGACAGACCCCAGATCGAGGAACTTCTCACGCTCGGAGAGCTGGTCCAACGCGCCTGGAAACAGGGCGTCCAAGTCATAGTCGAAGGCCCCGGCCATGTCCCTCTGGACCAGGTAGAGATGAACGTCCGGCTGCAGAAGCGCGTCTGCCACGGCGCCCCTTTTTATGTTCTGGGCCCCCTGGTCACGGACATCGGCGCCGGCTACGACCATATCGTGGCGGCGATCGGGGGGGCCGTCGCGGCGGCCGCCGGGGCCGATTTTCTTTGCTATGTCACCCCGGCCGAACACCTCGGCCTTCCCTCAGCGGACGACGTCCGGGAGGGACTGATCGCCTCCCGGATCGCCGGCCACGCAGCCGATATCGTCAAAGGCGTGCCGGGCGCGCTGGACCGGGACCTGCGGCTCTCAAAAGCCCGCAAGAGATTGGACTGGGACAAACAGAAGGGCTTGGTCATCGACCCTCATAAATTCGAGGACATCCGGAAAAAGCGGCGGTCGAAATCCGACGCGTGTTCCATGTGCGGCGAATTTTGCGCCATGCGTCTCGTCTCCGAATTCCTGAACCCCCATGGAGAGCCGGATGCCTCCCGCTGTTAGAAAGCTGATCTTCGGCACCGCCGGGGTGCCCGATTCCTCGCCCCATACCTCGACGCTGTCGGCCCTCCAACACCTGCATGAGCTGAAGCTGGATTGCTTGGAGATGGAATTCGTCCGGGGGGTCAAGATCGGGAGCGACACCGCGGCCAAGATCAAGGCGAAGGCGATGGCCCTCGGCGTTCGCCTCAGCGCCCACGCCCCCTATTATGTCAATCTCAATTCCGACGAGCCGGGCAAGAGGATGCAGAGCCAGGACCACCTCCTGCGGGCGGCCCGGGCCGCGGAGCAGGCCGGCGCAAGTTGTGTCGTCTTTCACGCCGGCTATTACGGCCTCTCTTCGCCGGACAAAGCCTACGAGGTCATCAAGAAGGAACTAGCCCAGGTGTTGTCCGCTCTCCGGTCCGAGAGGAATCCCGTGGTCCTTCGCATCGAGACCATGGGCAAACGGTCGCAGTTCGGGTCGCTCGACGAGGTCATTTCGCTCTGTCAGGAGGTCGACGGGCTCGCCCCCTGTCTCGACTTTTCCCACCTCCATGCCCGGGAGGGCAAGGCCAACACCTATCTCGATTTTCACCGCATCCTGAAAAAGGTGGAGAAACGGCTGGGCCGGAACGCCCTGAAAACCAGCCACATCCACATTTCCGGGATCGAGTATAACCTGAAGGGCGAGGTCAAACACCTGAACCTGCCGGACTCCGACTTCCGTTACGACGAATGGCTCCAGGCCTTGAAAGACCTCGAGGTGGAGGGCCGCGTCGTCTGCGAAAGCCCCGGCCGGGAGACGGACGCGGCCATGCTGAAGAAGCTCTACGAGTCCTATGTCCTGAAAAGCTGAAACGCCGGCCGGGCTATTGACATCAATTTCGCCCCATATTATATAGTTGGGACATTGAGATCCAGCGTTCAAGATCCGATCAAAGAGGGACATCGACAAGAAGCCGCATTCCCCTCATTCTGAGATCATGTCCATAAACAATAAACGCATTCGAACGCTCCTCAGATTCATCGTCGTCCTGGGCCTCGTCGCCCTATTCATGGCCGTCGCTTATACGGGCCTCGGGAAACCCAAAGCCGGGATCGACGACGCCAACATTTTTCTGGTGTATGGACGGAACCTGGCCCAAGGCCACGGCTTCGTCTACAACATCGGCGGGGAGCGGGTGGAAGGATTCTCCTCGATCCTCTGGGTCCTGATCATCGCCGGCGTGAGTCTTCTCACCGGCCGTCCGGAAACGTGGCTCATGATCCTGAATGCGGTCATCATCGCGGCCGCGCTGACGGTCCTGACTGGCTGGCTCGACGAGAGGGCCGGGCCGGCGGTCCCGGGCCGGGACCGAGGCGGACGATGGTTGACCCTGCCCTCCCGGCTGACGTGGATCTGGGTTTTCGCCGTTCCCGGCTATCTCTGCTGGACGACACACACCTTGATGGAAACCGGGCTGTGGAGCGCATTACTGATTTGCGCCTCGGTCATCACCCTTGATGTCTTCGAGACGGGCCGATTCTCGAAATGGCGCAGAGCGCACATGGCCGGGCTGATACCGGCCTTGATCCTCACCCGGCCGGACGGCATGGCCTGGGGCGTCATCTTCCTCCTGTTGTGGTTCTTCGCGGCCTTGGCCGAAACGGATCGATTTCGGGCGGCCTTCGGACGAGTCGCCCCCCCACTCGCGGCGTTCGTCCTGACCCTCTCGGCGCTTTTCATTTTCCGGCTCTCCGTCTTCGGCTACCCCTTCCCGAACACCTATTATGCGAAGATCTCGCCGGACAAACTTTACAACCTGACGACCGGCCTCATTTATTTTCTGCGGTTCTTTGCCTCCAACGGCTTGATCCCGATCCTGTCGCTCGCGGCCGGGGCGGGACTCCTCCTCTTGATCCGCTTCCTCATCCACCCGAAAGGATCCCAACTGAACTCCTTCCTGCGCAAGAACGGCGCTTATGTCGCCATCTCCTTCATCCTCTTCATCGGGATGAGCATCCCGATCGTCACGGGCGGGGACCATTTTTCGCAGTCCCGGTTCTTTCAACCGTTCTGGCCCCTGCTCGTCGTACCGGCTTTTTTTGTTTTCGGATATGCCCGCGACCTGGTTCAGTGGCGGCCGCCGCTGGCGTCCTGGTTGAAAAGGTGGAAAACCTGGCTCTTGATCCCCGTCTTTTCCCTGGTGGCCTTCGGGAACTCCCTCCCCTGGTACAGGCTCGATGGATCGGGCCTGGCCTTCGAATTCCGGATCGCGGAGATCGGGCGGCAAACGGGCCGGTTCTTGAACCGGCTTTTCGAAACGGCCCGGCGCCCGGCGGTCGGCGATGTGGTCGTCGGAGGCATCAAATACACGTATGAAGGCGTCATCGTCGACCTGATGGGCTTGAATAATATCCGGATGGCCCACTCTCCCGGCAGCCGCAAAGGCTACAAGAACCACGCCGCGTTCGACACGGACGTTTTCTTTGAACAACGCCCCGACCTGATCGTGCCCAAGCTCATCGCCCCCGAGGTCCGGACCAATATCATCGACAACCCCTGGTACGAGGGGCTCCTCCGGGGACTGCTCCATGACGAGCGATTCGTGGTTCTCTATGAGCCCGTCGCCATTCGCAGGATCGACGCGGCCGATCCGGAACGGCTTTTCGCCTATTTCCGTAAAGACTACCTGTCCGAGCTCCGCCGCTCGGGTCGGTATGAGATCTCGGTCTTGGACGGGCGCTGACCTTTGGTCCCTTTTTCGGCGGCTCCAGAGTGACGAGGCATTCTCAGGGACCGAAGGGAATGCGGCGACCAAAAGGCTTAGGTTTTTTTCAACAACAAAATTCCCTCGTGACGAAATCCAGTTTCTGGAGCATATTTTTTTTCATCGATCAATTTTTGGACGCTCTGTTCATGCGGCCACAAGGGAACATGAACAACGATATAATCCGGCGCATGATGCTTCAGCCACTCGTCGAACTTCTTGACGGTGATGTACTTGGCATTATCCGGGGTCACGAGTCCCAAAATATCGATGATGGTTCTCTTGGAATACCAGCCGATGGTCCCGATTTCGACACAGGCCACCGTCGCGTCCGGAAGCGTGTTTTGCCTGAGCCAGAGGCCGACACTTTGATACTCCCTCCGCCCATCGATATTTTTCAATTTCGCGGATGATATAGAAACCTGAGGAATGAACAACATCAAAAAGAGAACCCCGAGGATCGCCGTCTGAATCGTTTTTGAAAAAGGTTGTTTCGACAAGAACGCAGAAACGCCGTTCAATCCCCACATCACACATATATAGAGAAAAAGAACATTATAGCTTTGATACCAATAATAATAGGGGATGTCGAAGAAAATATAGAACGCATTATAGGCCAGGAAAAACAGGATGAAGATGAGGCTGTTCTTTTTTTTCAAATTAAGATAAACACCGATCGAGGCTAAAATCGCCAAAGTTCCCATCAAGAGCCAATTCCAATCAAAGAATTGGCTCAGAAATGGCTTTATATCATGCAGGAAAACAGGCGAAGAGCCCCATAATCCCGACCGGCCTTGGCCTATTTTCGCGGTCAGCGTATCCGGCAACATCTGGCCGTAATAAAAATAATTAAATCCATAATGGACGAGGAATATGAGAACAGGAGGGATAAAGACGGGCCAGGAGGGAAATTTCCTCTTTTCGAGAAAATGAAAGCCGATGAGGATCAAGATCAAAAAGAGGGATTCTCCCCGCGTCAGGAAAAGAAGCGACACAGAGATCGCCAAAGCGAAATTTTGACGTTTTTTGAAAAAATAGAACGTGACAAGAATGAGGAAGAGAAAAAGCGTCGTTTCGAGCCCAAACGTCACATAAAAATAATAATTGCTGCAAATTAAAAGCGGCGCGAACAAAAGCACCTTCTTATCTAGGACGTTTTTGAACGTGACGACTAACATCACCGCCGTAAAAAACAGAAAAGCGGCGCTTAAAATCATTTGGCTGGATTGGATGTCCCGAAATATCAAGACGCTGGGGATTGAGAGATACGTATAGAAAGGAGAAGTGAGCCCGTTGACTTGTTCTCCGATGTTGTAAACAAGACCGTTCCCCTGAGTCAGATTTTCCAGATATCGGAAATATATCAAAGCGTCATCCATCTGGAAATGCCTGCCTAACACGGAGAATAGGATTGTCAATCCCAACGCGCCGAACAGGGCGATCACGACGGCCTTGTTATTCTTGGAGAATGACCTCATCGCTCGCGACTCCGACGCCAAATCTCAAAATGTTCGATGACGGTTTCCAGCCGGTAATTTTTCTCCACAAAATTTTTCAACTCGACAAACTGCTGGAGCAGTTCCTTCGACGACAGCGGCTGTAGATTATTCTGGTCAAAGTCGACCACCAGGATATAAAGGGGAGGCCCCTGGGCCAGCTTCTCCATGAATTCGCGGCGGTAGGAGACTTCGAAGGGATTTTGGGCGCCGCGAGTCAAGGGGTAATGAAAGCCGAAGCGCGTCGGCGAACGGCGACCGGCCAGGTAGTTAATGATCGGC
>Ga0315294_10001489_pt1 | contig 25523 bp, 24 predicted proteins | sample YL17G13_40_MG_FD_203626 | JGI IMG/M metagenome (GOLD analysis project Ga0315294, IMG submission 203626) | Sediment microbial communities from Yellowstone Lake, YNP, Wyoming, USA - YL17G13_40 | ecosystem: Environmental > Aquatic > Freshwater > Lake > Sediment | place: USA: Wyoming | collected... | reverse complement strand
CTTCGAACCGCGCGGACCCCGAAACTCCGCGCTGCCTAGCTGGATGGCGCCTCCTGCCATGATGCGTCGTATACCGTGACCCGGTTCCGTCCCGCTCCCTTCGACCGGTAGAGCGCAAGATCGGCCCGCGAGATCAGGCCCCGCCGCGTCTGCGCATCCTCCGGGAACGCGGCCACGCCCAGCGATATCGTCACGGGCGGATGCGCCTCCCGGGCCGCCAGCGGGGTCGCCGCGAGCCTGCTACGAAATCCATCCGCCAGCTCCGTTGCCCTTTCGCGGGACGTGTCGGGCAGGAGAACCGCGAACTCCTCACCGCCGTACCGGGCCAGGATCGCGGGACGCTGGAAGCTCGCCTCCATGATCCGCGCGACGTGCTTGAGCACCTCGTCGCCCTCGAGGTGTCCGAAGCTGTCGTTGAATCGCTTGAACTGGTCGAGATCGGACATCAGCAGGGCCAGCGGACGATTGTAACGCCGTGCCCGCTCAAGCTCCACCTCGAATCTCTCCTGAAAGTGACGATGGCGATAGAGCTTGGTGAGGCCGTCGGTTATGGAGAGCTCCTCGATCCGGCCGTAGAGGAGCGTCTTCCCGATCCCGAGCGACAGCTGTTTCGCCAGGATGCCCGCGCGCGTGTAGTCCTGACGGGTGAACGACCGTGGCCGCCCATCGAACGCCACGAGCGCGCCGACCGGCTCGTCGCGCACGAGCATGGGTAGCATGACGAGCGAACGATAGGGAAACAGACCTGCCGCAAAGCGGGGATCCTCGGACAGGTCGTCCACGAGCACGGGTTCGCGCTGTCCTAGGAACCACGACGCCAGCGCGCCTCCCTCCGGAGGAAACGCGGCCTCCGCCAACACCGCATCGTCGAATCCCGTCTGGGCCCGGATCCGGATGGCGCCTTCCCGCGCCAGCAACAGCACGTAGGCCGGCAACTTGAGGTAGGTCTGGGCCGTCTCCCGGATGACGTCCACGATCTCGTCCTCGCGCATGACCTCGCCGATGCTCTTGGTCACCCCGAACAGCCGCGTCAGCTCCTCGCTCTCCCGGCCCATGGCGTCCGAATCCCTGCGAAGATGGCGCAGTTTGTCCTGCAGGTCGATTCCCCCGTGCCTGGTCTCCTCGAACTGCCGTTCCTCGGCGATCAGGCGCTCGCGGTTGATCTGCCGGGCAATCCAGAAGAGCACCACGAAGGCGGAGAAAGCCCCCACTTCGACCGCCACCTGAAGCTGGGTCAGGGCACGACTGACCGACACATGCAGGAGCAACCACAGCGCGCAGGCGCCCGCCGTTGCCCAGATGCCCCGGCGGTCGTCGCGCGAAAGGTTCACGCGAACTCCTACGGCCACCGCACCGATGATCAGCAGCCAAGGCCCCCCCAGCAGGTACTGGAGGGATGCTCCCAGCAGCAGGACGCTGGCCAGCAGAATGTCCTGTTCGTTCTCCCCCACGGTCGGCCCCCCCGTCCGGCCTTCCCAGGCTACGCCGCGCGGAACACCAGCGGGACAAGGATTCCCGCCGCCTCGCTCGCGAACCGGAGGTCCTCGTGCGTGAAGGCCTGCGGGGTCGTTGAAGAGAGCCGCAGGGTCCCCTTGAGCTTCCCTTCCGATACCAGGGGCACCGCCACGACCGAGACGATCTGCCGGCTCCGTCCGAAACCCGGAGTGAACCGGACATCGTGCGTCAGGTTGTTCACCAACAGGGCCGTCCGGTGTTCCTCAAGCCAGCGGTCGATCTCATCCCGGCCGTCATTCACGACCGCCGGAGCACCCCCGCGCGGATAGCGCACCACGCTCGCGTCATCCTGATAGAGCACCACCTCGGCTTCGCCCTTGCCAACGCCCTGGACGACTTCCCCGAGGCAGATCTGCATGTATCCGGCTGCGTCGCCGGCCTCGGCACGCATCCGCCCGCCGAGCGCGTCCAGCTGGCGGAGACGCTCCTGCTTCTTCTCAAGCACCTTCAGCAATTCCTCCCGCTTCCCGAACTGGATTGCCAGCTCGAGGAACTCCTCCTCAAGGCGCTCAAGCTGTCTGCGATCCGCGGTCTCCTCGACGTGTTCGCGCTCCAGAAACTGGAGGCACAGCCACGCCAGCAGGCCGAACAGCACGCACTCCACGAGGAACGGTCCGCGCGTGAACGCCTTGTGGCTCTCCAGGCTCACGCGGCCCGCGATCACGGTCACCGTCAGTGCGGTCAGGCAGGCGCCACCTGCCGCCCCGACGGCTCCCCAGAAACCCCACATGAGCGCCGCAAACCCGATCGTGATGGTGGCCAGATCCAGGATCTGGACCGCAGTCGGGACCTGCTCCCAGCTCCGCGCGGCCAGGAATCCCAGCACCACGAACGCCGCCGCGAGCGTCATCGCGATCGCGGAGAGGGCCGCCGGCGAAACGCGCTCCGCCCACCTGGCCGCCGGAGATCCCTTCGTGTCCGGACTCGCCATCAGGCCCCTCCGCCCGCGAGACGTGCCCGCTGATCGAGGTCCCGGCACTTGCGCTCCACTTCGTCATACTTCTGCCGCAGGGATTCCGTCTCCCCTCGTTTGTACTCGATCAGGGTCCGGTAGTGATGATGCCGTTGCTCGCGAATCTGGATGAACTTGAACGGGTACAGCCCAAAGACTCCGTAGACGAGCGCCTGCCACCCCACCAGAGTCCAATCGTCAAGCACCCCGCTCGCACGCAGGGCAACCAGCAGGAGAGTCGCTGTCCCCGCCGAAATCAGGCCTCCCCGCAGATGGTACATGTAGCCCATCAGCAGGATGATGGCGACGGGCCAGTGCAACAGCACGGACCGCCCCACCGCTCCCCCCTGGAATACCGCGAGCAAGAGCAGGCCCGCCAACCCCGCACACCACAACCAAGCCGTCTTTCCCTTCACCCTCACCTCCGTCCAGAACCCGGCCAAGCCGGAATCTCTATTATATGCCTGAACCGCGATCCGCCTGCGCGGGCACGTGCGTGTCCGCCGGCCCGCCAGCCTACGCTTGGCCGGCCACCGTCACCTGATTCTTTCCCGCCCTCTTCGCGGCGTACAGGGCTTCATCCGCCTTCTCGATCAACCCCCGCTCGTCGGAAGCCTGCTGGGGGTAGGCGGCAACGCCGATCGAGGCAGTCACCGGTCCCGTCAGCCCCGCATCGTCGAAACGCAGCGCCTCGATCGCACCCCGCAGGCGTTCCGCCACTGCGGCTCCCGCCTCGAGCGGGGTCTCTACCAGCAGGATGGCAAACTCCTCGCCACCGTAGCGCGCGACCAGATCGGTTCCCCGAATTCCGTCACGGAGCGCCCGGGCAATGCGTCGGAGTACCGCGTCGCCGGCCAGGTGCCCGTAGGTGTCGTTCACCTTCTTGAAGTTGTCGATGTCAGCCATCAGGAGCGTGAGCGGGATGCTCTGGTCGGCCGCCCGCCGCATCTCATCCGAGAGGCGCTCCTGAAAATGCCTGTGCACGAAGACCTCCGTCAGCCCGTCGGTGATGGCCTCCTCCTGGGTCCTCTGGTAAAGGAGCGCGTTCTGGATGGCCACGGATGCCAGGTCCGACATGAGAGACAGGAGGCGCCAGTCCTCCTGACTGAAGGCGTTGGGCACGGCCGATTCGACCGCCAGCACCCCCATCACCTGGCGTTCACGGGAAAGCGGGGCGGCGATGTACGACCGACAGGAGGGCAGTTCACTTTCCACGCCCCGGAACCTCGGCTCACGCTGCAGATCCCCCACGAGCAACGGAAGGCCACGCTCGCGCACCCAGGCGCAGAGAGCGTTGGTTTCCTCACGGGCCACGCTTAGCCCATCGGCACCCGGGCGGTACATCCTGGATCCCTGGTCGTCGAACACGACCAGGCGGGTTTCGCCGGACTGGCCGGTCAGCTCCCGTGTCCAGCGGAGTGTCGCACCCACGACGTCCTGGAGCTCGAGGGTCGCCCCCAAGTCCGACGCCACGCTCGTGAGCATCCCGATCTTCTCGATCCGTTGGCGGGAGGCCCCTATTCGCGCGCGCTCGCGCTCCAGGGAGGCCTCGACACTGGCCAACACCCCGAGATCCTCCTCGCGTGCGAGCGAGATCCTCATGATCTGCCGCTCGAAGGCCCGGGCCGACACCATGGAGCCGACAAGGACCAGGACGAGCTGGATGGGCACCGCGTAGACGAACGGCGTCCGCGCACACGCCACGAGGGCCAGAAGCCCGAGGACCGCCGTCAGGACTCCGGAGCCGAAGGCCCCCCACAGGAAGTAGGCCATCGCGACCGCCAGGCCGCCCAGCAGGTAGATTCTGCGCTCCCCGGTGGCCGCCGCCAGCGCGATGACGGACAGGGCCAATCCCACAACGGCCACGTGCGGGAGCATGGTCTGAAGTCGTTGGGCGTCAAGCCGGATGCGCATCGCCCCTCACCCCCATCAGCCGGGCCGCGAATGACGCGAGAGCGCGCGGAGATTCACCGGTGTCAAGGACCACGGCCGTTCGGCACCGGCGCGCGGCCGCGAGCATGCGGCGCTCCGTCGCCCGCAGAACGGCGAGCCGGCAAGAGATCTCCGCCGCCGATAGCCCGCCCCTTTTCGCCAGCCGGCGAATCCGGGTCGACCGCGCGCAACGCGTCACCACGATGCGCCTCATGGCAGGCGCAAGCCCGAGGCGGAAGAGGATCGCGCCCGCCTCCACGACGGTCACGCGGTGACGCGCTCTCATCCGCGCAATCGCGAGGCGGGCCTCCCTACGAAGCGCCGGATGCACGAGCGAATTCAGCCGGGCCAGCTTCGAAGCCGACGCAAAGGCAGCAGTACCCAGAGCCGCTCGATCCACCCCGTCAACTCCGAGGATGCGAGATCCGAAGGCACGCGCCAGTCTCTCCGCCAGCGCCGCATCGCGCTGGTACAGGGCATGGGCAACCGCATCCACCGAGTAGTAGGCCGCCCCGAGGCGCCGCAGATAGCCGGCGAGAGCGGTCTTCCCCGTCCCAGTGCCACCCGTAATCCCGATCACGAATCCGGCCATGTCCGTTCCCCACCTTAGCACGATCCTTGCGGTACAATACACGACCGTGAACGGGCTCGCCCGCTTCGGGATCTTCCCCAAGTCTTCGCGCCGCCGGCTCAATGCGGCCGAGGCGCTTGACCTGCTGCCGCTCCGGGCGCCGCACGTGCGGGTGACGGAGGCCGAGGGATCGATTGTGCTGTCCGTCCGGCGACGCAACAGCCGGGTCGTGCGGGCGCTTTCCTGGTTCTTTACCCTGCCGGAGAACAGGACATTCCAACTCGACCGGATCGGCACGCTCGTCTGGAGTCTGTGCGACGGTCTCACCCCGGTCCGTGCCATCTCGGTCAAGTTGGGCGAGGAATTCGGCTGGCCGACTCCTCAGGCTCAGACCGCGGTACTGCAGTTCCTCAGTTCCCTGTCGGAACGTCACCTCGTCGGCTTCCCGTCCGCCGACAATCCGGAACCTTCGCGCTGATGGCTGTTTCCACTCCCGCTTCCCTGGGCCGTCAAAGAGTGCTTCCATGGCACAAGGCGCTCGAGATCGCGCTCATGAGCCTGCAGGTCCGGTTCGGCCGCTCCCTGATCACGTCGAGCTCGATTGCCCTTGCCTGCGCGTTCCTCGCGTTCACCGTCGCCGGACACGACCTGCTGCGAGGGCTCATCCACCTGAACGACGCCGACGTGAACTTCGCCCTTCAGCGCCGCGGGATCGACCTCGAGGAGACGGGGGCCAGCCTGCAGGCACGCGAATACTGGCTGATCGCGACTTCCATGATCGTCTGTCTCGTCGGCGTGACCAACGCGCTCCTCATGTCCGTGACCGAACGCATCAAGGAGATCGGCACGATGAAGTGCCTCGGGGCGCTCAACAGCTTCGTGGTCAAGCTCTTCCTGATCGAGGCACTCCTCCTCGGAACGTTCAGCTCGACGACGGGCGCGATCGTCGGCATGGCCTCGTGCGTCCTGCTGTATCTTTCCCTTTACGGTCATGCAGCGGTCTCGGGCGCCCCCTGGATCCGGCTGTGCGAAGGTGTCCTTCTGACCATCGGCCTCGGAACCGTCCTCTCCATTCTGGCCGCCATCTATCCGTCGCTCATCGCCGCCCGCATGCAGCCGGTCGACGCGATGCGCAAGGAAGTGTGAACCGCCTCCCTTACCATGGCGGGCCCCTTTAGGCACGTCGGGACCATCCTCCTCAGGTGGTGTCTCCCTTACTGCCTGGGGGGCCTCGGCCTGGGACTGGCCATCGGGCTCATCCCGCGTGAACTGAGCGAGTCGCCGGGCCTCTTCGTCCGCTGGATCCTGCCTGTCGCGGGGGCGGCTGCCGGGCTGGCCTCCGGCCTCTGCTGGTCGGTGACCGTCGCCACCGAACGGATCACGGACGCCATTGCCGGCTTCCTTACCGAACGCCTCCCAGCCGCGGGACGGGAAGGCGGCGTGCAAGCGGCGCTGACCGGCGCCTTGGGCGATCAGCTCCGGCGCCGCGTGGCCGGCACGCTGCGCCTTCTCCGCCTGATCGCGCTGCTCCTGCTGGGTCTGGTCGCGACGGCCGCGGCCCTGACGGTCCTCCTCGCGCCCTGACGGGTGAGCCCGCGGATTACTGCTCGATGCGCTCTCGGGCCTCGGGCATCCGGACTGTAAGCGTCACGTAGTGAAACAGACCCATCGCGCCAGCAGAGACAGCCGCGTAGTCGAACTCCACGCCGATCCCGCTCCACTGACGCCAGAGCACGCCGACACCGGCCCGGGGCTCCACGGTGGCCACCCCCCCCTGGACGTACCGGGCGCCCGCCCGAAGGAAGAACCACCGAGGCGATTCCGGAGCCTTGAACCAGCAGGCGGCACCGACGCCGGCCTGAAAGAGCCCCTCGCCGAGCGCTTCCGCTTCGATTCCACCGGCGTATCCGGCGAACCCGCCATCCCTGTTTCCATGAAGGTCCTGGGTCATACTGACGCCGCCGGTCACCTGACCGGCGAACATGCTCTCGCCGGCCTTCCCGATGGGCCCGACCATCACCCAGAACGACGTCCCGCCGTCACCGCCGCCCCGGCTCGTGATCGTGGCGCCAACGTCGCCCGCCAGCCCTGTTTCCGACCTGTCCGGCACACGTCGGACGAGCCCGACTACCCTTGCATCCGCGCTCACGCTCCACGCGGCGCCATCGGAAAGGGAGAATCGCGTCGTGAGCCGTCCCCCGTTCTCACTCGCGCTCACGGTACCGCCCTCGCCCGCATACTGCCCGTATTCGTCGTCAAGCGTCTGGACGATGTCGCCCGAAGAGAATCCGAAAATCTCGCCCCCTAGCCGTACGCCCCCGAGTATCTGCACCTGCCCTCCCGCCCGGTACCATCTCAGCCCCAGCGGCGTCAGTATCGTCCCCCCCTCGAGAAGGCCCTCCGTCACCCACCTGTCCTCGACATCGAGCCCCCCCGTTGCGGCCTGCCGCGCGGTGACCACCGGCCTGATGGTCTGCCCAATGTCTTCCCCGGCTCCGGACGCGCCGTGCGCACGCGCGGCAAGCAGGACCCCGGCGATCGTCGCCGCGACGCGTCTCACTCCACGATGAGCTTCCCGCGCTCCGCGCCGGATGCTCCCTCCGCCAGCCACACGTAGACTCCGAAGGCGACCAGCTTGCCGCTCCGGTTCCGCCCGTCCCATTGCACCTGACCGGAGGGATCCGCGGTGCCTCGCCAGACCACCAATCCCGTCACGTCAGTGATCCTGACAACCGTCCCCGGCTTGACCCCGCAGAACTTGAGCGTCCCACCGCTGGCTCTCGCCCGGTTGAACGGGTTGGGATACGCCGTCGGCGTCTCGCATATTCCGGGCCGGAATCCCCCAACGGACAAGGAAGCCTGCACGGAAGCGGCCCGCAACAAGCCATCACATGCACGGGTATGGCTTCCCGTCGCCGTGAGGTCCACCATCCCCGGTGACCTGGCGGTCACCTCCCATGTCACAGCTTTCGGATCGCCCGGCGCAAGCGCGGCAAGGCTCGCCGGAGACGGTCCCCCGGTGATCCGCAGGACTCCCGCCCCGGAGAACGCGAGAGAGGGCCGAACATCGTACGCAGTCGTCGCCCCCGTGTTGGCCAAGCTCAGAACTACCGGAGAGGACGCCCCGATCAGCAGTGAGGCGGGGGACGTAAGAGCCGCATTGAGCAACGGGGGGCCCGTGTATTTCATCACGAGCCAGTCGTACTCGCCGCTGGCTTTCGCGGAAACCGCACCTGCGTACATATTCCCCTGGCGATCGAAGCCGACGGCCGTCCCGAAGTCGGCGCTGTTGGCGGACCCGTTGTAGGTCCAAGTCCACAAGTAGTCGCCTCCCACAGTGTAGGCATTGACCCGCACGTCGTTGTTCTGGCCGAGGTCGCTCCTGGCTTCGTCTCCCACCGCGACAAGGTCTCCCAGGGCACTCAGCGCAACGTCGTAGAGCCGGTCATCCGCATGGGCGGGGCTGTCATAGGTTCTGCTCCACAACACTTTGCCCGCGCCATCGTACTTCGTCACGATCCAGTCGCGGCTCCCCGCGACACCTGCAGTGCCTCCCGTGTAGACGTTGCCCAAACCATCTACCGCAACCCCCCCAACCAGGAAAGAGCTCGGTTGAGTGCGACTCCAGATCAGGGATGCCGAAGCGTCCAACAAGCAGACCACGTTGCCGGCCAATCCCACGATCCCGCCTCCCGGGGCCGCCGCAATACGATAGAAGAGGCCTGCCACCGTGCGAGACCACACCAGATTCCCATCCAGGTCGTACTTGCGCATCAGGTTGGTCCACGGCGTGTTCGCGTAGCCCGCGACCAGCAACTCGTTTGAACTCGTCACGATGCAAGAGAGCGCCTGGTCTGTGGCGTTCGGGTCCCCGTCATAGCTTCTCGTCCAGACCAGATTGCCACCTGAATCATACTTCTGTATCCACCACATGGACCTGAAGGCAAGAGGGGACACCGAGCCGGCCGCGAAGTGGTTCCCCCGCGAGTCCACGGCAACACCCCGGATGCTGTCGACTATGCCTCCCGGATACCCGCTGTACGTCACGCTCCACAACACGCGTCCATCAGGCGCGTATTCGCGGACCATCCACATCGTATGGGGTGCCAGATTGTCAGCGTGGTAGCCCCCGACCAGGACGCTGCCGTCCGAATCCATAGCAAGTACCCATGGACTGTCATAGAGCCCCGTTCCGCTGTCGTACGTGCGGGACCATTCCAAAGGCGGTGGACACGCAGCTGAAGCGTGACGGATCGGGCAGAGCATTCCGAGAAGGAGCGCCAGGAACGCCGATCGCCCCGACCAGCCTCCCATCACCGCCCGAAACTCAGGACGAGCGCCTGCCCGCCCTGGACCTCGACGCGATCCGCGAATTCGACCAGCGCCTCGCCCTTCCGCCGCTCGAGCGACCCGCGCAGGAAAGTCATCCCCGGCTCGATCCACGCCCGCTCCAGCTTCGTGAACCCGGGGTCAAGGCGTAGCCGTCGCACCGCAAGCGCCCCTCCCGCCACCGCGAAAGTCACCAGGCCCCGGCGCCGGCTCCGCCCCTGCGTTGCCGTCCCCCACGCCGCGCCGTTCGAAAAGAAGGCCGAGAACCTGGCTCCCGGCAGGGCCGGCACGAACCGGAGCGTCTGTTCCGGCGCGGACCACCGGAATCCAGACAACGCCAGCAAGACCGACCAGCTCGAGAGCCCTCGCACATAGTGGTTTCCGCACTCGGGCTCGTTGAACGGATTGCGCCGATCGCCGTCGTGGCGCCGGCGCACCGCGCTCACGACCTCGAGCCCCTCGCGCACCAGTCCCTCGAGGATGAGATGCGCGGCAAGCTGGTATTCGGAACCGGTCCACACTTCGTCCGCGTACGGAAACGGCGCTTTGGGACGGGCCCCACGCGGCCACGTGCACTCGAGGACGCCGCCATCATCCTGGTGAGCGTAGACCCGGCCGGTGTTCACGAGACCCCGCAGGGACCGGCGGAAGTTGTGCCGGTAGATCGCCATCACCGCCTTCTTCACCTTCGCTTCCGGTAGGAGGTAACCGAGACCGGTGAGGTGCGCCATCCACTGGCCCAGCAACTGGTCGGTCAGACACCCGTCGCCATGCTGGTGGACGCGAACCGCAGGGCCGCCCGGCCCCGCCGCGGCTCCTGCCGCGGGAACATCTGGCTGTACGAAGTACTCTCCGTTCCACAGGAGCTCGGCCGCCTTGCGCGATCCCGCGTCGAACACCTTCCGGTACTCGGAAGCGGCATCCTGTTCTCCGACCGCCAGCGCCATCTCCTCCCCCGCCCGCAGCGCCCCCAGGTAGAGCACCGTGGTGAGCGGGTTGGGCCCGTAGAACTCGATGTCGAAGGTGTTGTGCTGTTCGCCTTCCATCACCCCGTCGCGATCGGCATCCCAGCCCTTCCACGCATACTCGAGCGCTTCCTTCGCTTTCGGCCAGAGCGAGCGCAGGAACTCCATGTCCCCGGATATCTGCCATTCGCGGTATAGGCGCATGATCGTGCCCATCTGCCCGTCGGCCGCGGGGGAATGGTTCCACAGAGCCCCGGCCTCGACGGGCGCCAGCGTCCGGAACGCCATGTCGCCGCCGGGCCGGGTATTGCACATGAAGTCCGTCGTACGCATGGTGCGCTCGAGTTCAGGGAAGAGGAACGCGACCGTCTGGGCGTAGTTCCAGACGTGCGTGCAGTTCAGCGGACAACATCCCACGCGGTCTCCGCCGCCGTCGTACCCGCCGCCGCAACCCTCGAACCCGAAGAACCTTCCTTCCTGATCCCTCCAGCACGAGTTCGATCGCAGGGTGGCGAGCTGATTGCCGGCGGACTCCAGGACATCCCAGGGCAGGGACGAGCCCCAGAAAGCCCGCTCGAACGCGCGCGACTCGCCCTGGAGCCGGTCGAACTCCCGGACGACGTGCGAAAGCACCGCCGGAGCATCCGGAAACCACGTCGTGTAGTAGTTCTTGATGATCTTCCCGCGGACCTCGGCTTCCGTGTTCCAGTCGTTGCGACGGTTCGGGAAGCTCCAGGCCAGGACAAAGGGGACCGTAAGCGCTTCCCCCGGCTCCAGTTCGAGGAGCGCACAAAGGGTGCCGCGCTCGGTCGTGCCGTCGGGCGACACGGAGGGTTCCGACGGACCCCTGACCCGCCCGGTGGCCGCGAACTCGCGCCAGATCTCCATGAGATCCCAAAGCCCCCATCCCGGCTGAACCGGCCAGCGGGTCACCGCGCTAACGCGAGGCCAGAGGACGCCGGCGGCAAGCGATCCGTGGCGGACATCGCCCGCCGGATAGCGCTCGCTGGTCATGTGAATGGCCCAATTGTGCCGGTCCTGGACGAGCTCGTTGCGGTTTCCGCCGAACGCCGCGTTGCGCGCCCCGACCCAGCCCTCGGTCCCGTCCAGCCCGATCGGGTTGAGAAGGGAGAACGCCACGGACGCCGAGACGCGCCGCCGGCCCCGGTTTGCGATGGTCCACAGAAACACGGCCGCCGGCAGTCCCGACTCGATGTCCCGGAGCGGGACGAACGGCGTGAACGCCTCCACGGACGCCGTCACGGGAAGGCCGGCGTCCTCGAGTTTCACCCGCGCGAAGGGATACGTGCTCGCGAACGAAGCGGAGCCGAGACGCGGCAGGCCCGGAGCGACCCGGCCGCGGAAGCCATAGGAACCAGTGAACGGGGACGGCGCCTCGGCCTCGAGCACGGCCGCAACCGGCTCGCGTCCTTCGGTCTTGGCCCACACCGCAAAGAACGAGTCCTGGAGGTTGAGCCCCTTGCCGGGACGGTTGAAGAGCTCCCAGTCACGGAGCTGGCCGTATCCGCCGATCGACACGTTGCCGCACCCCAGGCCGCCGAGCGGGAACGCGATCTCCGCCAGGTTGCGGCCGCGGTATACGCGCGGCTTGACCGTGATCGGCCCGGCCCCGGGAGCGGAGCGTCGCACCGGCATGTTCAGGCGTCCATCATGCGGGCTGGCGCTTGTGCCCGTCAAGGATGGCGGCGCGCGGGCCGTCCCTGCCGGTACGCCGCCAAGCTGCCCCACCAACGGAGCGCCTCGGGCGGAAGCCGCAGGACCATCGCGCGCGCGTCAAAGCCGTGCCGCCAGCGGTAGAGCAGAAAGTAGGCCGGAAGACGCATGCCGTTGCCGGCGATGTCCAGCCCCATGTGCAGGATCAGGCCGAGGGCCGCCGCCCGCGCCCAGATCGGCGACGGCAGGAGCCACGCGCCCGCGCAGAACGGGACCAGCCATTCGAGCGAATGGGCGAGGAGGTAGAACCTGCGCAGGCGGTACTCCACGCACAGGCGGACGAATCGCCGCGCGGTGAAGGGACCGACGCGGTTCCAGAGATAGTCCAGTCCGTGATCCACGTCGAGCAGAACCCCGCCCGCCAGCGCCGCGACGGCCGCTTCCGTCGAGTGCCAGGCGAGACCGCATCCGGCGGCGAGAACGGCGGACACCGCGACGTGACGCGAGGGCGTCACGAAGCCACCTTCAGGCGGCGTGCGGCATCCCGGAGGAGCCGGCGCGCATTCTCGAACTCGAACAGGGCGAGCCCGCGCGCCGGCTTCGCCCAGACAAAGCGCGCGTGCTCGCGCGAAAGCTTGACGCGCCCCGGCCCGGCCCGGGCAAGCCGGTAGACGACGACCTTGGCGGCCAGGCGATCCCCCTCGCGGGGTCGGCACCGGTACCGGATACGCCTCCGCCAGCCCTGGACGGGCCGGCCGAACCTGAGGCCGGTCTCCTCCCGTGTCTCGCGCCGCATCGCGTGCGCCAAGGACTCCCCCGGCTCAACGTGTCCCTTGGGGAAATCCCAGTGCCCCTTCGCGCTCTTGATGAGCAGGAACTCGATCCGGCCGGCCCGCCGCCGGTAGAGCAGGCACCCCGCGCTCCGGATCGTCTTCACGACGGGAGAGCCCGTCGCGCCCTGGCGATCGTCTTCCGGATCGGGTGCAGGACGGCAAGCAGGGCCAGCCGTGCCCAGCGTGGCAATGCCGAGCGCTCGGGGTCGAACTGCCAAGTTGCGGCCGCCACTCTCTCCGCCATCACCGCCGGGTGCGTCCCGGCGAACGGCACCAGGTTTGCCGTGTCGCTGTAGATCGTGCGCGCATCCACCGTGGCCCACCGGCGCGCGATCTCGCCGTCCGAATGCCAGAACCGGTCGAAGTGCTTCTGCTTCCTGAGCATCACTTCCGGCGGCCGCGCCCATCCGTAGTGGTAGACGCGCGCGCGGGCACGCACCGTCCGCAGACGGCGCGGCCGTCCCTGTTCGAGCCGGCGGAACTTGAGCGCGTCGCCGACCGACCGGATCGTGGGATCGCGGCGCACGACGCGGACCGCGCGCGTGTACCAGGTGAACGGGTTGTCCTGCACGAACCGGGGGGAACCGTAGAAGTGCAGGTATCCGAGCTCGATTCCGTCCACGTCGTGCCGGGAGTGGCAGGCTGCGATCAACGCGCGGAGACCGTCCAGGTCCTGCTCGTGCAGGACTTCGTCCGCCTGCAGGTACACGACCCACTCGCCTGTCGCCGCATCAAGGGCGCGGTTGGTCTCGCGCGAGAGGAGGAGCCCCTTCTCGCGGAAAGAGAGATCCCACTCCTCCTCGAGGAGCCGGATCCGGTCGGAACCCAGCCCGGCGATCGTTTCCAGCGTGCCGTCGTCGGATATGCCCACGTTTGCCACTATCTCGTCGACGAGGGGCATCAGCGACCGCAGGCTCTCGGCCAGGGGGTAGCCGTTCTCGACTGCCCGGTATGCGATCGTGATGCCGCTGATCCTCATGCGCCTCCCCTCGAACGCTGACGCCCGCCGGCCGCAAGCGCCGGCGGGCGTCCGAAAGACTGCTGTTTCGGGCCCCTACTTCCTCTTCAGCAGGTTCCTGACCCTGTTCGTCGCGGCCGGCGCCGCCTTCTGGATCTGCTGCGTCGCCTCGCTCCTCGCTCTCGCCCCAGCCTGCCTGGCCGAAGGCGTCAGGATGGGCAGGAACAGCGTCCCCTTCACGTCCCACGTTCCCACCGCCCAGCCGTCCTTGTCCTTCGTGAAGAGCACCTTCCCCACGTCCCCTTTCATCACCTCGTCCGAATTCCGGGGGTGGAACCGGGTCGTCATCTCGCCCTTGAGCCCGAAGTCCTCGAGCCCGATGGAGCCCTTGTAGGTCAGCCCCATCTCTCCATCCGTGCCCGGGTCCATGGCGAAGTCCGGAGTGTCGGCCTTGCCATTCCCGAGCGAGAAATGACCGCCGAGCGTCTTGAACTCGATGTCCCGCTCGAAGACGTTTGTGTGGAGGACCCTGCCCAGCGCATCGAGGAATGACAGCTTCGAGACCTTGCCGGTCGCCACCAGCACCAGCGCGGTCCCCTTAATCCCCTTGCGCAGCGACGGAACCATGATCCCCTTGCAGGAGACGTTGTATTCCGCCTGCGCCGTGCCCTCGACGCGCCCCTTCACTGAAGACGATCCGGCCACGAACGTCTCCAAAGAGGCATCCATGAACGGTTTGACCTGGAAGCCCGAAAGCTTGCCCGCGGCGTCGAACGAGACGGGATACGTCGACAACACGATCTTCCCCGACCCGGTCTGCTCGCTGCCGTACGATCCGTCCGTGAACTCGTACCGGATGGTCTGGCCCTTGATGAAGACCTTCGCCTTCTCCTTCTGGAACGAGAGCTTCCGGGCCTGGATCTCGTCGATCCGGATGTCCCCCTCCACGTCGACGCCGTTGGGAATCATCCCGCGGAAATCGGGCTCCGGCGGAGGAGGCGGCTCCTTGGCCCTCTCCCCCTTCTCCCCTTTCCCGAGCTTGAATGGCGCCGGAAGGAGCTTGTCGAGGACGAGCTTCGGGCACGACGCCGAGAACTTGCCCTTCGGGGAGAACTTCTTGTAGTCGAAAGCCATGGGCTTGGCGAGCCCGAGGTTCCTTATCTGGCACCCGAACGTGAACGGGCTCGCCCACGAGAAGAAGCGGAGCCCCTCGGCGGAAACCGTGTCCTCGGTGAACGAGATCCTGCCCTCGAGGTTCTCGAAAGCCCCCGGCCAGTCCTTCATGTTGGCCGTCACCGCCTTGGTGACCGCTGTGCCCTCCAGGCTCATCTTGTTCTGCGTGCCGCCCAGCTTGGCATCCACCGTCACCGTCCCGGCCAACGTCATCATGTCCTTCACCCCCTTGGGGATGAAGGAGGCATACCCGGTCCAGATTCCGGGCAGGTCGGCGACCACGTGAACGGTCAGCTTCATCGTGGGCAGGACCTGGATCTGCGTGATCTCCCCCGAGACATCCGTCCGGATGCCGGGCAGGGAAACGGTCATGTTCTGGAGTGCCACCAGCGACCGGTCAAGGTTGATGCCGAGCTTCCCCGCGGCTTCGATCGCCATCGCCTTGCCGTCAACCTTCACCACGCAGGCGGTCTTCACTGCCGCGAGCGCTCCCGAAAGCGCGAACCCGCGGATGGCCACGTCAAGCTTCTCTACCCCGGCCGTGAAGACAGGCTTGGCCGATGCATCCCGGTACTGCAGTGAACCGTTGGTTATCTTGATCGAATTCACGTCGACGGCGACCGGAAGGGTCATCGGCTTGGCCGGGCCCGCGCCGCCCGCGGGGGCCTTCGCCATCATGTCGGCGAAGCTCCAGCGGCCCTGCCGGTCCTTGCCCACGAAAAGCTTGGGCTCCACCAGCTCGACCTTGCTGACCACGACCTGAAGCCAGAGGAGTGGAAGGAGGCGGTACTTGGCCACCACGCGGTCGGCCGAGACGAGGGCCGGTTCGTCCTTGCCCTTGGCCGGGCCGATCCGGAAGCCCGTGATCTCGACGCCCGAGAACAGGCTCACCTTCAGGTCCTTCAGCCGGACTTCCCGGTTCAGCGCCTGACTGCCCTTCTCCTCGATCTGCTGGCGCACTTTGTCCCACGGAATGAACCGCGGAGCCACGACGGCCGCCACGGCGAAAAGGACAACCAATACCGTGGCGGCAATAACGAGCTTCCTCAGCAATCCGCCCTTCTTCTTCCCCTTGTTGTCACTCATGGCGGTTTATTCTTTCCCTCCTTCGGCATGACGCTTCCCGGACGGCGGAGTCGGCGCCGCAGCCTGCACCGGGCCCGCAGCATGCGACGGCGGCGGCGCGGGGGCGGCAGCAACCGCCAGCCCCAGCTTCTCCCGCAGCTTGCGCTCAATCTCCTCGGCGACCTTCGGGTTCTCCTTGAGGAACACCCGGGCGCCCTCCTTGCCCTGGCCGATCCTGATGGTCCCGTAGTTGAACCAGGCACCGCTCTTCTCCACGATGCCCTGGTCCACGCCGACCTCGAGCAGAATCCCGAGGCGGTTGATCCCCTCGCCGTACATCACGTCGAACTCGGCGTCGCGGAACGGAGGGGCCATCTTGTTCTTGACAACCTTGACTTTCACCCTGCTCCCGACGGCCGTGGTCCCGTCCTTGAGGGTCTCCACGCGCCGGATGTCGAGACGCATCGACGAGTAGAACTTCAGCGCCCGGCCTCCCGGAGTCGTCTCCGGGTTCCCGAACATGACCCCGATCTTCTCCCGGATCTGGTTGATGAAGATCGCGCAGGTGCTGGACCGGCTGATCACGGAAGTCAGCTTCCGCATCGCCTGCGACATCAACCGGGCCTGGAGACCCATGAACTGATCCCCCATCTCGCCCTCGATTTCGGCCTTGGGCACCAGAGCGGCGACCGAGTCGATGACGACCACGTCGAGCGACCCGCTGCTGACCAACTGCTCGGTGATCTCGAGGGCCTGCTCACCGGAATCCGGCTGGGAGATATAGAGATCCGCGATATTCACCCCGAGCCTGGTCGCGTACCCCGGGTCGAGCGCGTGCTCGGCATCCACGAAGGCCGCGACGCCCCCGGCCTTCTGTGCCTCCGCCACGATGTGGAGGGCGAGCGTCGTCTTGCCCGATGACTCCGGGCCGAACAGCTCGACGACCCGGCCGCGGGGCACCCCCCCGATCCCGGTCGCCAGATCCAGGGACAGGGAGCCCGTGGATATGGATTTGACGGGTTCCACCCTCGAATCCCCGAGCCGCATGACGGCGCCCTTGCCGAACTGCTTCTCGATCTGCGAAAGAGCAAGATCGAGCGCCCGCTGACGCTCCTTGTGATCCCGGTCCTCCTTCGGTCTTCCCTCTACCTGCGCTTCGATCGCCATGACAGCCTCCTCGCGGGGCTCCTAGAACCCCGTCTTCGCTAGAACCCTCCGGATCATCCGGTCAACAGTGCCAGTCGCACCTGGAATATCGATTGCGGGCGTTCCTGCCAGAGCACTCCCGCCTCGATTCCCAGGACGACGGAAAGACGGTGAATGGGATAGGCCATCTGACCACCCAGGGTCAGGATACCGACGCCGATCGTCTCGTGTGTCGACTCCAGGCTCCCCGAGACCAGCGCCCCCCCGACCCCGCACCTGAGATCCAGCGCGACGTCCTGGACGGTGGTCACTCCCAGGAGAACCCCTGCTTCGACCGGCACGTAGAAGATCCGGATCCGGCTGTCGGAATCGCTCTCGAACAGCGCGAACTCCACCGACAGGTCCCAGCCCAACGCCCCGGATGACTCCGGAGCCCGGCGCAGATGCGCCCCCATCGAGGGCGCGGGCAGGAGCCCGGCCCCGAGAAAATCGTCGCGTCCCGTCAGCTGGTCCGAGACGATCGCGAGGCCGAGGGATGCACCGGCCACAGGCCCTTCCGCCCCCGCCATCGACGCCCCGAAGGGCGCCGCGAACGGGAACACGGTCATCAGAGCCATGCAGATGCGCCGGATGGGCATGGAATCTCCGCCGAGGGCCTCACGCTAGCAACCCCGCCCGGCGGGTGTCAAGCCACCCGACGCCTCCGGTTCCGATCCTGCCTTCCCCCATCGCACCTCTCCTTCCAGTTCCAGCGTCCCGCGCCATGGCCGCGGAAAGAAGCCCCCGCGGGCGCAGTTTGCCAGGTGCCGGGCAAGACGGCCGCATCGGATCGGCCCCGCATCCGCTACAATTGGCGAATGCTGCTGAGAAGGCGCAAGCGCGAAAGCCTGTTTGAGCCGCGTCGGAACGCCCGCGGCTGGTCGCCGCGCCGGCTGGGGCGGATTGCCGCGGTGCTGGCCGTCGCGCTGCTTGCGGGCTGGCTGGCCAGGGACCGGCTCGCCTTCCTGGCCTCCCTCTACGAAGGCCGGCATGCCATCGATCGCCGGGAATACGCGAAGGCCCAGGAGGCCTTCGAACGGGCCTGGTCGCTGAAACCCGAGCACCCGTGGGTCCACGACTGCGCCGGATTCCTGTTCCTCAAGCAGGCCGCTCCGGGCTGGCGGGCTAAGGCGCGGGCCGGCTACGCCGCCGCAGTGGCCAAGGGAATGCGTTCGGACCCGTTCATCAACCACGTCAAGGAAGCCCGGCGCCTCCTCGACGCCGGCTCCTACGATCAGGCCGAAACCGAGCTCGAGCACACGCTCGAGCTGTCTCCACGGAGCGCCGTTGCGAACCTGCTCCGGGGCCAGCTCCTGTATGCCCAGGGCAACCTCCCAAGGGCCGTGGAGCAGTACCAGTTGGCCCTCGCGCTCGCCCCGCGGTCGGCGGAGATCCAAGCTGCGCTTACACGCGCGCAGGAAGCCAGGAGCCGCGGCAACATCCCCTATATTCTCGACCGGACGGGGCAGCCGCTGGCCGCCCTGGATCTCGGCGCCGGGATTCCCGTGTACCCCTGCGACTTCTGGACTGCCCATGTCGTCGGGTACCGCACGGCGGACCACGGACGCGCGGGACTCGAGGAAGCACTCGGAGACTCCCTCCAGGGGAACGTTGTCAGCCTGACGATAGACGCACGGCTCCAGCGGATCGTGGACGCGGCTCTGGGCTGGCAGAAGGGCGCGGTCGTCATCATCCGGCCCTCGACCGGGGAGATCCTGGCCGCGGTCTCGCACCCGACGTTCCGCCCGAACCAGCTCAACCGGAAATGGGCGCAGATCATGAGCAATGAGAACGATCCCCTGCGGAATCGGCCCTTCGAATCGCTTTACGAGCCCGGGGCCGTCGCCAAGATCATCTCGATGGCCGCGCTCCTCGAATCGCACGCGGACACCTCGCACCTCTTCCCGTTCCGGTGCCGCGGCTACCTCATGATCGGGCCGGAACCGTTCTGGGACTGGACCGCGCACCGCACGGTCGGAAGCTTCTCGGACGCGTTCAACTCCTCCTGCAACATCGCCATGGCCCGTATGGCCCCCCTCATTGGCGCGGCCTCGCTGACCCAGTTCCTGCGCAGCTTCGGGTTCGGGGAGCAGGACCGCATCGCCCTTGAGATTCCGGTCACTCCCAGCCGGGCGCCTCTCGACGCCGATACGGCGTACAAACTCGCGTCGGCCTGCTGCGGTCTCGGCACCAACTTCCGCATCACGCCGGTGCATGCGGCCTTGCTGGCCGCCGCGGTTGCCAACGGGGGCGTCATGATGGCCCCAACCCTCGTGCGCGAGATCCGGAGCGTTACCGGCGCCGTGATCACGGCACATTCGCCGAAGGCATACCGAATTTCGATGAAGAAGGACACGGCTGCCGCCCTCACCGCGCACATGACCGACTTCGTGAGCGCGGGACTGGGCCGGAAGGCGAGAATGTTGCACCTCAAGATCGCGGGCATCACGAGCACCGCCGGGGCCCCCAAGCGGGGCCTGCACGGCTGGTTCGTGTGCTTCGCGCCCGCCGAGAAGCCGGAATTCGCGATGGCGATCCTGTGCGAAAACGGCGGGACCGGCCACGGCATCGCGGCCCCGATCGCCCAGCGCATCCTCAGCGAGGCCCTGCGCTGACCGGACGGGCGGCCGGCGTCCTCGCCCTCGCCGCGCTTGCCCTCGGCCGGCCTGCGGCGGCCTGGGGACCGGACGGGCACCGCCTCGTGCTCCAAGCCGCAATCCAGATCCTCCCCGACGATGCTCGTCGCATCTTCGCGGGATCGACACGGGACATCAACCGGGCCGTGGTCGAGCCGGACGGGCTCAACCCGGTGCCGGCCGAGGCGTGCAAGCACTGGATCGACGTCGAGAAGCTCGACCCCGCGTACCTCGCCGCGCTGGAAGCCAGACTGACTGCCGCGTTCGGAACTGATGGCTGGGCGGACGAGGACGCACGCCTCGAAGACACAGCCGTCGCAACGGCCCGGTTCGGCTCCGACCCGCCGCCGTGGGCCGAGCCCCGGCTGGCGCCGCTGTGGTCCGCCCTGCCCCCCACGATCGAAGCGTTCAGGCAGGCGCACGGCCGCATGGAGCTTTTCACCGGCTCGATCGTCTGGCAGCCTTTCCTCTACGCTCGCGCCTTCGCCCGCGCCGTTGCGGCGGGTGACCGCCGGCGGGCCATTCGCACCGCCGGATGGCTCGCCCACTACACGGCGGATCTCACTATGCCCCTGCACGTCAGCTCGAACTACCGGGGTCAGTTCACGCGCAATCTCATCTTCTCGGACAAGGAGCGGGGCGACGTCCACGCCCGGTTCGAGACCGGCTACCTGAAGGAACGGCTGGCCGAGATCTCGGCCGAGGTCAAGAAGGCGCGGCGCAAGCCCGCCCCGCTCACCGCGGCCGGGATCTTCCCGCTCTGCCTGGAGACCGCCCGCGCCACCTGCTCCCGCATCCCCGCAATCCTCGAGGCGGACCGCGCCGCCGTGGCGGCGGCGGATCCGCGCCGGGATTGGGAGAGGTATGTCGGTGCCGTGGATGCCGGGTTCCATCGCCCCGCGGCGGAACAGCTCGAGCTTGCCATCGACCTGGTGGCCCGCCTGCTCCTGAGCGCGCAGACCCCGTCGTTCTTGGGGAATCCCGCCGCGTCCGGTAAGATGGAAGAACGATGAAACGCACCCTCGCCGTCGCCGGAGCGCTGGTCCTGGTGGCCGCCGTCACATATGCCTGGTGGAAGAGCCGGGAGCCGGTTCTGCTCCCTTCGTCGGACGGCTCATCGCTCGCGACCGGGATCCCGTCCGCCACCGGCGGCACGGCCGGCCCGGCCCGAGTGCAGGCGAGCAAGCAGAAGACGGGCGGCACCGCGTCGACCGCCCCGGCGCCCGAGTTCACGCTCAAGGACATCGACGGCAAGACCGTGTCCCTCCTGGACTTCCGCGGGAAGAAGGTCGTCGTCATCGACTTCTGGGCCACCTGGTGCGGCCCGTGCCGCGGCACGATGCCCCTGCTCGAGAAATACTGGAAGAAGCACCGGACTGATGATGTCGTCGTCCTCTCGATCAACGAGCAGGAATCGCCCGAGAAGGTCAAGGGCTTCCTCGCCCAGACCGGCTACACTTTTCGCGTGCTCCTGGACGCCGACGGCGGCGTCCAAGCGGCGTACCGCGTCTACGGCATTCCGACCATGTACGTGATCGACAAGGAAGGCAATCTGCGAATGAAGCACGTCGGGTACCGCCCCGACCTCGACACCTACCTCGAATCCGTCATCGACCCTCTGCTGTAACCGCAGCCGCCGCCGGCTTCACGGCGAACGCGTCGAAAATCCCCAGCCCGGTCACGACCATATGCCGGTCCGAAAGGCCGAGGGCGCGAACGGCGGTGCGGCATAGTGCGCCAGTGCGCGGCAGGCGCTGGGCGAGCTTCTCCGCCGCGTAGCCGATGCGGATGTACCGGATGTGCGGTTGGGCGAGTACCTGGTTCAGTCCCGCCTTCTCGAACAGGAGCGCCGTCGTCCGCGGGGTGAAGTGCATCGTGTGCATGGGCATCAGGAACGGATAGCGGGAACGCATGACCCGGGCCGCGATCGAACCGAGGGAGTGGGTACTGAGCGCCAGAACGCCGCCCGGCTTGAGTGCGGCGGCGAGCTTGCGGAAGTCCTCGACGGGAATGAGCAAATGCTCGACGACGTCCCAAACCGTGACCACGTCGAAGGATGCGGGAGCTAGAGTGGCCGACGCCGTGGTCCCCACGGACACGTTGAGCCCGAACTCGCCGTGCGCGTACTGGACCGCCCAGCGGGAAGGGTCGTACCCCTCGACCTCCCAGCCCCAATTCCTCGCTTCCTTCATGAAGAACCCCATCGAGCATCCCGCATCTAGCAGACGCCCACGCGGCGCCCCAGGCGGGACCATCCGGCCCGCGACCCGATCCAGCGTCTCGAGCTGGCGGCAGTAGGTCAGTTCCCGCGCACGGCGTTCTTCCAGGAACTCGCGGTCCGCGAGCCGGGCGTACGCATCCCGGATCCCGGCATCGTCGGGACGCGGCGAGGTATAGAAGAGACCACATGACCGGCATTTGACCACGGCGTCCGAGGTCGCCAGCGGAGAGGTCGCGCACCCGAGCTCCTCCGGAGTCAGGTCCCGTTGGGGCCGGGTGGCGGGGTAGATCTTGCAGTGGTCGGTCGAGCCGCAGAGTGGACAGGGGACCTCGACGTGCACGCGCCTTTAGCCCCTAGAAACGGACGAGACCGCGCAGGTGCGCCAGCCGTTCTTCGATCTCTTCCTCCTTGAGCTTGCGCAGGCGCTGGACGCCGAAGTCGGCAACCGTGAACGACGCGATCACGGTCGCGCGGGCCAGCGCGGCCCGGAGCGTGGCATCGTCCCGGTCCGGGCTCGCCGCCAGGAAGCCCAGCATGGCGCCCGCGAACGAATCCCCCGCCCCCGTGGGGTCGTTCACGGATTCGAGCGGCAGGGCCGGGATCGCGGCCAGCCCGGCGGACGTGAAGAGCAGGGCGCCATGCTCGCCCTTCTTGATCACGGCCTCACGCGGCCCCATCGCCCGGAGCGCCGCCCCCGCCTTGATCAGGTTGTCCTCGCCCGTCAGGAGCCGGGCCTCCTCGTCGTTCAGGAAGATCAGGTGCGTGCGCTTGAGGCCCTCGACGAGGGCGTCCCGCTTGCCCCGTATCCAATGGTCGATCGTGTCCGCCGCCACGTAGGCGTCCGGGCCGGCCTGGTCGAGGACGGCGAGCTGCAGGTCGGGATCGATGTTGCCGAGGAACAGGATCGACCCCGGCGGCAGGGGCTTGCCCAGCGAGGGCCGGAACCCGCCGAATACGCCCAGATCGAGCGCGAGCGTCTCCCGGGAGGCGAAGGCGGGCGCGTACCGGCCGGACCAGCGGAAGGTCGGGCCGTCGAGGGTAGCCAGCCCCGCCAAGTCGATCGGACGCTCCTCCAGGACCTTCCTCGCCTTCGCCGGGAAGTCCTTGCCGATGCACGCCACGAGCTCGGGCCGGGCGAAGAAACTGGCCGCGTAGCAGGCGTACGTCGCGGAACCTCCCAGGATGCTCTCCCGACGTCCCGCCGGGCCGTCGATGTCGTCAAGCGCGACCGAACCGATGATGACCAGCCGATTCATCCCGACCTCCTCTTGACTGAACGATAGGCTTCCGCCGCCCGGTGGGAACTCCGGGTGAACGGGGACGATGCCACGTGCCTGAATCCGACCGCAAGCGCACGTTCCCGCCAGGCCGTAAACTCCTCCGGACGAACGAACCGGTCCACGGGCAGGCAGCTATCCGACGGCCGCAGGTACTGACCCAGCGTCACCAATTCGACCCCCGCCGCGCGCAGATCACGGAGCGCCTCCTCCACCTCGTCGTCGCGCTCGCCCAACCCGAGCATGAGTCCGGACTTCCTCAATATCGCAGGCGCAAGCCCGCCCGCCCGGCTGAGAACGCCCAGCGACCGCTCGTAATCGGCCTGCGGGCGCACGAGAGGCGAGAGCCGGCGCACGCATTCCAGATTGTGGGCGAAGACGGCGGGACCGGCCTCCAGGACCGCGGCGAGAGCGCGGTCGTCCCCGCCGAAATCCGGAGTCAGCACCTCGACCGACGTGCCCGGACGCCTCGCCCGGATGGCGCGAATGCACGCCGCGAAGTACCCGGCCCCGCCATCGGGTAGATCGTCGCGGGTCACGGACGTGATCACGACATGGGACAGCCCCAGCGAATCGACCGCCTCCGCCACGCGGCCGGGCTCCCCGCGGTCCGGCGCCAGCGGCCGGCCGGTGGCAGTCGCGCAGAAACGGCAGGCGCGGGTACACGTGTCCCCGAGAATCAGGAACGTCGCGACGCCGTCGTTCCAGCATTGGTGCCGGTTCGGGCACCGCGCCTCGTCGCATACGGTGTGGAGGCCGAGTCCATTGACGAGGGAAGCGACCCGGTCGTATCCGGGCCCGGCAACCCGCGATTGCCTCAGCCAGGACGGGAGCCGACCGGGGCGCGCCGCAGCCGGATCGGGCCGGGTCGCATCACGCACCGACGCCATGGATCTCCTCTCGACTCGAAACGGCTCCGGCGCCGGCAGGCGGCGCGGACCGCTACGCCTTCGGCGCTTCGGCCGGGGCCTCTTCCTCGTCCTTGAACGGGAGCGAGTACCCCATGAACGACCAGGTGAAGATCGACGCTATCCCGGTCAGGATCAGGATCCCGAGGAGCTCGATCGTCTCCGGGTTCATCTCGTGCGCGTTGCACTTCGTCGCGACGTTCATGGCCTTCTTGCCGTCGGGCAGGTCGCGGGTGACGCGCAGCCCCGTGTAGTAGAGATCCCACGAGTGCGCGACCTCGCCGAGGTAGTAGTAGTGAATCTCCTCTTCCTCGCCGCGGTCGTTCTTGTGCTTGCGGAGGATCCGGGTCGCGACGTCCTGCGGGACGAGCTTGGCCTGGTCGACCAGGACCGCCTGGATGTAGCTCTTCCCCAGGTTCGGGATGGATCCCTTCTTCGCCTTGCCCCCCGCCGGAGTCTCGGGCGGCGCGATGGGCTCCGTCAGGTCCTCGACGAGCAGTCCCTTCTGGGTCATGACGTCGTAAGGATCCTTGTTGCCCTGGGCGATCTGGGCCTTGTTCCACTTCACGGCGGCCCGGTTCAAGAGCATGATGTTGTTCCGGCACTCCCATTCCTCGGCGGGCCACAGGAGTTTCTGGAGGACGATGACGACCACCGTCACGATCACGAAGCTGGCCGCGAGGACCTTCCACGTGATGCTCCAGTTCATGTCCTTCCGGGGCTTCTCTTCCTCGGGCTCCGGATTCCAGAACTTCTTCCACCAACTCTTCTTCTGCACGTCCTCGGACATCGGCACCTCCGGGTTAGCGGATACTCATGAAATCAGACCCATGATAACACGGGCCCTGCCGGGGTCCCAACCCCCGGCGGGGCCCCGGCCCCTCACGCGGGCTTGAAATAGTGCGTCCCGGAGCGCACCTCCCCCATCCAGCGGACGAGGTCCTTGAGCTGGGCCGGGTTGTGCGCCAGATCGACCTCGTTGGTGTTGACCACCATGAGCGGGGCCTGGCTGAAGTGGAAGAAATAGTAGTTGTAGGCCCGGACCACCTCTTCCAGGTACTCGCGGTTGATCGCGCGCTCCCACGGGCGGCCGCGCCCCCGGACGCGGTCGAGCAGGACCTCGGCCGACGCGTGCAGGTAGATGACGAGATCGGGCTTCAGGATCCGCTCGTTGAGCATCCCGTGGAGCCGCTCGTACAGCTTGAGTTCCTCCTCGTCGAGCGTGAGATACGCGAAGAGCCGGTCCTTGGCGAAGAGGTAGTCGGCCACCGTGTTCCGCTTGAACAGCTCTCCCTGCTGCAGATCCTGCTGCTGCCGGTATCGCGACAG
>Ga0315294_10001488_pt1 | contig 25531 bp, 46 predicted proteins | sample YL17G13_40_MG_FD_203626 | JGI IMG/M metagenome (GOLD analysis project Ga0315294, IMG submission 203626) | Sediment microbial communities from Yellowstone Lake, YNP, Wyoming, USA - YL17G13_40 | ecosystem: Environmental > Aquatic > Freshwater > Lake > Sediment | place: USA: Wyoming | collected... | reverse complement strand
CAACCTCGACGGAGCCTCAAAAACCTTGGGGAGCCGATGATTTACCGTCGGAGAATTAGTGATTTTTACCTAAAAAAGCCGTAAAAGTGGTGTTTTTGGGGTATGCTTGGGGAGCCGGTGATTTTTCCTCGTCGGAAAATGCAAAAAAGCGTTGTGTTTTCAATGGTTTTATGAGGGTATTTTTATATGAATTATTTTATATCATCTCTTGACTTATTATTTTTTTATTGTTATAATAATAGTGTAGAGAAAATATCGTAAAAAGGAGCTTGTTATGCTTATTTTTTTAAGGGATTTAAATGGTTCCGTGAAGACCGATGTTGTATATGAAATACGCAAACGAGCAGAACAGGGAAATGAGCATTGTAAATTATTAATCGATGCCATAGATAATGATTACGACATACAAATCTGTGAGGATAACAATAATAACTTTGATAATTTTGTAATATTTTAACGACGTTTATTAAGAGGCGAGGTCAAAAACTTTTTAGGAGGAAAAAATGAAAACAAATTACGAGTTGTTGACAAAAATCGCAGAAAAACACGGGTATACTGTTGGGACACTAATAACAAACGCCTCGAATTTTTATCAGAACGCGGTTTTATACGTTGCAATAGGGTCTCCGGTAAATCGGAATTCCCACAGGGTTTGTGAAACGTGGGATATATCGTATAGTGCCCGCAGAAATTCCTCGTCTCTGAGAAACAAACTGGGACGCGCGGTGAGAGCGGCGATTTTTTACGTTTTGCGACATAAAAAACATCCTGATTTAATTTCAATTGACAAAATTGAACTGGCGCGTCGTTGTGAAAATCGTAAACAATATCGTATAAAAAACGCAGGGAACTGTTAATGCAGATGCTGAAAAAAGCAGGATTTTAGCGCAATTAATCCCCACGACGCTGGCAGAAATTAAAAATCAAATTAGGGAGGAAAAAATGAAAAAAACCGAAATGAAAACACAAAAAGAAAACAAAGGTGTTATGGAAAAATTATCAAAAATGTGGAACATTAACCACAAATCTACATTGGACGTATTAGATAATTTAGATGCCAAAAAATGGGTGGATGGTAAAGGATTATCAATAATTACGCACGCAGGGGTAATTGATAATGGCCACCCCGACAAAATTGTCGGGCATAATGGGTATTGGATAAGCGATGGGTGGAGTTATGCATTAGTAACTAACGGTGACCCAGTCTGGAGTGATTGGGATGCAGATACAGCCGGTATTTGCGGATTAGCGGGGGGCGCAATCGCCGAAATGTTAGATAATTACAAAATATAACACTCCCCGCCAGGAGTGGGGCGAGGGCATAACTTATTAAAGGAGGCAAAAATGAAAATCTACAAAACGCAAAAAGAAGTAGACGCGGACACAAGGGACGGAGTTTTGGAAGTTAACGGGGATGTAATTTTTGAATTTCCCCTGATTACGAGCGCATCTTTAAAAATTGTCGGAAACATCTCGGCGAGGAACCTCTTGGCGAATGACATCTCGGCGCACAACATCTCGGCGCACGACATCACGGCGGGGGGAAACATCACGGCAGTGGACATCACGGCGAAGGGGAACATCTCATTTTACGCCGTTGCCTTTGCCTACTGTTCATTCACCTGTAAATCAATCAAAGGAAGACGGAAGAATTCAAAATATTTCTGCCTGGACGGAAATGTTGAAATAAAAGGTTAAGCTTTTAAGGAGGCAAAAATGAAAATCTACAAAACGCAAAAAGAAGTAGACGCGGACACAAGGGACGGAGTTTTGGAAGTTAACGGGGATGTAATTTTTGAATTTCCCCTGATTACGAGTGCATCTTTAAAAATTGTCGGAAACATCTCGGCGAGGAACCTCTCGGCGCACAACATCACGGCGTGGAACCTCAGGGCGTGCGAGATTTTGGCGCACGACATCACGGCGCAGGGCATCACAGCGTGGAACCTTACGGCGAGGGGAAACATCACGGCGAATAACATCTCTGCGATGAACATCATGGCGACAGGGGACATCTCATTTTACGCCGTTGCCTTTGCCTATCGCTATTTCGTTTGCAAATCAATTTCGGGCAGACGGAAAAATTCAAAATATTTCTGCTTGGACGGAAATGTTGAGATAAAAGGTTAAACTTTTTTAAAAGGGGAAAAAATATGACTACAACCGACGCAAGTCTTGAGGCGGTGTATAAAGATAAGGCAGAATTTGAACTCACTGAGGCACAGGCGAAGTATGATTCGTTGTTCCGGCTATATTTGAGTTCTAAAGCGTGCACAGAAAAAATATCTAACCTTGTATTAGAACTCCGTAAAAAGCGTGATGAAAAATTACGCGAATATAATTTTGTAATACGGAATCCAAAATGAAAGTCATATACTGTCGAAATATTTCGATTGAAAAAATAGAGGCTGGATACTTACTAACCTTTACCAGCCCGCTCGATACAAGAAAATGTGAACAGATAACTGTTGAAACAAAAGAGCAAGTAATAGTTTATATTAAATATGCTTTAGAATGAGGTATCAACAATGAGTTCATATACTATTTACCATAAACGCTACTATCGCAAGCACAAACGTGTTGTCCGCAACAAGAGCCGGAGCCGGTATCAGAAGTTTGCCGGCCGTTACCGGAGTTATAACGCTATACGCTATCACCGCAAAAAAAGAAAAAATTACTTGAAGGGCTTGACAACCCGCACAAATAATTACTATAATTAAGCTATGGAAATAAAAGTGATTGATTCAAGTTTAAAAGCAAAACTGCAAGCGATAACTGCTTCCATACTTTATAAAAAACTGTCGGTTCTAATCACTCCGGCAGTTTTTCTTTTGTTTAAAGGAACTATTAATGCTTATTAAACTTGGAGAAAACTACGCTATAAATATTGAAAAGATTACGCGCATACGGACAAAAAACTTACGCGACGGCCGGTATTCAATAATTATTGAACTTGGTTCTTTTTGTAATATTTTTGCTATATATGATAGTAAAGAGAAAGCTGACGTGGCTTTTATGCAGTTAATCATAAGAATTAATGACGCGATAAAACTTGGACAGGTTCCAAATATAACGCATGAAACTTTTATAAAGAATGAAGAACAAATACTATAATAAAAGGATAAAAACAATGTTTACCGATGAACTTAAGGCAATTCAAACTGTAGTCCGTATTTTCAGTGATGATAAGCGCGCAGGAAAAACTTTTCGGATTATCGATGAATTTATCAATCATACCGGCCGGATTACGCCTTCTGAATACCGGCAAGCGCTCGGGCAGGCCGTAGCTACGCTTGAGCACCATATCAACCAAATGGAACTCGCCAAAAAATATTTTATTGAACTTTACCTATGATAAAGAATATGTTGGTATCTTTAATAGTTGACCTTCATATGATTATCTCCGGTGTTCGTGTAAATATGAATAACAATACCATTGAAGGACTTTATCACAATATAAAACATTTACATATGTATGTATGTGAATTAATCAGCATAGACAGGCAAAACCATATTACCGATATAGTTTACCTCGATTCCGTAAATTCTAAATATGCCGACATAATAAAAAGTTTAATAATAATGAATAACGTTTCTTTGAGGCTCTTTAATTTTATGAAACAAACCGCTGTTCAGCTCGAAATACAGGATTTTGCTTCTGAAAACCGCCTTCACATTGAGAGAGAATTTAACGAATTAGAAAAAATGCTGATTAAAGTAAAAATAGCTTTATATCGTCGCGGGCTGGATAAACTTCAAATTGAGTAGCCTATATGACTGATTCTGAAATTCGCGAATCCATTATGACGTTGTTAAAATCCTGTAACCGTTCCGGTATGCCTTATTTAATTAAATATCTTTGTAATGATACAGATTATTTTACTGCTCCGGCTTCGACAAAATATCACGATGCTATCGAGGGCGGACTTGCAAGGCACTCCTTAAAAGTTTTCCGGATATTTTCTGAAAAGCTGATTTATCACAACGTAGATACTTTATTGCGCGAATCTGTAATTATATGTGCCCTTTTACATGATTTATGCAAAGTAAATTTTTATATTGCAAACACCGATAAGGCTACTCCGGCACAGATAGATTTTTTAAAAAATCTTGTGTCAAAAAATTATACCAGCAAGCCGGATTATGACAGCCTCACTAAACGTGAGGCTTCACGGCTCATAAACGAGCTTAAAACCGGCCAAAAGGAAAAAGAACTTGCTACCAGTGCCGACGTTATGGCGTATAAAATCGATGACAAATTTCCTTTAGGACACGGTGAAAAGAGCCTTTTTCTTATACAAAAATTTATTTGCCTTACAAATGAAGAAGCCTGTCTAATTCGTTATCATATGGGCGAATTTGAGAATAAGAACGACTATTACCGCGCTGTCGAACTTTATCCTTTAATAGTTTTATTATACACTTCCGATTACGAATCCACAAAATTTAATGTCAACATATAGATTACTTATTGAAAACGATATTATGTCGAAACTCATAAACGACTTTATTGCTGGATATTTAACCGGTAAAAAGCCTTCTACGATAGACTATCTTATAATGCGGATTCTTGAAGCACAAAAAATCAAACCAAAACAAAAAATGTTTACTATTCGTGAGAACACCATTGCCGACGAGGACTGGTTTTTCGAGCCGGAATTACGCGGAAATTTTCTCTTTAAAGGCTTAAAAAAATGACTCTCATAGCCGGCGTTTACGACGCCTATCTCGACAATATCGACGGAATCGTGAACATAACCTCTCTTGAAATTAAGGATATTATGCAGGAGATAAAGATATTTTTCGACGGTAAATTTTCTGTAAACTTCACAAAATTCTCAAAAAAAGTCCGGCTTAAAGACAAAGTAGAATCTTTACTGGGCGGGCGTGTTATGAACCGGAGTTTCGGTTTTGACGTTATGAACAAAGTGTTTATAGTTGAGGTTATAGATGACGTTTACAGCCTCAATTGAACGTAAAATCAATAAGAAAAGGAGATTTCCGCTATGTAGAGTGGCCGAACCGGACAAGAAACAGGATACAGAACCAAAATAACCTTTGAGGAGCAAAATTATGACAAACGCAAATGAGTGGAAAGAGGCCGGAGCTAACTATCCGGAAACAATGAGGTTCGAAAAAGGCGATTCCATTATAGGGATATTGATGGAACGGAAGGTTGTCGCGATTGAATTCGGCAAAGGTAAGAAAAAAGAAAAAAAGAACGTCAATTGCTATATAGTTGACGTCAAGGGCACGCTTCGGACAATCTGGGGCACCGGACAGCTCGACTATCTATTGAAGGACGTAAAAGACGGCGAGGAAGTCAATATTACCTATCAGGGTAAAATTGATTTAGAGGATTTTCCCCAGCCGGTTCACCAGTATAAGGTTTTACACCGCGAGGTGAAATAAGTTTTAACACGGGGGCGCGTCTGGCGAAGGGCGCGCTCCTATATATTTTTTTTTTAAAAAAGGATTTACTATGAAAGCATATATCGGTTTATATTTTTACAACATTGATTGTATTGCTTTTGAGTTGGTTAGCAGGGATAAAGATTCCTTATCGCTCAAGATGACTCAGAACGAATCTTGGAAAGATTATAAAAAATTTATAATCGAGGTTGATATACCTTTAGGAATCGATATACCCGTATTACAGGGAGATATAATTTCAAAATGAGCTGGATAAAAGAGCCTGACTATGTCGATTATATTTTAAGTCGGACGATTGTTACGTCGTTTTTTAAAAATCGTGATATTCCGGCCGGCAAAATATATAGCGACGCCGAAACTACCGCGAGGTTACGCGATTATTACGTTTCGGGCGAGCGTATAGCAAACCGGATTCCGGTTGATTACGGCGTCGTTGTAAAAAGCAGAAAAAAGCGTTTATACGAATATTACCGTGAGCCGGTTTACCGGACAGTCCGGCGCCGGTATGCTGTGAGGCGCTATATCAGGATAGGCCGGAGAAAATATTATGCTACGGAATTTAAGCTGAGAAAGGCGCATATTTTAGTCGGAACCATAAAAAGGCGTGTTGTGGCCGGATATGTTTATCCTAAAACGAGAAAATATTCGTATGAACGGACAAACTTCGAATTTTATCTGTTTTTTTATTACGCTTTTGGTTCCGGCCGGCGCCGGAAGGAATACACCTGTATAGAACGGTATGTGCAGGGTTTTGGAACTTCAAAAACACCACAACAAGTTTCTAACGCTATTTCTGGTTTACGAAAGAAATTTGCTGAACTGTTTTTAATCTCAAAGCGGACAGGGAAACATAAAGATTCGCCGTTTAACCGTGTATTAATTGATATTTTATATTTTCGGCCTGTATAAAAGGAGAAAAGTATGACATTAGAAGCAGATTATTTTATTTTAAAAGAGCTTTTATGTTTTTAATAAGCTGGTTACGTGATTTATTTTTACGGCGCAACCGGAAAAATTATCGGCCTTTAGAGCCTCTACCGGTAATACTCGGCGCAGTCAACCGGTTTATCTCTAATAAAACGCGCCGGCACCGCCGGAGAGAGGAGCTAGCGAAGTGTTCCCGCCGTTACAATCTCAACCATAATTGTTATTAAAAAAGGAATGTATGGAAGGTTTATTGATTTACGGTTTATGTTGTATCGTGCAGGGGATAGTTTGTTATTATCTCCTAAAAAGCCTTTAACGAGGATAATTCCCTTGATACGAAATATATTTATACCGCCGTATTTGAGGCGTGGAATCACTCATAATTGGATAGGCTATCCGCACCGTTTGACGCTGTTTGGTGCCGACTTTGAAACCTATGAGGGTAAACCGTATTCCTTGCAAATTTACGACGGCAAAGACGTATATTTCAGGTATGTCAACGAAAAAAACGTGCTTGACGTATTTTTAAAGTATTTCGACAAGCGCCTTCTCGCAGGCCAGCTAAACGTGTGCTACTTCCATAACCTTTCCTTCGACTTAGGCGTTCTGTTTTATAAATTCCACTCTCTATATATCGGCCGTGATATTATAAAAGTAAAAAACAACGACTGGAAAATATCTGCCTGTATATCTAAAGTATGTTTTGCACGGCTCCGGCGCGGAAAAACACTCCTTAACTTGTATGATACATTAGCCTTCTTACAGGGCGGAAGTTTGGACAATTGGTGCAAAAAACTCGATTTACCGGTAAAAAAATTAAAAAAGCCCGACGGTTTAGGAACCGTCCGGTTAAAATCAAAGTCCTTTATAAATTACGCAAAAAATGACGCGGTGGCTGAATATCATTTAGGGAAATATGTTTTGAGTCAATATGAAAAATATAATACGCGAATCTGTGTGAGTTCAGCCTCTTTTTCGGCGAGAATTTTCCGGCACAAATTTATGATTAAGGGTGAAACTATAGATTATCCTGACGACAAGCGCCTTATTGAAGGCGCTATCTTAAGTTATCACGGCGGGCGGAACGGTTATTATTATCCGAATCCGGCAGTGTTTGAAAACTGTTGTGAGGTTGACATAAGCTCGGCTTATCCTTATGCTCTCTCCTGTTTGCCGAACTTTGCACACGGCGAATACCGGCACGTTGAAGGTTTTTCGGGCGAAGGCGAAGGGATATACGAAATATCCGGCGTTTATACAGGTTGTAAATATCCTTCCGTATTTAATCACGATTTTTCTGTCATAAAAAACAATAGTTTTGTTGACCGCTTGTGGATTACCAGCTATGAACTTAAAGAAGCTATTACCGATAGAAGTTTTAAGAACTTAAAAATCCAACAGGGTTTTATTTTCTTTGAGGACGTTAAGGCGGAACATAATCCGTTTAAAAATTTCGTTGATAGTTTTTACAAGCTTAAAGAGGAAAATCGGAATGACGTATTGAATTATTATATTTACAAAATAATATTAAATTCATTATACGGAAAATTTATTCAGACAAACGGATTTGGCGACGAGGTTATTTTGGATATAGATAACGCAGGTAATATTACCATAAATAATTCCGACAGCGTCGAGGGCAAGCGCTATTATGTGGCCGGCGGGCTGTTCAATCCGTTCATAGCGACGCTTATTACCGGTTTCACGCGCGCCTATCTGCACCGCCTCGAACATAAATTTCGCGCCATACACTCATCAACCGATTCCGTGAAATTCAATTTTAAAAATTATACCGGCGACGTTAAGGGTTTAGGCGGATACAAACTCGAAGTCATCGGGAAATGTATTATCCTTCGAAATAAACTTTATATACACTACAATGAAAAAGGAGTTATTGAAAAATATGCGTTGCACGGGTTTTCCGGATATACTGACAAAGAAAAAGGTATTACGCCTGTATCAATGCTTTTAAAAATGATTGATGAGAAAACGAATGAATATAAAACGCGCCGTATTTTAAAAGTTAAGGAAGGAATCCGGCAAGGAAAAACACCGTTAAAAATGCTGGATTTTGAAAAAACGCTGAATGTAGACCTTTCAACGATAGAGCAAGTGTCTAGCTATTGATTTAATGTTTTTTATCTGTTATACTTTTATTAAAGGAGCCAAAAATTATGAAACAACAGAACGAAATTCCGGAAGCATTGTGCCCGCTGTTATCCGCACCGGTAAAAATGACTATTCCGTCATCCGGCCTGAAAGTCGTGTCTAATACTCCGCAGGAAACCGTTATGATTATCGGCCAACCGTGTTTCAAAGAAAAGTGTTTGTGGTTTAATCCCTTCGACGACTGCTGTATTATCTTTTCACTCTATAAAAAAATCAAAGAGCTTACTGACGAAACAAATAGTCCGGATGACGAGCCGGATTCGCTGACCGCGCCGGATTTACAGGTTAAATAAATGGTTGACACTAATCACATTTTCTGTATGCTTGAACTTTTATCTCACCTGAAAAATTTTAAAATCGGGCGGTTTATCAACGAAGCCGACGGTATGCTTTATATTTGTATCAAGGTTCCGGCGGACGTATCGCTCGTTATAGGCAACGTTTTAAATAACGTGCCGTTCATTAAATCGCCGAAACAGCCGAAACCGCCGAAAAAAGAGGAGCCGGAAACAAATGGAGAGTGAATATCTTATTTTTATGGCTGGAGTAGCCTGTGGTGTAGCTGTAGCTTTTTTATGGCTCAAAGTTTTGGCTTATTTGAATGATTCGATAAACGATTAAAAGGAGCCTGTAAAATGGTTAAAAAAATGATAAAAAGGAACGCGGTAAATTCCGGCAACGACAAAATCAACGACGGAGCCGACGAACTCGACAACATAATGGTAGAGGACGTCGGCGGTGAGATAGAGGAGATAATTGCTGAATACGGCGGTAGCGACATTATATTTACCGCCTACAAGCACTGTGAAACTACCGGCGAGTGGGAACGTATCGGGCAATACAGCCACGAAAATTTTAACTCGGATTTTCTGGCAGATAAATACGGGGGCGGAAAATTTAAAATAAAAGTTTCAAAAGGCGGTAAATACTACCGGCAGTTTACTGTTAAATATGCTGTTCCTAAAAATCTGCCGGCTGACGCGAAGCCGGCTACGGACAGCAGTATGGATTTTATGAAAATTCAAATGGCGCAGAACCAGCAGATGATACAGACGCTCCTGTCGGGTATCATTGAAACGCTGAAAGTCCGGCCTGAACCAAAATCAAATACTATCGACGAACTCATAAAGCTTAACCAGCTCACCGGAAAATCAAATCCGACGGAACTTATAACGCAGATGTTGAATATGTTTAAAATGGGCAAGGAAATGGGCGGTGAAGCAGTTGATTCCGGCGCGCCTATCGAGGATAAATTTGTGAGCAAAATAATGGATATGCTCACAAATCGGCGTAATCCGCCACAACCGGAAAAAGCTATCGAACAAAATTTAAACGTTACGGCGGGAAATGAGGATAAAGTGAAAATTAACAGGGAACTCGTTAAAGAACAGGTTAAAGGAATTTTGCCCCGTCTTGTTTACGCCTGTAAAAACGGCTATACCATAGACAACGTCGTTAGTAGCCTGTTTCTAGGCATGAACGATACGGCTATCGGTGTTTTTATCACGGTATCGGATACGGACGGAACGAATTATCTATTTACGGAAATTCCCGAAATGAAACTGCTTTCGGCTTCCGAACAGAAATTTATCAAGGACGTTATTGATAATTTTTTAAAACAGGCGAAAGGGTCTTCCGGCGAAGGAGCTGATAATGATAAGGCTACAATTGTGGAAAGTTGAGGACACGGTAACTATTATAAAAAAACTCATACGCGATTGCTCATATGATTTTTCCATAAGACAAACCGTTGAGGAGATTTTATATTCCGTCCCTGAAAAAGAGCAATACCTCGAAATAAAAGCCTTATATGAGTGGCTTTGCCGGCACTACCGCTACACGAAGGACGTTTACGGCGAGGAATACATAAAAGCACCTCTACGCATGATGTCGGAGATTCGCGGAACCGGATTCTTTTGCGGTGATTGCGACGACGCCGTCGTTCTATCGGGTTGTTTTCTAAAGACAGCCGGATACCCTGTCATACTTTCTATTCTGAAAAAACCGACAAGCAATTTTTTCTCTCATATATTTTGCTATACATACACATTAAACGGCGTCCATATCCCTTTTGACTTGGTTGTGGATTCTTTTGGGGATAAGGTGCAAAATTATAAAGAGGAGAGGCTTTTTGATTTATGAAACCGGCTCGATAATCAAGAAAGTTACGGAACGAAATCTCAAAGAGATTCCTTTGGCTGATATGTTCGCAGTTTTAAAGCGGTTTGTGTCCTCTATTGACAGCGCTGTGATACTTTCTTTGTGGCCGGAACCGTTTTTCAAGGCGCAGGTTATTATAAAGCCCGACGGTATTTATCTTTTAAAAAACGGCCTGTCCGGCAAAGTCGGCTTCCTTCCGCACGACGATAATCCGCCGTTTGCAACATTTGAGCAAAGATACGCTTTTCAATACGGTGTTCTTTTAAAATCCATAATTTCCGTCAATAAGGAAAATCCGAACATTCTGTTCCGCCTTGACGATTCGCGCGCTTTAAGTTATTTTGTGAAAAGTGAAATATCTATAAAAATAACTTCTACCGGAGGAGCCGGAATCAGGATAGCAGAAAGAATTATGTTTGAAACCATAAATAGCTTTATTGAGAAAGAATATTTAAAATCCGTATCGGCAGGAATCTCGCCGGTATATCCGGATAAAAAATATATCGACCGGCTGAACAATTCCCTGTTGTTGCCGGCCACCACTTTTAATGATATGATTTTAGAGATTACAGACATATTCAATTTTGAGCTGGGTAAATTACAGGAATATTTGTATCAGGAGCCGTCGAAGGAATACGAGATAAAGATGACTAATCAAGCTTTAATCGACGCTTACATGCATTTTCGGGCAAAACTTTCGGCTTTAAAACCGCCTGAACAGTATCTCGCATTACTTTCCGGAATAGATTTTTTAAAATATATGATGTCGCTTTCCGACGCTACTTACGAGAGTTTAAAACCGGTTTATGACGAATTGAGGGCGGTATGAACATAAAAGTATCCCCGCAACAGGCGCTTGACGCGACTGTATCCGTTGTAGCTTTAAGCGGTGTCGGCGCGCCGGTAGTCATGGCGCTCGGCGCTTTAAAACTTTTTGTTGATTATTTAGCCCATGAAAAATTACGCAAGACCGCGAAATTAAAAAAACACGCACTTGAAAAAGTTTTCGCCGGCTTCGCAAATTTTAAAGATTTTTGTTCCGCAAAAATAATTGAGCTTACCCTTAACATCGGGCAGGTAAACAGCGTTCAATGGACTTCCCCTTACGGGCGTGCCATAAAAAATCCTTATGACATAGGAAATATACTCCGGTTTTTATTTGATACCTATTCATTTGAAGGAACGTCTTTTAAAAAAACGGGTTTAAAGGCGGTGTTTCCCGTTTTTGACAACCGCCAGTATTTTGAAAATCAAATACTCGACATACAGGACTTACGGCAGATCACCGGATTTATAAGCGTGATAAAAGAGTTTATCGACGCTTACAAAGACAATGTTTCTGATTCCGCTTTTTCCGCCGACTTGTATTATCTGGACGATTTTTACAAACGCTATCTGGGTTTTTTAGAAGAAAAACATAAAATCGCTCTCATAAAAAGTATTGAACCGGTTCAGGCTCCGGCTCCTGTGCAAAGCACTGTTCCGGATAAGCCTGAACCGGTTCAGGCTCCGGCTCCTGTGCAAAGCACTGTTCCAGAGCCTGTCCCTTCGACGCCGGCTCCTATACCCGCTCCTGTTCCGGCTCCTGTTTCACCGGCTCTTGCTCCGGCTCCGGTTTCACCGGCTCTTGCTCCGGCTCCTGTTCCGGTTCAAACACCTGTTCCGGTTAAAACACCGGTTTCTTTGGATAACAGAAAATCCGAACTGCTGAAAAAACTCCTGCCTGTTGCCGTCGCAATAATGCTTATGCTTTAAAATGTTTATTTTCACGCTCGCGGATACTTGACAAAAATCCTAAAATACGCTATCCTTATAATGTGAAGTCAAACTTATGAGGTATGCTATGGATTTATACATAACGGGGTTCAGGCAGTATTCACCGCAGATAGTCAATCAGCCTTTTTTCTGGAGCAAATACGCTAAAGCCACCGACGTAAAATCTGTCCTGCCTTCCGAAACACAGCCGGCTGTTCTGACAGCTGTCGCACAGGCCGAAGCGGTAAAAGCTAAAGCTAAAGCTGATAAAATGCGGTTGATAAAATGGGTTATACCCTTTTTGGTATTGACAATATGATAACTAATATCGGAAACGGAATCTCGCACGTCATCCTGCCTATGCCTCGAAAATCACAGCTTGTCGCAATTAATAAGCGCATTAATCCGCAGAGAATCGCTTCTATGGGAAAATACGTCGTATCGCTTTCCGACGCGTTCCATACGAGAAAATATACGATATATCCCGTTATAACGACGGACGATTACGGGTTTGGTTCGATATTTTCAATAATCGGCGCCGGTATAAACACTATCGCTAAAATCGGGCTTGCCGTCGGGAAAACAGTATATTCCGGCGTAAAAACCGGCGCTGTAGCTGTTTATAAGGCGTCTACTACCGTCGGAAAAACAGTTTATTCCGGAGCAAAAAAACTATTCACGACGAAGGGCGTTGATATAACGGGGAAAGTTATAACTACCGGCGTTACGGCCATAAACCTTTTAAAAACTCCGACTGCTGTTTCTGCTGGACTGGTTCCGGAAGTATCGAATACGCCGTATAACGAATATTCGCAGGTTCCGTCCGGAACGTCCGGCACAACGGAAAAAAGGGGTGTAATGCCTCTGATTCTGGCCGGCGGTATGGCGCTCTTAATGTTTGTTTAATAAGGAGATTATATGGCGAGATTTTATTTAAAAGCTGTTGGAAAGGGAAATACACCAAAAACCGTAACAGGGGAAAAGAAAACCGGCCTTAAAGCTCATATTTCTGGCTGGGATATAGGAGTATTAATAACAATGACTGTTGACACATCAAAAGATGAGGACGTTATTATGGTAGAGCTTACCGGCGGAAGTAATAATCCTGAAGTAATAAAATATATCGGTGCATTTTCATTATCTAATTTAAAAAAGGAGTCGAAATAATATGGCTATAACCGATTTAATCCAGCCGTTCATCGACAGCTATCAGGCGAAAATCCAGTCAAAGCTCGGATATTTTTATACACAGCGCGATAAGATTTATCAGATGAAGGAAAAAGCAATCGCTTTAGGCCGTGTTGAGGGAATGTCAGCTGTGGCGAGCGAGGTATCATTTAAAGTCGGGATTCTTTTAAATAAAAATGCCGACTTGCAAAAAGAAGTCGATAATATGACCGGACAACTGGCAAGTCTGGGCGATACTACCGGAAAACAAATTACTACATTTAAGTTTTCGCTCGCGAAGCTTTCAGCGCTCGGAATACAAAGCCTTGCGCTTATAACCGCTTTTAAAACCACGCTTCCGGCACTGTTTACAAAAATCGACCAGCATGTATCAGACGTCAATGTCGTTGAAGCGAGAATCAACGGCGTTATAGCGACGGCTAACGTTGATATGTCGGATTTCACGTCTATAATAAAAAGATACGGCGCGTGGATTATCGGCGGGATAGCCGGCCTTATAGCCGTAAACCTTATGAGAAAAAAATAAAAATGAAAAATCCCTGTAATTCGAAAAAACATTTGCGAAAAACTAAAAAGAATCCGCCGGTTCGGCCTGAAAAGCCGTTCTTACTGTATGACCATATAGCTCAGGTTCGTGGTGAAAAGGAAAACGGGCGCTACGCCGGCCGGTATTATCATAATTTTTCTAAAAAACATAAAGTTCATGCTTACGGACTGCCGGACGGAAGTGTTATTCTTAAATCGAGCGACGGAAAAAGTCTTTGGAAAAAATCTAAACAATAAGGAGAATAATTATGGCGCTGACCGGCTGGCTCGTTAATCCTCACAGGCGTAAAGCAAAAAAACATACTGCTAAAAGGAGTGTGATAAAACATAAAGTGCACAAAATCCGCCGTATAATAAAAAAGGCCATAAAAAAAATCAAAAGGAGAAAGACTACGATGAGTAAATCAAGAAAGCACTTGCTTACGACGTTTGGTGTTCCGCGCAATCTTATGATAAGCAGAGCTTCACGGCTCACTTCTCATTCAAGAGGCCGGCACTTAAATCCCTTTAAATTTCCGAATATGGGGAACATAAAGGAAACTGCTGTAGATGTAGCGTCCGCATTGATAGGTTTTACCGGCGTAAAACTTATTCCGAAGTATATCGTTCCGGCACAGTATCTTGAAGGCTATATGGGATACGCCGTGCAGGTAGGAACAGGCGTCGCGCTGTATATGATTACAGCAAAAGTCCTCAAAAAACCGCGCATAGCAAAGATGATTCTGCTCGGTTCGCTTTTGGCTGTGGCAAACGACATTATGCAGAAAGTCCTTCCTATAAGCGATATGGGATACTGGACACCAGACGTTCCCTCGTATTCCGGCCGTGCACAGGACAGCTTTGCCGGCGTAGGCGACGGGCAGAAAAGATACAAATAGTAAAAAAAAGATTTAAACCGTTTATAATACGGTAATAAAAAACAAGGAGAGTATTTAAAATGGACAACACTATGGAACTCGTAGAAAGAGGAGATTTGTCAAAGCTTAACGAGCTTCGGGGCGGACGCGAAATGAGAACGGCGGTAATCTATCATACAAAAACGATTGCAGCCGGCGCGCTCGCGACGCAGTATGAATTTTTCCGTGCGGTATCGGGGCTTCAGGAGGACATATCCGGCGTGGCCACTGCCGACCAGTCGAATATGGTGCTCGGCGGAAAGTTCGATGAGCCGTTCCTGATAAAGAACGTGGGGATATTTTATAATCCCTTCGACACGAGCGGAAAAACCGATTCCGATATGAAAGAAGATTTTATGCTGATGATGAATCAGGGTTCTTTCAAACTCGAAATCAATTCAAAGCAGGTTTTACAGCTGTCGCCGTTAGCGGTCGTTGGTTCCGTGCTTAATTACGGCGGATTCGCATCAACCGGTTCAAGCGGTGCCGACCTTGTAATCGCAAACAACATTATGCCTATCGAACTCAATCCGATGATTTTCTGTCCAGAAGGCATAAACGTGAGAGCGTTGATACATTGGACAACGGCTATCACTATGGAAAACACAACTCAACTCGGTATATTCCTCTACGGGAATAAGTTTAACAAAGCATAAGCCTCAAAGGGTTGCGGAAAGAATGATAATACAGGCGGGGGTTGGCAAAAAGATACTTAATGTCGCTCCCCGCCTGTTCTTGAAAAAAAGTAAAGGAGTAAATAAAAATGAAAAAAATAACTCTTATGCTGTTGGCCTTTTTGTTTATAACAGGCGTATCCTTCGCCGGAACAACGTGTCTGTTTAACCTTTCAACGAGCACTACAGCTGTAGTCATACAGTCCGGAAAAAAGCATATTATTGCGCTCCGGCTGACAAGCGGTGCAACTAATCCCGTTCTTGTTGATGTTATGAACGGATACACCGTTAAAGACTGTGTAGTGGCCGAAGCCGGAAAGACGACCGAATATTTATATTATGAAGATGAGATTAATAATTTCGCCGTCCGCATAGCGACAACTGCCCTCGGCGGAACAGCGACGGATACCCTCTTAAAAGCAACTCTTATTTACAGATAGAAATATGTTGTAAAAAGATTTTGTAATAAAATCTTTAAAAAAGTTTACAGGAGAGAAAAATGAAAAAGATTCCTCGGATATACATTCTCGATAAGATTGTTACGGCCTCTACTGTGGCTGTTGACAAAATCCAGATTGATAAAACCAGCAATTTTTTTATTACGGAAATATCGTTTACCTGCACAAGCACGAGCCTTAAAATAATGGTTCGCGATTCCGTCAATAACAAAAACTGGTTTGACCAGCGCGTCCTGCTCAAAAATCTCGTAAATAACGCGAACTCCGGCCTCTACACGTATTACCTGCCGGAGCCTCTTTTAATGGAAGGGAACGCAACTATACACCTCGAGCTTGAGGATACGTCCGCTTCAACTAATACTGTCCAAATAGCTGTTAAAGGATATGAGGAAGCCGGAGCTACAAAATAACATAATAAAAATACCCTGTTAGTGAGCTGACTCCGGCACTAACAGGGATAAAGAAGGTAAAAAACAATGATAAACGAACTTTCACCTCTTGATATAAAATCGCTTCTTGAGCAACGGCCAAACCGCTACTATATAAGGACGATTGATTTAAGCACGGCTAATAATAATCTGCCTATCGAGTTTGAAGGCGATTTTTTTCAGGTGCTTTCTATCTCAAGCGGTGCTGTGATAACGGTTCGTTTAAACGAGCAAACCTTTGACGCCATAACTTTTGGTTCGGAATCGCATTACTACGGCCTTTACAAAAGAATCTTTATCACAAATACAGCGCAAGCAGGTAAAAGCGTTCAATTGTTTTTAGGCAACGGTGTTTATTACTCGCCGTTTTACCGCGTGCAGTCGATACTGCCGAACATATCATTGATTATCAGCGGTGTAACTTCTATAACGCCGACCGGTGTTTTGTTTCCTTCGGCAATAACAGCTTTTGATACTACGATTTATAACCTTGTCCGGCTCGTTGTTTTTAATAATGAAACAGGCGACCAGATAAAATACGGACAGCCGTCTGCCGTAACGTTTGCTAACGGTATGATGTTAGCAGAGATGACCGGTATGTCTTTTGATTTTCTGCCGTTCTACCTTGCAACCGACCTTAAATTTGTGGCTGATACCGGCAAATCTTTAAGTATGAGCTACCTTCTCTATGGGACGCCTAAATGAAAAAAATTATTCTTGTTTTATCCGCAAGCCTTATTCTTATGGGCGCGGGCTTGTTTGCTTACGCCGACACACCGTATGTGCCTCTCTCTTATGCTGTGCCTCGTTCAACCTTCACTATTTTCAACGGAAAACAACTTAACATTAATTCCGGTAATCTCTGGGTATCATCCGGAAATACCGGTTTAGGAACACAGGCGCCGGCCGGTATGCTCCACGTCAACGCTACCTTCCCTTTTTTAATCAACGCTAAAGGGAACGTGGGAATAGGAACTACGGCGCCGGCCGGAATCGTTCACGTGTCGACAGGCGCAGGAATGACTAACTTCTTTATTTCGGCTACGTCCGGAAATACCGGTATAGGAACTACGGCGCCGGCAGGACTGTTTCATATCAATTCAACGTATCCGTTCATTATTAAAGCAAACGGGAACGTGGGAATAGGCTTAACTAATCCTTTAGGATTACTTCACGTGTCAACAGGAGCCGGAACAGCAAATCTTTTTGTGTCGGCCTTGACAGGCAACGTCGGAATCGGAACAACGAATCCTTTGTATAGTTTAGATTTGTCCCACTTGAAAATGTCTTTTTCGGAAGGTTATAATATCGACGCACTGTATTTCACGAGCGGTTCGACTGTTACGTCGATGTCCGGAACGACTAACTATATCCCTAAATGGACGTCGCCGACCGCACAGGGTAACTCGGTTGTTACCGACGTTTCCGGATATGTCGGTATATCAACTTATGCGCCAGCAGGAAAATTCTCGATACAACAGTCGGGAACGGGTATGTTCGACGGCCTGTGTTTGTTCAACGTGGCAGGTTCCACAGAGGGAATAAAAATCTATTCAAACACCGGTTACGGCGAACTGACGGCAAATAACTTTCATTTTAACATACTCGATAGCGGTTCGCGGTTGACACTTACAAATAAACTCGTTTGGAATGGCTCCAGCGGAGTGGAAATCGCTGGCGGACTTTATGTTGACGGCGAGATTGAAAATCACCAAAATAATTTAATTACCGTCGGGGCTGACGGTAGTTTTCCTTTTTCCTTTGTCTATAGTCCTCAACAACTCGCTTTTATGTTAGGACTGGGCGAGCCGGCGTATGTCGCCGGAAGCGGATTTGCTGACCTTTATTATTTTACCGTTTCAACGTCCGGAGCCGTTGGTATGGGTGTTCCACTTAACGCCGGAAGTAATAATACGCTCGACTTAATATCGGCAAAATTTATGGTTTTGGGCGAAGGTTCAACATTTTTTATTAAAACCGACGGCAACGTCGGAATAGGAACAGTTAATCCAACGTCGCTCTTAACAGTAGATTCTATTTCAAATACAGGAAAAAAAGTATTATCCGTTAAGGGGTTTTCACAGGGCGGACTGTATTCCCTCGATAACGGCAATATAGGCGTGGGAACTACAGCTCCGGCCTCAATGCTCGACGTGGTGTCCGGAATAAAAATATCATCTACTACCGAAGCGCCGGCAAACGGATTGTTTGTTTATAATAGCACAGATAACGATTTTTACGGATATAAAGCCGGAACGTGGACGTCGTTCACAAAACTCACAAGTATTCCCTCAAATACCATATACGGAACCGGAACACTGTCCTATATACCGAAGTTTGATTCGAGCGGAAGTATAGTAAACTCGAATATTTTTAATAAAGCTGACGGGAATATAGGAATAGGAACAGTTATGCCTTCTTTCGGGCTTGACGTCCAAAATGCAAACGGCGTGTTCCTGTCGACAGGCGGAACAGGCGTGATACATAACGCTGTAACTATCAGCCCCAACGGCAACGTCGGAATAGGTATAACTAATCCGGTGCAATACGTAAATATACGTTCAAGCGTAAATGCCGTTATGGAAGTAAGGCTGACTAACGACTGCCCTGATTCCGGTGCAAGAAGCCGGTTGTCGTTCTGGGGGCACGGCGGAACAACAACTTTAGGCTCGTTACAATCAGGAACGGGCGGGGGCGCCGATTTTTATGTAGCTTCAAATAATCGGAGTTTGTATGTCCAGGCCGGCGGTTCTGCTGATACACGCGATTTACACTTAACAGCCATTGCTTCAACTGCCGGTATGGTAAACCTTTATGCCGGAGCGACAACCGGTTTGGTTAGAATTACAAATTCCGCAAATAACCGCACTTATTTTCAATGCAAAATGGTTGACGGTAATATCGGTATAGGAACTACAGCTCCGGCCGGAATACTGCACGTGTCGACAGGAACGGCGCTTAATGCTTTTTTCATTCAGAATGTTTCCGGTAATGTAGGGGTAGGAACTTCGGCACCGGTAGAAACTCTTAACGTGAACGGCGGAATTAAAATCGCAAGCTCTACCTTCGCGCCGGCCGAAGGCGCTATAGTCTATAATAGCACGGATAAAGATTTTTATGGTTTTAATGATACTAAATGGAAATCACTCACAGCTACCGGCGGAAGCTCCGCCGGAATAACCGGAACAGGCACGAGTAGCTGGGTTCCAGTATGGAACTCGACAGGAAGTTTGACGGATAGCCCCATACAATACGATATGGGCGCCAGCGTGAGTAACCAACACTTAAATATCTGTAATGCCGGTGTAGTTTATATCGGGAATTATTCCGATATGGCTGGTGGGTATCTACACATCGGAACTTCTGGCACTCCTTCGGGTTTTACCACGTCAGGATATGAAAGTCAACTATATATGTATAGAGGAGATAATATCGGACAAGCATGGGTAAATTTTGTTTCAACCAGCTCAAATGTATGGGCTATGGGATTATCCTCTACGGATTCACCTGATGACGAACTTTTATTTAATTCTGATATAGTAAGTAATGTTTTAACGATGAATAGAAATGGAAATGTCGGAATAGGAACTTCGGCGCCGGTATCGAATTTTCATTGTGCCGGCAAAGCTACTGTGGCTAAATTACACCTTAACAATGACGGTATGATTATTTCGTCCGGAACCTTTGGCGGTGGGGCATTATCCCCTGATTTTGAAAATGGAGCAGACCCAGAACAAAATAATACTACATTTTTATGGTATCCGCGGAAAGCCTCGCTACGGGCAGGACATACAACGGCGTCAGGGCAATTCAATGAAGCTAATATTGGTTCATGTTCTGTTGGGTTTGGCGATATGGCCATGTCAAGCGGTGCATATTCCGCTGTTTTGGGCGGAAACGGCGGGGTTGCTGGCGGGTATGGTTCAACTGTTGTCGGCGGAGTCAATAATCATGCGTCGGGACAATATTCTCTGGCGGCTGGACGCAGTGCGTTTGCTGACCTGGACGGTTCCTTTGCTTTTCAGGATTCTATTAGCGGGGATTTTCACGTTGATAAAGCAGATACTTTCGGAATGAATTTTACAAACGGATACTGGCTACTCGGCGGGAATGCAGGTATAGGCACAAGTGCCCCCGCAGAAAAATTAGAAGTAAACGGAAATGTGAAAGTAGCTTCAATGTCATTTACTAATGATAATGTGGTTTTAAATGCGACAGCAACCTATTCTTCTAATTCAGGTCTTTTGGCTGGGCAAACAGGTTCTTATTATAAACCATCAAATATGATAACAGGAACCGGAACATCTTCCTATATACCGTTGTGGAACTCGACAGGAAGTTTGACGGATAGCCCCATACAATACGATATGGGCGCCGGCGTGAGTAACCAACACTTAAATATCTGTAATGCCGGTGTAGTTTATATCGGGAATTATTCCGATATGGCTGGTGGGTATCTACACATCGGAACTTCTGGCACTCCTTCAGGTTTTACCACGTCAGGCGGATATGAAAGTCAACTATATATGTATAGAGGAGATAATACCGGACAAGCATGGGTAAATTTTGTTTCAACCAGCTCAAATGTATGGGCTATGGGATTATCCAGCACGGATTCGCCGGATGACCGGCTTTTGTTTAATTCAGATATAACAAATTATGTTTTAACAATGAATAGGAACGGAAATATCGGTATGGGAACTTCAAATCCAACGACTGCTCTTGAAGTAACCGGAGATATATTTATATCGTCCAGACCTTGTGGGGAACTTACTTGGTTAAATAACTTGTCGAGCATAACCGTAATTACAGCCGGCGAAACATTTGAACTTGTAGCGGGAACTTCATCTTTAAGCACACAATCGGCTTGGTTTGGAACTACCACAGACGCTTATGGCAATCAAAACCGGCTGACTTATACAGGTGCAAAAACACATAAATTTTTAGTCGAAGCTTCTGGTTGTATGCAGGACGCTACTACTGATACAAGCACGGGGCGATTGACAATTTATAAAACGGGAACAGCAACGGGGCGTGTGTCATCAAGCTATTTTCCTGTTTTGGAAAATTTCAGAGTGCATACGATAATTTCACTGGCGACAAATGATTATCTGGAAGTATGGGTAACTACCGATAACGGAAATGAAGTTAATGTATATCAAATGACTTTAACGGCTGTGCCGATTGATTAGAGGAAGGATTTGTTAAAGCTAATATTCATTTTAATTAAGTATGCTGTTATAAGTTTGTTTGCTCTTTTAATGCTGTTAAAACCGTTGTCCGCTTATGAATTGCTGTATGACGACGACGGCTATAAAATAATCAAATATGAAACACCGCGCGAATACTTTGTTTGCAAAGACCGTGAACTTAAAGAGGTTAAATTGTGGTATAAAGCGGAAGGTTTATTATTCTTAATTCTTGCCGGCTGGGGATTATCGCAAACAAATAGTTTCGGAAAAACAGCCGGAACAATATTTTTATACTATGGGTTTATAAAGGTGTTTGAATGAAAGTCGCTGTCAAGAAAATTATCAATCAGGCTATATTAAACGCTAATACCATTAACGCGGAATCCGACTTGTTTATGCAGTGGAACCGGTTTGTATATTCGACTAAAAAACATACCAGCTTTAAAATATATTTCGCTCAAAAAATCTTTTCTGTGAACATTGATAAATATGAATCTAATAAAAAAATATTTTAGCACTATTGTCTATATTATAACACTCATAGCTTCTGTGGCTGTATATACGGCACTTATCCGGAGCGATATAACTATCTTGCAAGGAACGACATTACAACACGAACGAAAATTAGATGAATCTGGCGCGAAAATATCTCGGCACGATACGGATATAGAAGTGTTGAAAAATAAAATAGATAATATCATAATCGGTATCAACGACATAAAGGTTATGATGAGGGAAAAAAGGCAATGAGTATGATTCTTGATGAGATTAATAACCTTAAAAGAGTGTCGCTGTATGTAATAATCCTGTTTACAATACTGCTGTTTTCCTGCATATACCTTAAAATTAAAATCAGCGTGCTTAATAACGAACTTAAAATAGCCTTAAATAAACCGCCGGCCTTGCAGACAATATATAAAGATAAAATAGTGTTCAAATATAAAACCATTATAAAAGAAAAAGACGGTAAAATTGAATATATGGTTTGTATGCCAGACGAAATGACTGTTGAAAAACAAGCCGAACCTCAAACTGTTAAAGAGCCTGAAGGCAAGGTTTTACCGGCGCCGGATAAGCCGGCTTTTAATTATATGATTTCAGCCGGCTACGGACTAAGTAAAAAAACATACCTGTCCGGACAGCGCCGGATATGGTATAATATATATGCCGGCCTTGCAAGCGATTTTGATAGAACCTATGCTACTATAGGAGTGTCAATACCGTGAAAATAACGTCGTTTGAAACCTTTTCTAAATATGAACTCAAGCCAGATGAAACTTATACACTTGTGTATGCTCTGCCGGATAGCTATGTTCCGCTTAAAACAGAACCTGAAAAAGACCAGCAGGAAAAAAGAGATAGACTACAAAAGCTTACTACGGCGCTGATAAATAAAGTAATCGACAGCGCGGTATTTCAATTCGTATCTGCAAAAGCTGATTTTACGGCAAAAAATTATTCTATAAAAACTAAACTGAAAGATAAAACAGACGAAAAACTCGGTTTCGCTGTTGCTGTCGTTCCACTGGTTATGGCCGGCGGTGCCTTGCTTGCGATTCTATCAACGTATTTTACGACACGGAGCTTTAAACCCGTTAAGGTTATTATTGATTCCGTTGTCAATATTATAAGATTCCTGCCCCTGTTAATTGTGTCGGGGGCGGTGTTTGCGCTCTCTGTCGGAACGAAAGATATTGTTAAAACTTTGAGAGGAGATAATCTATAATGGGTAATAATGTTTTTAGAACCATATCGGTTAAAGAAGCATTAGTCCTTATAAAATACTATAAATGGGAAAAAACCGCATGGAGCCATAACGCGCCTGATGTTATATATATACAGGATATATTACGTGCTGAAATAAATAACCGTTATATTACCGGTGCAAAATTAATTATCACTCTCAAAACAGAAAACGGCGAAAACCTTTTTGTTATCTATGAGCCGGTGTCAAAGAATCCTCCGGAAACAGAATATTCATTTATGACTGGAAATAGTTTTAGAACACAACATTTTTTTGCTGATAACTTAACAGACGCAGTAGAAAAAGCTGTCGCTCTTTATAAAAAATACAGTAAACAGGAAAAAGAAAATGCCGGCGCTTTATTACCTATCTATTGTTATGCTACAAAAAAACAAGATTTAATGAGTAAGTGGCACGGTTTGAGTAAATATCATAAAAAATATTTTTATGAATTAATGAAAAAAATTAACCTGTAAAGGAGCATGTTATGACAGTAGAAAATCTTATTGTTTACAAAATTCTTGAGGACGGAACACGTATAATAGCCGGTGTCAATTTCATGGCCGTAGGAACTATGCTCGTTCCGCTGATTATAGCTATAACGTCAATAATTAAAACCGTGTTCCCAACACTCACGAAAAAAGCGTGGATTCCGGTTGTGCTTGGTGTCCTGTCGTATCTTGCTATAGGATTGTCAGCCGGAACTATTATCACCTGGCTTGATTTGCTTAACTATGTCATATCGGGAGTGGCTACAGGCGGTATAGCGTCAAGCGTCCGGAACGTCTGGCGAGGAAAATAGTGAATAAAATCATAGTTAATAAGGCCTTGCTGATAAACGACATAAATAATACCTTAAACTGGATAAGTAAACACATATCAGAACTTAATCCGGTTGAAATAGAATGTCAAATTATGTATCTCTTTGGCGGTGTGTCAATGCTCTGGAAAGCAAAAATATTAACCGAATATGAATTTGAGGAATATTCTGAAACACTTAAATTGCTTTCGGGGAAAATGCTGGCGAGGAGAAAGCTGAAATGACAAATATCTATACTTATGAGTTTCCTTACAATCGGAATTACGATAATAACCGTAATTTTTATACTATCTTATAATATGAATATATGGGATTCACTTAAAACCATTTTCACTAAAGGAATCACCGCTACGGAACGCTTTACAGCCGAAGGCGTGAATACACTTGCACGTATCATTAATCCAGAAAATACGCCAAATCTGTTTAATAAAGAAAATGTGTTCTACCCGACTGTTAAACTGTATGCAGATATGTATGGCGTGCCCCCTGACCTTGCAACGGCTATCTTTGGCCTTGAATCGAATTTTAATCCGAACTCATACCGGTATGAACCTCATATTAAAGACGCTTCATACGGTATAGCACAGGTGCTCTATAGAACCGCGCAGGATTCTGGCTTTAAAGGAGAAGTTAAAGAACTTTTTGAGCCGGCAAAGTCTATAAAGTATGGTATGATATACTTAAAAGGCCTTAAAGATAAATATGGAACTAACCTTTCAGATATTATTGCAAGTTATAATATGGGTTTCCCGCGAAAAAAAGAAAATACGACACAGATTATAATTAATACTTACGGGAAACCGCAAAAAAATTGGGTTTATGCGAATCAACCGTATATAGACCAGATAATGGCGTATATGATGTTCTATAAAAAGAAGTTTGTCGAAGGTAATTACGCGGAAGCGAGCAAAATTCTTAAACTTATTAAAGATAAAAAGACACAAGACATAATAAAAACGTATAGTCCGGCACTGTTACTAGTTCCGTTGGTATTTTTTATGTTGAAAGGGGATTAAAATGAATAAAAATGACAAACAACTTATTTTTAATTACTTCTTACACGTGAGAATAACATTAGATACTGTTTTATCGGGTAATAGAACTACAAAAGAAAAAAAAGAACTGCTGGAAAAACTATATA